>Ga0209458_1000005_pt1 | contig 172744 bp, 161 predicted proteins | sample WorMetLIZAISLAND_FD_187411 | JGI IMG/M metagenome (GOLD analysis project Ga0209458, IMG submission 187411) | Marine gutless worms symbiont microbial communities from Max Planck institute for Marine Microbiology, Germany - Inanidrilus manae... ...
CGCTGATGCTGAAGGCGATCCACGCTCAGGAGTGCCGCGCAGCAGCCCGGGCCAAGGCCGACGAGGTCATCGCCAAGCTGAAGGCCATGCGGCTTGCCAAGGTGGCCACATGGCTCGAGGAGACGGTTGACGAGACCCTGGTTTACTACGCCTTCCCAAACGAACACTGGCGCCGGATCAGGACCAACAACCCACTGGAGCGCATCATGCGCGAAATCCGACGGAGGACCCGTGTGGTCGGCGCCTTTCCAGATGGTCAATCGGCTCTCAACCTGGCCGCGGCCAGATTGAGGCACATCGCCGGCACCAAGTGGTCGAGCAAGCGCTATATGAATATGAACCTACTCAAACAGCACAAAATGAGTGCCTGACGGGACAGGCCGCCAACCCCAAAGTGCGAAAGAATCTAGACACTACCCATGCTCCTACATCTCGCGAATTCATAGCGATTGCGGAAAGCATAGCGGCGATGACGCCGGATGTTCCCCAGTCCAACAGCACCGAGCTGATCCGACAACAGAGGGATGCATAGGCTCGGCAATGTTGCCTCCCTACGCCGAGCTTCAGGTCGCCACGAACTTCAGCTTCCTGCGCGGCGCGTCGCATGCGGAGGAGTTGGTGATCACGGCCAAGGCGCTCGGGCTGTTGGCCATCGGGGTTGCCGATCGCAACAGTCTGGCCGGGGTGGTGCGGGCGCATACGGCGGCCAAGCAGCACGGTTTGCGGCTGTTGGTCGGCACCCGCCTGGTTCCCGAGGACGGGCCGGAGATGCTCTGCTATCCCTGCGACCGGGCAGCCTACGGTCGGCTTTGCCGGCTGCTCACCATCGGCAAGCGGCGCGCCGAGAAGGGCGACTGCCGCTTCACCCTGGCCGATCTGCATGGCGTGCTCGGCGACCCGGCACCGAAGGACCAGGTCTTCATCCTCCTGCCGTCAGAGGATCTCGCGCAGTCCGCCTTCCGCGCAACGTTGACCGATTTCGGGCGGCGCTATCCCGGCGTCTGCTATCTGGCCGGCCAAGCTCTTTACCGCGGCGACGATGCCCGACGTCTGGTGCGGCTCGATGCACTGGCTCGCGCCTGCGGTACGCCGCTGCTGGCGACCAACGACGTCCGCATGCATGTCCCCTCGCGTAAGCCACTGCTCGATCTAGTCGTCTGCATCCGTGAACACTGCACTATCGACGAGGCCGGCTTCCGCCTTGAGGCCAACGCCGAACGGCATCTCAAAGCGCCGGAAGAGATGGCGCACCTCTTCCGCCACTATCCCGCCGCGCTCGACCGCACGCAGGAGATCGTCGCGCGCTGCACTTTCTCTCTCGACGAACTGAAGTACGAGTATCCGGACGAGCCGACCGGCGCCGGGCGTACGCCGCAGGAGGAGCTGGCGCGGCTCACCTGGGCTGGCGCCGAGGAGCGCTATCCCCGTAACCGCTACCCGCAAGGCTTGCCGGAGAAGGTCAAGTCGGCGCTCGACTACGAGCTCAAGCTGATCGCCGAGCTCGACTACGCCCGCTACTTCCTCACCGTCTACGACATCGTCCGCTTCGCCCGCTCGGAAGGCATTCTCTGCCAGGGCCGCGGCTCGGCCGCCAACTCGGTGGTCTGCTACTGCCTGGGCATCACCGCGGTCGACCCGACCCGCGTCGACCTGCTGTTCGAGCGCTTCGTCTCGGCCGAGCGCAACGAGCCGCCGGACATCGACGTCGATTTCGAGCACGAGCGCCGCGAGGAGGTCATCCAGTACATCTACGGCAAGTACGGCCGCGACCGCGCCGGCCTCGCGGCCACGGTGATCCGCTACCGCGCCCGCTCGGCGATCCGAGAGGCGGGCAAGGCCATGGGGCTCTCGGCCGATACGGTCGCGGCCTTGGCCGGCATGGTCTGGGGCTGGAGCACCGAGGGCCTGCCCGAGCGCCAGGTGCGCGAGGCCGGGCTCGATCCCAAGGACCGGCGCCTCGGCCAGGCCCTGGCGCTGGCCCAGGAGTTGATCGGCTTCCCGCGTCACCTCTCGCAGCACGTCGGCGGCTTCGTCATGACCCGCGGGCCGCTCTGCGAGCTGGTGCCGATCGAGAACGCGGCCATGGAAGACCGCACGGTCATCGAGTGGGACAAGGACGATCTCGATGCCCTGGGGATGCTCAAAGTCGACGTGCTCGGCCTCGGTATGCTGACCTGTCTGCGCAAGGGCTTCGAGTTCCTGCGCGATCATTACGGACGAGACCTCAATCTCGCCACGGTGCCGGCCGAGGATCCGGCGGTCTACGACATGCTCTGCAAGGCGGACTCGATCGGCGTCTTCCAGGTCGAAAGCCGCGCCCAGATGACCATGCTGCCGCGCCTCAAGCCGCGCAATTTCTACGACCTGGTGATCGAGGTGGCGATCGTGCGGCCTGGGCCGATCCAGGGCGACATGGTCCATCCCTACCTACGCCGCCGCAACGGCGAGGAGACGGTCGACTATCCTTCGGAGGCGCTGCGCAAGGTCCTGGAGAAAACCCTCGGCGTGCCGCTGTTCCAGGAGCAGGCGATGAAGATCGCCATCGTCGCCGCTGGCTTCACGCCGAGCGAGGCCGACGGCTTGCGCCGCGCCATGGCAACCTTCCGCCATACGGGGACCATCCATAACTTCGAGCAGAAGCTGATCGAGGGCATGGTCGCGAACGACTACGAGCGCGACTTCGCCGAGCGCTGCTTCCGTCAGATCGAAGGCTTCGGCGAATACGGCTTCCCGGAGAGCCACGCCGCCAGCTTCGCGCTGCTGGTCTACGTCTCAGCCTGGCTCAAGCATTATTACCCGGAGGTCTTCGCTGCTGCGCTGCTGAACAGTCAACCGATGGGCTTTTATGCGCCGGCGCAGCTGGTGCGCGACGCCAAGGAGCACGGCGCGGAGGTCCGCCCCGTTGACGTCAACCTGAGCGACTGGCACTGCACCCTGGAGCCGGGCGAGGGGGAGCGCAGGGCGCTGCGCCTCGGCTTCCGCCAGGCCAAGGGGCTGGCCGAGGCCGACGCCCAGGCACTGATCGATGCACGCGACAACGGCTATGCCGATCCGCTCGCCCTTTGGCGTCGCGCCGGCCTCAAGGCGGCGGCGCTGGAGGCTCTCGCCCGGGCCGATGCTTACCGCTCCATGGGGCTCGACCGGCGCCAGGCGCTCTGGGCGGTCAAGGGCTTGCCCGACCTCGCCAAGGCGGGCGCGCCGCTGCCGCTCTTCGCCGCGGCGGGCGAGGAGGAACGCGGCGCCGAGCCCGCCGTGGCGCTGCCCGAGATGGCGCTCAGCGAGCACGTGATCGACGACTACGCCAGCCTGCGCCTTTCCCTCAAGGCGCATCCGGTCTCCTTCCTGCGTGCCGGGCTCGCCGCCGACGGTGTGGTCGAGAACGCCCGCCTGGCCGAGATGCCCGACGGCGCGGCGGTCAAAGTCGCCGGCCTGGTGCTGGTGCGGCAGCGCCCGGGCAGCGCCAAGGGCGTCATCTTCACTACCCTGGAGGACGAGACTGGTGTCGCCAACGCGGTCGTCTGGACGCACATCTTCCAGCGCTATCGCAAGGTCGTGCTGAAGGCGAGCCTGATCGGCGTGGCCGGCAAGCTACAGCGCGAGGGCTTGGTGATCCACGTGGTCGCCGACCGCCTGATCGACCTCAGCACCCGCCTGGAAGAGCTGCAGACGCGGCCGCGCGACATCTACGTGCCGCCCTTCGAGCGCAGCCTGGCCCGCGCCGACGAAGTGAAGAAACCCTCTGCCGACCAAAGGGGCCCGGATCCGGTTGTGCCCGGCACGACCGAACCGGGCCGCGCCCCCCGCTTCGGCCACCCGCGCCACGAGCCGGTCGCCCGCGGCCGCCTCTTCAAATCACGGGATTTTCATTGAGACGACCGCCCGTCCTTACGGCGCGATTTCGTCCCACAGCAGGATCTCGTTGCGCAGGACTTTGAAGCGCTCCTCCGCCTTGCCGCCGAACAGCGGGTCGACCATTTGGCCGACCTCGCGGTCGACCTCCTGCCAATCCTCGTCGCTCAACTCTTGCAGGGCGATGGGGAAGAACAGCGTTTCCTCCATGTCCATGTGCTTCCAATAGGCCTCGAGGAAATCCCGCGTGGTCTCGCCGAACCAGGCCGCCGCGTTGCCCTTGCCCTGCAGCAGCTGATGCAGCGCCGCGGCGAAACGGCGGGTCTGCGCAGCTAGTTTGCGGTGCTCCGATTCCAGGTCCCCCATAACGCCCACGACCCGCGGGTCACGCGCCAGCAGGTGGCGGAACACCACGTCTTCCTTGGGATGATGGCAGAGATCGGGATAGTTCAGGCAGTAGTCGAGCACGCCGCGCACGATATCGAAATCGGCATCGCCGCTGTCCTCGAACTGGACGACCTGGCGCTCCAGGGCTTTCAGCAGCTTGGCCAGGTTCCGATGGTCCTGCTGCAGGATCTTGATGGTCTCCGCCATGGCGCGCGCTCCCTTTTCACGCGTCGTTGCTTTGGCGGCAAACTAGGGGCGGGACCTTGGCGTGACATTGACATGGCGCAATACCGCCAGATCGCGAACAATTCAGGGCTTCTTAACCAAGCCTACATATGACTCCAGGCTCCCTGGACTACTCCACCGGCTGGGTGATTTCAGATCCCATCGGGCGCAAATCTGCCGGCCTAAGACGGCTGGTCGCAACGGCACGAGAAGCATGGACATAAGCGCACAAGAAAAGATCCGGCTTTTCAAGCTTGCCGAAGAAGAGGCCAAGATCGGCCATTGGCGCTGGCATCCGGCGTCAGGCGATCTCTATTGGTCGGATCAGGTCTACCGCATTCACGATGTCGAGCCCGGGAGCTTCGTCCCCTCGGTTGAGAACGCCTTGAGCTCCTATCACCCCGAGGACCGACCGATCGTCCAGGGGCATCTCAAGGGATGTCTGGAAAACAAATCCCCCTTCAACTTCGAGCTCCGCTTAATCTGGCCGGACGGATCGATCCGCTACGTGTCGGCCCATGGACGCTGCGAGCTGAACGCGAACGGCGAGGTCGAAGCCCTGTTCGGCGTGATTCGTGACATCACCGAGCGTATGCAGCGACAGCAGGCGCTGAGCGAGAGCGAGGCGCGGTTCCATGATTTCGCAGATGCGGCCTCCGACTGGTTTTGGGAGATGGATGCGCAGCTGCGGTTCTCCTACCTGTCGCAGCGCTGGTTCGAGATGAGCGGTGTCGAACCGGAACAGATGATCGGCAAGACCCGTGAGGAATTCGCCGGCGCGAATCCGCAGGACGAGGAATGGCGGGCGCACTTCGAGGACCTCGCGGCGCGTCGGTCCTTCCGAGACTTCCGCTATCGCTATACCAACCCCAAGGGCAATGTCCGCTACTGGTCGATTAGCGGTAAGCCGATTTACGACGCGCAAGGTGCCTTCGCCGGCTACCGCGGTACTGGCCGCGACGTCACCGCGGAGGCCGTGGCGATCGAAACCGAAGAAGCGGCCCGTCAAGAAGCCGACCGTGCGAACCGGGAAAAGGATGCGGTCCTGGCGGAGCTTAGCACGGTGATCGAGGCGATCGACTACGGCATCCTCTTCATGGACTCCGATCTGGTCGCCAGGATGGCCAACCGGGCCCTGCGCGAGCTCTGGCAACTTCCGCCGGACGTCCTTTCCCGCTCCATGAGCCTACGGAATCTGATCGACCACAATCGCTACGCCGGCCTCTATGACGTCGCCCAGGAAGACTGGGACGACTATGTCCAGTCCCGGGTTGACGCCGTCCGCGAGGGCGACATTCCGCCGGTCGAGATGCGCCGCGCCGACGGCAAGGTGCTGCAGTACCAGTGCCGAGCCCTGCCCGATGGCGGCCGCATGTTGAGCTTCTTCGACATCACCGTGCTGAAGCGTCACGAGGAGGAGCTGCGCAAATCCAAGAATGAGGCCGAGGTCGCCAGCCGCGCCAAATCCGAATTTCTGGCAACCATGAGCCACGAGATCCGCACGCCGATGAACGGCGTGCTCGGTATGGCCGATCTGCTTCTCGATACGGAGCTCACCGAGGAGCAACGCCAGTTCGTTTCGACCATCCGGCAGTCGGGCGATGTCCTCTTGAACATCATCAACGACATCCTCGATTTCTCGAAGATCGAGGCCGGCAAGATCGAGCTTGAGCCGATCGAGACGGACGTTCCGGAAACGATTGACGGAGTCGTTGAGCTGCTGGCGCCGCACGCCCACGAGAAGGGCATAGAGCTCGCCGCCTTCGTCGCGTCGGACGTTCCGCCACTGCTGAGAACCGACGCCGGGCGGCTGCGGCAGATCCTGCTCAACCTGATTGGCAATGCCGTCAAGTTCACCGACAAGGGCGGTGTGGTCGTAGAAGTCGCCGTGGCGGCGCAGACGGAACCGGCCGACTCTGGCCGCTTGACCCTGAGGTTCAGTGTGACCGATACCGGCATCGGCATCGCCGAAGAGGCCCAGGCCAAGCTGTTCGAGAAGTTCACTCAGGCAGACGCCTCGACGACGCGGCAGTTCGGCGGAACCGGGCTGGGGCTGGCGATTTCCAAGCACCTGGTGGAGCTGCTGGGCGGCACCATCGCTGTCGAGAGCGTCCCGCAGGAAGGCAGTACCTTCAGCTTCGAGCTGCCCGCGGAGATCGTATCAGACGCACCGCTGGACGTGCTGCAGGATCAACGGCAAACCGCCGAGCTGATTGCGCGCCTGCGGGGCCAACGCGTCTTGGCGGTCGACGACTGCGCGATCAACCGCTTCGTCTTCGACAAGCAACTGGCGGCCTTCGGCATGGAGGTGCAGGTCGCAGCCGGTGCTGAGGCGGCACTTGGCATGCTACGGGACGCGGCGGCGCAGGGCAGGCCCTTCGAGGTGGCGATCATCGATCACATGATGCCGCTGCTCGATGGCGAGGGGTTGCGCGACCGCATCCGCACGGAGAACGCCCTGCAGGGACTCAAGCTGGTGCTCTCCTCTTCATCAGGGTTGATCACCTCGCACGCTGCGGCGCAGGCCATTGGTTTCGATGCCTCCATGCCAAAGCCGATCCATCGCGGGGCCATACTGCGCGCGCTCGCCAGGCTCTATGACGACGCGGTGGAGGTCGTGGAAGCGCCGAGGCCAGATGGCGCGGAACTCGACGCCAAAGGTGCCGGCTGCCACCTTTTACTGGTCGAAGACAATCATGTGAACCAGATGCTGGCCATGACCTTGCTGCGTAAGGTGGGTCATCGCGTGTCGCTGGCCGACAACGGCCTCGACGCGCTACGGGCCGCGTCCGAGGCCGACTTCGACCTCATCCTGATGGACGTGCAGATGCCCGAGATGGATGGCCTGGAAGCGACCCGTCGCATTCGCGCGCTCGAGGGCTGGGCGCGCAACGTGCCGATCGTCGCCATGACCGCCAACGCGCTGAAGGGCGATCGGGAAAAGTGCATCCAGGCCGGCATGAACGATTACCTCTACAAGCCAATCGACCGGGTCGAGCTGTTCGCCAAGATCGCCTATTGGACGGAGCAGGCGGTTGGCCGCTCGCCCCGCGGCGGTTCTCGCCGTGCGCCCTGCTGCAACCCTTGCCGGGCCCTGGCCGCCGCGAAGGGGAACGAACAGCCACTCGCCGATGCCTCGGCCAGCGCCATGAAGAGCATCCTCCAAGGGCTCGACGATCTGGAACAGGCCTGAGCGGTTCCCTCGTGAACGACCCACCGTGATCGCGGCTTAGGGCCTGTGGACATTCATTTCGGCGCCGTGGTCCGAGCGGATCTGGCCCGCGGTTAGAAGCGACGAGGAAGGACATGCCCAAGCATATTCGACGAGGAGCGACGCGGCCGCGGGCCAGATCCGCCGGATCCCTCTGGGACGGGACATACTTTCACCAGGGCCGCGTCGCGGACGCCTTGTGGGGGATCACCCCACCGCGCCGTCCGCTCCTAACCCTGGTGAAAATCTGCTCCCGCCACGGCGGCGAAATGAATGTCCACAGGCCCTAGGCTGGCGCCTTTCCGCTCATCTCCCGGCTTGCGCAAGGGCTGGCCGGAGGGGCAGACTTCAGGTCTCGCCGCCGGGATGATGCCCATGCTTTTCGCTTCACCGCCACCTGCGCCAGATGCTCTGCGCGCCACACTCCGTAACGACTACCGCGCCGACGAAACGCAGGTGGTGCGCCGTCTGGCCGACCAGGCACAGCTGCCGCACGACATGCTCGACCGCATCGCCGTCCGCGCCCGTGCCCTGGTCGCCGAAGTGCGGCGGCAGAGCCACGGCCACGGCGGGCTCGACGCCTTCCTGAACGAGTTCGAGCTGTCGAGCCGCGAGGGCGTGGTCCTCATGTGCCTGGCCGAGGCGCTGCTGCGGGTACCCGACGCGCACACCGTCGACAAGCTGATCGCCGACAAGATCGCCGATGCGGACTGGCAGGCGCACCTGGGCCAGAGCGACTCACTCTTCGTCAACGCCTCGACCTGGGCGTTGATGCTGACTGGCCGGGTGATCCGCCTGGAGGAAAGCGACACCCGTGATCTGGCGGGCGCGCTGCGGCGGCTGGTGCATCGCAGCGGCGAGCCGGTGATCCGCGGCGCCGTGACTCAGGCCATGCGCATCCTCGGCCGTCAGTTCGTCATGGGCCGCACCATTGCCGAGGCGCTGGACCGCGCCCGGCCGGATGAGGAGAAGGGCTACCGCTATTCCTACGACATGCTGGGCGAGGCGGCGCGCACCATGGCCGACGCCGAGCGCTACTTCGAGTCCTACCGCAAGGCGATCGAAGCCATCGGCACGGCCGGTGCCGGCAAGGGGCCGATCGCCGCGCCGGGTATCTCTGTCAAGCTCTCGGCTCTGCACCCGCGCTACGAGTTCGCCCAGCGCGACCGGGTGATGGCCGAGTTGGTGCCACGACTCAAGGCACTGGCGCTGGAGGCCAAGCAAGTCGACATGGGCTTCACGGTGGACGCCGAGGAGGCCGACCGCCTGGATATCTCGCTGGAGGTGATCGAGGCCGTCTCGGGCGATCCGGAGCTGGCCGGCTGGCAGGGCTTCGGCCTCGCCGTGCAGGGCTACCAGAAGCGGGCCGCGGCGTTGATCGACTGGCTCGCCGACATGGCCGCGCGGCACAAGCGCCGCCTCATGGTGCGGCTGGTCAAGGGCGCCTATTGGGACACCGAAATCAAGCGCAGCCAGGAGCTCGGCTTCGACGGCTATCCGGTCTTTACCCGCAAGGTCAACACCGACGTCTCCTTCCTGGCCTGCGCCAAGAAGCTGTTGGCCAACCCCGGCGCCTTCTATCCGCAGTTCGCCACCCACAACGCGCACAGCCTGGCGGCGGTGTTGGGGATGGCCGGCAACAGCACCGATTTCGAGTTCCAGCGTCTGCATGGCATGGGTGAGCTGCTCTACGAGCAGATCGTCGGCGCCGACAAGCTGAATCTGCCCTGCCGCGTCTACGCCCCGGTCGGTAGCCATGAGGACCTGCTCGCCTATCTGGTGCGCCGCCTGCTGGAGAACGGCGCCAACACCTCCTTCGTCAACCGCATCCAGGACGAGAAGCTGCCGATCGAGGAGATCATCGCCGATCCACTGGCGAAAGTACGGCGGCTGGCCGAGGTGCCGCATCCAAACATCCCGCTGCCCGAAGCGCTCTACGGCACCGAACGGCGCAACTCCCGCGGCATCGATCTCACCGACCTGCAGGTGCTGACACCGCTCGCCGCCGGCATGGCCAAGGCCGTGGAAAACGGCGGTTGGACCGCTGCGCCCGTTGTCGGCGGCCGAGCGCTGAACGGTGCGGCCAAGCCGGTGCTGGATCCCGCCGACCACCGCCGCGTGGTCGGCGCGGTGACTGAGGCGGGCGCCGAGCAGGTGGAGGCGGCGCTCGCCCGCGCCTATCGCGCCGGCCCGGACTGGAATGCCACGCCGGCCGAGGCGCGCGCTGCCTGCCTCGATCGGATGGCCGATCTGATGGAGGCCAAGCGGGCGGAGCTGATGGCGCTCTGTATCCGCGAGGCCGGCAAGACCATGAACGACGCCGTCGCCGAGATCCGCGAGGCTGTCGACTTCTGCCGCTACTACGCGGCCCGTGCTCGCACCGACTTCGCCGCGCCCATGGCGCTGCCCGGACCGACCGGAGAGCGCAACGAAATCGCCCTGCACGGGCGCGGCATCTTCGTCTGTATCAGCCCCTGGAACTTCCCGCTGGCGATCTTCTGCGGCCAGGTCACCGCGGCGCTCGCCGCCGGCAACGCGGTCATCGCCAAGCCGGCCGAGCAGACGCCACTGGTCGCCGCCGCCGCCGTGCGCCTGCTGCATGAGGCGGGCGTGCCGGGCGACGTGCTGCACCTGCTGCCGGGCGACGGTCCCAACGTCGGCGGGCCGCTGGTCGCCGACCGGCGCGTTGCCGGCGTCGCCTTCACCGGCTCGACCGAGACCGCGCGGCTGATCAACCAGAGCCTGGCCCAGCGCGAGGGGCCGATCGTGCCGCTGATTGCCGAAACCGGCGGCCAGAATGCCATGATCGTTGATTCCACCGCCCTGCCGGAGCAGGTGGTGCAGGACGTCGTGACCTCGTCGTTCCAGTCAGCCGGGCAGCGTTGCTCGGCGCTGCGCGTGCTCTACCTGCAGCAGGACGTGGCCGATCGCATGTTGGAGATGTTGGCCGGTGCCATGGACGAGCTGCGCGTCGGCGATCCCTCCCTGCTGGCGACCGACATCGGCCCGGTGATAGACGAGGAAGCGCGTGACATGCTGGAGGGCCACGCCAAGCGCATGACCGCAGAGGGCCGCCTGATCCACCGTTGCAAACTGGGCGAAGACACGGCGCACGGCACCTTCGTCGCCCCGGCCGCCTTCGAGATCGATGCCTTGAGTCGCTTGCAACGCGAGGTCTTCGGCCCGATCCTGCACGTCATCCGCTACGACGGCGAAAAGCTCGACCAGGTCCTGGAGGCGATCAACGGCAGCGGCTACGGCCTGACTCTCGGCATCCACAGCCGCATCGACAGCACGGTCGACTACATCCACGAGCGCCTGCGGGTCGGCAACGTCTACGTCAACCGCAACCAGATCGGCGCCATCGTCGGCGTCCAGCCCTTTGGCGGCGAAGGCCTCTCCGGCACCGGCCCCAAGGCCGGCGGCCCCCGCTACCTGCACCGCTTCGCCACCGAGCGCACGCTGTCTGTCGACACCACGGCCTCAGGCGGCAACGCCTCGCTGATGTCGCTGCAGGAGGAGGGGGCGGGGTAGGCGCCGAAACTAGGCCCGGTGTCGACGTCCCGCAGTGGCTAAAGGATTCGACCATACGCTGTTATTGTTTTGGGCGAGACAGCATTGCCCGAGTGTATCTGGTTCCCGATAGCCAGGCGGACGCCTATTGCCATGAACGATGCAGAGCAATCCGTAGCGCCGTTCGAAGAAGAGGGGGAAACGAAGCCGCCGTCGGCGGATGAGTTGAAGCGTATCCTCGCCAAGCATGCAGCGTGGCTAGACGACAGCGGATCTGGGGGCGCGCGGGCCGACTTCAGCGACGCCTTGCTGGACGGCGTAGACCTTAGCGGTGCGGCGCTCAATCGTGCGAACCTGAAGTCGGCTCATCTGCAGAATGCGAAGCTCAGCCATGCGGAGTTGCGCTGGGCGCAGATGGAAAAGGCGGATCTGACCCAGGCAGAGCTGCAGAATGCCGATTTCGGTTGGACGCAGCTTCAGGAAGCAGTCATCTCCAATGCCGATGCGCGAAGCGCCAACCTTTATACCGCCGACCTTCGCGGTGCGACGCTCATCGGCACGGACTTTCAAGGTGCGCGATTGGTCGGCGCGCGCTTGGATCCCAGCGTGTCCAGGTGGCAGGAGGACGGCCAGGAACGGACGGAGGAAAGAAGAACCAACGTTGCCCACGCGGACTTTCGGGGCAGCGATCTAAGTGACGCGGATCTGTCCGATGTCGTCGGATTGCAGGCCCAGGCTCTAGCCGGCGCCGCTCTCACCAATGCCAAGCTACCGGAGGCGATCCTCAAGTTCGAAGGTTTGGCCCATGTGGCGGAGATAGCAAAGATCGCACGGCCGATCTTCCTCGCCCTATTGCTGGGCTGCGTTTACGGCTGGCTCACCATAGGCAAGACGACCGATGCCAGCCTGGTCACCAATTCCTCGGCCTCGTCGCTGCCGATCATCGAGACTGAGATTCCCATCGTTGCCTTTTATTGGGTCGCGCCGTTGGTTCTGCTGGCGATCTACTTCTACTTCCACCTCTACTTGCAGCGCCTTTGGTCCGGCCTAGCGCGCCTGCCGGCCATCTTCACGGACGGCGAGGCCCTACACGAGAAGGCGCACCCCTGGCTTATCGGCGGCATCGTCCAAGCGCATAGCCCGCGCCTCTGGGATCGCGGCGGCGCCTTCGCGGCGCTAGAAAACGCCGTCGCGGTCGTCCTGGCCTGGTGGATCGTGCCGCTAACCCTGGTCGGGTTCTGGCTGCGTTATCTTCCTCGGCACGACTGGTGGGGAACCCTGTGGCATCTGGCGCTGATCGTGATCGCCATCGAGTTCGGCGTGGCGTCTCACCGTCGTGCAGTTGGGACGCTCTCTTCCCTGGGATACCGCGAAGGCCGGTCTGCGAGCACGAAACTCTGGCTTGCGGCTGGCCAACTTCTGCAAAGTGGATTGCGGCCGGTCACGCTCCTGCTTTGCGCACTGCTGGCCTTGACCAGCGCGGGCGCAATCGAAGGCGACCCACGTCCCGAGCCGGCTGCGCCCTTCACAGGCTGGATACCGACACTGCTCGAAAGCTTCGGCTACAGGGCCTACGCCGATCTGACCGAGGCGGAGGTCTCCCTGCGGCCCGAAGACTGGTGGAAGGACGAAGATCCGAAGCGCGTGATCAATCGGGCGAACCTCCAGAACGCCGATCTGCGCTATGCACAAGCTCACAGCGCCTTTTTGGTGCAAGCGGATCTCCGCGGCGCCTGGCTCATGGGCGCCGACCTTCGCGAATCGCTATTGATGGCAGCAAATCTCAAAGAGGCCAATCTGCGTGATGCAGAGCTCGATAGGGCTGCTCTCCAAGGGGCAAATCTCAGCGGAGCGTACCTTTGGCAGGCCCGCCTGTTCGAAGCACAGATGCAGGGTACAATCCTTACAGGGGCACGCCTGCAGAAAGCAGACCTGGGCTATATAGAAGCTGAAGGAGCCAAGTTTATCGGCGCACGCTTACAGGACGCAGACTTCCGATACGCGAACCTACAGAATGCGATTCTAGGCGAAGCCCGGATGGAACGCGTAGCTATGGGTGGAGCTCGGCTCCAAAACGCGGACCTGCGAGGATCTAAGTTAACGGAAGCGTATGCTGCCCATGCACAACTTCAAAACGCCGTGCTGGAGTTCGCAAGTTTGCAGGGTGCCAAGTTGAATGAGGCCAACTTACGGGGAGCCAAACTAAAGAATGCACAACTTGACAATACGAACCTTGAAAGGGCGCGTCTGGAAGGAGCAGATCTTCATCTCGCTCATGGTTTAACCCAGACACAACTGGATCAAGCCTGCGGCGACGAGCAGACGAGACTGCCTGATGGCTTGATGATCCCGATGTGCGCCGACTTTGTTTGGGCGCAGGACTAACCACCCCTCATCACGCCGCCACCGAAGCCCCTTCCTTCCCCATCTTAAACCGCCTCTCCGCAACCCGGTCCGCGGCCTTGGCGGTGCAGAGGCCGGTGGCTTCGGATTGCTCGAAGATCTCCAGCAGGGTGTCGTGGATCAGCGCCACGTGGGCGAAGGCCTTGGCCTTGTCATAGTCCGGGCCTTCGTGGCTGATGTTCACGACGCCGCCGGCGTTGATGACGTAGTCCGGGGCGTAGAGGATGCCGCGCTCTCTGAGGATCTCGCCGTGGCGCGCCTCGGCGAGCTGGTTGTTAGCGGAGCCGGCGACGATGGTCGCCTTGAGCTGAGGAATGGTCTCGTCGTTGACGGTGGCGCCCAGCGCGCAAGGGGCATAGACGTCGACCGTCGTGCCGTAGATCTCGTCGATGGCGACGGCATGGGCGTCGAACTCCTGCACCGCGCGGGCCACGGCGCTGGCGTCGATGTCGGTGACGATCAGCTCGGCGCCGTCGCCGGTCAGGTAGCGGCAGAGGTGGTAGCCGACATGGCCGAGGCCCTGCACGGCAACCCGCACGCCGTCCAGGCTGTCCTTGCCGAGCTTGTGCTTGACCGCGGCGCGGATGCCCATGAACACGCCGTAGGCGGTCGAGGGCGAGGGATCGCCGGCGCCGCCGGCCGGGGTGCCGGCCACGTACTGGGTCTCGCGGCCCATGATCTCGACGTCGGGGACCGAGATGCCGACGTCCTCGGCGATGATGTAGCGGCCACCCAGGGAGTCGACGAAACGGCCCATGGCGTGGAACAGTGCCTCGCTCTTGTCGCGCTTCGGATCGCCGATGATCACCGACTTACCGCCACCATAGGGCAGGCCGGCCAGCGCCGATTTGTAGGTCATGCCGCGCGACAGGCGCAGCACGTCGGTCACGGCCTCCGCCTCGTCCTCGTAGGCCCACATGCGGCAGCCGCCGAGCGCCGGGCCCCGGTTCAAATTGTGAACGGCAATGATAGCGGTGAGCCCGCTCTCCGCGTCGCGGCAGAAGGCGACTTCGGCGTGATCGTCGAATTCAGGATGGCTGAAGACCGGCATGACATCTTGTCCCCGAACTGTGAAGCCAATGGTGCAGCGCAAAATACTCGCCGCCACTCGATTGCAGACAATTTTGAATATCGAGCGTCTTTATTCAACAGGGGGTCACTTAAGGGTGAGTAAATAGTTCGATAATTTGGCACTTTGCCTGTACGGGGCCAGGAAAGACCGTCAGCGCGGCAGCGCGTGAAATTATCTTATCCGGGCAAGAGGGCGCGAAACGGCCTCCGGGAGCCTTTCGGGAACTTTCCGTCGGAAACGGCCGACTTGGAGCAGGCGCGACGGCCGGTGTCGCAGAGCGCGCTCTAATGCCAAGCGACACCGCGCAGGGCCCATGGGCTCTGCAGCCGGTCATTGCAGGTGCAGGGGAGCAACGCAGGCTGAAGCCTCATTGCGCCGGTTCCAGATTTCGCGATTTATCGTGCAGATAGCAAAAAGATATCGAAGACATCTAATTCATAGGACAAAATTCTAAATCAGCCGGGAAACACGGGCGTGTTTGCAAACCGCTCCTAGCGCGCCCCTGATAGCCTACGGCCCGAGTTAGTCGCACTCGACGAACCGGGGCCAAGATGGGAGCCAGAGCGATAGTCAGCCAACTCTTCACCGAGCATTGCCGCTCCGTCGCCGAGGGCTGGTTCCGGCACAGGGGCGTGGCCTTCGGTCTGACAGCTCGTCTGGCCTCGGCGGGGCGGGCTTAGGCCATGTGCCGCTGGCTCGCCTATGCCGGTGCACCGGTCTATATGGAGAGCTTGGTCACCCAGCTGAGCCATTCCCTGATCGACCAGAGCCAGAACGCCATCGAGGCCAAGGCCAGGATCAACGGCGACGGCTTCGGCCTCGGCTGGTACGACAGCCGGCCCGAACCCGGTCTGTTTCGCGAAGTGCTTCCGGCCTGGAACGACTCCAACCTGCGCAGTCTTGCCGCCCAGATCCGATCGCCGCTTTTCTTCGCCCATGTCCGCGCCTCGACCGGCACCGAATCGATCCGGCCGAATTGCCATCCCTTCGCCTACGGCCGCTGGTTGTTCATGCACAACGGCCAACTCGGCGGCTACGACCGACTGCGTCGGCGCATCGAGGCCCTGGTGCCCGACGCCTACTACGCCTACCGCGTCGGCACGACCGATAGCGAGCTGCTGTTTTTGCTGTTGCTCGCCCAGGGCCTTGAGCGCGACCCGATCGGCGCGATCGGCCGCATGCTGGCTCAGGTGGAGGCCGAGATGCGGGCGGCCGCAGTCACCCAGCCGCTGCGCTTCACCGCGGCGGTCAGCGACGGCGCACATCTCTACGCCATCCGCTACGCCAGTGACGACCGGCCGCCGAGCCTCTACCTGCAGCAGCAGGATGCGGGCTTCGTCGTTGTGTCGGAGCCGCTGGAATCCGGCGACGCCGATTGGCAGATCGTGCCGCCGGACCAGGTGCTGATCGTCGAGCGCGACCGCCTCGTCGGCTTTAAGTCGCTGGAGCACAGAGAGACCGCGGCCTGATATCCCGGCAAGCGGGGCCGGCCGATGCCGGCCCCGCAATGATCAGGATCGGATCCTATCCTTGCTGCCTGGTATGGGCGGTGCTAGCCGAGCTGCCCGCCGACCGCGTTGACGAACATGGTCTTCAGTTCCGGCACGCCGATCGGAATCGGATTGCCGCCGGCCGTGGGGTCGACCGCCGCCATCTCGGAAAGCTCGTCGAGCCGGTCGTCGCCGACGCCGATGTCCTTCAAGGTGTGCGGAATCTCGAGTTCGCTGCGCAGCGCCATGACCCAATCCATGATGGCAGCGAAGGAGGGATTGGGCAGGCCGAGCCAGGCGGCGAGCCGGGTCATCTTGTCGTCGATCGCCGCGCGGTTGAAGACCAGGACATAGGGCATGACCACGGCGTTGGTCAGGCCGTGGTGCGTGTCGTAGAGCGCGCCCACCGGATGACTCAGAGCATGGATCGCACCGAGGCCCTTCTGGAAGGCGGTGGCGCCCATGCTGGCGGCGGCCAGCATGTTGCCCCGCGCCGCCAGGTTCTTGCCGTCCTTCACCGCGGTCGGCAGCCAATCCTTGACCAGGCGCATGCCCTCCACTGCGATGCCCTCGGCCATGGGATGGTAGCCCGGCGCGCAGAAGGCCTCCAGGCAGTGGGCCAGCGCGTCCATGCCAGTGGCCGCGGTGATGTGCGGCGGCAGGCCGACGGTCAACTCGGGATCGGAGATCACCACGCCCGGCAGGAACTGCGGGTGGAAGATGACCTTCTTGGTGTGGGTCTCTTCGTTGAGGATGACCGAAGCGCGGCCCACTTCGGAGCCGGTCCCGGCGGTCGTCGGAACGGCGACGATGGGGGCAATGCCGTCCGGGTCGGCCGCCTTCCAGTTGTCGCCGACGTCCTCGAAGTCCCAGATCGGCTTGCTCTGTCCCGACATGAAGGCGATGGCCTTGGCGGCGTCCAGGCCGCTGCCGCCGCCGAAGGCGATGACACCGTCGTGGCCCCCTTCGCGGAAGGCCGCGACGCCGTCCTCGACGTTCTTGCCGACGGGGTTGGGTTTCACGTCGCTGAAGAGGCCGGTCGGCAGCCCGGCGGCTTCGTTGGCCGCGATGGCGTCCTTGACTATGGGCAGGCCGGCAAGGCCAGGGTCGGTCACCAGCAGCGGCCGCGTCATGCCCAGGCTCTTGCAGGCATCGGCGAGTTTGGCGATGCGGCCGACGCCGAAAAGGATCTGCGTGGGATAGCTCCAGTTGCCTTTGAGGCTGCTCGGATCGACGCTCATGATGTGCTCTCCTCGCGAATGCCCGTTCGGGTCTTTGTTGTGAAGGTTCAGCCGTTGCGGCCGGCCAAAGCCAGCCCGGCGGCGCCGGCCAGATAGATCGTGCCGGTGGCATGGCGCATGGCCTGCGCGCCGCGGCGTCGCCCCAGCCAGGCACGGAGCCGGTTGGCGAGGCCGGCATAAGCGCCATAGACCAGCAGCGCGGTGAGCACCTGGCCGACCATCAGCAGCGTCAACTGCGGCAGCAGCGGCTCGGCCGGGTCGATGAACTGGGGATAGACCGCCACATAAGCCATCACGGTCTTGGGATTAAACATGGAGACCAGGAAGCCCTGCAGCAGGATCTTTCGGGCGCTGCTCTGCCCGGTCCGTCCGAAGGTGAGGGCCGTCCCTCGGCGCCACTGCTGGATGCCGATCCACAGCAGGTAGGCGACGCCCAGCCACTTCACCAGGGTGAAGAGGGTGGCCGAGGAGAGCAGCAGGGCACCCAGGCCGAGCGCGCTCACCAAGGCATGCGGCACGACGGTGAGCGCGATGCCGAGCGGCGCCATCAGCGACCGCGGCAGGCCGTTGGCCATGGCCGTTGCCACGGTGAAGGCCGCGTTCGGCCCCGGCGCGGCGACGATCGCACCCCAGAAGAGAACGAAGACGATCCAAGTCTCGAGCGACATTGCTAAACCGCTGTTCGCAGGTGGAACGACTTTGGCCGGGTGAGCTGCTCATAACCGACGCGGGAGAGGGTGCAGCCGCGGCCTGAGTCCTTGACCCCGGTCCAGGCCAGTGCCGGGTCCAGGTAGTCGGCGCGATTCATGAACCAGGTGCCGGTCTCGACCCGGTCGCCGATCTGGAGCGCCGCATTCTCATCGCTGGTCCAGATCGAGGCGGTCAGGCCGAATTCGCTGTCGTTCATCAGCGCCACGGCTTCCATGTCGGTCGAGACCTTCATGATGCCGACGACGGGGCCGAAGCTCTCTTCGGTCATGACCCGCATGCCATGGGTCACGTCGATCAGAACTTGCGGCGCCAGGTAGGGCGTCCCGGCCTTGTCGGCCGGGAAGCCGGCCGGGTCGATCAGCGCCCTGGCGCCGGCGCCGACGGCCTCCTCGATCTGGCCGCGCACGAAGTCGGCGGCGCTGGTCCGCACCATGGGCCCCAGGGTTATGCCCTCCTCCAGGGGCGAGCCCAGCTTGTACTGCTTCACCAGGGCGACGGCGCTCTCCACGAAGGCGTCGTAGAGGCCCTCCTGTACGTAGATGCGCTCGATCCCGCAGCAGGACTGGCCGGAATTGAAGAAGGCGCCGTCGATCACGTTCTCAACCGCGTGATCCAGATCGGCGTCGGCCCGCACATAGGCCGGGTCCTTGCCGCCGAGCTCCAGGCCGGTGCCGATGAAGCGCGCCGAGGCGGCTTTCTGCACCGCGTGGCCGGCGCCGACCGAGCCGGTGAAGGCGACGAAGTCGATGCCGTCGCTGTCGATCAGCTTTAGCGCCGTGTCGTGGCTCATGTGCAGGTACTGGAACACGCCCTCCGGCAAGCCGGCGGCGCGGAAGGCCTCGGCGAAGCGCTCGGCGCAGACCGGTGTCTGGGCGGAATGCTTGAGGATCACCGCGTTGCCGGCCATCAGCGCCGGGATGATCGAGTTGACCGCCGTCAAATAGGGATAGTTCCAGGGCGCCATGACGAAGACCACACCCAGCGGCTCGCGCCGGATGAAACGGGTGAAGCCGTCCCTGGGCCCGACGTCGATATCGGCCAGTACTTCCGGCGCGATGGCGATCATATGGCGCGACCGCTCTTCGAAGCCGCGCACCTCGCCGGCCGCCTGGCTCGCCGGGCGGCCCATCTGCCAGGCGATTTCCTCGGCGATGGTTGTCGCCTTGGCAACGAACGCATCGACCGCCTTGTTCAGCAGCACCTGCCGCTCGGCGATCGGCACATGCTTCCAGGCATCCTGGGCCTGGCGCGCGGCGCTCAGCGCCTTCTCGACCTCATCCGGCTTGGCCAGCGAGCGCTCAGCATAGACGCTGCCGTCGACCGGCGTGACACATTTGAGTATCTCCGACATACCCTCGGCTCTTGTTTGCGGTGCCGGGCCCTCGGCGGCCGGCGGTACGGTAAGACGGTGACTTTAGGCGCGCCGTTCAGCCCCGGCAACTCTCGTAGGGCCTGTTGACCTTCATTTCGCCGGATCCCTTCGGGACGGGGCATATTTTCGCCCCAGGGCGCCAGGGGGCCGCGTCGCGAACGCCTTGTGGTGGGCCCACACCACGCCGCCGCCCGCTCCTAACCCTGGTGAAAATCTGCTCCCGCCACGGCGGCGAAATGAAGGTCAACAGGCCCTAAGGGGACTCCAAATGGCGGCGCACGTTGGCTACCGTCGCCTGGCTGATGCGCACCTGGGATTCGGCCGTGACGCCGGCGATGTGCGGTGTCAGCAACAGGTTGGGGACTTTCGTCAGCCGGGAGTTGGAGGGCAGCGGCTCCTCTTCGAACACGTCGAGCAGAGCGCCGCCCAGCCGCCCGGCCTCGAGCGCCTCGGCGAGCGCCGTGGTATCGACGATGCCGCCGCGCGCCGTGTTGATCAGCAGGGCATCCGGCCGCGTGCGTGCAAGGCGAGGCGCGTCGATCAGGTGCCGTGTCTCTTCCGTCAGCGGCACGTGCAGGCTGATCACTTCGCTCTCGGCCAGCAGCGGATCGAGCGCCTGCGGGGTCACGCCTCTGGCCTGCCAGATAGGATCGCAGCCGTCGACGTAGGGGTCGTAGGCGGCGATCCGCATGTCGAGCGCCAGCGCCCGCTTGGCGACCTCGCGCGCGATGGCGCCGAAGCCGACCAGACCGAGGCGGGCGCCGGCCACCTCGCGGCCGATGAAATCGATGCGCGGCCAATCGCCGGCCAGCACCCGGTCGCTGGCGTGATAGGCGCCGCGGCGCAGCATGAGGATGCCGGCGATCACGTACTCAGCAACCGAGACCGCGTTAGTGCCTGCCGCCGGGCAGACCGGGATGCCGCGCGCCTCGCAGGCCGGTAGGTCGATGTTGTCGAGCCCGACACCGAGCCGGCCGATGACGCATAGGCTGTCCCCGGCGGCCAGCAGCTCTTCGGTGACCTGGGTCCGGTTGCGCACGATTAGAGCCCGCGCCCCCGCCAGCGCTGCCTTCAGATCCTCCGGCCGATCGACCAGGTCCGGTTCGTAGAAAACGTCGTAATCGCTGGCCAGCTCGGCGACCGTGGCCTCGTCCATGAACTCGGAGATGACGATATCGGGCATCGGCCTGTCCGGCGGAAAGGGGAAGGGGCGGTGAGAGGGGGCTCGGCGGCCAACGGCCACCAGGCCTTACCCCTGTCTGCCACGATCCCCTGAGGGGGCTCCAGCCGTTTCTTTTGCCGCCGCGGGATTTTCCCATGAAATCTCTGCGGTCGAGGCGATAGGCTGTGCGCCGGCCGCAACAAACGAGGATGGGGAGGTGCGTGTGGCGGAACTGCAGAGAATCGGATTCATCGGCCTGGGGACCATGGGTCAGGGCATGGCGAAGAACCTCTTGAAGGGTGGCTTCGCCGTGCAGGGCTTCGACCTCTCGTCCGAGGCCATCGCAGCCGTGGTCGCGGCCGGCGGCACGGCGGCGGACTCGCCGAAGGCGGCCGCGGAGGGCGCCGACCTGGTGATCACTATGCTGCCCAACGCCCCGCACGTGGAAGGCGTTATGACCGGCCTCGAGGGCATCTTCGCCGCGGACAGCCCGGGTCGGCGCATCCTGAACACCAGCACCATCGATCCGGGCGAGGCCAAGCGGCTGGCCGCGCTCGCCGCGGACTCCGGCTGGCACTACATCGACTGCCCGATGGGGCGCACGGCGGCAGAAGCGGTGGCCGGTACGAGCCTCTTCATGCTGAGCGGCGCGGCCGAGGACAAGGTAGCGGTCAGGCCGGCGCTGGAGGCCATGGGCACGGACGTGGTCGATTGCGGCGCGGTCGGCCAGGCCAGCACCATCAAGATCACCAACAACTATCTCTCGATCGTCGCCGCGGTCACGACGGCCGAGGCGCTGCGCTTCGCCGAGGCCGGCGGCATCACGCCTGAGCGGCTGTTCGAGGTGGTCAACAGCACGACGGCGATGAACGGCCACACCAAGATGAACTTCCCCAGGAAGGTGCTGGCCGGCGACGTTGCGCCCGGCTTCGCTATCGACCACGCGCGCAAGGATCTGGGGATCGCCATCGAAGCCATGGCGCGCGAAGGCATCCCCTGTTTCACTGGCCCTGCCTGCCTGAAGGCCTACGACGAGGCCAAGGTGCAAGGCCGCGGCGGCAACGACTGGAGCGATATCTACAACCTGGTGGGGGAGGGCGCGAAGAAGCGGTAGGGGCGCCGCGTCCTTGCCGTCCGTCACGCCCGCTCGAAGTTGCGAATCACCTCCCAATCGGTGACGCGGCGGTCGTATTCCGTCTGCTCCCACTGGCCGGCGTGCAGGTAGTGGTCGATCACGGCGTCGCCGAAGGCGCCGCGCAGCACCTTGGAGCCGTCGAGGGCCGACAGGGCTTCGCGTAGGGTCTTTGGCACGTCTTGCACGTCCTCGCCTTCGTAGACGTTGCCGACAAAGGGCGGCGCCAGCTCCAGCTTGTTCTCTATGCCGTGCAGTCCCGCCGCCAGGATTGCGGCATAGGCCAGGTAGGGATTGCAGTCGGCGCCGGGTATACGGCACTCGATGCGGGTGCCGGCGCCGGGCCCGAGCAGGCGGAAGCCGGCGGTGCGGTTGTCGATCGACCAGGCGGCCTTGGTCGGCGCGAAGGAGCCAGCCTGGAAGCGCTTGTAGGAGTTGATGAAGGGCGCCAGGAAGTAGGTCATCTCCGGCGCGCAGGCGAGCAGTCCAGCCAGGTAGTGGCGGAACAGCTTGGACATGCCGTGTTCGTCGTTCTCGTCGGCGAACAGCGGCTGGTCGCTCTTGGCATCCCACAGCGACGAATGGATGTGGCAGGAGTTGCCGGCCAGCTCGTAGCTCATTTTGGCCATGAAGGTGACGGCCTTGCCCTGCAGATAGGCGATCTCCTTGGCACCGTTCTTGTAGATCACGTGCCGGTCGGCCATCTCCAGCGCTTCGGCGTAACGGAAGTTGATCTCCTCCTGGCCCGGCCCCCATTCGCCCTTGGAGACCTCGACCGGGATGCCGGCCGCTTCCATGCCGTTACGGATGGCGCGGATCAGCGGCTCTTCCTTGGTGGTCTGGAAGATGTGGTAGTCCTCGATGTACCAGCCGGCATGCTTGAGATCGCGGTAGTGCTTTTCCCGGGCCGCCTCATAGGTCTCGTTCAGGGCGTAGAACTCGAGCTCCGAGGCCATCTTGGCGACCCAGCCCTTCTCGGCCAAGCGGGCGATCTGCTGTCTCAGGATGGCGCGCGGCGAATGCGGGATGGCCTCGTGGGTGTGATGGTCGAGCAGGTCGCAGAGCACCAGCGCCGTGCCCTCGAGCCAGGGGATGCGGCGCAGGGTCGAAATGTCCGGCTTGAAGACGAAATCGCCGTAGCCGAGGTCCCAGGAGGCCGCCTCGTAACCCGGCACCGGCTCCATCTCCATGTCGACGGTCAGCAGGTAGTTACAGCCGTGTGTCTCCTCGACCACGCTGTCGAGAAAAAAGCGGCCAGTCACGCGCTTGCCCATCAGGCGGCCCTGCATGTCGGTCATGGCGACCACCACGGTGTCGATCTCGCCGATCTCTACGAGTTGAGTCAGGCTCTCCAGGTCGAGGTTTCCGCTCATGGCCGTTTCGTCTCTCCGGTGTCGTTGTTTACTTGCCGTAGTGCCACTCGGGCAGCCAGAGGGCGATCTGCGGGAAGGCGGTTACCAGGGCAAGCGCGAGGGTCATGACCAGCACGAAAGGCCAGATCGAACGATAGATGTCCGCCAGGGTTATCTCCGGCGGCGCCATGGCGCGCATCAGAAAGAGGTTGTAGCCGAAGGGCGGAGTCATGTAGGCGATCTGGCAGGTGATGGTGTAGAGCACGCCGTACCAAACCAGGTCGAAGCCCAGCAGCTTCACCAGCGGCACGTAGAGCGGCGCGACGATCACCAGCATCGCCGTGTCGTCCAGGAACATTCCCATCAGGATGTAGGAGAGTTGCATCATGATGAGGATTTCCCAGGGGCTCAGCTCGAGGCGGTCGACGAAGAAGGCCTCGATCGCCTTGACCGCGCCGAGGCCGTCGAAGACCGCGCCGAAGCAGAGCGCCGCCATGATGATCCAGAGGAACATGCAGCTGATCGCCAGGGTCTTCTTGACCGTGGTGTGCATGATCTGTGGGGTCAGCCGACCCTTGAGCAGGGCCGCGAGGGTCGCCGCGACTGCGCCGACGGCCGCGCTTTCGGTCAGGCTGGTGACGCCCATCAGGAACAGACCGGTCATGCAGAAGAAGATCAGCAGCGGCAGGATGCCGGCCCGCAGCAGGCGAAACTTCTCCGGCCAGCTGTAGTCTCGTTCCTCCTTGGGCAGGGCCGGTCCCAGCTTGGGCTGGATGCGGCAGCGCACGACAATGTAGAGGATGAAGAGGCCGGCCATCATCAGCCCGGGGAACACGCCGGCGAGCCAGAGCTGACCGATCGGCTGCCGCGCGATCATGCCGTAGAGCACCAGGACGACGCTGGGCGGCACCAGGATGCCGAGCGAGCTGCCGGCCTGGATCACGCCGGTCACCATGATCTTGTCATAGCCGCGACGCAGCAGTTCCGGCAGGGCGATGGTGGCGCCGATTGCCATGCCGGCGACGCTCAGGCCGTTCATCGCCGAAATGACTACCATCAGCCCGATGGTACCGATCGCCAGGCCGCCGTTCAGTGGGCCCATCCAGACGTGGAACATCTGGTAGAGATCTTCGGCAATGCCGGACTCCGACAGGACGTAGCCCATGTAGACGAAAAGCGGCAGAGTCAGCAGCGGATACCACTTCATCAGCTTCATGCCGGCGCTGAAGCCGATTTCCGAGCCGCCGTCGCCCCACAGCATCAGGGCGGCCGCTACCGCGACGAAGCCGATGGCGCCGAACACGCGCTGACCGGTCAGCAGCATCAGCATCATGGTGGAGAACATCAGGATGGCGATGAGTTCGTAGCTCATGCGCCGGTCTCCGGGCTGGCTTCTTCACCGGGTGGGGGATCGAGAGGGTGCCCCCTGGCCTCGGCCAGGTTCCGGAAGAAGGTGGCGATGGTCTGCAGCAGCATCAGGATGATGCCGATGCACATGATGATCTTGATCGGGGCCATGTAGGGGGCCCAGGAGGAGTAGCTCTTCTCCCCGTACTCCAGGGCGTAGATGCTGCTCGAAAAGCCGCCATAGAGCAGTAGCAGCAGATAGAAGATCAGCAGCAATACGGTGAAGGCGTCGACCGTGGCTTTCGTCTTGCTGGACCAGTGGCTGTAGAGCAGGTCCATGCGCACGTGGGAGTCGAGCTGCAGGGAATGACCGCCACCGAGCAGGAAGTAGGCGACCAGGGTGAACTGCGCCATCTCGATGGCCCAGAGCGGAGGGATGAAGAAGGTTTTCGCAATGGAGGAGTAGAGAAGGATCCCCATCATGGCGAAGATCAGGTACATTGCGAACAGCCCGACCACGCGATTCGTTGCGTCGACGTATCGCACGTAGGCTTTTATGGCTTTGGGCATTCTCTAAGCTCCTCCGGGCCTCCGCATGGATTTCACCATGGGCCTCCCCCGACGGCCGCTGTGGCGCTTTGCCAGGAGGCTTGGCGCTGCATCCGACCTGGCAGGCGGGGACAACGATACTCGATGGTCAAGGGCTTCGGATAGGGGGTCATTGCGGACCCGCGGGTCCCACTCCCACTGCGGAGAATCGCCACCATTGCGGGCATCGTCCCGGCGTCGGCGTGGGGATTGCCCCTGCCGACGCCGGGGAGGCTGCCAATCGGCCCGGCGCCGTCCCTATGGCCGGATTAGGTGTAGCGATAGGGTCGGCCGGCCTTCGACATGGTCGCGTTGTACTCCTTGAAGATGTCGATGACCCGCTTGTTCCGCTCGCTCGTGGCGGCAATCTCGTCCCAGAACTTGAGCGCTTCCGCCTCCACCTGGGCCCACTCCTCGTCGGGGATCGAGGTGAGCTCTAGCTTGGTGCCCTTGGTGCGCAGATGCGCCTCGCCGCCCCAATACCAGTGCTGACGGTAGTAGTGCGAGGAATCCATGCAGAGCCGGAACAGCTCCTGCAGGTGGGCGGGCAGGGCGTCCCACTTCTCGCTGTTGGCGAAGTAGGAGCCGCACCAGGCGCCGGAGATGTTGTTGGTCAGGAAGTAGTTGGTCACATCGGCCCAGCCGACCGTGTAGTCCTCGGTGATGCCCGACCAGGCGATGCCGTCCAGCTCGCCGGTCTGCACGGCCACCTCGATGTCCTCCCAGGGAAGCGTGACCGGGACGACGCCGAAGCGCTGCAGGAATTTGCCGGCGGTCGGGAAGGTGAAGACCCGCTTGCCCTTAAGATCCTCGAGGCTGCGGATCGGATCGACTGTGTTGAAGTGGCAGGGGTCCCAGGCACCGGCCGAAAGCCAGGTAACGTTCTCGACCTCTCCGTAGGCCTCTTCCCAGATCTCTTTCAGGCCGTACTGGTTGAAGAGAACCGGGACGTCGAGCGAGTAGCGCGTCGCGAAGGGGAAGTAGCCGCCGAAGACGGAGATGTCGACCGGCGCCGCGATCGAATCGTCGTCGCTCTGCACCGCGTCGATCGTGCCCTTCTGCATCGCGCGGAACAGCTCGCCCGTGGGCACCAGCTGATCGGCGAAGAACAGCTCGATCTCCATCTCGCCGTTCGCGACCTTGTTGAAGGAATCGATCGACGGCTTGATGACATGCTCGACTAGGGCCGGGCCGGCATAAGTCTGAAGTCGCCACTTGATGGTGCTCTGCGCCTTCACGTAGGGCGCGCTGAGCGTCGTGGCCGCGGCCGCTGCGGCCGTGCCGACGCCAGCGTTCTTGAGGAAATTGCGTCGCTTCATTGTGTCTGCCTCCCTTCCTCGGGTTTGGATCGCGCCCCACCATAATAGCCGCGTCGCCTCTGTTGAATTCACGGCTGAGCGACGGGTCGGGCGCCGAATGCAGGATGCCGGGATCGCTCCCGCCGGACGAGTCCCGAACGAAAAACATCGATGGCCTGTTTCTTTGGCTCCCCCTTCTTTTGGAATTCATGTTACGGTATCATTGAAATGCGTCAAGAATGAAATTGCTGTTCCAACATCAATTCGCTAGGCAGAAGGCCATCTTTTGACCGTCGAGCAGAGCATCCGCGACGCCTTGTCGCAGCTGACCACCGCGGAGAAGAAGGCGGCGCGGGCCCTTTTGGCCGAGTATCCGGTCGCCGGCCTCGCCCCGGTGGCCGAGTTCGCCAGGAGCGCGGGGACCAGCGCGCCGACCGTGCTGCGCTTCGTCGGCCGCATCGGCTATGCTAGCTATCCGGCCTTTCAGCAGGCGCTGCGGCGGGAGCTGCAGGAGAGCCTCCTGTCGCCACTGGAAAAGGGCCGGCCGGAGCCGGCCGAGCCGCCTGCCGCGCCCTCGGCGATCAGCGAAACCTTCGAGCGGATCCGCGACAACCTGGCGCGCACGGCCGAGGAGCTGCCGCTGGCCGAGATCGACGAAGCCTGCGCCCTGCTGGGCGACACCCGTTATCGCTGCACCATCCTCGGCGGCCGCTTCACCGATTCGATCGCCGCCTATATGGCCTCGCACCTACGCATCGTGCGGCCCGGCGTGCGGCGCTTCGAGGGACAGGTCTCGACCTGGTGGGACCAGATCCTCGACCTGCGCGTCGGCGACGTGGCGGTCATCTTCGACGTGCGGCGCTATCAGGACGACATCCTGGCCGTCGCCCGAAGCCTGGCCGAGCGCAAGGTGCGCATCATCCTGATCACCGACCAATGGCTCTCGCCGGTCGCGCGCCACGCGCGGATCGTGCTGCCCTGCCGCATCGACATCGGCATGACCTGGGACTCCAACGCCGCCCTCCTGGCGCTCGCCGAGGTCGTCATCAACCGGGTGACCCTGGAGAGCTGGGGCACCGCCAAGGAACGCATCGAGTCCTTGGAGCTGGCGCACGCCGCCACCGGCGGCGGCAATGCGGCCGACTAGCTGGCGCGGCCCGTTGCGCCCGGCCGCCCCAGCCCGGGCGCATCGCCGGCGAAGAACGCGCGGGCGTGCTCGGCGAAGGCCTCCGCGCGGCGGCTGAGGCGGGCGCCCTTGGCGCGCGCCAGCACGATCGGCAGCGGCGGGACCGGGTGCGCCAGCGGGCGTGCGACCAGGCGCCGGCCGTCGTAGCTGCGCGCCGAGACCGGCTGCAGGCTGAGCAGCGCAAAGCCATGCCCGTTGGCGACCAGGCCGCGCACCATCTCGAAGCTGGCCGTGCGATGGCGCACCTCCGGCTCGGCGCCAATGGTGAGGAAGAACGAGCGGAAGTAGTCGCCGCTGTGCGGCAGGTCGAACAGCACCATGGGCTCGTCGATCAGCGCCTCCAGGGGAATCGCGTCGCGCTTCGCCAGCGGATGCTCCGCGGCCAGCAGGACGTAAGGCGCAACCCCGGCCAGGGGCTCGGTCTCCACTTGGCCGGCCAGCTCGAGGTCATAGGCGATGGCCAGTTCCGTGGTGCCGGATGCCAGATCCTCCAGCAGCACATCCACGTTGCCCTCGCGGAACTTGACCCGCGTCGTGGGATGGCTGTCGGCGAAGCTCTTCAGCAAGCGCGGCAGGAAGACCGGCGCCAGGGTCACGTAGCAGCCGATCTCGAGCGGCCCGTCGAGCGCGCTGCCCAGGCCGCGTGCGCCGGCGGCCAGCTCCTCGGCGTGGTCGAGTAGGCGCCGCGCCGCCGAGAGGAACTGCCGGCCCGAGGGGGTGAGCGACAGCCCCTGCGCCCGGTGGCGCAGGAAGAGCTGCAGGCCGAAGGTGGCCTCGAGCTGGGCGATGGCGGCGGAGAGCGAGGGCTGCGAGATGGCCAGCGCCTTGGAGGCCTGGGTGATGCTACCGGCCTCGGCCGAGGCGACGAAGTAGCGGAGCTGTTTCAGGGTGAAGTTCATCGCTTTTTCCGATGAAGTCGATTGATTAATGATATTTTACAAAAGAGCGAGCGCCAGCGACACTCCTGATCGTGGTCGGCCACACAGGATGTCGCGCGGGCGGCCATAGAGACTGGGCTGCGCAGAGAACGAGGCAGGCGAGATGGCAGCGACAGCGCGCGCCGAGACGAACGGCGGAACGAGTCCCGGGCAAGCCGAAAGCAAGACGATCGAGGTGCCGCCGATGGAGACGATCGAGCGGGACGACTTCGTCGCGGCCATGGGCCAGGCGGCGACCGGCGTGACCGTGGTGACCACGTCGAACGGCATCGAACGTTTGGGCGTGACGGTCAGTTCCATGAGTTCGGTTTCGGCCGATCCGCCGCTCCTGCTGGTCTGCGTCCACCGCCGCAGCCCGGTCTGCGACAACCGGAAGTGGGCCGAAACAGCCCCTTGATCAAGACGGATACTTCTGCGTGAATGTGCTGAGCGACGACCAGCGGCAGATCTCCGACGTCTTCGCCGGCCGGGTCAAGACCGAGACCGGCGACCGCTTCGCCTGCGGCGCCTGGCTCTGGCAAGTGACCGGCGCGCCGGTCCTGGTCGGCGCGGCGGCTCATTTCGACTGCCGGCTGGAAGCCAGTCACGATCACGGCTCGCACCGGGTCTTCGTCGGCCAAGTGGTCGATGCCAAGGCCGGTCGCGGCGCGCCGCTGGTCTACTGCGACCGCAGCTATGGCCGCGTTGCTGCAAACTGAGGTTTCCGCCGTGGCACATCTCAGCGCCAAGCAGTGCACAGCCTTCGAGCGGGACGGTTATCTCGTCCTGCCCGATGCCGTGGATGCGGCGCAACTCAGCAAGCTGCGCGGCCAACTCGATGCCTGGGTCGAAGAGAGCCGGGCGCACGATGCGCCCTACGGGGAGACGATCGACAAGCTGCCGCGCTTCGACATCGCCGCCGAACACAGCTCGGACGCGCCGGCCCTGCGGCGCATCAACAACCCGGCCGAGGTCTCCGACATCTACGCCGAGGTCGCTTTCGACAGCGCGATGGTCGACGCCGTGGCCGAGGTGATCGGGCCTGACGTGAAGTTCCACCACGGCAAGATCAACGTGAAGCTGCCCGGCACCACGACCAAGGTCGACTATCACCAGGACTTCTCCTACACGCCGCACACCAACGACGACATCGTGACGGCGCTCTTGATGCTCGACGATGTGACGGTTGAGAACGGCTGCCTCACGGTGGTGCCGGGCTCGCACCGCGAGGGGCAGAAGAGCCTTTGGCAGGGCAACCGCTTCACCGGCAAGGTCGATGCCGAGACCGAGCAGGACGCCCTGCGCCGAGCGGTACCGGTGACCGGCCCGGCCGGCAGCGTCTGTCTGATGCACACCGCACTGCTGCACGGCTCGGCGGCGAACCGGAGCGCCCAGCGCCGCACGCTTTACATCTGCGTCTACACGGCGGCCGATGCCTGGCCGCTGGCGCGCTCGCCCTTGCCGAACCGCTTCGAAGGCCGCATCGTTCGCGGCAGCGCACGGCCCACAGCCCGGCTCATGTCGGGAGAGGTGGAGCTGCCGGAGGATTTCCGCGCCGCTTCCTTCTTCGAGATCCAGGAACGCGCGTCATCGTAACGAACAAGATTTGATACAAGGATAGGGAGGCCAGGGCATGCTCCGTACGGGCGAGGAATACCGGGAGTCGATCCGCGACGGCCGCGAGGTCTGGATCAGCGGCGAACGGGTCAAGGACGTGACCACCCACCCGGCCTTCAAGCCGATCGTCGACGTGCGCGCGCGGATCTACGACATGGCGCACGAAGAGGCCTTCCGCGACATTATGTCCTACGTCGACGAAGGCACCAACGAGCCCAACGCCATCGGCCTGCGCCTGCCGCACGAGCAGCAGGATTGGCACGACAAGCGCAAGGCGGTGGACACGGTGATGCGCGAGGTCGGCGGCGTGGTGACCCGTGTCGGCGACGAGACCGTCGGCGAGATGTGGTCGCTTTACGACGGACAGGACGTGCTCAACGAGGTCGATCCGCAGTTCGCCCGCAACATCGAGTCGCACATCCAGAGGGTGCTGCACCAGGACATCTTCCACGTCTCCGGCAACACCGATCCCAAGGGCGACCGCTCGAAGCGGCCGCAGGAGCAGGATCCCGACATGCTGCTGCACGTGGTCAAGGAGACCGACAAGGGCATCGTCGTGCGCGGCGCCAAGTACGAGACGGCGGCGGCCTATGCCAACCAGGCCTTCGTCAAGCCGACCATTGCCAACTGGGGCGACGCCAAGCTGTCCGACTACGCCGTCGGTTTCATCCTAGATCTGGCGGCGCCTGGCCTGAAGCACATCTGCCGCTCCGGCTTCTCCGGGCGCAACAGCGAGGCGGATTATCCGCTGACCAACCGCTTCGACGAGGTCGACACCCTGGTCATCTTCGACGACGTGCTGGTGCCTTGGGAGAATGTGCTGTTCTACAAGCACACCCGCGCGGCCTCCTTCATCCGCGGCACCCTGCACCGCTACAGCGCCTTCGCCTTCGTGCAACGGCTGCAGACCCTGGCCGACATGATGATCGGTGCCGCCCTGCACAACGCCCGGCAGACCGGCCTCGACAAGCAGCAGGCGGTGCGCGAGAAGCTGGCGCAGCTCGCCATCTACCGCGAGACCATCAACGCTCATCTGACCGCCTCGATCGCGCTCGGCCAGGAGAGTCCGGCCGGCCTGCTCATGCCCAACCCGTCTTTGCTCTACACCGGCCGGGTGCAGGCGATCGCCAACTTCCCGGCCATGATGCATCTGACCCGAGAGCTCTGCGGCGGGCAGATCTGCGTGACGCCGGATGCAGCCAGCTTCCAGCACCCCGAGCTTAAGCCCTGGCTCGACAAGTACTACACGGTGAACGAGGACTGGGTGGCCGAGGACCGGCGCAAGCTGCTGGCCTTCGCGCGCGATCTGGTGAACTCGGACTACGCCGGCCACCGCGTGACCTTCGAGCTTTTCGCCCAATCGCCGCCGTTTGCGCATCTGAATGCGGTCTACATGAACTTCGATTTCGAGGGGCCGCTCGACCTCGTGCGCTCCATGGCCGATCTTTCCGACCAGGTCATGAAGAAGAAGCATTGACCGCCGACAGCGCGGCCGATCCGCATGAGCGTAGCCAAGCTCCGCCGCATCAGCCCGGTCGTGCCGGTGCGCGACGTGGCCGCGACGGCCGCCTTCTACGCGCGCCATCTCGGCTTCGAGACCGCCTTCATGATGCCCGATGCCAGCTATGCCGTGGTTGCCCGCGACGGCCAGGCGGTGCACTTGACCGGCGCCGAGGGCGACGAGGCGACCTTGCAGGCCACCGCGAACAACATCTCCTTCGTCATCGACGTGGCGGAGGTCGACCGGCTCTGGGCCGAGGTCGAGGCCAGCCGGCCGCCGACCAAGGCGCGACCGCCCGAGGACAAGCCCTGGGGCCTGCGGGAGTTTCACATCCTCGACCCGGACGGCTGCCTGCTGCGTTTCGCGCAGGATTTGGGCCAGGGGGATTCGTGATGTCCACGCGACGGAGGACATGGTCTTTCGCCACATCCTCCACTGTCATGCCCGGACTTGATCCGGGCATCCAGGCAATATCTGACCGCGTGGCTATCTATCGCTCGTGGGCGTGGCGGAGAAATGGATTGCCGGGTCAAACCCGGCAATGACAATTAGGCTGTTAAACCGGCCTGCTAGCGGTCGGACGATGATGGGAAACAAGGCGGGGAGGCTTGCGATGCCGACGCACACGCGCCTGCGTCAGTTCAATACCAAGGATACCTATCCGGAACAGAATCTCGACAACGACCTCTGCCAGGCGGTGCGGGCCGGCAACATGGTCTTTTTGCGCGGCCAGGTCGGCCAGGATCTGGAGACCCGCGAGTCGGTCGGGATCGGCGACGCCGCAGCGCAGACCGAACAGGCCATGAAGAACGTGAAGCAGCTGCTCGAAGAGGCCGGCAGCAAGCTCGAAGACATCTGCAAGATCACCGTCTACCTCATCGATCCGCGCTACCGCGAGCCGGTCTACCGCACGATCGGCAAATGGCTGAAGGGCGTCTTCCCGGTCTCCACCGGCCTCATCATCGACGGCCTGGCGCGCCCCGAGTGGGTCATGGAGATCGACGTGATCGCCGTTATTCCGGATGAAGGAACGGGGGGCGGCGCATGACCTTCTCGATCACCGCACGCTGCGCCGACACCGGCATGTTCGGTGTCGCCGTCACCTCCTCCTCCATGGCGGTCGCGGCGCGCTGCGCCTTCGTCCGCGCCGGCGTCGGCGCGGTCGCCACCCAGAACATCACTGATCCTCGCCTCGGCCCCATGGCGCTCGGCTTCATGGAAGACGGCATGACGGCGACCCAGGCGCTCGAGGCGATCCTCAGCGAGCACATCGATTCGCCCTTCCGCCAGCTCGCCCTGGTCGATGCGGGCGGGCGCACTGCCGACTTCTCGGGCGCCCAGACGCTCGGCTGCCATGCCGTGGCGACCGGGGAGGGGGCGGTGGCCGCGGGCAACCTGTTGTCCGACGCTGGCGTGCCGGAGGCCATGCTACATGCCTTCGCCGACAGCAGTGGCGAGCACTTGGCCGAACGCCTGCTGCGTGCTTTGCAAGCCGGGCTGGCGGCCGGCGGCGAGGAGGGGCCGGTACGCTCGGCCGGCATGGTCGTCGCGAATCGCGAGGCCTGGCCCTATGTCGATCTGCGGGTTGATTGGTCGGAGGGCGATCCGATCGCCGATCTACGCGCGGTCTGGCAAGGCTGGGAGCCGCAGATGAACGACTACGTCACCCGCGCGGTCAATCCCGATGCCTCGCCCTCCTACGGCGTCCCGGGAGATCCCTGAGGTCCGCAGTACTCGCTAGAGAGCGCCAGCAATGGCTGTCGGCGATTCGGTCACGGCTTCGCGTTCTTCGGATTCCGCGACATGGCGCTCGGCCTCGCCGATCAGCCAGTTGGCGAAGGCCGCGACCTTAGGTCGGTCCATGGCGACCTCGGGACAGACGATGTAGTAGGCGAAGGCCATCGGATAGGTCAGTAGGAAGGGCCTGACCAGTCGGCCGGCGGCTAGATCGGCGGCCACCATCACGCTGCGCCCAAGCGCCACGCCCTGGCCGTCGACCGCCGCTTGGGTCACCAGCTCTGATGAACTGAAGCGCGGCCCCCGGCTCGGGTCGACGGAGCGGGCGCCCGCCGCCAGCAGCCACATGCGCCAGTCAGGGAAGACGTCTTCCCAGGCGCGCTGGTCCTCATGAAGCAAGGTGACATGCGCCAAGTCGGCTGGCTCGCGCAGTGGATGCGGTCCTTCCAACAGCGACGGGCTGCAGACTGGAAACATCTCCTCGGACATCAGCAGCGATGCCTTCAGCCCGGGATAGTTGCCCGCGCCGTAGCGCACCGCGACATCCACATCGTCGCGCGCGAAGTCAGTCACGTCCGTGGTCGCGTCGACCCGCACGTCGATCTCGGGATTGGCGGCGCGGAAGCGGTCGAGGCGCGGCACCAGCCACTTGCCGGCGAAGGAGGGCGTCGTGCTGACCGTGACGACGCCGCTCTCGTCGAGGCCTTGCAGGCGGCTCATGGCCGCAGCCAGCCGGTCGAAGCCCTCGCGCAGGTCGGGCAGGCAGGCCTGGCCCGCCTCGGTCAGCCAGATCGCCCGCTTGGCCCGGCGGAACAGCTTGAGCCCGAGATAGTCCTCCAGGCCCTTCACCTGATGGCTGATCGCCGCCGGCGTGACGTGCAGCTCCTCTGCCGCCTTGGCAAAGCTCAAATGCCGGGCGGCCGCCTCGAAAGCGCGCAGCCCGTTCAGGAGAGGAAGCCGACGTGACATGATTTTTCCTTAGATTTTCTAATGTATTATAGGACGAAACGTCGTTTGTTGGCAAGGCTAAATGCCTACATATTCAATGACAAGAAACAGTCGGAAAACCGTGTTCTGGCTTAGATGTAGAAAGAGAGTTGAGATTTTCTAACTTCAAAGATGAGAGAATCTAATGCCGATCGAAACCCCTCTCGGCGCGGTATGCGGGCTGCCTGCCGATCTTCATCCGATCGCCGCCAGCGCCCTCTACCACTGGCTGGTCGGCAACATCGGCGGCTTCGACTTCCTGCGCTACTCGACACTGGTGAACAGCGACAACTTCGCTTGGGTCATCTGCATGCTGGGCGCCTAGGCGCGCGGTCTTAACCAACCTCTCGGAAGGATTCGAACGATGTACCTCTGGTTCATGAGCAATCCCGACCTGACCCATGAGCTGATTGCCGGTCGTCAGGAGCGGTCGGACGCCACTGCGCGCGCCGCCTATCGGATCGTCAGCGGCGTTACGGGCGCCCTGTCGCTGCTTGGCCGGCTGACCGAGCCCTTGGGCAAGGCCTACGGGCGTTGGCAGCGCCGGCGCCTCGCGGTCAAGACCCTGCAGAGCCTGGACGACCGGCTGCTGCACGATATCGGAGTCAGTCGCGGCGATATCCGACGGCTGGTCGACGAGACCGCCGAGCGCGGCGCGATGACGGTCCCCGAGCTGGCGCAACTGGAGGCCGAGCGCGAAGCGGAGAAACCGGTCGTCGAAGAGCTGCGGCTGGCCGCTTGAAGCGTTTCCTCTGAACGACTCCTCCCGAACGAAAGGACACCACGCCATGCTGGCGATGCAGTATGCCTTTCCCCTGGCCGATGACTACGACATGGCGCAGATCCGCCGGCGGGTCGTCGAGAAGGGACCGCTGTTCGACGACTACCCCGGTCTGGTGCAGAAGGCCTTCCTCTGCAACGACGTCACCGGACAGATCCCTGGGCAGATCCTGGGTGATCGGATCGGCAACGAGTATGCGGCGTTCTACCTCTGGGAGTCGGATAAGGCGGCCAAGGATTTCATTTTGAGCGATGCCTTCAAGGCGGTCAGCGTGGCCTTCGGCCGACCGCGTGTCCAGAGCTGGCAGGTGATCGCCCAGCACAGCCGCGGCGGCGGCGCGCCGCGCTTCGCGGTGCAGGAATCCGAAACCCTGAACGGCGCGGCCGATGTCGGCCTGATCGCGCTTGCCGAGCGCCAGGCGGTCGCGCCGGCTTTCCAGCAGCCTGGGCTGCACTCCTATGTGGCAGCGCTCGACCTTTACCGCTGGGAGCTCGTGCGCTTCAGCCTCTGGCGCGAGGCACGCGACGCCGCGGCGGCGCGCAATGGCAACAGCCGCAGCTACGAGGTGCTGCACCTCTCGGCCCCCGGAACTATCGCAGGGGAAGCGACTCCGGCAGCTCGTCCCGGTCGTCTTGCCGGCCTGAGCCAGGCACACGCGGCGTCTCTTTAGGCGGCCAGGGCCCGTTCCAGAAAGTCGAGCCGATCCTGGCCCCAGAACAACTCGTCCCGATAGATGTAGGTCGGCGCACCGAACACGTTCCGCTCCATGGCTTCTTGGGTCAGGGCCGCATAGCGGCTGCGGGTCGCCGGGTCGAGCGCCTTGGACATGAGGTTGAGCGCGTGATGGCCGGTGGCCTCGGCGATGTCCCGCAAGGTGCCCTGGTCGGCGATGTTGCGCTCCTCCGCCCAGACGGCACGCAGGATGGCATGGGCCAGGCGCAGCGGATCGCCGTTGGTCTCGGCCGCCGCGATCACCAGACAGGCGGCGGTCAGCTCCGGTGCCGGAAAGAAGGCCGGCTCCAGAGTCAAAGGCATGTCCAAGTAGTCGCGCCAGCGGGCCAGCTCGACCAGCCGGTAGGCCTGTCGCTGCGGCGCGCGCTTGGGCAGCGGCAGACCGCCGGACTGGGGAAAGATCTCGCCATAGTTCACCGGCTTTACGTTGACGGTCGCGCGATGCCGCGCGGCGATCTCCTCGAGGCGCCGGCTGCCGAGGTAGGCGAAGGGCGAATTGAGCGTGAGGTAATAGTCGATCACCTTCGACATGGCGTGCATCTCCCCAGCGGCTTGCGTCATCTGAAGGCGCGCCTTGGCAGGGAGCCAGAGGGCGGCGCGCTTGTCCAGTCCTCACACTCAGCATCGGATCGGTCACTCTATGCGTCCACAGTTCCATCTTTCGAGGGAGTTGATCGACGCTGCCACTCGTGGTTTGCTCTCTTTGCCCGCCGCGCATTCTGGCGCGGTACGGACAGCAGCAGAGTGGGGGAGCACTATGGGCGAGCCGGCCTTCGGCCTCCCAGCGGGTGTTATCGTCGCCCGTCATCCGCGGCTCTTAACCTTGGAGCGCTATTGGACCCGCAAGCGCAAGCTGGGCTGGGCGCCGGCCAAGTGCGATATCGATCCGTTGGAAATGGCCTCTTGGTTGGGTAATCTCATGATCGTCAACGTCGTCGACGGTGGGCGGGATTTCTTCTATCGGCTCTACGGCACCAACCTGGTGCAGCTCTTCGGCCGCGAGCTGACCGGTCGGCGGGTGAGTTCGCTCGGCTTGGCGGAGCGGCATCGCATCCAAGGCCGCTTTCAAGCCGTAATCGATGCGCGCAAGCCACGGCATTTCCGCTTCGAGCATCGAATCGATGAGGTGGCGCTGGCGGTCTGCGAACTGACCCTGCCGCTGACCGACGACGGCGAGCGGGTCAGCCACCTGTTGGTCGGCGCCTACGAAAGCCCCTAGCCGCTAGCGCGTCGGGTCTCGCGTCATGATAATGGAAACGGTCTCAGGCGCGGTCTTCCGACAGTTGGCGCGCAACAACCTTTGGAGCAACTACCGCCTGCACGCAGCCTGCGCGCGCCTAAGCGAGGCCGATTACGTCGCGAGGCGGCCGGCCTTCTTCGGCTCGATCCACGGAACCCTAAACCACATCCTGCAGATCGATCGGCTTTACTTTGAGCGGTTGGCCGAACGGCGACCCGAAGCACCGCCCTACGGCGAGGAGCAGGCGCCTGACCTGGCGCTTTTGACCGTGGCGCAGCAGGCTCTCGATCGGCAGCTGATCGCGCTGGTCGAGGGCTTCGACGAAGCGGCGCTGGCGGCACCGGTCTCCTGGGTCAGCCGCGGCGGGCAGGAGACGGCGAACCCGCGCCATGCCGTCCTGCTGCACCTGTTCCTGCACCAAGTCCACCACCGTGGCCAGGTGCACGACATGCTGGCCCAGACCGATGTGCCGCCGCCGCAGCTCGACGAGTTCTTTCTCGAGGAGGACGCGGCCCGGCGGGCCGCCGACCTGGAAGCCCTCGACCTAAGCTGATAGGAAGCTTTGGCTCATTGCCGCGCGCCGTCCGGTGCGCGGTCTTGGTGTTCGGGAACTCCATGTCGTCAGCGCTCGACTTCCGCTCAACCGTCGCGTTTTTCCGGCAGGAGTGGCGCTTCCTGCTGTTCGGCGCGCTGGTCGCCTTCTGGTCGAGCCCGGGCCAGACCTTCGTGATCGCCCTCTTTGGAGGGCAGCTACGCGCCGAGTTCGGGTTGAGCCACGGCGCCTTCGGGGGCATCTATACCCTGGCGACCCTGACCAGCGCGGCCTTGCTGCTGCCAACCGGGCGGCTGATCGACCGCCTGCCGCTGGCGCGCTTCACGCGCTGGGTGGTGCTCGGTATGGCGGGGGCGACGGCGGCCTTCTCGCTGGTCGCCGGTTCCGTCAGCCTTTTCTTCGGTTTCCTCGGCCTGCGCTTCGCCGGCCAGGGCCTGATGACCCACATCGCCTTCACCGCCATGGCGCGGCGTTACCGGCGGGAGCGCGGCCGGGCCCTGGCTGTCGCCGGGATCGGCTTCGCGATCGGCGAGGCGAGTCTGCCGCCGTTGGTGGTCTGGGCGCTCGCGGTTTTCGAATGGCGGCTGATCTGGCTCGTCTTCGCCGCCGCCGTGGCGTTCACCCTGTTGCCGCTGCTGCCAGCCCTGCTGCGCCGTACCGAAGCGCAGGACGGCGCCGGCGCGGCGGCGCTTGCCGAGCGCGATGCCGACGTGCGCCACTGGACCCGCGGCGAAATGTTGCGCGATCCGCGCTTCCATCTCCTGACCCCGCTGGTCATGGCCCAGTCGGCGATCGTCACCGGCCTTTTCTTTCACCAGGTCCATCTGGTCGCGCTCAAGGGCTGGAGTCTCGCCTGGTGGAGCCTTTGCTTCTTTTTCTTCGCGCTGGCGAGCGTAGCAGCCAACGTCGGCGGCGGCCTGCTGATCGACCGATTCAGCGGCCGCGCCTTGGCGCCGCTGGTGCTGTTGCCGCTAGCCCTTGCTCTGCTGTTGTTCGGCGTTGCCGCAGCACCGCTAACTGCGGCGGCGGTGCTGATCCTGATCGGGCTTAGCGCGGGCGCCAGCAGCGGCGTACTCTCCGCCCTCTGGGCCGAGCTCTACGGCACCGATCACCTGGGCGCGATACGCGCCGTGGCGGCCGTGCTGATGGTCTTCGCCTCGGCCCTGGGTCCCGTCGCCATGGGCTTGGCGCTCGACCGCGACGCCAGCGTCGCCGCGATCTCCTACGCCAGCCTGGCCATCGTGCTCTTCGCCGCGCTGGCTGCCACCTACGCCCTACACGGCCGCCTGCCCGCGGCCGATCCGGGGGTGTAGAAGACAATTCTGCCACTGGGAGCGTATTCTGCCGGTGAGAGAACCGGAATTCGTATTACGCTTGACGTATTACGTATCGATTGATTACATGCCATATGATCAGAAGTTACCGAGACAAGAAAACAGAGGTCTTTGCTCTCGGCGACTTCGTCAAAGACTTCCAGGGATTCAAAAGACAGGCTGAAAAACGGCTGGAGATTTTGAATGCCGCTGAGACCCTCGGAGACTTGGCCGCCCTACCGAGTAACAGGCTTGAAGCGCTGAGTGGAGACAGGGCGGGTCAATACAGCATTCGGATCAATCGACAATGGCGAATCTGCTTCGAGTGGCCGAATGACGGCCCTGAGAATGTCGAGATCACCGACTACCATTGATGAGGTTACGGCGATGAGCAGGACGCCCATTCACCCCGGCGAGATTCTGGGCGATGAACTGAAGGAGATCGGCATTTCAGCCGCCGAGCTTTCTCGGCAGCTCAAGGTGCCGGAGAATCGGATTTCTCAGATTATCGCCAGGAAACGGGGTATCAGCGGCGACACGGCCGTCCGCCTTGGCAAGTGGTTCGGCACCACGCCGGAGTTTTGGATGAATCTGCAGACCAGCTATGAGCTTCGCTTGGCGGCGCGCGCTATTGGAGCCGACATCGAGGCTATTCCAACAAGAGCCCAGGAACCCGCCCAATAGACCTACGACCACATCAACGCACATTTGGTGCCAGTGGAATGTCGGACGTCTCGCGACGGCCTCTGGCAACTCTGTCCTTCTCAGTGTGAGCTCGGCCGACAGAGAACGAACGGATCTCTTCCTGGCCGCCCGATAGCTTGGCATCCACAGCGTCGCCGAAATTTGCCAAGGTGTTCGCTTCCCATTCGGCGAGCCAGCTAACGTCCTGACCGGTTTCCGGGCCGGGCGGGATCAGCACGAACTTGCGCAGCGGCGAACCGACGATGGCGTCGCGGAACTCGTCGCTTGCCACCCATTCCTGATCCTTCGGCGTTAAACCGCGCCGCGATGTGGAGAGATCCGCCAGCCAATGCTTCACGTCGTGCCGGCAGACATGGTTCAGAGCCGCCCAGACGACATCCTTCACGCCGCTTCCTTCGTCCCACTCGCTGAACGATTTCAGAACCACCGCCTCGAGGTTAGGCTGATATGACACCTCGTCCAGCTCCGGCGCGGCATAGATGATCTCTTTCGTCATCCGGACTTCCTTTTTCCCTCTTGCCGTTGCGGCAACGCATGCTGCACGCCCCACTTGCGCAGGGCGGCGAGCACGGGTTTCAGCGTGCGCCCGCGTTCGGTCAGCGAGTACTCGACCTTCGGCGGCACCTGCGGATAGATGGTGCGGTTTACCAGGCCGTCGCGCTCCAACTCGCGGAGCTGGTTGGTCAGCATGCGCTGGGTCACATTCGGCAAGAGCCGACGCAGCTCGTTGAAGCGCTTCGTGCCTTCAAAGAGACGGAAGAGGATCACCACCTTCCACTTGCCGCCGATCACGTCGAGCGCCGATTCGACCGGGCAGTTGGTGTAGTCCACGTGCCGCTGCTTGCGCATCTCGAACGACCTTACGGTGTCAAATCCGACACTATGTGCGTTATTTGTGCGTACTTTTCAATGAGCAAGGTACCACCATATGGTCCTGCATCGTTTGCAACGCTGACAAGGAGGATGCAGCAATGCCGTTGGTTCAGATCAAGGGCGTCGGCGGCTATCTGTCGCTCGATCAGAAGCAAGAGCTGATCCGCAAGGTGACCGACGCGGTGCTCTCGGTCGAGGGCGAGGGCCTGCGCCAGGTGACCTGGGTCACCATCGAGGACGTCGAGCCCGGCGCCTGGGGCGTCGGCGGCCAGCCGGTAACCGATACGGACCTGAGGAAACTCGCCAGCCAACAGGCTGCCGAGTAGGTGGACGCGGGGCGGCCGGTGCATCGGCCGCCCCGACGCTCCTCTTGGCAGCCTGCCGAAACCGGGCTTAGCGTGAGGAACGGGTTCGGTTAGCCGGCCCTTCGCGCTACGAAGAACGCGTAACCGTAGGATTGGCCAAAGCGGCGCCGCATCTCGATTTCGCGCCGTGTCGTCTCGATAACCGCCAAGGCTTCCTCATCACCGGCGTACTTGTCGACAAGCGCCGGCAGCTTCGCCTCCAAGGGCGTGTAGTAGTGCCGCCACCAGGCGGCATCGGACAGGGTGAAGTGCCCCAGCACTTCATAGCCGCAGGTGCAAATGGTCTTCAGATTGGTCTCGACGTCGGTCATGGCCGGGTACTCGTCGCCGAAGAAGTTCGCCGCTTCGGACGGCGGATCGGAATCGAGCCAGACCAGCTCGCTCACCGCGATGCAACCGGCCGGTTTGAGCAAAGCCTTCCAGGCCGTGAAGGCCTCGGCGAACCCCATCACATAGGCCGCGCCTTCGGACCAGATCAGGTCAAAGCTCTGCGGCGGGAAAGGCAGGGCGGTCATATCGCCGGCGACGATCTCAATGCACGACGACAGACCCGCCGCGTTGGCCCGCTCGTTCAGTTGGTCCAGGTATTCCGGGAAGATGTCGATTGCCGTGACGAGGCCGTTCAAGGCTTCGGCCAGGACCAGCGTCTGCATGCCCGGACCGCAGCCGATATCCAGCACCGCCGGACATTCCGGCAAGCCGCGGCAGAGAGCGAGCGCCCGACGCGTGCTCTCGTCGCAGCCCGGCCCCTGCCGCGGCAGCCCGCGTTGCACGTCCAGGAAAACTTCGAAGAGTCGCGGGTCTTCGCTCATGCGCGCTGATCTAAGCGATCGCAGCAGCAGAGAAAAGACCGCACGCTAGGGCTACAGTGTGTCGGACCTATCCCCGCGCCCGCAACTCCCTTCGCATGATCTTGCCCGTCGCGGTCATCGGCAGGGCGTCGATGAAGGCGACTTCGCGGGGGTATTCGTGGGCGGCCAGGCGCTCCTTGACGAAGCTCTGGATCTCGCGCGCCAGGGCTTCGCCGCCTTGATAGCCCTCGTTCAGCACGACGAAGGCCTTGACCCGCTCGGTGCGCTCCGGGTCGGGCACGCCGACAGCCGCGGCCATGGTGACCGCGGGGTGCTTGATCAGGCAGTCCTCGATCTCGCCCGGGCCGATGCGGTAGCCGGCCGAGGTGATCACGTCGTCGTCGCGGCCGACGAAGTGGAAGTAGCCGCCACTGTCCTGGAAGCCGCTGTCGCCGGTGATCAGCCAATCACCGGCGAACTTGGCCTCGGTCGCCTCCGGATTGTTCCAGTAGCGTAGGAACATGACCGGGTCCGGCCGCTTGACCGCGATGTTGCCGATGGCGCGGGCGGGCAGGGGCTGGCCGGCGTCGTCGACCACGGCGACCTCGTGGCCCGGCACCGCGCGGCCCATGGCGCCCGGCCGCACGGGCATCAGTCCGGCGCAGTTGGAGACCACCAAATTGCATTCGGTCTGGCCGTAGAACTCGTTGACCGTCAGGCCGAAGGTCTCGTGCCCCCAGGCCAGCAGTTCCTCGCCCAAGGTCTCGCCGCCGCTGCCGATCGAGCGCAGGGCGTAGTTCCAGCGCTCGCGCGGCCGGTCCACCTTGCGCATCATCTTGAGCGCCGTCGGCGGCATGAAGGCGTTGCGCACGCCGAAGTCAGCCATCAGGCGGAAGGCCTCTTCCGGGTCGAACTTGGGGAAGCGGTAGGTGAGCACCGGTACGCCGTGGTGCAGGGACGGCAACAGCACGTCGATCAGCCCGCCGATCCAGGCCCAGTCCGCCGGCGTCCAGAAGAGGTCGCCGTCCTGCGGGAAAAGCTCCTGCGGCAGCTCGACCCCCGGCAGGTGGCCGAGCAGGACGCGGTGGGCGTGCAGCGCGCCCTTCGGCGGCCCGGTGGTGCCGGAGGTGTAGATGATGAGCGCCGGGTCGTCGGCCGCCGTGTCGACAGGCGTGAAACCGTCCGAGGCGCGCTCCATCTCCTCGTGCAGGCCGAGCGCCCCGCTACCAAGGCCTTCTCCCGGGCCGTCGATGCACAGCAGTAGCTCGAGCTCCGGCAGGCCGTCATGGATCTCGGCGACCTTGGCGAGGCCGGTCGCGTCGGTGACCAGCGCCCGGGCACCGGAGTCCGACAGGCGGTAGTCGAGTGCCTCCGGGCCGAAGAGCCCGAACAGAGGCACAGCGATGGCACCGATCTTGTAGGCGGCGATATGGGCAACGGCGGTCTCCGGTGCCTGCGGTAGCAGGATGCCAATGCGGTCGCCGCGCGCGATACCGTGGGCGGTCAGCAGATTGGCCAAGCGGTTGGACAGGCGGCTCAGGTCGCGGAAGCTATAGCGCTCGATCGTGCCGTCGTCGCGCTTGTGGATCAGCGCCGGGCGCTCCGCCTCGCCGGCCCACTTGTCGCAGACGTCGACCCCGATGTTGTAGCGCTCCGGTACCTGCCAGCGAAAGCCGGCCCTGAGCGCCGCGTAGTTTTCCGCTACCTGCAGCATGGCGTCCCTCCCGTTTCCTCTCAGCATAATAGAGAGACACCGGCAGCGGTAGCAGGCCTTAAACTACTGGGGCAAAGAAGAACTTGGTTAACGTCCGCGTCCATCCGCGTTCATCCGCGTCAAACACAAGCTCGTTGAACACGGATGAACGCGAATGAACACGGATAGCAGCTAGTCGATTTGGAGCCGGCTAACGACGGAAGCCGTACTCCAGAGTGAAAAACTGAGGATTGAGGCCGGCCAAGGGCTCGCGGAGTTGCGCCAACTCCTCTTCCGGACCGTGTACTTCAAGGCGCGTGATATCGGCGATCTTCAGCGCCTCCTCCAGAAGGGCCCCGACGTTTTCGAGATGGGCCAGCACACCGGCGGCGTTGGCGTAGCCCTCGCGGCAGTGGGCCTGGTCGCCATCGAAGCTAAAGCCGTAAAAGAGGCACCCGGCCTCGCTCTGGGTCTTCTCCACGAACTGCGGACAAAGCGCCTTGAAGTCGGCCAGCTTGCCATCGTGGACCTTGAAATAGGGCACAAGCGTGCAACAGCTATCCGTGGTCGCCATGAAAATCCTCCCGTTTCGAATGCCTTTCTTGAGCGCGCCGGTGATACGTGCGGGGACGCCGCTCCCTTTGGGCGGCCCGCCGCCCATCGCCCGCACTTATAGCGTCTGGGCGCCCGGCGGCAAGGGGAGGCGAGATGCGGCAGTTAGCCGCAGCCCAGGCTTCGCCGGCGACAGCCGACGAACATCGCGGATGGGTTTCGGCAGCGGCAGGCGCTGGGGGTACGGAAGATTAGGCCCGACTGTTCGGTTCAGCGTCGTCCAACGCTGCGGCACGTCGTCGCCGGGCCAGGATGCGCAGCCGCGACAGCAACTCTTCGCGCTCGCCGTAGCAGCCCTGAAGCCAGCGCTCGCCGGTGATCTCCTCGTAGGCCTCGCGGCCGTGCAGGATACGCCGATTGTCGAAGGCGACGAGATCGCCCGGCCGGTAGTCGAAGCGCATCTGCAGGCTGGGCTCGGCCGTCATCTCGAAGAACAGGCGCAGGACGTGGTAGACCTCCTCCACCTCGTCGAACGCCACGGCCAGTGGCGCGCGCAGAAACGGCGCGACACGCAGCTCCAAGACGTGTCCTTGCTCGTCGAGACGAATGACCGGCGACTGCCAGCGGTAGTCGCTGTCGGGCGCACGATTGCTGCTCGGCCACTCGACCGTGGTCAGCAGATCGAAGGCGCGCGGATCCGCCTCGCGCAGTGCGGCCGCCAAACGGTAGCCGTCGGCCATGATGGCGCGCCCGCCGGTCCCGGAATTGCGCAGACAGTGGAGGAACTGCAGGCCCGGCTGATACTCGCGCGTCGGCAGATCGGTATGCGGGGTCAGCGCTGCGGTGGTGTAGGCGTTGGAGCCGGGTCCGGTTTGCACGCGCACGTCGAAGATGCGGCCGAAGTTCGTCTCGCGCAGGGGACCGATACGCTCGGCCACGCGCGCCACCGTGCCCGCCTCGACCGGCAAGTCCCTCAGCCGCCCGATACCATGGCGGCAGATCGCCGTTAGCCAAGCCTCCAGCAGGTCGTCGTCCTCGAAGAACGCGGCGCCGTCGAAAGTCGGCGGCTCGGCCAGCGTTTCGGCATCCCAGGGACGGGGTTCGATCGCCGCGTCGTCGGTTGCCAGGGGACTGCTGTGGTGGGGATTGCTGTAGTCGTGGGCGTAGAGCCAGCCCGGGTGAAAGCGACTGACCGATTCGGCCGCGGCCCAACCGATCTCCAACGCGCCAACCTGGTCGATCGAGGCCGTGGCAACCCGCGTGTCTTTCGGCAGCGCAGTCACGTCGCCGCGCTGTTCGCGTGTCTCTAGATTGAGATGGTCTGTGTCGCTGGCGTTGTCGCGCAGCCAGATCGCGTGATAGCGGCTGACACGGCCGTCCGACCAGTCGAGCCGCAGGATGCGGCCGTCGTCTTCGCGGGCAGCGGCGATAATCGCCGCCGGCACCGGATAGCTGTCGAAGTCCGGTGTCGGCGGCAGATCCTCCAAGGTCGCTCCAGGGGCCGCCACCCTAAGGGTCTTCTCAGGCATGGCGCTCCTCGCTTGCCGTCAGGTCTTGTAATCCGGCTGATCGCGGTCGAGCTTGCGCAGCAGCGCGGCCCACTCGGTCGAACCGTCGTAGTTGTAGTGCGGCGAGCTGTACATCTGGTCCTGGAAGCGCGCCACCTCCTGCGGATCGATGACGTGCGGCTCCTGGCCCATAGACAGCACCTTGACCTGCACTGAGCAGGCCTGGCGCAGATAGTAGGTCCGGAAGAAGGCCTCCGACGCACTGCGGCCCAAGACGTAATAGCCGTGGTTGCGCGTGATCATGATGTCCTTGTCGCCGAGGGTCTTCTTGAATGTCTCCGCGTATTCGTCGTCCTCATCGAACTCGTAGTCGATGTAGGTGATCATGTGCATCAGATAGACCGCCGGCTGCGACAGCGCCTGCAGGCCCTGCTTGGTCGAGCTGACGGCCATCACGTCCTCGCAGTGGCCATGAATGAAGAAGTTCACTTCGGGCCGCGCACCGAAGATCCACTTGGCCAGGTTCTGTGCGCCGTCGACCGGAACGGGGCCGTCCGGATCGACCGGCAGGCCCTGGCTGTCCGTCTTGATCAGCGAGGAGGCCGTGATCTCCTCGTAGAACATGCCGTACTGGTGCAGCAGGTAGGTCTCCGGCTCCTCCACGATGCGGGCGCCGACCACCTGGTTCGCCAGATCGGACATGCCGTAGTGGTCGAGCAGCCGATAGAGCGCGGCTTGCTCGCAGCGCGTTTTCCACTCGGCGGGGCTGCTGGCGGTGGGCAGCGTTTGCGGCGGGAGAATGGCGGCCATGGGTGCCTCCTCAAGTCTGAACCTAAGCCGACGTTAGCTTGGAACGGCAAGTCTAGCTTGTTCAAAACAGGCAAAATCTTGCCCGAAACAAGCAAGCGTCATAAGCTGACCCGCGCATGCCGAAGCCCGCTACAGCCGTAGACGCGCCGCTTCCCGTGACGCTCGTCGTGGCGCCGCGTTTTTCCTTCCTGTCGCTCGCCATATGCATGGATGGCCTGCGCGTCGCAAACCGCGAAAGCGTGACGCCCGCCTACCACTGGATCATCGCCAGCGAAACGGGCGAGCCGGTCGCCTCCTCGAGCGGCCCGACGATTGCCACGCAGGTCGCGCTGGCCGACCTCGCCGTTTCGCCGGTCACCATCGTGCTCACGGCCTACGAGCCGGAGGTGGCCTGCACGCCCCGGCTGCTGGCCTGGCTCAGGCGGCAGGACCGGCGCGGCGGCATCATCGGCTGCGTCGATACGGCGGCCCTGGTGTTGGCGCGCGCCGGCCTGCTGCGTGGCGAGCGCATCGCTGTGCATCACGAGGTGGTCGCGCCCTTTCGCGAGGAGATTGGCGAGGCGGTGCTGCTCGACCGGCGCTTTGCCTTCGAGGGCCGGCGACTCTCCAGCGCCGGCGGCATGGCGACCATGGACATGCTGCTGGCCTTGATCGAAGCGACACGTGGCGCCGCGCTTGCCCGCCGTGTCGCCCATGCCATGGCCTTCCCCTTTCCGACGAGCGACGTCGCCGTAGAGCGCGAGGCCCTACCGGCCGGCGTGTCGGCCATGGACCGCCGGCTCGGCCGCCTGGTGGCGATCATGCAGAGCCATCTGGAAGCGCCGCTCGCGATCGCCGAAATCTGCCGCCGCGCCAACGTCGAGGACTCGATGGCGCGACGGCTGTTCCAGTCCCATCTCCGGCAGTCGCCCCTTGCCTATTACACGCGCCTGCGCCTGGAGCGGGCGCGCACGCTCTTGCGCTACAGCCGCCTCGGCATCGCCGAGATTGCCACAGCCGTCGGCTTCGCCGACACGCCCTCTTTCTCGCACGCCTTCAAACGCGTCTTCGCGCTGCCACCTTCACAAGCGCGAAGCCATTTTGCCGGCGTTTGATGTCGGGTAAGGCCAAGGCGACACCACGAACCTTGGTCCCCCCTCACCCTCCCATCGCTGGCGCGATGGGCGACCGAAGGTCGAGCGCTCCGCGCTCCCTCTCCCCCCGGCCGGCGGGGGGAGAGGGTTGTGAAGGCTTGGCGAGGCAGTTAGCCGAGCCTTAGCCGGAGCTGGGTGAGGGGGGGAACAACCCAAGCGCGTTTGGTTGCAGTCTATGCGCTGATGTACTTGACCGCCTCGTCGGTGCTCCAGAGGGCATTGGCCATGTAGCGGAAGTTGATCAGCGCGGCCAGGTAGCCGTCGCCTTCCGGCAGCTTGGCCGCCGCCGTGGCGTCGCGCACAACCGCCACCTCGAAGCCCTGCTCCAGCAGCTCGCGCATATGCGCCTCGACGCAGAGGTTGGCCGACATGCCGCAGAGCACGATCTGGTCGACCTGGTTCTTGCGCAGTTGCAGCACCAGGTCGTTGTTCTCAGGGCCGTAGACCTTGTGCGGCGAGGCGATGATGGTCTTGCCGTCGTGGATGTAGGACTTGTACTGCGGCATGAAATCGGCGCCGGAGTTCTCGAAACCCTCGGTGGTGAGCGGCCCCTTGCGGTCGAACATGCCGATCTTGTGCATCAGCTTCTCGAGCGGCCCGCTGAACTTCCAACCATGGTCGGTCGGGTAGTAGTAGTGCGGCGAGACCGCCACGGTCATCTCGGCCGCCTTGGCTGCCTGCAGCAGGCGCTCGATGTTCTCGACGGTGCCGTGCTGCTGCACGCTCTCGCCGACCACGCCCCAGGTGACGCCGTCGGGGCTGAGGAAATCGACCTGCGGGTCGGAGATGACTAGCGCCGCGCGCTCCCTGTTGAGCGTCATGCCGCCATCGGGCAGCGCCGGCTCGGCCGGGTCGTCGTAGGGACCCTCGGCGGCCTGTGCCGAGGTAGCGGCGAGGCCGGTCGCCGCGGCGGTTGCGCCAGCCGCGACACTGGCGCCCAGCAGGCAGCGGCGGTCGATGGCTTTGTCGTCGTGATCGTGTTGATCGCACATAGGGGGATGCCTCCGAATGGACGGTTTTGCGATCTGCCGATTATCGGAGGCGCCAGGTGCCCTTTGGTCGCACCCCGGTGCCCGATCGTCTTGCTCAGTCGCGGGACGCCCAAGGGTCTGATTTGGGCGGACCTGCGGTCATCACGCCGTCGCTGTCGGCAGGGCCAGGCATCGCCGACAGCGTAGACAAAGGCATGTGAGAAGTCCGGATCAGGTAACCCGTTGGATACGCGTTACCGATCTATGGTTCCGCTCACGAGGGGAGCTGCCGTCTTTGCCGCTCATCGAGAGTCAGAATCATGAGTGCCAGCTTCGCGTTGTCGTCGATGTTCGACCAACCGGCTGTAACGTTGCCGTCGTCCCATAGAACAGACACCGCTACCGCCTTGATCGCGCCCAAATTCTCCAAGCCGCTCTGGAAGATTTCGGCCGGCGTTGTGCCATGGAGACTTTCGATTTTTGCCATGATTTTCCCTTTTCTGGTGTGATGGCGCCGTCGGGGGCGTCTTGCTTGGCGGTGGATGGGTCGATCCGTGCGGCGGTACGAACGAATCTGCCCGGATCGATGAGATGCTGACCGCCCGCTGTCGGCTCGGGACGTGACGGCGGACCGATACGATTGAAACACATCTCCGACCTTCACGACATCAGTCAGAAACACGAACCGGCCAAATACGAGACGCTCCTGCATTCGAGTTGGCATCGAAGCGGCCACGATCGGCGCACTGCCGCCATCATGGCACAACAGCGGCTCGAGACCGCGACGCGGTTCCGGCAGGAGTCTTTGATGGAAGGAGACAGGAGTTGAAGGTACACGCAAATCATGCTCTGGCCGTCGTGCTGATTGCACTCTGCTGGGCGGTTGTTTCCAGCGCGGTTCATGCCGAGAGCAACACGGCCTTGCGACATGCGGAGTTGCGCAAGGCCTGCACCGAGCAGGGCGGCCGGTTCGAGCTGTCCTGGATCTACAACGATCAAGGCGTGCAGTGGGGCAAGGTTCTGTCTTGCTCCACCGGCACGGGCTACATCACCTGTCAAGGCAACGTCTGCCGGGGTGGCCGTTGGGTTCTATCCGATGGTGTAACGGCCGTGGAAGCCGGGCCAGACGGCGACAGCGTCGTGCGGTTTCCAGCCGAGCCGGCCGCGTTCTCGGCCGCGCTTGCCGCGCTTTCTCAAAAGTGAGGCCGAAGGACTAGATGGGAAACCGCAGGGGTTCCCGAGGTCGCTCAGCCAGCCCTGCTGGCGCGGAGGCCGCGGGGACCCCGATCCGTAAAGTGTTGGCAAGCAAGCAGTTGTGTTGCTGCGCTCGACGCGCAGGTAGCGGCCCCATTCGAGCGCGCATCTGCCGGTCGTCTGATGGCGAGATAGTTTTTCTATTCCGGACACCCACTATTCCTCGGTTGCGCGGCATCGTCCGGCGGCCCTAGTACAGAGGCCACGCAACGGAAGGGGGACGATGCATGGCCGACGCACGCTCGATCGATCACGTGGTGATCGCAGTCGACAGCCTGGATCGGGCTGCCGCCGACTACGAAGCCCTGGGCTTCACCTTGACGCCGCGGGCCTTCCACGAAGACCGTATGGGCACCTCGAACCGCCTGGCACAACTCGCCGGCCGGAACTTTATCGAGCTGCTCGAGGTCGACCGGCCGGACGGTCTGGAAGATCACGACTTCGGCGCTAATCCACCGCGGTTCAGCTTCGGTGCGCACAACCGGGATTTCCTACGCCAGAGGAACGGTATGTCCATGCTGGTCATGGCCGCAGACGACGCCCGCGCGGCCGTCGCCCAGTTCAAGGCGGCCGGGATCGACACCTACGCGCCCCTCGACTTCGAGCGTAAGGCGACCCTACCGGACGGATCGCAGGTGACGGTCGCCTTCAGCCTCGCCTTCGCCACCGCGCCGAGCCTTCCGGGACTGGGCTTCTTCGTCTGCCAGGATCATTCCCCGCAACACTTCTGGAAGCCGGCCTTTCAGGCGCATGAGAACGGCGCCGAGGCCATCGTCGCCGTCTATCTGGTGGCCGGGGAGCCGGAGGCGCAGATTCCCTTCCTCACCGGCTTCACGGGTGGCACGGCGGAGCCTATCGACGGCGGTTATCGCGTGCGCTGTGCGGCGGAGCAGGAGCTGCTGGTCTTGACGCCGGAAGGCCTGCGGGCACGCGTGCCGGAGCGCGGCATCGAGCGGGACGGCGCACCGCGGCTGGCCGGCATGGCGATCACGTCGCCTGCCGTGGAGCCCCATGTCGTGCCGGCCGGGCGGGCCTGCGGCGCCTTCATCGAGTGGCGAGGTGCGTGAGGTGGAATGGGTTCTCTAGCCGTGCACCCGGACAAGCGCTCCGATCCAATCGCCTAGAGTGTCCAGATAGATATCCACATCACGCTCGGTATGGGCAAAGGAAACGGATGGGCCGTGAATGTAGATCGGCTCCCAGATGCCTCGGTTCGCCATGAAGGCACGCGTGGCGAGATTGAGCTGATGATCGATTGTCGTCGAGGCCTCGGCCGCGTTGCGCGGTAACTCTTCGCTCAAGCAGAGTCCCGAACGGTTGCCGAGGCGATGCGCGCGCCAGGGTAAGTCATGCCTTGCGATTATGGTGTCGATACCGTCCGCTAGCCGCCCGCCAAGCGAGGCTACGCGTTCGTAGGCAGTCTCGGTAAGGACATGCTCCAGGGCGGCTCGCGCAGCTGCCATGTTCAGTGCGTTTCCGTAGGTCGTACCGCCCAGCGCGAGCGTGGGTCCGTCCTCGATCGTTGGTTCCGTATTTGCCTCGATGAGGGTGCTGAGTGCCGGCGAAACGCCATAGGCGCCGACAGGCACACCGCCGCCTACGCATTTGCCGAGGGTGAGGATGTCGGGCTCCAACTGCCAGAGGCGGGTAAAGCCGCCGTAGCAGGCCACCTGGGTATGGGTCTCATCGATAATGAGCATCGCCCCATGGTCTCTCGTCATGGTGCGCAACGCGGCGTGAAAGCCCTCGTCGGGGTGCAACACGCCGATGTTGGTCATCACCGGTTCGGTGAGAACACAGGCGATCTCGCCGGTCTTTAGGGCCATCTCCACAGCATCGAGGTCGTTGAAGGGGACGACGACGGTCCGTTTGGTGACGTCCTTCGGGAGACCATAATTTCCGGGGATCGCGCCGTCCGGCGAGGCCTGAACGAGGGTTTCATCGATATGGCCATGATACTTGCCATCGAAGATCAAGACCTTGTCGCGGCCCGTCGCAAAGCGCGAGATCCTGATCGCCTCCGTGTTGGCCGTCGATGCCGACAAAGTGAATTGCCAGTACGGCATGCCGAAGCGATCCGCCAGCATGCCGCAGACTGCGATCGCATCCTCGGTCGGCAAGATGAAATGGCTACCGTTGGCGAAGCGCTCGGCAACGGCCCGAGATATGGGTTCGGGGCCGAAACCGCAGGCCATGCTTAGATCGCACTGCGTCATATCGAGGTATCGGTTGCCGTCGACGTCCTCGATGTAACAACCAGATCCCTTGGCCGCGAAAATCTCCGTGCCCGGGTAGAAGGCGGACATCCACGAACAAGGGACGCCGTTGGGCATGACTTTGCGGCTTTGCTCGTAGAGGGCTTGCGATTTTGGCGTCTTCCTGGCGAAGACCTGAACCTCGACCTCCCGAAGAGCTGCCAATACGTCGTGATTCAGTTGGAAATCTTGCCTCTGCATGCGCATCTCCGAAGAAACCGATAAACTGAGTTTTGAAGGTTACAGTCTTTCAAAGACATCGAAACCAGTCAAATATTTTTAGACGGTTACGTGCGATCTCGGGAGAAAACGGCCGCGATGGACATTGAACGGATCGAGCTGATCGGGGGGCACCCAGCGCTTGATTTCGTCAACAGCGTTGAAGGGCGGGGTTCCGACACGGCGTTGAACTACCTGCCCGACTTCGAGACGCTGGCCAGGTGGTTTGAGTTGGCTGGGCTGATCACCCCGCAACGGCGCGAGGCCTTGTTTCGGCGAGCACGATCGGACCCGCAAGGTGCTACGAGGGTCTGGCGAGATGCGATGAAGCTCCGGGAAAGCCTGGATCGCATTTTCCGCGCCTTGGCCAACCGCGAGAGACCTCCGGTGCACGCACTGGCCGCCTTCAACGAGGCGCTTCAGCTGTCTCTTGCCAATCGTCAGGTGGTGCCGGACGACAGCGGCACCTTGCGGTGGACTTGGCGCGCAGGCCTCGACCCGTTGGACTCACTCCTAAACGAGATCGCACTCGCCGCCGTCGACCTAATGACCGACGAGAAGGCGAAGGGACGCATCAAGGTCTGCGCGAATGGCCCCTGCGACTGGATGTTTCTGGATACGAGCAAGAACGGCCAGCGGAAGTGGTGCAGAATGGCCGTCTGCGGCAATGTCACGAAGGTTCGGAAGTTCCGAGCGCGGCAGCGATCAAAAAGCTAATTTTTAGAGGCGACGTCGACGCGAACGCCTCGAGTTCTGCTACCGAACAGTCGTCTCGTACCGGCCAAGCAGGCCTGCGGCACCTTCATCGAGTGGCACCGCACGTAACGCGCTGCCTCCGTTTGCGCGCTGCCGTTTGACCCTCGCGCAACCCGGTGACACCATCGCCTCATGATTCTGTTGGAAAAGCTGTTGGCCGGACTCGAGGTGCAGGTGCGGACCTTCGCCATCTGTTCGATCGAGCGGGGTGCTGCCCTGCCGCTGGCGGCCACCGACCTGCCGACGGTGCACTACAGCCTGACCGGCTCGGGCAGCGTGCAGCTCGGCAAGGAGTCGCCGATCACCTTCGGCCGGCACAGCGTGATCATCATGCCGCCCGGTGTGCCGATGGTGATCCGCGCGGCGGGCGTGGCGCCGCGCCATGCCCCGCTGGTGCGTCGTTGCGAGCCCTTGAGCGACGGCCTGGTCCACCTGAAGAGCGGCGCGGAGCCGCCGGCGGTGGTCCTGGCCTGCGGGCGCATCACCGCGACCTATCAGAAGGCGGCCGGCCTGTTCGACCATCTGAGCGAGCCGCTGATCGACGACTTCGCCTGCGAGGACGGTATCTGCCAGCCCTTCGAGACCCTGCTGGCCGAGCTCGCGGCGCCGCGCCCCGGCACCTTGTCGCTGGCCGACAGTCTGATGCAGCAGTGCCTGGTGCTGATCCTGCGGCGCTACTGCGCCAGCGGCGAATGCCGCCTGCCTTGGCTCTCGGCGCTGGAGGACCCGCGGCTCGGCCGCGCGGTGGCCGAGATGCTGGCCCATCCGGAGCGCGACTTTTCCCTGGAGGGCCTGGCCGAGTTGGCCGGCATGAGCCGCTCGGCTTTCGCCGCGCATTTCGCTGCCGCCTTCGAGCGTACGCCCATGGAACTTCTCAAGGAGATGCGCCTGCGTCGCGCCGCGCAGCTGCTGCGCACCACCGATCTGCCGGTAAAGTCGGTGGCGCCGCGCGTCGGCTACGACAGCCGTAGTTACTTCTCGCGCGCCTTCAAGGCCTTCTACGGCATCGACCCGGCCGCCTACCGGCGCGGCGAGGCTCCCGAAGAGGACGCCCGCTGAGCGGCCAGCCCTCCGCTCTGACATCGAACGAAAGGACTGCGATGTTCGTCACGGACTTGCTCAAGGGAAAGCGCATCCTAGTGACCGGCGGCGGCAGCGGGCTCGGCAAGACCATGGCCGCGCGCTATTTGGCGCTCGGCGCCGATCTGGTGATCTGCGGCCGACGCGAGGAGGTCCTGACCGAGACGGTGGCGGAGTTCGAAGCCGAGCATCCGGGCCGTGCCAGCTGGCAGGCCTGCGATATCCGCGATGCCGCGGCGGTCGAGGCCATGATGGACGCGGTCTGGCAGGATGGGCCACTCGACGTGCTGGTCAACAACGCGGCCGGCAACTTCATCGCCAAGAGCGAGAGCCTCTCGCCGCGCGCCCTCGACGCGGTGCTGAATATCGTGCTGCACGGTACCGGCTATGTGACCCTGGCCTGCGGCAAGCGCTGGATCGCCGAGGGCCGGCCAGAGGCCAGACCGGCCAGCGTGCTCTCCATCGTCACCACCTATGCCTGGACCGGCTCGCCCTACGTGGTCCCCTCGGCCATGGCCAAGGCCGGTGTGCTCGCCATGACGCGCAGCCTGGCCGCCGAATGGGGCCGCCACGGCATTCGCTTGAACGCCATCGCGCCGGGGCCCTTTCCGACCGAGGGCGCCTGGCAGCGCTTGGTGCCCAACCCGGAGATCGAGGCCAAGTGGAAGGACCGCATCCCCCTCGGCCGCTTCGGCGAGCATCCGGAGCTGGCCAACCTGGCCGCCTTCCTGGTCTCGGATCAGGCCGGCTTCATCAACGGCGAGGTCGTGACCATCGACGGCGGCGAATGGCTGAAGGGCGCCGGCGAGTTCTCGCTCATGGAGCACCTGAGCGAGGAAGACTGGGCCGCCATGCGGGGGCGTTAGGGGGCAAGGGCGGTCAACGGCGCCATTGCGCGAATGTTCGGTCGCACACCGTTATCGCCTGCTCGCTCTTTGCTTTGAGACCACCGTGGTACTGAATGCCGTTCAGTAGCGCGTTAAGCGAAATAGCAGTGATGGCCCCCATGGTGACTGGGGACTTGAAAATCACTTGCGACCAGTCCGGCATGAAACTAAGGAACTCAGGCTTCATGTTCGGGATCATCGCCATCGCGACACTGAGACCAACAATGATGAAATTGCGATACGATGTATCGAAGTCCACAGTGCGCAGCGTTTTGACACCGACTACAACCGGTGTTCCGAACTTAACGAAGCCGGCGCCCCCCAACCACTGGCTGATGTCATGGTCGCCTCCGCAGATGGAGTGTGGAGTCGGGGTTGGATGGCGCGGCTCACCAGAAGCCCTCATGTGCCGCCACGATTTCTTGCTCGATTTCCGGAAACGGACCACGCACGTCGACTTTGCGTTGCCCGGCATCGAAGATCCGTTGGCAAGGCATATCCATGGTCAAGTTTTCAGGATTGTCACCGGTGAGCTGCGCCAGCCGCTTTTCCGTGAGACCAAAAACAAGCGTTCCGATTCCGGCCCAGTAAGTTCCCCCGGCGCACATGCAACAGGGCTCCACGGAGGTAAAGAGCGTGCAGCGATCGAGAAATCCGGGCGGAAACTGGGCCGCCGCCTGACGCACGACGTTCAACTCCGCATGGCCGACACCTTTGTCATGTGCGTAGGTGTTTCCCGCGGTGATGACGACCTTACCTTCGGGGTTGACTAGTAACGCGCCAAACGGATGGTTCCCCTCCTCGCGGCTCCTTCGGGAGATACGGACCGTTTCCCGCAGGAATTCGATGTCGTTTTGCACTGGCTGAAACCTCGCGTTTTGGACCTTGAACCGACATTCTGCCGAGTCCGGATGTGAGACCGTCAGACGGTACTCCGGGACCGTATTCGGAAAAATTACAAAGAAGAGGACATAGTGTTGAAAAAATTAGAACGCTATGCGGTTAGTGAATACGGCTCACAGCGCTATCACGGAAACTGGCTGTGCCGGCCCTTTCACGAGAACTCAGGTCTTTTGTCGAGATCGCTTTGAACGAAGCTCAAGGCGTAGTGGATCGCGGAATGGTTCCCGCGCCGCTCTGACTCCGGAGTTCGCCAGCACGGTGGCGTCGACCGCATTTGTGCGCCGGTGAATTCTCGCTGATGGAGCGGCTGAGCGAGGAGGATTAGGCGGGCAGTAAGGGGCAAGGGCGGTCAACGGCGCCCCTGGCGCGGGCTTTTCACGAACAGACAACAGCTCAACGACCCAGATTGGAGATCTGTCGCGAAAACCGGATCCTGAGAAAGCCGGAGGGGTGCTAATCCGGAACTATTGGTAGCCGGCCGCCATCCAGTTTCGCAGCCGCTCGGTTGCTTCGTGCAGATAGGCGTAGTGGAACTGTGATGGAAGCCGCCGAAAGTAGGCGCCCATCAGGGCGCTTTGGCGCCTGAGCACGTGCGCCAGGCGTTCTTCGAGGTCTCCGTCGGCCGGCGCTTCGAGCGGCTCTTCGATGGTCACCTGAAAACTTCCGTCGGGATTGCGCTCGGTGAAGATGGGGAGCAAAGCCGCGCCGGTCTTAAACGACAGCACTGCCGGTCCTGGCGGCATCGCCAGCATGGTTTCTTCGAAAGGCACCATCGCTACGCGGTCGGCCTCTGCCCAAACGGTGATCCCCACGGCCTTATTCTGTGCCAACAACCTCATCATCCGCATGAGCGACTTATTGGTGTTCATTGGATCGATCACCACGCGACCGGCCAGGTAGCGGCGCTCGATCGCAATGCGGATCGGGTTGAGAAAGCGGACGCCGAAGCGGGTCGAAGAGAAATGACCGTGGGTGTGCCGGGACAGTTGCCAGAGCGCGTAGCCATTCTCATGCAACGCGGCCTTGGACACCACTTCGCTGAAGGGCGAATGCGGCCGCCACAGGATGGCGCCCCTGCCGGAGCTAAGCGCACGGTCGAGATGAGCTCCGCCCTTTAAACGAACTTTCGGGGTCCAGCTTCCCGGACGGTGGTAGCGCAGCAGTTGCAGCCACTCCAAGTGCCGGAGAGCAATGGCCTCTTGGATCAGGTGGGCGGGTGGGGGCGTGTCGCTCGGCCCGGGCTGCAGCATCCGGAAGATCCGCGCATAGTTCTCGTAGCGTGACGGGCGAAGCTTGTAGAGCAGCCGCGCCAGGCCACGGCACAAGCGCTCGCAGAGGCGATCGGAGCAGGTCCAGGCGACGAGGAACAGGGCGGGAAGCAAAACAAGCTGGTAGAAATCCCGGCCACTGATCAGGGGGTCCGCCGTACCAAGGGTAGCAGGCGGGGGTTCGATCATCTGCAGCGGATGGTCGTCCATCTAGATCGGCCCGGACCGTTCCACCCGGAAGCGCGACCCTGTTCCGCTCTGCGCGTCACGCGGGCCGCGCGCTCGGGTAAAGCCGATCTGAGCCAATGACATGCCGCACCGTACATCGGCCCAGTCCAAAACAAAAACGCTGAGGAGTCTGATCCATAGGGGGTATAGGGAGTGTGGGGAAGGGGGAGCCAATTGCCTGGAGTGAATCCGCCCTAGTGGTCCAGATCACCCCATCGCACCCACCACCTTGACGCCCCTTTACCGATTCTTAAGCTTGCTTACTCGAAGCTAAAGCCCAATGGGTCAGCAGTGGCCCGGTTTGTCGGGAGGGCGCAGGCGAGCCGTGTGGGCCGCAGGAGACTGCGGTGCGGTGCGGCGTGAGCGCGCTCTCGGTCGGTGAAACAGCGGCGGCGCGGCTTCGTTGAAGCCGGCTGGCCGTATGGTTAGTCTGTACCCGATCCGTTCCGCGAGGCGTCTAGGTAGGAATGCCACTCGATACACAGCCAACGGTCGAAACGGAGCTAGGTTTCGTCCACTCGGCCTGTCCGCACGACTGTCCCAGTACCTGCGCGCTGGAGGTCGAGCGTTTGGGGCCTGACCGCATCGGCCGGGTGCGCGGGGCGCGCAGCAATCCCTACACCTCTGGGGTGATCTGCGCCAAGGTCGCGCGCTATGCCGAGCGGGTGCATCACCCGGATCGCCTGCGCCAGCCGCTGCGACGCACCGGCGATAAGGGCAAGGGGCGCGAGGCCTTCCAGCCGATTTCCTGGGACGAGGCCCTCGACCGGGTCGCCGAGGCCTTCCTGGCGGCCGAGGCACGCTACGGGGCGGACACGGTCTGGCCTTACTATTTCGCCGGCACCATGGGCCACGTGCAGCGCGACGGCATCAACCGCCTGCGGCACGTCAAGAAGTACGCGCGCATTCACAACACCATCTGTACCACCCTGCCGGAGGCCGGCTGGACGGCCGGCGTCGGGCTCAAGGCCGGTGTCGATGCGCGCGAGATCGGGAAGTCCGACCTGATCGTGGTCTGGGGCGGCAATCCGGTCTCGACCCAGGTCAACGTCATGACCCACATCGCCAAGGCGCGGAAGAAACGGGGCGCCAAGCTGGTGGTGGTCGATCCCTACCGCACCGGAACGGCCGAGCAGGCCGACCTGCATCTGATGGTCAAGCCGGGCACCGACGGCGCGCTGGCCGCGGCGGTGATCCATGTCCTGCTGAAGGAGGGCTTTGCCGACCGCGACTACCTGGCGCGCCTGACCGATTGGGACGCGGCGGTGGAGGCGCACTTCGCCGCCACCACGCCGGACTGGGCGGCCGCGATCACCGGCCTGCCGGCGGCGGAGATCGAAGGCTTCGCCCGGCTCTACGGCGGAACCAAGCGCAGCTACATCCGAGTCGGCTACGGCTTCGCGCGCTCGCGCAACGGCGCCGCCAACCTACACGCCGTTTCCTGCCTGCCGTCGGTGACCGGCGCTTGGCAGGTCGAGGGCGGCGGCGCGCTCTGGGGCAACGGCGCCATCTATCACCTGGACAAGACCCTGATCGAGGGGCTCGACTGCCTGGACCGCTCGGTGCGTTGCTTCGATCAATCGCGCTTCGGCCCGGTGATGACCGGCGATCCGCGCGACCTTCAGGGCGGCCCGCCGGTGACGGCGCTGCTGATCCAGAACATGAACCCGGCGGTGGTCTGCCCGGAGACGCGGAAGTGTCTGGAGGGCCTGGCGCGCGACGACCTCTTCACCTGCGTCCATGAGCAGTTCATGACCGAGACGGCGGCCATGGCCGACATCGTGCTGCCGGCCACCACCTTCCTGGAGCACGACGACTACTACACCGCCTCCGGTCACACCTTCCTGCAGGCGACCAAGGCGGTGATCGAGCCGCTCGACGACTGCCGCTCGAACCACGACGTCCTCTGCGGCCTGGCCAAGCGCGTCGGCGCCGAGCATCCGGGCTTCGAGATGACCGCCTGGGAGCTGATCGAGGCGACCTACAAGGCCTCGGGCCATCCGCCGGCCGAGGAGGCTTGGCAGCAACATTGGCTCGACTGCGCCGAGCCCTTCGACAAGGCGCACTTCTTGGAGGGCTTCCCGCAAGATGACGGCCGCTTCCATTTCCGGCCGGACTGGGCGCGGGTCGGCCGGGACCACAGCGCAATGCCGGCCTTGCCGGGGCATATGGCAGTAATCGATGCGGCCGACGCCGAGCATCCCTTCCGGCTGGTGGCCGCGCCGGCGCGCAGCTTCCTCAACACCTCCTTCACCGAGACGCCGGGTAGCCTGGCGCGCGAGAAGCGACCGACCTTGCTGATCCACCCGCAGGCCTGCGCCGAGCTCGGCATCGCCGAGGGCGACCGGGTGCGCATCGGCAACCGCCTGGGCTCGCTGGTGATCCATGCGCTGCCCTTCGACGGCCTGCAGCCAGATGTGGTGGTGGTCGAGAGCATCTGGCCCAACGTGGCCTTCGAGGAGGGCATCGGCATCAACCTGCTGATCAGCGCCGATCCCGGCCCGCCCTTGGGCGGTGCCGTGTTCCACGACACTGCGGTCTGGGTGAGGAAGGCTTGAGCATGCCCCAGTCTTTCAGACCACGGCCCTTCATCTCCAAGCCCCACGTAATCGTGCTGGGCAACGAGAAGGGCGGCTCGGGCAAGACCACGACGGCCATGCATCTGACCGCGGCACTGCTCTACCGCGGCTTCCAGGTCGGCTGCATCGACCTGGATTCGCGCCAAGCTAGCCTGACCCGCTATTTGGAGAACCGTAAAGCCTACGGCGAGGCGAACGGCCTGAGCTTGCCCATGCCAGCGGTGCAGCGCGTCTTCCGTTCCCAAGCGGCGAGCCAGCCAGAGCGTGAGGCGGAGGAGATTCACGGCTTTGGCGTGGCGCGAGCCGGGCTCGGGCCGGTCGACTTCCTGGTGATCGACACGCCCGGCAGTGACAGTTTCCTCTCGCGCCTCGGCCACAGCCAGGCCGATACCCTGATCACGCCGCTGAATGACAGCTTCGTCGACCTCGACCTCCTGGCACGAGTCGACCAGGAGGGGGAAAAGATCGTCTCGCCCAGCATCTACAGCCAGATGGTCTGGGAGCAGCGGCAAAAGCGCGCCGGAGCCGGCAAGCCGGCGATCGACTGGATCGTGATGCGCAACCGGCTGTCGCACATCGACGCCAAGAGCAAGCGTGAGATGGCCGGTCTGCTGGCCAAGCTGGCCGAGCGCATCGGCTTCCGCCTGGTCGCTGGCTTCGGCGAGCGGGTCATCTATCGGGAGCTCTTCCCCAAGGGTTTGACCTTGTTTGATCTGGGCCAGACCGGCGGCGATGTTTCGCTCACCATGAGCCATGTGGCCGCGCGCCAGGAAGTACGCGCCCTGTTGACCGCGATCGCCTTGCCGGAGGAGGATGATCTGGAGGTCGAGGAGGGGGCCGCAGCCGAGGCGGCGCCGGTCGTGCTGGCCTAGGGCAGGGCATTCCTGAGGCGGGTCTTTACCCTTTCGAGCCGCGGCACTACCTGAAGAGTCAGGGAGAAACGCAGTGGCTGACAAGTCCAAGCTTCCAAGTACCTCTTCGACCGCCGAGGTCGACGCCTTCCTGCGCAAGGTGGCGGCGGCCCCGAGCATGAGCCCGTCGGGCGAGCGTGGGCGCCTGATCTTCGCCATGGACGCGACGGCCAGTCGGGAGCCGACCTGGGACCGCGCCAGCCATATCCAGGCTGAGATGTTCAAGGAAACCGCGGCGCTCGGCGGCCTCGACGTGCAACTGGCCTATTACCGGGGATTCCGCGAGTTCCACGCCAGCGCCTGGCTGGGCGATGCGGACAAGCTGCTGCGCCAGATGACCGGCGTCTTCTGCCTGGCCGGGCATACCCAGATCGGCAAGGTCCTGAAGCATGCGATCGCGGAGACCAAGCGTAAGAAGGTCAACGCCTTGGTCTTTGTCGGCGACTGCCTGGAGGAGGATGTCGATCAACTCGGCCAGCTTGCGGGACAATTGGGGCTGCTGGGCGTACCCTGCTTCATGTTCCACGAAGGCGGCGATCCGGTGGCCCGGCGGGCTTTTCAGCAGATCGCGCAACTTTCCGGCGGCGCCTTCTGCCCGTTCGATGCCAACTCGGCGCAGCAGCTGCGCGATCTGCTCGCTGCCGTCGCGGTTTACGCCGCCGGCGGGCGCCGCGCGCTGGCGGATTTTTCGAAGAAGCGGGGCGGCCAGGTGCTGCAGTTGACGCACCAGGTCAAATGATGGCCCCCTTGGCCCTGGTTTCTGTTAGGTGATGCATTCGGTTAGGTGATAGGGCCGTGATAGCCTATTTCATCCTGGGTTTGGCGTTGCTGGCCGGCACCATCCTGCTGGCCCGCTGGTACGTCAATGCGGAGCCGAAGCAGGTAGTGCGGGTCGCCCGCTGGACCCTAGCCGGATTTGGCGTTGCCTTCGGGCTCTACCTGCTGTTTGCCGGGCGTCAGGCGCTGGCCGTCTTGGCGATACCGGCGCTTCTGCCTCTGCTGTTGCGTTCGCGCGGTCTCTGGCAGCGCATCAAGTCGGCCGCCGGCCCTTCGCCGGGGCAGACCTCCAAGGTCGATACCCGCTTCCTGAGCATGACCCTCGACCACGACAGTGGTGTCATGGAGGGCGAGGTGCTGGAGGGCCGCTTTCGCGGCCGAGCACTGGGCAGCCTGACCCTGGATCAGCAGCTCGAGCTTTGGGCCGAGTGCCATGCTGAGGATCCGCAATCGGCGGCCGTGCTGGAAGCCTATCTCGACCGCCTGCATGGCGAGGCCTGGCGTGAGGCGGCGGGCGCCGCGGGTGACGGGGGGACCGAGGGCGCTGCCGGCAGCGCCGGCGGCGGCATGACGCGCGAGGAGGCCTACGCGATCCTGGGTCTCGAGCCCGGCGCCGACGAGCAGCAGATTCGCGATGCCCACCACAACCTGATGCAAAAGATCCACCCCGACCACGGTGGTTCCAACTATCTGGCAGCAAAGATCAATCAGGCGAAGGATCTTCTGCTCGGCAGCTAACCGCGCGGCGTTCCCCAGCGGCCCGGCCAAGGGGCGGGCGGCTTGTGTCGGCTCGCCGCCTGTGGCATTAGGGGTTTCTTCAGCCTATCCCTATTCTCTGGCTCCAAAATAGATTTCTTGGCCTCAAGGCGAGGATCTTCATCCCGATATGCTGACACCGATCCGCAAGGCGATCTTTCCGGTCGGCGGTCTTGGCACCCGCTTTTTGCCGGCGACCAAGGCGATGCCCAAGGAAATGCTGCCGGTTGTCGATAAGCCCTTGATTCAATATGCGGTCGAGGAAGCGCAGGCGGCCGGCTGCGAAGAGTTCATCTTCGTCACCAGCCGCGGCAAGAGCGCGCTCGAGGACCATTTCGACTACCACCCCGAACTGCACGAGACCCTGGCCGCGCGCGGCAAGGAAGATGCCCTACGCGCGCTGGAAGCCATGCTGCCGGTCGCGGGACAGGTCTCCTACACGCGCCAGCCACAGCCGCTCGGCCTCGGCCATGCCGTCTGGTGCGCGCGCCATCTGGTCGGCAACGAGCCTTTCGCGGTCATGCTGCCGGACGACCTGGTATTGGCCGATACGCCCTGCCTCAAGCAGATGGTCGAGACCTATCGGGAGGTCGGCGGCAATTTGGTCGCAGTCATGGAAGTGCCGCGCGAGCAGACCAACCGCTACGGCATCCTGGATGTGTCGGAGGACGACGGCCGCCTGGCGCGGGCCACGGGCCTGGTCGAGAAGCCGGCGCCGGAGGTGGCGCCCTCGACGCTCTCGATCATCGGCCGCTACATCCTGCAGCCGGAGGTCTTCAAGGCCTTGGAGAGCAAGGAGACCGGCGCCGGCGGGGAGATTCAGCTTACCGACGCCATGGCCAAGACGATCGGCGAGGTCCCCTTCCACGGCCTGCGCTTCGAGGGCACCCGCTTCGACTGCGGCGACAAGGCCGGCTTCCTGGAGGCGACCGTCGCCTACGCCCTGCAGCGTCCCGATCTGGCGGCTGCTATGGATGACATAATTGAGCGCTATAGCGCGGGTCAGGGCGGTCTGCGCGCCAGCCGTTGATCGCCCTACCAACCGTACTGCCGAAACGGAGATATCCCGATGCGAATTGCTATGATCGGCACTGGCTATGTCGGCCTTGTGTCGGGCGCCTGCTTCTCGGAGTTTGGCACCAACGTGGTCTGCGTCGATAAGGACAGCTCGAAGATCGAGCGCCTCAACGCCGGCGAGATCCCGATCTACGAGCCGGGTTTGGACAAGCTGGTCGCCAACAACGTCGCCGCCGAGCGCCTCTCCTTCACGGGCGATTTGGCCAGTGCCGTGCGCGATGCCGACGCGGTCTTCATCGCCATCGGCACGCCCAGCCGGCGCGGCGACGGGCACGCCGACCTGAGCTTCGTGCACGAGGCGGCGCGCGAGATCGCCCGCGCCATGACCGGCTACTGCGTGGTGGTCACCAAGTCGACTGTGCCCGTGAGCACCGGCCGCGAGGTCGCCCGCATCATCCGCGAGGAACGCCCAGACGCCGACTTCGATGTGGTCTCCAATCCGGAGTTCCTGCGCGAGGGCTCGGCGATCAACGACTTCATGCGCCCCGATCGCGTGGTGATCGGCGCCGAGAGCGAGCGAGCCCGCGACACCATGCGCCAGCTCTACCGCCCGCTCTACCTGATCGAGACGCCGATCATCTTCACCGCGCTGGAGACGGCGGAGCTGATCAAATACGCCGCCAACGCCTTCCTGGCGGTCAAGATCACCTTCATCAATGAGATCGCCGATCTCTGCGAGAAAGTCGGCGGCGACGTGCACGACGTGGCCCGTGGCATCGGCCTGGACGGTCGCATCGGACGTAAGTTCCTGCATGCCGGGCCGGGCTACGGCGGCTCCTGTTTCCCCAAGGACACCTTGGCACTGGCCCGCACGGCGCAGGTTTCCGGTGCGCCGACGCGGATCGTCGAGACCGTCATCGACATCAACGACAAGCGGAAGAAGGGTATGGCCGACAGGGTGATCGCGCTCTGCGGCGGATCGGTCGAGGGTAAGAACATCGCCGTCCTCGGCCTGACCTTCAAGCCGAACACCGATGACATGCGCGACGCCCCCAGCCTGGACATCGTGCCCGCTCTGCAGGCCGGCGGCGCCACGGTCCGCGCCTTCGACCCGGAAGGCATGGACGAGGCGCGCAAGATGCTGAACGACGTAACCTGGTGCGGCAACGCCTACGAAGCGATGGATGGGGCCGATGCTGTGGTCATCGTTACGGAGTGGAACGAGTTCCGGGCGCTCGATCTCGACCGGGCCAAGGCGATGCTGAAGGCGCCGGTCATGGTCGATTTGCGCAACGTCTACGACCCGCGCCTGATGGCCGAGGCCGGTTTCAGCTATAGCTGCATCGGCCGGGGTACCCAACCAAGCACTGCCCATGCGGCTCCCAGCAGCGGGAAGCCTGCGGCGTGAGCGGCGCGCATCGTTTCAACCCGACGATCCTTCGGGAGTACGACGTCCGCGGCGTGGTCGGAAAGACCCTGTCGCGCGACGATGCCTATGCCCTGGGCCGGGCCTTCGGGACGGTGACGCGCGCGCGCGGCGGGTCGCGTCTGGCGGTCGGCTATGATGGCCGGCTCTCCTCGCCGGAGCTGTCGGAAGCCCTGATCGAAGGCATGACGGCGAGCGGCATCGACGTCTCGCGGATCGGCCGTGGGCCGACGCCCATGCTCTACTACGCCGCCTACACTCTGCCGGTCGACGGCGGCGTCATGGTGACCGGCTCGCACAACCCGCCGGAGTACAACGGCTTCAAGCTGGTACTGGAGAAGGCCTCGTTCTTCGGCGACGACATCCAGTACTTGGGCGAGATCGCCGCTACCGGCGACTATGAGACCGGCAGCGGCAAGGTCGAAGAGCATTCGGTCTTCAACGACTACGTCGACCGCCTGCTGCAGGACTACAAAGGCGGGCGCGAGCTGAAAGTCGCCTGGGATGCCGGCAACGGCGCGGCGGGTGAAGCCATGGCGGCGCTGACCGCAAAGCTGCCCGGCGAGCATCTGCTGCTGAACGAAAAGATCGACGGCACCTTCCCGGCGCACCATCCCGATCCCACGGTGCCGGAGAACCTGCGCCAACTGCAGGAACTGGTCATCGGCGAGGGCTGTGACTTGGGCATCGCCTTCGACGGCGACGGCGACCGTATCGGTGCCGTCGACGGCCAGGGCCGGGTGCTCTGGGGCGATCAGTTGATGCTGCTCCTGGCGCGCGACATGCTAGCCGACCGGCCGGGTGCGACCATCATCGCCGACGTCAAGGCGAGTCAGGTGCTGTTCGACGAGATCGTGCGGGCCGGCGGCCGGCCGATCATGTGGATGACCGGACATTCCCTGATCAAGACCAAGATGGCCGAGGAGGGCGCGCCCTTTGCAGGCGAGATGAGTGCCCATCTGTTCTTCGCCGACCGCTTCTACGGTTTCGATGACGCGCTCTACGCCGCGGTCCGTCTGCTGTCGATCGTCAGCCGCTCCGCTGAGAGCCTGGCTGAGTTCCGCGATTCTCTGCCGCCGGTGGTCAACACGCCGGAGATCCGCTTCCCTTGCGCCGAGGACCGCAAGACCGCAGTGATCGACGAGGTGCGCGACCGGCTGCGCGCCGAGGGCGCCAAGGTGACCGACATCGACGGCGTGCGGGTCAAGACCGCCGATGGCTGGTGGCTGCTGCGGGCATCGAATACGCAGGACGTTCTGGTCGCCCGCTGCGAGGCGGCCGACGACGCCGGGCTCGAGCGCCTCAAGGTCGCCCTGGCTGCCCAGTTGGTGGCCAGCGGGCTCAAGCCTCCCGCCTTCTGAAGGGCAGGCCACGGCAGCCTCGAGGCTAACACCTCTAGCCAGTCATAGGACTAGCAAGGTCCGCAGGGATCGAGCCAGGCCGGTTCAGGTCCTACGGCCAGGACTGCTCTCCCCTCTGTCCGACTAAATGGATCGCCTAAGCGGATCCAACCGGTCGAGCGTCCTAGCACGACACTCATCCGGGCTGCCCGATGGCGGTTGCCCGGCGTTCGTTCGTGACCTTCGCGCTGGACAGATTTCTGCGATGACAGAGTGACTTAGGTCACAATCCACTGAGGGGCAATTTGGCTTTTAGACACTTCTACCGCGTGTTATGGTTTTGCCGCTTAGGGGGCAAGAATGAGAATAATCGCTTGGGGGGGCAGCGGGCGGCACCGGCTTGCCGGAGGCAGCTCTTAGACCGTTAGAGTGTATCCGATCATTAAGAGGGCTAGACCGTTCGCTGCGGGTCGGTGGCGATGGATTCCGGACGCAGAGAGGTAGGCTGCATCTCAGCCTTCTCGCCTGCCTTCTTTGGGGCATGCTCGTTTTTCGGCCCTCTCCAGGAATTGCGCAGAGTTTCCTTTCCGAAAGCCCGGAGGCGAGGGCGTGGTTCGAGGAACTATCCTGGCTGAGCAGCGACGGTTCGCGGAGCGTTCCTGCACCGCAAATGGCCGAGGTGGCCGTGCCCTCGCAGGTCTCCGGGCAGCTCGATCTCGGCGACTACTCTTTCGAAGACGGCCCCCGACAGATCCAGTTTCAGAGCGCCGAGGATGCGACGCCGGCTAGTGGGAAGCCGGAGTATGTCGACGGCATCTACGCGATTAAGACGGACTATCTCTACAGCTTCGGCGAAAACGCCTGGCGCATTGTGACGGGGCCTCTTCGCTACGACGCTGACGATTGGACCAACGTTGCGATCGTCGCCGGCATCACCGGCTCACTCCTGCTCGCGGACGAAGTGCTGCAGGATTTCTGGCAAGATGACGTCAGAAGCGATTTGACCGATAGCATCGCCGATGGTTTTCGCCCCTTCGGCGAGTTCGAGAGCCTGCTGTTCGGGTCCTTAGGCGCTTACGCGGTGGCCGAGCTGGCAGGCGCGAAGCGTGAGAAGGCGGCGGCCTTGATGGCCTTCCAAAGTGTCCTTCTGACGGGCCTGGTGACCGACGGCATGAAGATCGCAGCGGGTCGGGAAAGGCCGGCCGACACCGACGACCGCTTCGCCTGGTCCGGCCCTACCTTAGATGACTCGAACGACAGCTTTCCGTCCGGGCACACGGCCCAGTCGTTCGCACTGGCGTCCGTCGTGGCAGAGGTCTACGGCGAGGATAATCCCTGGGTGCCCTGGATCGCCTACGGCATCGCCGGGGGCACCGGCCTGTCGCGGATCAACGACGACCGTCATTGGTTTTCGGACGTCGCCTTCGGCAGCGCCGTCGGCCTGTTCATCGGGAAGATGGTGGCGCGCTTCAATCCGTTCCTCGAGGAACACGGCATCGCGGTCGAGCCGTTCAGCGAACAGGGCACCAAGGGCCTCGGCTTCGCATACAACTTTTGAGCGCGGTGCCCGCGTCCAGTCTCAGCGGATCGAGGCTGGTCGTATCGCTGTGACCTGAAGGCTTGGTTGGCCATCTGAGCTGGCCGTCTACTTTGGGCCTTAGCCCTTCTGGGCCGGCGGCACCACATGGCAGGGCGTGTTGAGTTTTTCGAGCCGCGAGCAGGCGGCACGCGCCTTGCTTTCCTCGATGCCGAGCAGCCGGGCGCGGAAAATCACGCCCTCGGTCCCCAACACCTCGCTGATGCTGATGTGCCGCGGGCCGAAGAACTCCGGCAGCTTGCGCGCGGCGTCCTGTGCCGCCAACTGGGCCGGGGTGTACTGCGCGTAGGCGCCGACCTGAATGCCCCAGTTGCCCAGGATGGCTGCCGCCTTTTGTGGCAGCAGCTTGAACTGCAGCGAGGAAGCGTCACTGGTCTTCCCAATCGTCTTCGCGCCGTCCTTGGGGGCCGCCGATGACTCCACGGCCGCGGCATTGGGGCGGCGCGGGATCGAGGCGTAGGGCGGCGGCATGCGTACCGGGGAATCGGCCGAGCCCTGGGCCGAATCGTAGTCGTCGCGCTCGGGAATCGCGGCATAGCGCGGCGGCTCGGGCACCCGAGAGTTGGGCGAGATCAAGGCCAGGCCGGTGGTTTCACGCTGCGGGACCTGATGGAAGACCGGCTTGTCGTCCTGGTCTACCTTGCCGGCGCCGTTGCCGGTCGGACTTGCCGACTGCGTATCCGGTGTTGCGGGAACGGCCGCTAGGGCGACACCGGCCAGGGAGCGGTCCAGCGAAGCGCTGCCAGCCAGCCCAGCGCCGCTGGCCGCACTGTTGCTCGCGCCGCTCGCCGGGCTCTTCTGCGGCAGGGCGGCGAGCTGCGGCGCAGTCGCGGCGCCCGGCTTGCGCGGCGGCGGGCCGGGTAGTGGGCGGACGGCGACCCGGATGTTCTTGGCCCGCGCGAAGCCGCGGTTCAGCAGCTTGGCCATGTGCTTGTCGCGTGATCGGCCGGTCTTGCCGCCGAAGACCACGGCGATGATGCGGCGGTTGTTGCGCACCGCCGAGGCCACCAGATTGTAGCCGGAGGCACGGGTATAACCCGTCTTGATTCCGTCGGTGCCCTTGTAGGTGCGCAGGAGCTTGTTGTGATTGCGATAGCTGCGCCCCTTGTAGCTGAAGGAGCGGGTCGAGAAGAGCTTGTAGTAGCGCGGAAAATGCCGCATCAGCGCCTGCGCCAAGCGGGCCATGTCGCGGGCCGTGCTGAGTTGATGCTTGTTGGGCAGGCCGGAGGCATTGCGGAATGTGGTGTTCTTCATGCCGAGCGACCTCGCCTTCGCGGTCATCATCTTGGCGAAGTTGCTTTCTGTGCCGCCCAGGGACTCGGCGACCACGGTGGCCACATCGTTGGCTGACTTGGTGATCAGCGCCATGATGGCGTCCTTCACCCGGATGGTCGAGCCGCGGCGCAGGCCGAGCTTGGACGCCGGCATGCCCGCAGCGCGGCGCGACACGGGAAGCTTTTGGTTCATCTTCAGCTTGCCGATGTCGAGCGCCTCGAAGACCATGTAGAGGGTCATCATCTTGGTGAGGGAGGCGGGATAGGCGCGGCGGTCCGGGTTATCGGCGTGCAGCACGCGGCCGGTCTGGCTGTCGATCACGATCGAGGCATAGCGGCGCGCCTGCGCCGCGTCGCTCGGCAGCAGGACGAGTGTCAGCGCAACGGTCAGTGCGAAGAGGACGCCGCCTTTATCCAGAAAGATGTTGTTCGTTAACTTCTTAACCAACCGAAGCACGAACGTCTCCCAAGATTGCCACATAGACCATTGAATCCCTTCCGATTCTAGGGAATCGAAGCTTTCCTGTCCAGGCCAAGTAAACTAAGGCCTTACTTTTGCGAATTGGTTAATGGAACCACAATAGTGCACTCATACCAGGATGATAGGGCTATGTCTGTGACCGATGCCACGTTCACGTTTCGCTTACCGGGGCCAACATTTTGTTTGGTTTGTTCTCTCTTTGTCACTTTGTTGGCCGCCTGCACGCCGCAAGATGGCAGCGGGCGCTTCGACGAGGCCTCGATCGAGAACCCTCTAGCGCTCAAGGCAACCTGGTTCCGCTATCTGGGCGGGACCGACATCCGCCAGGCCTGCGGACCGGACGGCGGTGACCGCTATCGCTTTGTTTACAACGGACATTACAACGAGCAGCTGCGCAGCTATGACGTCCTGCCCGATGCCTCCGGCGGGGCGGGGGTCAGGGCCCGGGCGCTGGTCGGCTCCGGTATCGCCGGGAACATCAGTCTGGATTTCGACGATCCGCTGGCGAGCTGGCGCTGGACCACCTCCGATGACCGCATGGCACCCACCGACTTCCAGCGCTTTGCCCAGTCCTTGGCGGAAAGCGGTGCCTTCGCGGCTCCACCGGTCGGCGAACGGCTTCATTCCAACGCCTTCTATTGGGTCGCCACCGGCTGTCGCGGCGGCGTCTTCTTCCACAACGCCTGGGTCTATCCCTCGGACCGCTTCGCGGCGCTGACCTTTCCGGAGCAGCTGTTGCGCTTCGACGGGACCGGCGTGGCGGTCAATCCGGCGCGGCCGCGCAACGTGGACGAAAGCCTGCGCTCAAGTTCGGCCCGCCGGACGCCGGCACGCTATCAGGCGCCCTACTTCGTGCTGGAAGTCGGGGAGAATGGCCTTCGCGGCCTCTAGGACTTGCCGATAGCCTGATCTAATCGTCGCTGACGACGGTCAGTCGGGTTGCGTTCTCCTCCGGCAAAAGGGCCTCAAGCCAGGGTCCGTCCGGCATGTCGTGGGCCAGCTTGGTGATGTGCTCGTTCCACCACAGGCGCTCCTGGCGCAGCTCGTCCTGCTCGTACTGCACCTGGCGCCAGCGGCGGTCGGCGCTGGCGTAGGTCATCATGTCCAGGGGAAAACCGACGTCGGCCGTGCTTGTGCGGGTCGAATCGAACGACAGATAGGCCAGCTTCAGGACAATGCGCAGGGGCGTGTCGTAGGTCAGCGCCCGGTCCAGGATCGGCTTGCCGTAGGCGGTCGCGCCGATCGAGAGATAGGGCGTCCGTTCGTTGAGCTCGATCCAATTGCCCTCCGGATAGACCAGGAACATGGTCGGCCCCGGGTCGTCGGCCAGCTGACCGCCGATAATCGCGTTCAGATTGAAGGTCAGCTTTGACTCTTGTAGGGCGCCGCGATCTTCCTCGGCGACCCGCCGCAGGCTGCCGCAGTAGTCGTTGACGGCGTCAAGCACCGAGGCATAGCCGTTCGGGCGGCCGCGGCGCATATCGCGCTCCAAATAGGCGAGGGTCTTGTCCCGCAATGAGCGCAGACCGGAGGTCATGACGCAGAACTCGGCGCCGGCGGGGCCGTGCAGCGAGGATTTGAAGGCGTTCGTCACCTGATTGCCGCTGGTGACCCGGCCGTCGGAAAGACAGACCAAGCCTTCGCGAACCTTGATACCGAGGCAGTAAGTCATTCAGCGCGCCCATCGAATCCCGAGTCGGGAGGCCGGAGTGTGGCATGCGTCCAATAGGCCCGCAAGCGGCCCTGCCGGTGGCCTTTCCAGCGGCCACAAATGGCCTTCTAGCCGGCTTCGACCGCGGCGGAGGTCGCTCACCGAAAATAATGTTGCACTGCACAATATCTGCTTGACATGCCCAGAGAGCAGCTTACATTAGCGTTATGCTGCGGTGCAGCAAACAGATGGCCCGGAGAGTTCCCCGAAACCCAGATTTGGCTAGGGCCACGCATCGAATGCAGGAGATTAGAGACAATGGCTACCAAAAAGACTGCCACCGCGGCCGAACAGGCCCTGAAGCCGGTTGAAGCCGCCGTTGCGGCCGGCAAGGAGACGGTGGAGAAGGCCGTGAAGGTCGGCACCGAGGCGGCGACCAAGGGCTACACCCAGGCGGTCGTGGCGACCCAGGAGCAGGTCGAGAAGGCCCAGAAAGCGGCTTTCAAGAGCTACGGCGACCTAGTTGGCCTGCAGAAGGATAACCTCGACGCGGTGATGACCTCGGGCAACATCGCGGTTCAGGGCTACCAGGCGATCGGCAAGGAAGTCATGGCCTTCGCGCAGAGCGCCATCGAAGAGAACGCCGCCGCTACCCAGGCGCTCTTCGGCGCCCGCAACCTGCGCGAAGTCGTCGATCTGCAGACCGATTTCGCCCGCAAGAGCTTCGACAAGGCCCTGGCCGAGAGCGCCAAGCTGAGCGAGATGTCGGTCAAGGCGGCGAACGCCGCGATTGCGCCTCTGCAGTCCCGCGTCAACGTCGCGATGCAGACCGTGCTTAAGCAGACGGCCGCCTAAATCGTTCTCAAAGCAAGCTTTTCCGCGGGGGCCCGGCAGCAATGCCGGGCCCTTTTGGATTGTGTGCTTGCCACGACCAGGAGTTTTCTCCTCGATAGGGCCGCTATTGCGCCGGCCGAATGGCCTATCCCGGTGGGAAATACGGCTTAAGCGTCCTTTGACCCTTTTCCGCGTCATAAGAATTCCAATATCATCTCTGCGTGGTGCGGGCCCCCTTCGGAGTCGCGCCCTCGGACAGGAGAGTTCGCCCTGCAGATCTCGGCCTGGAGAGTACCTTTTGACGGACCAGAGAGTTCGCTCCTACCGGAAAGTTCGCCTGTGATGTCGGACGACGACAAAAACGCCGTCTACGACCCTTCGACCGGGGTCATCATCGAGAGCAAGCCGAAAACCAAGAAGCCCTCGATGTACAAGGTACTGATGCTCAACGACGACTACACGCCGATGGAGTTCGTCGTGCATGTGCTCGAGCGCTTTTTCGGCAAGAAACGTGAAGAGGCGACGCAGATCATGCTGCACGTCCATCGCCGCGGGGTCGGGGTCTGCGGCGTCTACACCTATGAGGTCGCGGAAACAAAAGTGACCCAAGTGGTGGACTACGCGCGGCAACATCAGCATCCTTTGCAATGCACGTTGGAAAAGGAATAGGCCCTTATGCTTTCGGCTAATCTCGAACAGACCCTGCACCGCGCCCTGGCACTGGCGAACGAGCGGCGGCACGAATACGCGACGCTCGAGCATCTGCTGCTCGCCTTGACCGAGGACAACGACGCGATCGCCGTACTACGGGCCTGTGGGGTCGAGATCGACCGTTTGCGCAGCGACATCTCCGACTATGTGGATAACGAACTCTCGAGCCTGATCACAGCGCAGGCCGGCGACGCCAAGCCGACCGCCGGCTTCCAGCGGGTGTTGCAACGTGCCGCCATCCACGTGCAGTCCTCCGGTCGGGAGGAGGTCACCGGCGCCAACGTGCTGGTCGCGCTTTTCTCGGAGCGGGAGAGCCATGCCGTCTATTTCCTGCAGGTGCAGGAGATGAGCCGCCTAGACGCGGTTAACTACATCAGCCACGGGATCGCCAAGGTGCAGGGCCGCGCCAAGGATCAGACCGTGCACGGCGCCGACGACGATGCCGCCGCCGAGAAGGTCGTGCGCAAGGGGCACGAGGCGCTCGACGCCTACTGCGTGAACCTGAATCAGAAGGCGATCGACGGCAAGATCGATCCACTGATCGGCCGCACCGAAGAGATCGACCGCACCATCCAGGTGCTCTGCCGCCGCACCAAGAACAACCCGCTCTACGTCGGCGAGGCCGGCGTGGGCAAGACCGCCATCGCCGAGGGCCTGGCGCGGCGCATCGTGCGCGAGGAAGTGCCGGAGGTCCTCAAGGACGCGATCATCTATGCCCTCGACATGGGCGCGCTCCTGGCCGGCACGCGCTACCGCGGCGATTTCGAGGAGCGTCTGAAGGCGGTGGTCTCAGAGCTGGAAGCGCCGGACCACGCGATCCTCTTCATCGACGAGATCCACACGGTGATCGGCGCCGGGGCCACGTCTGGCGGCGCTATGGACGCCTCCAACCTGCTGAAGCCGGCTTTGCAGAGCGGCACCCTGCGCTGCATCGGCTCGACCACCTACAAGGAATACCGCAACTACTTCGAAAAGGACCGGGCGTTGGTCCGCCGCTTCCAGAAGATCGACATCAACGAGCCGACGGTCGAAGAAGCGGTGAAGATCCTGCGCGGCCTCAAGCCCTACTACGAGGAGCATCACAGCGTCCGCTACACGGCCGAGGCGCTGCGCACCGCAGTCGAGCTGGCGGCGCGCTACATCAGCGACCGCAAGCTGCCGGACAAAGCAATCGACGTGATCGACGAGGTCGGCGCCTCGCAGATGCTGCTGCCGGAGTCGCGCCGCCGCAAGACGATTGGCGTCAAGGAGGTCGAGGCCGTGGTCGCCAAGATCGCCCGCATCCCGCCGAAGAGCGTCTCCAAGGACGACAAGGCGGCTCTGAAGAACCTGAAGCGCGACCTCAAGACCATGGTGTTCGGGCAGGACCCAGCGATCAATGCTCTGACCGCGGCGATCAAGTTGGCGCGGGCCGGCTTGCGCGAGCCGCAGAAGCCGATCGGCTGCTACCTCTTCTCCGGCCCGACCGGCGTCGGCAAGACCGAGGTCGCGCGCCAGCTGGCGATGTCGCTCGGCATCGAGCTCACCCGCTTCGACATGTCGGAGTACATGGAGCGCCATTCGGTTTCGCGTCTTATCGGCGCGCCGCCGGGCTACGTCGGCTTCGACCAGGGCGGGCTCCTGACCGACGCGGTCGATCAGCATCCGCACTGCGTCCTGCTGCTTGACGAGATCGAGAAGGCGCATCCCGATCTCTTCAACATCCTGCTGCAGGTGATGGACCACGGGAAGCTGACCGACCACAATGGCAAGTCGGTCGATTTCCGCAACGTGATCCTAATCATGACCACCAACGCCGGGGCGGCCGACATGGCCAAGCCGGCGATCGGCTTCGGCCGCGGCATCCGCGAGGGCGACGACGAAGAGGCGATCAACCGGATGTTTACGCCGGAGTTCCGCAACCGGCTGGACGCCGTCATCGGCTTCGCCAACCTGACGCCGGCCGTCATGAGCCAGGTGGTCGACAAGTTCATCATGGAGCTCGAAGCGCAGCTCTCCGACCGCAACGTCACCATCGAGCTGTCTGAAACGGCGCGCAAATGGCTGGCCGAGAAAGGCTACGACCCGACCTTCGGGGCCCGGCCGCTGGCCCGGGTGATCCAGGAGCACATCAAGAAGCCGCTCGCCGAGGAGCTGCTGTTCGGCAAGCTGGCCAAGGGCGGCATCGTCGTGGTCGACATCGCCGAGGATGCGCCGACCTTCAGCTACCCGCCGCCGCGCAAGGGTGACGGCGGCAGTGGCGGCGGCCGGGCGGTCACGCCGAAGGAGCCGCCGAAGCTCCCGATCAAGACGCCAGAGCCGGTGGAATAGATACTGACGGAATAGGCGTGCACGGCCGACGTGTCGCCCAGCCGGTGCGATGCTGAGCGACTGTTTGCGCGGCACGCGCGTCCTCGATCTCTCGCAGTACCTGCCCGGGCCCTATGCGGCGCAGATCCTGGCCGACCTGGGCGCCGAGGTGATCAAGCTGGAGCCGCCGGCCGGTGATCCCATGCGAGCCCTGGGGCCGCTCGACGGCGACGGCCTCTCCGCCTTCTACAAGCTGATTAACGCCGGCAAACGGGTGATCCGCCTCGACCTCAAGGGCGAGGGCGGACGGGCCGCATTCGAAACCTTGGTCGGCGCCGCCGATGTGCTGATCGAATCCTTTCGGCCCGGTGCGCTTACGCGGCTCGGCCTGGGGCCGGAGGCGCTCAAGGCCCTGAATCCGCGCTTGGTGCACTGCGCGCTCTCTGGCTACGGGCAGACTGGGCCCTACGCCGAGAAGGCCGGGCACGACATCAACTACATGGCGCTCGGCGGTGGGCTCGCCACCTCGGGCCCGGCGGAGCGCCCGGTCATGGCCCACCCGCCGACGGCAGACTTCGCCAGCGGCCAACAGGCCGCGCTCGCCACTCTGGCCGCCCTGCTGCGGCGCGCGCGGAGCGGCGAGGGCGCCTTCCTCGATCTCAGCATCATGGAGTCGGTGCTGGCCTGGCAGGCGCTCACCCTAACGGGCGCGCGGCGGCTGGACTGGGCGCCGACGCGCGGCGAAGCGCTTCTCAACGGCGGCGCGGCCTGTTACCGGATCTACGAGACGGCCGATGGCCGCTTCGTCTCGATCGGCGCGCTGGAGGCTAAGTTCTGGGCCGACTTCTGCCGCGCCGTCGGCCGCGATGACTGGATCTCCCGGCAGAACGAGCCCTTGCCGCAGAGCGGCCTAATCGCCGAAGTGTCCGACCTCTTCGCAGGCCAACCTTTGGCCCACTGGGAAGCCGTTCTAGCCGATGTCGACTGCTGCTTTCAGACCGTGCTGGAGCCCGAAGAGGTCCCGGCCCATCCGCAGGTCATGGCACGCGGGTTGGTCCGCGAGAGCGGCGCTGAGCCGCTGACAGAGGTGCTGTTCCCGGCGCTGATCGACGGCGCGCCGCCGCAGTCGCGCCCACCGTTGCGCGAAACAGAGGTCGAAGACGTGATGGCTGCCTGGTCCGATTAGCTGCCTGCCTCGCCCTGGTCTTGCTTCCGGGGCCAAACCAAGGTCCTGATCTCTTCCAGCAGATTGACGTCGCTGCGCTGCCATAGCACCAGAGTAAGGCACTCCAGCACCCACTTGATCAACACCACATCCAGGCTGAGTCGGAAGGCGAGCACGGCGCTGGCGGCGGCGAAGCTCTCGGCCTGTATCGGCGACAAGGCCAGGCCATAGATCTCGGGGACATCGAGCAGGATGATCTCTAACAGGTTGTCGAGCCCGAATCCGAGCCAGGGCCAAACGCCTTCCGCTCCGTCTAACGTGAAGCCAAGGCCGAAGACGCTGTAAAGCTCTCGGCAGGCCAGCGCGAAGAACAGCGTGTAGAACAGCACGTAGGAACTGAAGACCAGCACAATCGAGCCCTTCAGGTCCTGCCAGCCGCTGGAAAGGAAGCCGAATTGGGACTCGAGTCCCCGCGCGCGGACCAGCGCCCAGAGAATCCGAAACATCAGGAAGAGATAGACGACCAGCGCTCCCCAATCGACCAGCAGCGAGGCAAGCGCTGCGAGGCCGACGCAGAGCCCGAACATGAGAGGAAGCCCAACGAAAAGCTGTGCCAGCAAGAGGTTGCGCCGAGAGTGGAGCAAGCTGAGCAAACGCTGCATGGCTGGCCTCCTGTCGATGCTCTCCGGGGTCGCCGCCGGGCAGGCACCGGATGCGACCAGTATATCTTGCCGGGGATAACCGCGGGCACACCGTGACGGCTATCACAGTATCGACTTGACTATGAAGCGAAGCCGGTCGGGGGTTAGTCAGCGATTATGAGCTGGCGGGCAGAGATGGTTGACACGGATGAACGCGGATTCACACGGATAACAAAAAAGGAATACGGGTTGGTCGCGCTTCGTCAATCCGTGTTCATCCGTGTCAAAAGCCTCTTTTGTTCGCTCTCGCTAGACAAAGCAGCGAAACTCGTGGCTCTCTGCGAATTGGCGAAGGTTAGCCGCAGTCAGGTCAGGCGTCCTTGATCGCGGCCTTTACCTTAGCGGCGAGCTCGGGTGTCACTTCGGTGATGCCGTGTGCCTCGGCGGCATGTGCCGCCGCTTTCTGCAGAACCTCGTCCGCGCTCTCGCCCTCGGCGTGGAAGTCGCAGCCGGGCATGAGGTCACCGCACTTAAGGACTTTCTTCGACATGGCAAATCTCCCCGCTGACGTGTTCACCTAGGATCGCAGAGGAAATCTTAGCAGTATTTCCAAACGATGGGGCGCTACTCCGCTGCGACGGCGGCCTTCTTTTCCGCATGCTTGGCGCGGGCTTCGGCTTCGGCCTTGGCCTTGGCAACGGCGGCTTGGGCGGCTTCGCTGTGCTCGAACATCTCGAGGGCTTCGTCCTCGGCCTCGTCCACCGGGGTCAGCGCCAGGTCGGTGTAGCTCTGGGTCGCCGGGTCGTTCTTGATCCGCTTGCAGGTGATGAAAATGCGGAGCGCGAACCAGGCGAAGGGGACGTAGGTCGAGAGGATCTGCCAGACCCGCTTGGGATAGAAGCTGAGCGGGTTCTCCAGCGGCAGGCCGGAGCGGCGCTGGGTGCGGATCTTGCGGCGAAAATAGCCGCCCTGCAGCGGGTGCACCTTTTCGTAGCGCATGCAGCCGGCGAACTGCAGGGTGTGGGCCCAGATGCGCTCCGGCTTGTTGCCGCTGACCACGCAGCGCCGCATCAGGGTCTTCACGTGCTCGTCGGAGTAATAGAGATCCCAGGCGCGGTTGTAGATGCCCTGCCATTCCTCCTTCGACATGATCGCGTGCCCGGTGCAGACGTGCTCCAGGTCGTAGATGTTCATGTCCGGGTCCATCGGGATCTTCTGGAGGGTCAAATTCTTGTGGTCCTCCGAGCCGGGCAGCGGCGTCAGGCAGAAGAACTCCAGGATGTCGATCGGCAGCTCGCGCTTGATGACATCGATGTCGTGCTCGATCTTCTCCGGCGTGTCGGCCGGGAATCCCAGGATGTAGCCGGCGTAGGTGATGATCTGGTGGTTGCGCCACTCCTGCAGCATCTTGCGGTATTCGGTGATGCGGTTCTGCCGCTTCTTGGCGTGCATCAGGTTGTCGGGGTTGATGTTCTCCAACCCGATAAAGACCCGCGCCACGCCGGCCCGCTTGGCCTTGGGTATGAAGTTCGGGATCTTGTGGCAGAGCGTGTCGACCTGAATGATGATCGAGAAGGGCAGGTTCAGCTCCTCGCGCAGGTCGCCCAGGCGGTCGAAGATCGCCTCCCAGTTCTTGTTGCGCGCGAAGTTGTCGTCGGTGATGAACCAACGCGTGATGCCCTGCGCCACGTTGGCGCGCACCAGCTTCTCCACGTCGTCGGCGTCGCGGAAGCGCGACTTGCGGCCCTGCACGTTGATGATGGTGCAGAAGCTGCACTGGAAGGGGCAGCCGCGCCCGGCATCGAAGCAGGCGACCGAGCCGCCGTAGCGCTGCACCATCTCGACCGGCAGGAAGGGCGTCGGCTCGTCCTCCATGCCGGGCAGGTCGCTCATGTAGTTGTAGATCGGCTTCAGCTCGCCGCGGTCGGCGTCCTGCATGAACTCGGCCAGGCGTCCGCCCTCGGCCTCGCCGGCGAAGAGCGTGATGCCGAGATCGAGCGCCTCCTGCAGGTCGGCCGGCAGCTCGGGCAGCATGGAGATGCAGCCGCTCGGGTGGAAGCCGCCGATGGCGACCGGGATATCCTCGGCGCGGAACTGCCGGGCGATGTCCATGGCGCGCGGGAACTGGTTTGACTGCACGCCGACCAGGCAGACGATGCCGCTGGCGCCTGGCGCCTGCAGGCGCCGCTTGATGTCCTCGATCGGGACGATCGTGTTGGTCTCGTCGTAGCCGTTGAGCACGATCTCCACGTCCTCGCCCAGGACCTTGTCCTCGATCGCGGCGAGCGCGATGCCGTAGATGCTGGAGAGCGTGTTGGAGGGCACCCAGGCCTTCCACCACTGGATCACGTAGCCGTCGTCGTCGTAGTGCGACGGCTTGATGAACTCCAGGTGGAACTTGCGCCGGGTTTCCGTGGCGGCGACGGCCATGATCATCCCCTCCGAAAGGGCTCTAAACGATCCCTTATAGCAACATTACACCGATGCGCCAGACCCCTGGAGGGATCTAGACCGGGCGGCCGGGGCGTTCAATCGGGACGGATGCAAGCTGCTCCGAGTGCCTGGCCAGGATCTCTAGCAATCCCCAGCTAGATAACAAAATTTGATAATTATTGATATTTCATGCCACCTTCGCCCAGTAGGAGGAAGGCAAATGGCCCAAATGAACATCTCTATCCCGGATCGGATGAAAGCCTGGTGCGAAGCTCAGGTCCGGGAGGGGCGTTATGCCACGGCGAGCGACTACGTGCGCGACTTGATCCGCCGAGATCAGGACCGGCAGGCAGGCGTGACGGCGATTCAGGCCGCGATCGACGAAGGACTGGCCAGCGGAGTCAGCCCCCGGTCGCTCGATGAGATTCTAGCGGATGCCCGGGCGCGTGCTGCAAAGTCAGTGCGGCATGAGAGTTAGGTTTACCGCTCAGGCCGACGCCGACATCATCGATTGCTACCTCTACGGCTTCCGGAATTTCGGCCAGGCCCAGGCGGATCGCTACGAGCAAGATCTCCGGGAGGTCTTCGATATCATCGCGGAAAGCCCACGCATGGCGCCCGAGCGCCCGGAGTACGCACCGCCGGTGCGGATCCATCATCACGCCAAGCACTACATCGTCTATCTGATCGAAGATGACCACATTCTGATCGTCCGAATCTTGCGCGATGAAGTAGATTTGACGAGACACCTCAATGCGGAGATGTGATTCAAAAGCTCAGGTGTTGCCGCGCGTCACCTACATCTCCCTCTGAAAATCACACCGAAACGGGCTCTGCGCTGCCAGGGCGGCTTCCTCGTGGCGGATCATCGTGCGTTCTTGGGTGAGGAAATGCGCGATGGCGTCGTGGAGGCCTTTGTCGCGGATCAGGTGGGCGCTGTAGGTCTGGGTCGGCATATAGCCGCGCTGGATCTTGTGCTCGCCTTGCGCGCCGGCTTCGACGCGGGCCAGGCCGTGGCGGATCGCATAGTCGATGGCCTGGTAGTAGCAGAGCTCGAAGTGCAGGAACTTGAAGCGGCCGTGGGCGCCCCAGTTGCGGCCGTAGAGGGCCTCTTCGCCGGCCAAGTTTAGGGCGCCGGCGACCGGGCGGCCGTCGACCTCGGCCATGATCAGCACCACCTGCTCGGCCATGCGCTCGCCTAGGAGCGCGAAGAATTCCCGGTTCAGATAGGCCTGGCCCCACTTGCGGTCCGAGGTCGAGAGGTAGAAGCGGTAGAAGGCGTCCCAGTGCTGCGGCCGGATGTCGTCGCCCTGGAGCACCTTGATGGTGACGCCGTGGGCCAGGGCCTCGCGCCGCTCGCGCTTGATCGCCTTGCGCTTGCGCGAGGCGAGTTCGCCCAGGAAGTCGTCGAAGCTTTCGTAGCCGCGGTTCTGCCAGTGGTACTGCAGGCCGATGCGCTGCAGGAAGCCGGCCGCGCCGAGAGTCTCCCACTCAGCCGTCTCGGGGAAGGTGACGTGCAGGGAGGAGACGTCGTGGCGCCGGGCCAACTCGGCCATGCCGCCGATCAGCGCGCCGGTCATGGATTCGCGCTCGGCCTCGGGATGGATCAGCAGGCGTGGGCCGGTCACCGGCGTGAAGGGCACGCAACTCTGCAGCTTGGGATAGTAGTCGCCGCCGGCCCGCTCGTAGGCGTTGGCCCAGGACCAGTCGAAGACGTACTCGCCGTAGGAATGGCCCTTGAGATAGAGCGGCACCGCGGCCAGCAAGCGCTCCTGCTCGTCGAAGATCGCCAGGTGCTGCGGCAGCCAGCCGCTCTCTCGCGCCGCCGAGCCGCTTTCCTCCAGCGCTGCCAGGAAGGCGTGGCGCAGGAAGGGATTGGCCGTGCCGGCGCAAGCGTCCCAGGCCGCCGCCGGAACCTCGGCGATGCGGCTGATGACATTGATGGCGATGGCGTCGCGTCCGTCGGGCATTGCCCCTAACTATAGGCCGCCGGCGCGACAGGTCCATGACGAGAGCGGGAAGCGCCTACACTAGAGGGCAAAGATTTGAGCCGCTCGGCCATCCGCGGCCCCGGCGATCTACGCGCCGAGCAGCCGCGCACATCAGGCCATGCCGACGGCGTGGGCCAAATGACAGCCCGTTACTCCGATACCCGATCGAACGAGAAGACACAGCCGTTCTGGTCTTCCAGTGTGAGCCGCGTCTCAGTGAGCTCCCGGATCCGATAGCCGACCATGGCATCGTTGGCGACCTGTATGACAATGGTCTGCTCGTCCGGCAGCTCGAAGTCCCCGGACTGCCACAGCTTGCCCGCCTCGGGCGCGCCCGGCGCCTCGTAGAGGCCTGCCGCACGGAACATCACGCGATCGGGATAGAACCTGGCGCAGTCGGGCTGTCCGGTCATCTGCCAATGGCCGGGCAAAATCCTCCGGAGCTCTTCGACGTCTTGTGCCAATGCGGTGGCTCCCAATGCGGTCGAAATCAGAAGCGGCAGGTGCGCCAACCGAACCATAGGCCGTCTCTGGCAGGCGTTGTCCAAGAAAAGAGACGCCGTGGCGGCGTCGGCCGCCACGGCGTTGACGGAATGGATCAGGCAGCCAGGTCCACGACCAGCTTGGTGACGTCGTCACTCGCTGCGCAGCTCTTGGCTCCTTTCCGCAGAGCGTCGATGGCTTTCTTCACCGCTGCCTTCCTGCGGTCGTCGCGCTTCATCGTATCGACGATCAACGCCACCTTGCGGATCTCGGAGGGTGACATGACCGTATTGGTGTCGATCAGAGCCGCCGCCGCTTTGGCGTCGGCCTTGCGCTTGCCGAACGTGCGACCCAGGCGCTTGGCCTCGATCACCTGGAAGTGGGGCCGAAGCACGGGATTGGCCAGCGCAGTCTGCAGAGCCTCGAGGCCGTCCGTCATATGGTCGCCGCCGAGCGCGAGCGTGATCAGCAGATCCGGTGTCGACAAGACCTTCAGCGCCGCCGAGGAATGCGCCTCGTCGGCCGCCGCGGTCACCATGATGTTGTCTTGCGCGACGGCGCGGACCGGCATGCCGTCGATCTCCCAATTGAGCTCGACGGTGACGGTGTGCGCACCGGGCATCGGAAAGAGAGCGCCGTCCTGACCGCGGAGTAGGGTCATGTCGTGGGTCTCGACCGCACCCGGTGCGAGCTCCTCGATCTCCTCTTCCTCGATGCAGCGGATCAGGGTCTGGAAGCCGCGGTCGCCGCCGGCCGGATTGGTGACCCGTCCGCGCACGTGCTCCGACTTCAGGCTCAGGCTGTGCGGCACGGGAATTGCCGACTTGGTCTCGTTCCGCAGGCTCACCCGCACGCGCACGGGGGCCCCGATGGGCACGGTGTCGTGCAGCACCTCGACCTCGAACGTCAGGCCTTCCGGCTGGTCCATGGCGTCGGTCGGGCTGATCGGCGTGCCGCTGTAGGGATTGCCGAAAGGAATCATGCCGGGCCTGACCCAGGGATCGGGCATGTGCTTGAGGCGCTTCTGATCGGCTTGGTTGAAAGCCCATTGGATGTTGCTGGGGAAGGTGCCCGGCGAGGCCGCGATCGTGCCGGTGGTGTTCATGAAGCCGTTGTCGTTGGTGTTGTGATAGAGGCCCATGGCGTGACCGATCTCGTGCACCGCGGTTCGGAAGTAAGGGGCGTCCGCCGAGCCGAAGCGTTGTCCGGCGACGGTTCCCCACATAGCGGTGTTCGGAATCGTCCAATGCGAGGAGAGCGCCGCGCCTTCGCGCGGGATGTTGTTCGAATCGCCGCCGTAGGCGTCGTACATGATGCCGCGGCTGGTCGAATCAAGACGCCGCACGCAGATCAGGTGATAGCGCCACGTGTTGTCGAGATCGGCCGAATCGCGCCTTTGCAGCATCTTGGCGTGCAGCTCGGCGTCGGACCAGAACTGGCCGCTTGGTTCGGCAAGGTTGGTGTCGCTCTCGTAGACGGAGACGTCCCAGTCCACGGCTCTGTAGACGTCCTGCCAGTCGATGCCGGCACCGTTGTCGGCCGGGTACTCCGACGCGTTGAAGCGATCGACCTCCAGCACGGCCTTGCGCAGATACTTCGACACCCAACCCATCACCAGGGTGCCCACGCCGCTGCCGCTCGGGTCCTTCAAGTCGCCTTCGAGATAGACGGCGCCGGAGGGATAGCCGGCGGGAGCCGTTTTGAAGGTCATGAGGGCCGAATAAGTGCCGTCGTTGCTCCAGCCGTTGGTGGTCTTGTTGAAGCTGTAGCGCTCGAACTTCAGAGTGAAGCTATTGGAGAGCGTGATCCACTCGAGGACTTGCGTCACCCGCAGATAGTAGTTGTAGGCGCTACGTGCATAGATGGGGATGCCGTTGCCGGGGTTCGGGTCCGGGTTCGGCACAATTCGGAAGCTGGGGAAGCCGGTAAACTTGAACGCCGGATGCCAATAGAGGTCGCCGCTTGCGGTCACACCGCTGGAATGCCGCTCGATACGCATAGTCCCGTTGTAGCGGGTCCAGAGGTTGTTCAAGGGGCGCCATTGGAGGAAGTAGCAACCTTCAGTAAGCAGGCGAAAGACGGGAAAGCGCCTGACCGGTTGAATCGAGGTCGCCGGTTGGATCGGTCGTGCGGCCTCGGACGTACCGTCGCCGAAACTCGGATCACTCAAGCTTTCGACTTCGACGCTATTGGGAAGTGCGGGTACGTTTGTGGGGAGAGAGGGGGCGGCCATAATGAGCCTCCTTCGATTCAAATCGTTTGGAAGTGAGCATTGAAGTCGGGTCTCGAAGTAACCGGACTTATGTCCACGAGCAGCATCCGCCCGACCGCGCTTCCAAGCTGTGAGAATTGTTACAACCTCAAGACGAGCGAGCGGAAAACGCGCGGTCTGAAGGGGCGGCGTCCGGGTCCACGCGTTGCTGCAGGGCAGTTTGCCGTCGGCTTTTGCCAGCGGGGACAACGCCAATAGCCTTTCGGAACGACATGACCGCCGACCCCTTGGCAGCTAAGTGGTGTCGATGCCGGTTGCCGGACTCAGCCGCTGTGACGATCGACCAGATTCTCTATCATGCCGAAAGCGTTCCCATCACCTGCAGCGCCCGCTCGCCGGTCCAGGCGGCGGCGACGGTCATGGCGGGCAGGACGACGGCCCAGCGGCCAGCCGTGGCCCATCGGGCATTGACCCGCCCGAGCCACCAGAACAGCGGCCAGACGAGCAGCACGAGCGCCACTTGCCCGATCTCGACGCCCAGATTGAAGGCGAGCAGGCTCTGCCAGAGGTTCGGTGACTCGAGATTGAGGATCTCGTGCAGGACGAAGGAGAAGCCCAGGCCGTGCAGCAGGCCAAGTCCTGCCGTCACGAAGACCGAGCCCGCGCCTTGCCGGTCGAGGAGCGCGATGGCGCCGGCATAGACGATGGAGAGTGCGATCCCCGTCTCGACCGCCGGGATGAACCAGGCGGCCTGCGGTACGAAGCCGAAGAAACCGATGATCAGGGTTACCGTGTGGCCGACGGTGAAGCCGGTGATGCGCCAGAGCAGGGAGCCAAGACGTAGTGCGCCGATCGCCAGGCAGAGCACGAAGAGCACGTGATCCATGCCCTCGAGAATGTGGACGATGCCCTCCCAGACGAAGCCCAGGGCCGCCTTCAGCGGCGAGCGGGAGATCTTGATGGGCGTCGCCAGCAGGCCGCTTTCGCGAAACACCAGCACCTCGCCGGCGAAGTGATCGAGGATCAGGTTGGCCGTCTTGTCCTGCTCGGGCAGGTCGGGGTCGAGCGTGCTGCCGAGGGAGAACTCGTAGACCGGCGCGCCGGTGCGATAGCGCAACACCACGTCGGTGACACTGTCGCCGACGAAGATCTCCTCGCCGCTCGGGTCGGCAAGCGGCGCCTCGAAGGCGCGCTTTGCCTCGTCCAGGGTGGCGAAGGGCGGTTGGGCAATGGCGCTGTAGACGCGCGTGGCTTCGACGTCGGCCCGCAGGGGCTGGCCGTCCTGCATCACCTGGAAGCCTTCTTCGACCAGGCGTCCGAGGCCTAGGGGATCGTCCCGGATCGCACCCATGTCGAGGGAGTGAGAGAGTTCCCCCTCGACCACGCGATTGGTCGTATAGGGCGCCGGCTCGACAGTGCCGTCAGCCTTGGGCTCGCCGATCAGCGGCGCCAGCACATAGGGTGTGGGCAGGCGCAGATAGAGCCTGAGACCGTCGTCCAGGTGCTCGACGTGAACGACCCGGATATTGACATTGAGCTGAAAGTGCGCAGCCGCTGGTAAGGCGCCCGCGATCAAGCAGAGCGCGATGCAAAGGACGACCAGAGGCCGCCAGAGCGGAACGAGAATCAGCATCTCTCGTAGCGCTGCGATCCCTGGCTCGCCGCGGGAAGCGGAAGCCCTGCTGCTTGCCGGCTCGTTCCCCGCGACGGCCAAGGAAAGCTCCCGACGCTTACCCGCCTTCGGTCACCGCATTGTGCGAGCCGAAGTACATGACGTGTCCGCTCTTACCCTCTAGGTCGGCCGGGCTGAGCTCGATCGACGATGCCTCGAGCATGGTGTGCTCGTGGGTCTGCGCCCACTCCGTCGCCGGCATTAGGGTCGAGGTGTAGAAGGTCGTCTCCGGCACCAGGTAGTGGTGCGGGATCGCCACCTTGGCGCCGCTCTTCTGGACCACGGAATCCGCCTGGGCGTAGTCGAGAATGTGCTTGGAGCCGTCGACCGGCACGAAGACGATATCGACCTGGCCGATCTTGTCCCAGACCTCCTGCGGCGGCTCCGGCCGGTTGTCGCCCCACATGAGCAGCTTCATGCCGCCGGTCTCGATCACGTAGAGCGAGTTGTCCATGTGTCGGAAGTTGGTCGGCGGGCAGGGGTCGTCGCGGCCTTCGAACTGCTTGACCGCTTCGGTCCAGGTCACGGTGCCCGGCGCCACGCACTGGTGCTTGTCGGCGATCGCCGTGATCTTGATATCGCCGAGCTCGAATTTGCCGGCGATGCGGTCGAGCAGCATGTTCGCATCCACCCGGTCCAGCGCGTCGTGGTCGAAATGCGCGTGGGTCGACATGCCGATGTCGACGTCGGTCATGGGGAACTCCACACGATACCAAAGGCCCCAGGCGCCCGAGGGGTCGTTGCGCCAGGGATCGACCATGATGGTGATGCCGCGCGGCGAGGTGATCTGAAAGGCGGAGTTGCTGTAGTAGGCGATCCCGACCTTGCCGCTGTCTTCCTGCACGCCGCCGTTCTTCTGGATCTCGACCAGGCGGTTGTTGTTCTTACCGGATTCCCAAGACATCAAATGGCTGTAGGCCTGTCCGCCCAGGCCGACCGATAGGCCGGCCAGCACGCTGCCGGCGATCAATAAACCTTTGAAATTCTTCATTTTTGGCCTCCCGATTATGTTTCTGTTGCCTCCCGACAGGGCCATGTCGGGAGGCTGAAACGCTAGCAAGGCCCGGAAAAGCGGCACAGATCGGTTTCTTGGGGGGCAACTATGGGGGAAATCCCCATAGTTAGGAGAGAGATGACAGGTAGGTCCGGAGGTTCACGCTGGAGCGGTTGATCCCGACCTTCTTGCGGATGTTGTTGCGGTGGAAGTCGATCGTGCTGGTCGCGATCGACATGAGGCCGGCGATCTCCTTGCTCGTCTTGCCTTGGATGATCAGCTTGGCGACCTCGATCTCCGTCGGCGTCAGGCTGGAGAAGGCGGTGGAGAGGCGGTTCGGGAAAGCCGCCGTGATGTCCTTCAGATTGGCCTCGACCAAAGTCAGGTAGGATCGGGTCTTGTCGTCGGCCGCGAGGCGCTTCAGTCGTTCCAGATAGGGGACGATCTGCTCGTTGATGTTCCAGAGGACGCGTTCCTCGGTCTCCTCCTTCGCGACCTCTAATCTGTGGATCAGAACCTTGAGCGCCGTGTTGGTTTCCTCCAGCTCGGCCTCGCGCTCGCGCAGGTTCTCGTTGGCCGTGGTCAGCTCTTGCGTTCGCTCCCTGATACGCGATTCCAGCTCGTCGTGGGCCCTCTGCAGTTCCTGTTCCACGCGCTGACGCTCGGCCAGCTCCACCAGCAGCTTGAGATCGCTGTTCACCACCTCCTTGAACTCGTTCAGCAAGTCCGTGTAGCGCACGGCCCGTTCGTTGTTCTGCCGGTCGAGCACGCAGATGGTCCCGAAGAGCGAGCCGTCCGGCCAGGTGAGCGGGAAGCCCATGTAGAACACCATGCCGTGCTCGAGATCGGGGTTGCGGTTCCACTGCGGGTCGTCCAGGGCGTTGGGGACGATCAGCAGGCTGCGCTCAGCCATGACGGTGTCGCAGTAGAGCCCGGTGTCGAGCGTGAAGGAGGTATCGGTGTTGTAAGGATTGCCTGCTGTCGCACTGGTCACGAAGACATGATGCTTCGGCGGCGCGACCTTCATGATCAGACCAGCCGGCACCTCCACGATGCGGGCCAGCATGTCCACCACGCGCTGCCACTTCGCGAGCATATCGTCGGGAATGGGGGGCTTCGCGTCGTCCATACCGTTCACTACCACGCGAGGCCACGACCTGTCATTCCGGGGGCCTGGCGGGCATTGCGGCAGATCGAGCCACGGCCCCGGGGGAACGCAACGGGGGACCGCAATCGGACCATTGTCGCGGCGGTTGCCACCCCGGCCTGGCGGCCCGGGAGCAGGATGCCGCTTAGGTTGTAAGGTGGTTGGACAGAGACGGCCGGAGCGCCTAGACTCTGGGGCCTGACGTGATTCACCAGGGCCCACATCCGCCTAAAGATCGCCCAAAGGGCCGCGACATGCGCCGGGTAATTGCGCTTACCCTATTACTCACAACGTCCACGGCTGCCCTTCAGGGGGCGGCCCAGGGCGCCGATGGCGCGACCGAGCAACTGCCCGAGCCGCGTGCCTCCTATACTGCTGATACGGTGGTGGAGATCGCTGGCGACCGGGTGGTTCACAAGGTCTATCACGCCGGCGGCATGGAGCGGCAGGAGCTGAACCTGGACGGGCTCTACCAGATTACCATCCTGCGCCCAGATCTGGGCCGGGCCTTCGTCATTCAGCCCGGGCTCGACGACTATATCGAGTTGCCGATCGACGAGGCCTATCTGCTGCCGCTGCCCTCGGCGCTGCACGATTTCCAGGTCGAATCCCTGGGCAAGGCGCGGGAGGGCGGCGAGGACACGGTGAAGTATCGGCTCTCCAGCCCGGAAGAGGAACAAGCGGCTGACCAAGGGCCGGCCCAGGGAGGAGGCGCCGAGGGAGAGGTCGAGGGCGAGTCCAAGCAGGAGCTCGACGTGCTGGTCTGGTCGACGGCCGACGGCATCATCATGCGGGTCGAAGGCGAGATCGACTTCGAAGGCACGCCGGAAGGCATCCTGTTGCTCCGCCGCAACGTTAAACGCGGCGAGCTCGACCCCACCCTGTTCGAGCCGGAGATCGCGCAAAGCAACTTCGATCCGGCCCGGCCGCCGGTGATCCCCGATTTTATCCGCGAGATGGGCGAATCCTCGCCGTAACGACCGCTGAAACGCGGCTGCTAGCTGATCTCGACCACCGCGTCGACCTCGACCGAGACGCCGACCGGCAGGGCACCGGCGGAGACGGCGGCGCGGGCGTGCCGGCCCTTGTCGCCGAAGACCTCGACCATCAGGTCGGAGGCGCCGTTGATCACCTTCGGCTGGTCCTTGAAATCGGGCGTCGAGTTGACGAAGCCGCCCAGCTTGACGATGCGCTGTACCCGGTCGAGGTTGCCGTGGCAGGCCGCCTTGAGCTGGCCGATGATGTTGATGGCGCAGACGCGCGCCGCAGCCTGGCCGTCCTCGACCGTGAGGTCGTCGCCGACTTTGCCGACATACTGAAACTCGCCGCCCACCACCGGCACCTGCCCAGAGACGAAGCAGAGGTGGCCGGTGATCACGTAGCCCACGTAGTTGGCGACGGGCGCGGCGGCCTCCGGAACTTCGATTCCCAGCTCTTTGAGCCGCGCGTCGATCTGTCCGCTCATGTCCTTGTTTCCCTGATGCTTTGAACGCTGTTGCTTCGAATGGCGACGGCACGATAGGAGGGCGGCGGCCCGCCGACAAGCCCGGGCGCGACCGTTCTACGACGGGGCGCGGCATCACCTTGGGCTGCCTCTGGGGCTTACCTCTGGGGCTTGTCGGCGGGCGAAAAAATCGGGGCGGGCCACCGAACCGCCCCGTAGGTCACAGGGAGAACTCAGACATGAGTCATAAGGTAGGTAGGTACTCCTCGTCAGACGTCTTTCGAAGTCTCACGAACAACCGCTGGTCGCGCCGCAGGTCATACACTTCAAACAGGTCCCGTTGCGCACCAACGTGAAATTGCCACAGGTCCCGCAGGAATCGCCCTCGTAGCCCTTCATCCGCGCTTCGCGGATCCGGTCCAGTCGGGTGTCGACCTTGCGGGCGACCGTGGCTTCGACGGCAACGGCTTCGGCGGAGCCGTGATCGCCGACGAACTCTTGGGTGGCGCCATTGCCTTTCGAGGCCGTGGCACCGTTTTGCGGGCCGGCGGGCGCGCTAGCCGGTGCAGTCACCGGCTGGCTCTGCGCCATCGCCGTCCCATCGCCCGCAGCGGCTTCGCTGTGGGCGCCCCCATTCAGAACCAGAAGCTGGCTGCGCACGTAGCCGCTCGAGGCGACGCGGCGCACCGTCTCTAATGCGGCCTCGTTCGCCGCCGGCAGCTCGCCTTGGCCTTCGCCGTGGCCGACGCTGTCGGGCATCAGGTCGCTCGGCTCGGCGTGCGCCAGGTCATGGCGGCTGAGGTAGGAGATCGCCAGCTCCCGGAAGATGTAGTCGAGCACCGAGGTCGCCATCTTGATCGCGTCGTTGCCCTGCACCAGCCCCGAAGGCTCAAAGCGCGTGAAGGTGTAGGCCTCGACGAATTCCTCGAGCGGCACGCCGTACTGCAGGCCGATTGAGATCGCGATGGCGAAGTTGTTCATCAGGCTGCGGAAGGCGGCACCTTCCTTGTGCATGTCGATGAAGATCTCGCCAAGCTCGCCGGCCTCGTACTCCCCGGTCCGCAGGTAGACCTTGTGGCCGCCGACGATGGCCTTCTGGGTGTAGCCCTTACGGCGTTCCGGCAGGCGCCGGCGGCCAGGTGCGCGTTCGATGATGCGCTCGATGATGCGCTCGGCGACGATCTCGGCGCGCTTTGCGGCCGGTGCCTCGGCCACCTGTTCGGCCAAGGTCTCCTCGGCCTCGTCATCGTCGTCGTCGAACACGCCCGCCGAGAGCGGCTGCGAAAGCTTGGAGCCGTCGCGGTAGAGCGCGTTGGCCTTGAGGCTGAGGCGCCAGGACAACATGTAGGCGTCCTTGCAGTCCTCGACCGTCGCCTGGTTCGGCATGTTGATGGTCTTGGAGATGGCGCCGGAGACGAAGGGCTGCGCCGCCGCCATCATGCGGATGTGGCTTTCGACCGAGAGGAAGCGCTTGCCGATCCGCCCGCAGGCATTGGCGCAGTCGAAAACCGGCAGGTGTTCCTCTTTCAGGCTGGGCGCGCCCTCCAGGGTCATGGCGCCGCAGCAGTAGGTATTGGCGGCGTCGATCTGGCTCTTGCTGAAACCGAGCGCGGTCAGCATGTCGAAGCTGACGTCGTTCATCTCGGCTTCGGAGAAGCCGAGCACCTTGGTGCAAAGCTCGTCGCCCAGGGTCCAGCGGTTGAAGGCGAACTTGATGTCGAAGGCGCTCGCCAGACTGTTCTCTATGGTCTGCAGGGCGGCTTCCGGAAAGCCCTTGGCCTTCAGCACATCGTGGTTGATCTCGGGCGCGTCGAGCAGGGTTCCGTGACCGACCGCATAGCGGATGATGCCTTCGATCTCGCTTTCGCCGTAGCCTAAGGTGCGCAGTGCTTCCGGCACCGTGCGGTTGATGATCTTGAAGTAGCCGCCGCCGGCCAGCTTCTTGAACTTGACGATGGCGAAGTCGGGCTCGATGCCCGTGGTGTCGCAGTCCATCACCAGGCCGATGGTGCCGGTCGGCGCGATCACCGTGGTCTGGGCATTGCGGTAGCCGTTCTTCTCGCCCAGGGCGAGCGCGTTGTCCCAGGCCTTCTTGGCGGCCTCGGCGAGCGCCGCGTCCGGACAGTTCGCGGCCTCGAGCGCGACCGGCGGCATGGATAGCGCTTCATAGCCGGAGGTCTTGCCGTGCGCCGCCCGGCGGTGGTTGCGGATCACCCGCAGCATGGCCTCGCGGTTCGGCTCGTAGCCGGGAAAGGCGCCGAGCTCGCCGGCCATTTCGGCCGAGGCGGCGTAGGCGGTCCCGGTCATGACTGCGCTGAGCGCCGCGCAGTAGGCGCGGCCGGCATCGGAATCGTAGGAGATGCCCGAGGCCATCAAGAGACCGCCGATGTTGGCATAGCCCAGGCCCAGGGTGCGGTAGCGGTAGGACAGCTCGGCGATCTTGGCCGATGGGTATTGGGCCATCAGCACCGCGACCTCCAGCGTGAGGGTCCAGAGCCGGATCGCGTGCTCGTAGGCCTCGACGTCGAAGCTGCCGTCCTCACCGCGGAAGGCCATGAGGTTGAGCGACGCCAGATTGCACGCCGTATCGTCGAGAAACATGTACTCGGAGCAGGGGTTGGAGGCGTTGATCCGCCCCGACGCAGGACAGGTGTGCCACTCGTTGATGGTGCTGTCGAACTGGATGCCCGGATCGGCGCAGGACCAGGCGGCGTAGGCGATCTGGTCCCAGAGATCGCGCGCCGGCAGGCTCTTGGCCACCTTGTCGTCGGTGCGGCGCATCAGCTTCCATTCGGAGTTCTTCTCGACCGCCTCGATGAAGGCGTTCGGCACGCGCACCGAGTTGTTCGAGTTCTGGCCTGAAACCGTCAGATAGGCGTCGGAATCCCAGTCGGTATCGTAGATCTTGAAGTCGATCGCGCGGAAGCCCTGGCGCGCGAACTGAATGACGCGCTGGATGTAGTTCTCCGGCACGCCGACCTTGCGGGCTGCCTTGATCGCCTTTTTCAGCTTGGCGTTCTGCTTGGGATCGAAGGCCGCCTCGTGGCTGTCGCTGGTCCAGGCCGCGTGACAGGCCTGCATGACCGCATTGAGGTGCGTGTTGCAGAGCTTGGAGCCGGTCACCAGGGCGGCGACCTTCTGCTCCTCGGCGACCTTCCAGCCGATGTAGTTCTCGATATCGGGGTGGTCGATGTCGACCGTCACCATCTTGGCCGCGCGCCGCGTGGTGCCGCCCGACTTGATGGCGCCGGCCGCCCGGTCGCCGATCTTGAGGAACGACATCAGGCCGGAGGACTTGCCGCCGCCGGAGAGGCTCTCGCCCTCGCCGCGCAGCTTGGAGAAGTTGGTGCCGGTGCCCGAGCCGTACTTGAAGAGCCGCGCCTCGCGGACCCAAAGATCCATGATGCCGTTTTCGTTCACCAGGTCGTCGGTGACCGATTGGATGAAGCAGGCATGCGGCTGCGGATGCTCGTAGGCGCTGGCCGAGCGCACCAGCTTGCCGGTCTCGAAGTCCACGTAGTGGTGGCCCTGGCTCGGCCCGTCGATGCCGTAGGCCCAGTTCAGGCCGGTGTTGAACCACTGTGGCGAGTTGGGCGCGGCCATCTGGCGCGCCAGCATGTAGCACATCTCGTCGTAGTAGGCGCGCGCGTCCTCTTCGCTGTCGAAGTAGCCGCCCTTCCAGCCCCAATAGGTCCAGGTGCCGGCCAGGCGATGGAAGACCTCGCGCGCGCTTACCTCGCCGCGGGTCCGCTCGTCCTCGTCATACTTGGCAAGCGCGTCTTCGTCGGGCACCGAGCGCCAGAGCCAGGAGGGAACCTTGTTCTCCTCGACCTTTTTCAGGGCCAGCGGCACGCCGCGCTTGCGGAAGTACTTCTGCGCCAGGATGTCGCAGGCGACCTGGCTCCAGCCGGCCGGAACCTCGATGTCGTCGGCCTGGAAGACGACCGAGCCGTCTGGGTTGCGAATTTCGCTCGACGCCTTGCGGAATTCGATGGAGTGGTAGGCGCCTTTGCCGCTTTTGGTGAAACGACGCGCAATTCGCATTCCTAAGCCCCCTCTAATGGCGGTGTATAAAAAAACCAAACATGGAGGTGACTTTGCCGGCGCTCTCCAACACCAGCCGTAGGCCAGCCGGCGAAGCTCCCCCATTGCTTCCTATCGCTCTTCGAGTCGTTGGCCTGCGGACCCTCGAAGAGCGTGCCTTGTAGCCAAAACAAAGTTAACCACAAGATGTAACGTCATGCCACAAGATTTTGGTTAACAAACCCTTAAACCCACCAGATGTAGGGTCTCTCGAATCGTGGAATCGGCTGATTCCTTGACGTTTGGGGCCACGAAATCGATGTCGTGGGGCACCATTTTTTTGGTGTCCGATTCAGCCCTGCACAAGGAGCGAAGAGCCATGACGGTCGCGCTGAAGGTCTGCTGCATCGCCAGCCCGGAAGAAGCCCGATTGGCGGTCGAGGCCGGCGCCTCGGCTCTCGGCCTGGTCTCGGCCATGCCGAGCGGCCCGGGCGTGATCGCGGAGTCGCTGATCGCCGGGATCGCCCGCGCGGTCCCGCCGGGGATCGAAACTTTCCTGCTGACCAGCCGCACCGAGGGGGAGGCGATCGTTGCCCAGCTCGAGGCCTGCCGGCCAAGCACCGTGCAGCTGGTCGACGTCGTACCCGACTCGACCTACGCCACCCTGCGCCGGCGCTGCCCCGCCGTGAAGATCGTGCAGGTCATCCACATCACCGGACCCGAGTCCTGCGCCGAGGCTGTGCGCGCCAGCAACCTCGCCGATGCCCTGCTGCTCGATTCCGGCCGGCCCGACCGCGCCGTCAAGGAACTGGGCGGCACCGGCCGTAACCACGATTGGGGCTTGAGCCATGAGATCGTCGAAGCCGTCGCCAAGCCGGTCTACCTCGCCGGCGGCATTACCCCGGAGAATGTGCTCGATGCCATCGAAGCCGTGCGCCCCTACGGCATCGATCTCTGCACCGGCGTCAGGAGCGATGGGCGGCTCGACCCCGTCAAGCTGGCGCGGCTGGTGGCGGAGATGCGGACCGCTTGAGTGGGCTACCCGCCGGTCCCCGTCTTGGTTTCCTGCACCGAGAAGAAGGAGTCGTCGTCGTAGACCGGCGGCATCTCGATGATGTCGGGTTTGAGCCGGGCGATGCGGCTGGGCTGGCCTCGGACGATGCGGCCGGTGTGGGGCGAGCGCACCTGCGGGGCCTGCAGGGGCACGGCATCGGCGGCGGTGTAGTCGCAGATCAGCAGGCGCCGCGGTTCTCCCGAGCGGTTGGCGCCGGAGGCGTGCAGGCACCAGGTGTGCATCAGGCAGACGTCGCCGGGCTCCCCCGTGATGCGCGTGGCGCGGCGGGCGAAGTCGGCGTCGTGCTCCGGCGCGGTGGCCCCGACGAAGCGACCGTTCTGATAGTGGCTGTGCCGCTCGCGATGCGAACCGGGCACGATCATCAGGCAGCCGTTTTCCTCGTTCATGGCATCCAGCATCAGCAGCGACACCACCACGTCGTCGTTGCTGTGCGGGTCGAAGGCGTGGTCCTGGTGCCAATCGACCTTGGTCTCCATGCCCGGATATTTGTTGTTCAGCTTGCTGTGGTGGTACTTCACGTCCGGGCCGATCAGCTGCGCCACCATGTCGACCAGCGCCGCGTCGAACAGCACCTCTGCATAAGCCTCGGAGATGTCCGGCGGGTTGGCGACGCGGCGCAGCTTCGGGGTTTCGGCCGAATGGCCCGGCTCCAGATCGAAGCGCTTCTTGCCGTCGATCGTCTCGCCGTAGTTGGCGCTCTGCTCGCGGCTCTCCGCCGTCCAGCGGTCGAGCTGCTCGCGCAGCGCGGCCATCTGCGCCGGCGTGGCGCCGCCCTTGGCGACGACGAAGCCCTGCTCGTGAAACTGGGCGATTTGATCGTTTGTCAGCATGCCTGCGTCTCCCTGATGCCACTTGCTGCAAAGCTTGCACTTTGTCGCCACGGGCGGCGAAATGCTTCGCTAACAGCGCCATCCGGATCGCGATAACACGACACCAGAGGAGGGGGCCTATGCCGTTCGTCGAGGGGACCGCGGAGGACCGCGCCTTCATGAAGATCGCCCTCGAGGAGGCGCAGCAGGGCTACGACGAGGGCGGGCTGCCGATCGGTTCGGTCCTGATCGAGGAGGGGCAGGTGGTGGCGCGTGGCCATAACCGCCAGGTCCAGGAGGGCGATCCCATCGCCCACGGCGAGATGGACTGCCTGCGTCGGGCCGGCCGCCGGCCGCACTACAGGGGCACCACGATCTACACGACTCTCAGCCCCTGCATGATGTGCACGGGCACGATCCTGCAGTTCGGCATCCCGCGTGTGGTGATCGGCGAGCGCGAGAACTTCGAAGGCAATGCCGACTTCCTGGCCGAGCGCGGTGTTGCCGTGGTGCTGCTCGACGATCCCGACTGCAAGGCCCTGATGGGCCGCTTCATCGCCGAGCAGCCGGCCCTCTGGAACAAGGATATCGCGGAGGAGGGCTAGCCCCCAAGGGGGCGTCCGGGACGTGGCGACGGGCCGAGAAAAAGGCTATCCTGACAAGGTAAAAGTAAGGATTTCGAGGGTTTATATGAAGCTTTCGCGTCATTGTCGCAGGGTCTGCGGCCGCCGGCGGGAGCCTCTTGCAGCCGGCTTGTCGCACCCCATTTATGCATATTTCCGCTCAGGGCCCCTGTAGCCCGGGGTGCGGGAGCGCCAAAGCCATGGCCACGAAGTCCAAGCAGTCGAAACACATCGTCCTGACCTCGCACCCGCCGAGCGGCAAGCATCGCCCGCCAGCGATCTCTTGGGGCGCGCAGGGCCCAGAAGGCCGCGGGCCCGTCGTCGGCACCCTGACCGACCCGGCGCAGCGCAACGTGATCGGCACGCACTCCGGCTCCTATTCGCTCTACCGGGCACTCGCGGTCGCCGCCGGCAGCCTCGACCCGCTGCACAAGCCGGACCTGACCAACACCGCGCCGACCGATCAGATCGGCCCGCACCAGCAGTGGTCCGATCCTGACCGCATCGTTTCGCTGGATCCCTACGGCCATATGGTCGAGCAGGCCTTCGCCGCCGAGCTGGAGAAGGGCATCGACGTGCGCCCGACCATCGCCATCACCAAGGCGCGCATCAACATGCCGGAGCTGCGCGCCGCCATGATTGAGGGACGTCTCAAGCCGGACGGCACGATCCTGCAGGAGAACGGCGACGTCACCGTGACCAAGGCGGCGGTCGAGCCGGTCTGGTACCTGCCCGGTATCGCGCACCGTTTCGGCGTCAAGGAATCGGACCTGCGGCGCGTGCTCTTCGAGCAGGCCGGCAACATGTTCCCGGAGCTGGTCACGCGCTCCGACCTCAAGGTCTTTCTGCCGCCGATCGGCGGCTTCACCGCTTACATCGTGGGCGACCTCGCGGCGCTTTCCGATCCGCGGCGCAAGGTCGCCTGTCGGGTGCACGACGAGTGCAATGGCTCGGATGTCTTCGGCTCGGACATCTGCACCTGTCGGCCCTACCTGGCGCACGGCATCGAGGTCTGCGTCGAGACCGCGCAGGAGGGCGGCGCCGGCCTGATCGTCTATAACCGCAAGGAGGGCCGGGCGCTAGGCGAGGTCACAAAGTTCCTAGTCTACAACGCCCGCAAGCGGCACGCCGAGGGCGACAGCGCCGCCAGCTACTTCGAGCGGACGGAATGCGTCGCCGGCGTGCAGGACATGCGCTTTCAGGAGCTCATGCCCGATGTCTTCCACTGGCTCGGCATCAACCGGATCGACCGCTTCGTCTCCATGAGCAACATGAAGTACGACGCCATCGTGCGGCACGGCATCGCCGTGGCCGAGCGCGTGCCGATCCCGGACGAGCTGGTTCCAGCCGACGCTCAGGTCGAGATGGACGCCAAGAAGGCCGCCGGCTACTACGTCGACGAGCGGGTCTCCGAGCCGGACGACCTGACCGCGACCAAGGGTCGCGACCTGAACGACTACTAGGCATCCCTCGTAAGTGCTTATGGCTTCAGCAGCCGCGAAACACCCCCCTCCCGACCTCCCCCCGTCAAGGGGGGAGGAGAAGCGGCGCTACCACTATATCCTTCCCTCCCCCTTGACGGGGGAGGGCCAGGCAGGGGGTGGTTCGCCGACCGGCGAGTATCGCGACGAGATGCGGGCTTGAATCAGTTCCAAGATACCGCCGAGGCAGTTGCCTGGCTGCGCACGCCGGAGGCGATCCGTGAACGCTGCGGCATGATCCTTGCCGCCGCCGAGGCGGACGCGCTTGAGCATTTCGCGCTGGACGAGGCGCGGCTGGATCCGACCGCCGACACCGTGATCGAGACCATCCGGCAGGCCTACCCGAGCCTCGCCATTCCCTACCATGCGCGCTGGCGGCATTTCGCCGTTGGAGGGCGCGACCGTTGGGGCGCGTTGAGTGCAGGAATTGCGGACCGGGCGGAGATCGCGCGTATCGGCTTCGACCTGGCGGTGACCAGCGTGCTGCTCGACGCCGGCGCCGGCGAAGACTGGCGCTACCGGGAACCGGGCAGGGGCGAGACCTACGTCCGCTCGGAAGGCCTGGCGGTCGCCAGCTTTCACATCTTCGCGGCGGGGCTCTTCTCGGTCGACCCCGAAGCACCCCTGCGCGCCGACGCGGCGGCGCTACGCGCCTTGCCGGAGAGCACCATCGCGAGCGGCTTCCAGGTCACGGCCGACAATCCGCTGGTCGGGGTCGAAGGCCGCCATGCGCTGCTGCGGCGGCTAGGCGATGCCTTGGCCGCGGAGCCCGAGCTGTTCGGCGCGGAGGCGCCGCGGGTCGGCCGTCTCTGCGACTATCTGGTCGCACAGGCCGAGGACGGGGCCTTGCCGGCGGCGGCGATCCTGGCCGCGGTGTTGCGCGGTTTCGCCTCGATCTGGCCGGGCCGGATCGAGCTCGACGGCGCCAATCTGGGCGACGTCTGGCGCCATCCGGCGGCGGTTGCCGCGGACATGACCGACGGGCTGGTGCCCTTCCACAAGCTCTCCCAATGGCTGACTTATTCGCTGGTCGAACCGCTGGAGTGGGCCGGCCTGACGGTGACCGGCCTGGAGCGACTGACCGGCCTGCCGGAATACCGAAACGGCGGCCTGCTGATCGACTGCGGCGTGCTGCGACCCAAGCATGACGCGGTGACGCAGGCGGCGCATAAACCCGGCGACCCGGTGGTGGTGGAATGGCGCGCCCTGACCGTGTCCCTGCTCGACCGCCTGGCAGCCCGAATCCGCCAGAAGCTCGGCCTGGACGAGGCGGCGTTGCCGCTCGCCAAGGTGCTGGAAGGCGGCACCTGGAGCGCCGGGCGGCGCATCGCTGCGGAAAAACGCCCTGGCGGCCCCCCGCCGATCCGGCTGGAGAGCGACGGCACGGTCTTCTAGACTGGCGCCCCATAAGAACGATGGCGCATGGGGAGGCTTCGCAATGACCGCCAGCGTAACCGTAGTGGACCACCCGCTGGTTCAGCACAAACTGACCCTGATGCGGGAACGGGACACGCCCTCGGCGGTGTTCCGCCAACTGCTGCGCGAGATCAGCCTGCTGCTGGCCTACGAGGTTCTACGCGATCTCGAGGTCACCATGAAATCGATCGAAACACCGCTGGCGGAGATGGAGGCCCCGGTGCTGAGGGGCAAGAAGCTCTGTTTCGTGTCGATCCTGCGCGCCGGCAACGGCCTGCTCGATGGCATGCTCGATCTGGTGCCTTCGGCCCGGGTCGGCCACGTCGGGCTCTACCGCGATCCGGAGACCCTGCAGCCGGTCGAATACTATCTGAAGCTGCCCGAGGGGATGGAGGACCGGGAGGTCGTGATCGTCGATCCCATGCTGGCTACGGGCAATTCGGCGGTGGCCGCGATACAGCGGCTGAAGGAGCACGGCGCGCGTGGCATCCGCTACGTCTGCCTGCTGGCCGCGCCGGAAGGCGTCGCGGCGATGGGCGAGGCCCATCCGGACGTGCAGATTTTCACCGCGGCGATCGACAGCCATTTGAACGATCACGGCTACATCGTGCCCGGACTGGGCGACGCCGGTGATCGCATGTACGGCACGAAGTAGGCCGTCTCACTTTTTTCGGGGGAACCCGGCGCCATATGAGCGTCGGGCTAGGGGTATGGCGGGCGCCGCGGTCTGTGGCGCGACCGATCGCGGAAGGACACTCGGACGATGCAAGAGCTGATTACGATTCGGAATGGCGAGAAGGTCCAAGGTACCTTTTCGGCCGCCGAGATGGACGGGCGACTGGAGCGGCTGCGGCGGGCGATGGCCAAGGCCAAGATCGACTGCGCGCTCTTCACCTCCTATCACAACATCAACTACTACGGCGATTTCCTCTACTGCTCCTTCGGCCGGCCCTACGGCCTGGTGGTGACGGCGGCGGGCGCGACCAGCATCAGCGCCAACATCGACGGCGGCCAGCCCTGGCGGCGGACCCATGGCGACAACCTGATCTATACCGACTGGCAGCGCGACAACTACTTCCGCGCCGTACAGCGCCTGATCAGGGACGGCCTCACGGTCGGCGTCGAGTACGACCACATGAGCCTACAGACCATGGAGAAGCTGCGTGCCGCGCTGCCCGATTGCCGCTTCGTCGACATTGCCGGGCCCACCATGCGTCTGCGCATGGTGAAGTCGGAGGAGGAGATCGCGCTGATCAAGGAAGGCGCGCGAATCGCCGACATCGGCGGGGCGGCCTGCGTGGAGGCGATCGGCGTTGGCGTGCCGGAGCACGAGATCGCTCTGCAGTCCACCCAGGCCATGGTGCGCGAGATCGCCCGCGGCTTCCCGAACGCCGAGCTGATGGACACCTGGACCTGGTTCCAATCGGGCATCAACACCGACGGCGCGCACAACCCGGTCACCTCGCGCAAGATCGAGCGCGGCGACATCCTCAGCCTCAATTGCTTTCCGATGATCGCCGGCTACTACACGGCGCTGGAGCGCACCCTGTTCTGCGAGGACTGCTCGGACGAGCACCTGCGGCTCTGGGAGGTCAATTGCCGGGTTCACGAGGAAGGCCTGAAGCTGATCCGGCCGGGCAACCGCTGCTGCGATATCGCGCGGACCTTGAACGAGATCTATGCCGAGCACGACCTGCTGCAATACCGCACCTTTGGCTACGGCCACTCCTTCGGCGTGCTGTCCCACTACTACGGCCGCGAGGCCGGCCTAGAGCTGCGCGAGGACATCGAGACCGTGCTGGAGCCCAACATGGTCGTCTCCATGGAGCCGATGATCATGCTGCCGGAGGGCCAGCCGGGTGCCGGCGGCTACCGCGAGCACGACATCCTGGTGGTGACCGAAGACGGCGCCGAGAACATCACCGGCTTCCCCTACGGCCCGGCGCACAACATCGTCAAGGCATAGATAGTCGGTGCAAGCCTTACCTTGCGCCGAGCTCGCGGCGCATGATCGGCCGAGTTTCGGAGCGGCGCAGCACCTCGGTGAAGCCGGCGGCGCGGAAGCTGGCGGCTAGCCCGGTCCAGGCGAAGACGTCGGGCATGAGGTCCTGCTTCGGCTCGACCGGATAGCCCTCGACCAGCTCGCCGCCCTGCGCGCGCACGTAGTCGCAAACCGCGTTCAGCAGGGCGACCGAGAGACCCTGCCGGCGGTGCGTCTTGCGGATGAAGAAGCAGGTGATTGACCAGACCGGCCGCTCGTCGAGCGGCTTCATGATGCGCGAGCGGGCGAGGCCAGGAAAGGCTTCGCGCGGGGAAACCGAACACCAAGCGACCGGCTCACCATCATCGTAGGCCAGCAGGCCGGGCACCTTGCCGGCCTCGACCAGCGCCTTCATGGCCAGCCGGTTGCCCTCGCCCTTGCCTGCCTCGAGTTCGCGCCGCGAGATTCGGTTCAACATGCACCAGCAGCCGCCGCAAGCGCCCTTTGGCCCGAACAGGCGCTCCAGGTCTGGCCAGCGCTCGGCCGTCACGGCGTGGAAGGAGAGGCGTGCGTTTGTCGCGATCACATCTCTGACGTCAGGGGCGAGACCCTAGTGCCCTCCGTCGGATGTCAGAAGTTGAACCATTGCGTCGTTGCCTTGCTGTTGCGCAAGAGTCACGGTTGTATTACCGAGACGGTCGGCATGCTCAGCATTGGCGCCCGCAGCTTTGAGCATCGTTACCTGCGCCGAACGCCCGAACAGGGATGCCATCATGAGGGCCGTCTGCCCGGCCTTGTTCTCCGCATCGACCGCGCAATCCTCTTCCAGAAGCCTCGATGCAATACGATCATGGCCTTTGAAGGCCACGCCCATCAAGGCGGTGTTTCCGTCTTTATCGGCGGCACAGGAATCGGCGCCGGCCTCGATCAAGTATTCGAGGGTATCCAGGTGGCCGCTGTAGGCGACCAGGATCAACGCGGTATAGGCGTTCGAGTCTCTGGCATCGACCGGCGCACCGGCCTCGATCAGATCTTTCAGGATGTCGGTGCGGCCGGCGCGGGCCGCGTCGAAGAAAATCGCGGCGATGCGATCCTCGGTCAGCGCCTCCTCGCTTAGCGCTGCCGTTCCGCTGCCGATCAGAGCGTTTCCGATCAGAAGCATGCCCAAGACGTAAAGTCGTTTCATTTTCGGTCTCCCTTGGAAACGGTCCGGACGCACGCAGCGCCGCGGGCTCGCTCCCGCCCGCGGCGCCACCCGCCGGTGCCGTTGCGGTTCAGGACGCGTTTTCGATTGCAAGAGCCCGGTTTTTCACCGCCTCCATATCGACGTTGACGGCCGCTCCTATCCGCTCGCCGTAGTCCCGATCGGCGAGGTAGAAGTGTGAGACCATGACCTCGCGAATCTCACTGTTCTGCACCTGCCCGAGATCGGCGGCCAGGTTGGAGATCAGATGCTCCTTTTCCTCATCGGAGAGCGAGCGGTAGAAGGAGCCGGCCTGCTCGAAAGGCAGCCTTTTGCCGATGGGCGCCTTCTGCGCGACGCCGGCGAGCGGGTAGCTGGCCGCGACGACCGAGGAGTCTTCGGCATAGGCATTGTCGGCGAGGTTTCGCGACGGCTGATAGTTCACGTCCCCGGTCGGCTGGCCGAAGGACAAGGCGCCGTCCTGGTTGTTGTTGGCGACTTTCACGCGCGGCGCGTTGACCCGCAGCGCTTGATAGTTCGTACCAACGCGGTAGCGCTGTGTATCGGCATAGGAAAACAGCCTGCCCTGCAGGAGGCGATCCGGCGAGGCTTCGATTCCGGGGACCATGACGCCCGGCGAAAAGGCCGCCTGTTCGGTCCAGGCGAAGAAGTTGTCGGGCACCTTGTTCAGGGTCATCGTGCCGATCTTGACCGTCTTGAAAACGGATCCGGTCTCGGGCCAGTCCTTGGTGGCGTCGAAGGGGTTGAAGTCGAGCTTCTCGATATCCTTGGGGTCGAGAATGATCGCGTGCAAATCCCACTTCGGATATTTGCCCGCCGCGATGTCGTCGTAGAGGGACTGCGTGGCGAAGTTGAACGGCTTGGCCGATGCTTCGTCGGCCGTCAGCGTCTTGACGCCCTGCTGGGTTCTCCAACGGAACTTGGCGAACACGACCTCCCCGGCTTCGTTCACCAGCTTGAGCGCATGCACCGAGTTGCCGTCCATGAACTGATAGCCGGCCGGCGTGCCCAGATCGGTGTAGACCTGGGTCAGCATGTTAGTCGCTTCCGGAATGTGGCTGAAGAAGTCGAAAAAGCGGTTCGGATCCTGGCGGTTGCTGACCGGTGACGGCTTCAGGCTGTGCACCATGTCCGGAAATTTGATCGCGTCGCGGATGAAAAAGACCGGTAGGTTGTTGCCGACCAGATCCCAGTTTCCCTCGTCGGTATAGAACTTGGTGGCGAAACCGCGGGGGTCGCGAAGGCCTTCGGGCGACCCTTTGGGATGGATGACAGTCGAGAAACGAACGAAAACCGGCGTCTTTTTGCCGACTCTCGCGAAAAGAGACGCCGCGGTATAGGACGAGATCGTCGCATCCTTCACCTCGAACTCACCGATCGCGCCCGTGCCGCGCGCGTGGACCACGCGTTCGGGAATGCGCTCGCGATCGAACCGCGCCAGCTTTTCGATGAGATGAAAATCCTCCAGCAAGACACCGCCGAACTCGCCTGCCGCCTTCGAGTTTTGGTTGTCCACCACGGGTGCGCCGGAGTCTTGGGTGAGTGTATTTTGCGCCGCAGAGGAAGCGCTTAGTGCGAGCGTGCAGACGCTCGCTGCTAGGAGGCATTTCACTGCTCCAACAGTCTTCATATCTATCTCCATTTACCGGGGCCGACCAGCCTGCCCAGAGGCTGAGTCTGGTTAAGACTGTGGTGGCCCAGGCAATGAGATTTAAATCGTTTGAATCTATCGAGCCGATTGATGGGCTCGATCAAGGCTCGCGCCGAGCCGGTTTAACAGCGGTACCCGACTTGAAAATCGCCAAACCTTTCGGACACGCCGGCCGCCACTCCATGGTGTCCGTGCAACGACGTGCAGGCGGTTATCCCTGCTCGGCGAACGGCAGGTTGACAAGCAGGTTCTGCGGCTTGATTCGCAGGATGCTGTCGCGGGTCATGCCCATGCCGAGATAGACCGGCCGGCCGGCGATCGAGGGCAGCATGACGGCCGGCTCGGCGAACTCCATGCGAAAGAGCGACAGCAGATGGGCGAGGCGGCCTTCGCCGACCTCAACACCGTTGTAAAGGTCGTTCAGCAGGCTGGTCCCCTCCGCGTCGAGGCCGATATGCCAGACCCACTTCTCGTCGCGGATCTGCTGCACCGGCTGGATCGAGACCTTTACGTCGAGGAAATGGGCGATCCAGGCCTCAAGCACACGGCAGAGGGCATCAAGGCCGTCGCCGGCAAAATTTAGGTTCAGCACCGTGTCGTGGTTGCTGTCGCGGTCCCAATAGAGCGCGGCGTTGGCCTCGCTCAGCACGTCCAGCTCCACGGTCCTGAGCGGCGTCTGCGCCTCGGCGATCAGCTGGCCGAGCGAACCGAAGCCGCCGGTGGTGGCGTACATCTCGACGGTCTCGGCGTCCGCCGCCATGACCACGCCGTCGTTGATGGTGACCTTTTGCGCCCGGAAGAGGCATTCGGCGGCGCGCGCCCGCAACCCGTCCTCGCAGCCCTCAAGAAGGCTGCGCAGGATGACGTGCGCCATCTGATCGACGAAGAGCGGCGGCACCGGCACGGGTCCCGATGGCCCCATGGGTGAGAGGAAGGTCTGCAGGTAGCATTCCTCCAGCGTCCCGGCCGCCACCAGCCGGTCGCGGAAGTCCAGCACGACGCCGTAGTTTTCGCGGGCGTCGGGGTCGGCCAGCTCGGCCAGGCGCGCCTCGGAGACGGCCTCGCGCGGGTTCTTCAGCAGAGCCTCGTGCAGGGCCAGCTCGGCCGCGCAGGACTCCTCGACCGGGCGGATCTCGGGGCGCTGAAAGTAGGCGCGCAGAAAGTCGTCGGTGACGGCCAGATGGCCGCGCTCGCCGCGCTTAAGGAGGTGGTAACCGCTGTCGCGCCAGAAATCGGGCATGGCGGTTTCTATATCGGTCGGCGACCGCCTCTGTCCAGCGATGGGGCCTCTGGACGGCCTCTGGACGCCTGGGCGTCCAGGTGCAATAGTCGCGCCGCCGGCCGGCCCCGAGTCCCCGGGGCGTACCGGAATTTGGTGCGATTGTCTCGCGCCGGCAATGGAGTTGGTGGATGAGTGGAATCACCCTGGGCACGCGCCTCTATACCTGGCTTCGCGGCGAGGAGGTCGGGCGCGACGGCTTCGGCAACCGCTACTTCCGGGAAAAGGGCGGCGGCCGGGTGCATCCCGACAGCATCCGCAAGGAGCGCCGCTGGGTGATCTACGACGGCGATGTGGAGGCGAGCCGGGTGCCGGCCGAATGGCATGCTTGGCTGCACCATACGGTGGACGAGCCGCCGCCGGAGGGCGGACCGACCAAGCGGCCCTGGCAGAAGGAGCATCTGCCGAACCTGACCGGGACGGACGAGGCCTATAGGCCGCCGGGGCACACGCTGAAGGGCGGCCATCGGGCGGCGGGCACCGGCGACTACGAGCCTTGGACCCCCGAGTGACTGAAATCGGCTCAAGCGGCTTGGCGATCGGCCGCTGACGGCATGCTGACCGGGCCCCGCGGGTCTTGGCGAGACCAGGCCCTTACGGGCCCAGGCGAGAAAGGGAACCAATGCGCAGGAACATCATCGAGACCATCATGGGCGCCGTGGTCCTGCTGGTTGCGGCCGTATTCCTCGTCTTCGTCTTTCGGAGCAGCGATACGGGCGGCAACAGCGGCTATGAAGTCCGCGCTCAATTCGACGACGCCTCCGGCCTGACGCCCGGCACCGACGTCCGCATGGCGGGCGTGAAGATCGGTACCGTGGCGCACCAGGCTCTCGATCCTCAGACCTACCTAGCCAGCGTCGTGTTGAGCATCGACGAGGAGATCCAGCTGCCGACCGACAGTTCGGCGCGGATCATCCCCGACGGTCTCTTGGGCGGCAACTACGTGTCGGTCGAACCCGGCGGCGAAGAGGAGATGATCCAGGCCGGCGGCGCCATCCAGTTTACCCAAGGCTCGATCAACGTGGTCGATCTGCTTGGCCGTTTCATCTTCAGCGCCGCCGACGCCGCCACCAGCGAATAGCGGAGCGGCGCGCCAGGGCTATGCCCTCCGGTTCCGACAAACCGTGATGGCCGAAACGAAAAGCCAGCACTGGGATCCGGAGCGCTACGCGCGCAATGCCCGCTTCGTGGCCGATCTGGGCGCGCCGCTGCTCGATATCTTAGGCGCCAGGCCCGGTCAGCGGGTGCTCGATCTCGGCTGCGGCGACGGTGCGCTGACCGAGAAGATCGTCGCCCTAGGCGTCGAGGTGGTCGCCGTCGATGCCAGCGCCGAGCAGATTGCCGCGGCCCGAAAGCGTGGTCTGGATGCCCATGTCGTCGACGGCCAGGCGCTAGCCTACGAGGCCGAGTTCGATGCCGTCTTCAGCAACGCGGCGCTGCACTGGATGCGCGATCCTGAGGCGGTGATCGACGGCGTCTGGCGGGCGCTGCGGCTCGGTGGCCGCTTCGTCGGTGAGTTCGGTGGTAGCGACAACGTCGGCACCATCCGCCGCGCCCTGATCGCCGCGCTGGCGCGCCGCGGCCTGGACGGCGCGGCGGCCGATCCCTGGTTCTTCCCCACCGTCGAGCACTATCGCGGCCTGCTGGAGGCGCGCGGCTTCCGGGTCGACACCATCGAGCTCTTCGACCGGCCGACGCCGCTGCCGGGCGAGATGGCCGGTTGGCTGGAAACCTTCGCCGAAAGCTTCCTCAAGCAGGTGCCGACGTCCGAGCGTGGCGCCCTCTTGCAGGAGGTCTCCGAAGATCTGCGCCCGACGCTGTGCGACGCGGAGGGCCAATGGACTGCCGACTACGTCCGCCTGCGCTTCGCGGCAGTGAAGCCGGACGGCGTCTGAGAGCTTGGTACGGGCCCGACGAAAACTTCAGTCCGGGATCAATCACCGATGTTCCACATGCTCTCCTGCTTCGACTTGAAACCCGGCGAAGACATCGAGACCTTCCGTATCGCCTATGACGAATTCACCGCCTACATGAAGAGCGTCGACCTGATCGCCGGCAGCGGCCCTGTGGGTCGGCGCCAGTCGGATACGCCGATGGACACAGACGACGAAAGGAGCCATGAGTATTTCGCGATCATGTCTTTCAGAGACCGGGCTCAGGTCGATGCGGCATACGCCTACATCAAGAAGCACGTTGAGCCAGGGGAGTCTTCACACAACGGCGTTTACCAAAGGGTCGAAAATCCGATCTTCATTTGCTGGCAAGACTTGCCGTGACCGGTAGCCGTGAAGACCGGCTAGGAGAACGACACCGCCAACACCAGCGTCTAATCGGTCTGCGGTTGGGGGTCGAGCGAGAGCAGCGGAACATAGCCCAGCTTCCCGGCGCAAGCACCTTCGAGCACCTCCACCTTCGCGAATTTGTGGGGACCGTGATTCGCGCGCTCGAAAAACTTGAGGGGTGTCGAGTCAACGATGTCGCAAATCTTCTTCCCGGTGTGAGGAGCCGTCAACAATCTGACCGGTGCGGCCGGGTCTGACACCTTTGCCCTCAGAACCTGCTCATTCGACCACCCATCGGCCGGCAAGCCTACCAACGCTAGAACGATTGCCGCGCTCATAGCGGTGGGGAGGTACCTTCGTAGGGCAAACGCTCGGCTCGGCATTGAGGCCAACAGCATACTCGCCACCTCACTCCACAGTTACCGGCCTTCGCTCCACTGTCAGCCAGGTAGGCCATCCTGCGTCGGGCCTCGGCGGTCGACGTCGCTGTTAAAGTCGAACCCGTGATAACGGCGCAGGTTATCTGCCACATCGAACCAGGCGATGCGCTCCCCATAGAAGAGGTGGTTGGTCGGAACGAAGGCGTTGGGGTCGTCGAGAGTGCTGATGTAGAACTCGAGGATCTTCCCGCGTTCAGGAAGATTGCTTTCGCCTTCCCAGGTCATCGGTGTGCCACAGTTACCGCAGAAGGCGCGGCCCACTCCGGGCGAGGAGTTGTAGATCCGACGCTCGCCCTTGGTGAACGCGACTTGGTCGGCTTTGAAGCAGACAAAGGTGACGACCGGCGCCCCGGTGTGCCGCCGGCAGGTTCCGCAGTGGCAGTGACCGACCCAAACCGGCTCGCCGCTTACCTCGTACCGTACGGCCCCGCATAGGCAGCCGCCGGTGGCCACCGTGGTCTTGTCGTCCATGATCGTTCCCCTTCGTCTTGCGTGGTTTACGGCGAACGCTAACGGGAGATCGGCCGCTATACAAACGGGCCGCATTCGAACTGTCCGTTAAAGGCTGAGAGCCCGGTTTGCGCCCAAGACCAACCATTCGGGAGCTATCAGATGACTGACCGCTCCAGTCGATTACTGATCGCGAGGCTTAACCCAACATCCCACCTGCTCCCGACGGCGCTTGCGCCGAGCCCCGTGGGCTCTTAAGTCTTTAGGCTGAGTTCCAGCCCCGGAGGCAGGCCGACCCCAATGCAGGCCAAGACGAAGCTTGAGATTCCCACTTGGCGGCAGCCGGACGGCGAGCCGGTTTCCTGCGTGGAAAAGATCAAGGTTCTCAACGAGAACCTGAAGGAGATCTTCGAGATGGCGCAGGACGCGTTGGAGGACGGCATCCTCATGGGCTGCGACGAGACGCAGCTGCGCGAGGTCCTGCATCGCTTAGTGGACAAGCTCGACAATCCCTACAACGGCAAGGGCTGAGGGATCCCGGTGAGCCTGGTTCGGTCACGCTACATCGCGTCTCTGCTCGCCCTCGCGCTTTGTCCGGGCGTCGTGCTTCCGGCCGCGGCACAGAGCGAGGTTCAGGTCGAGACCTTGCCCGAGCTGCAGATCCAGCAGCCGGCCGAAGCGCCGGCCGAGGCCGAGTCCGGGCTCCTGCCCGGCGTGGACGAGATCATCGACGAGACGGTCGTCGACACCGTCGTGCTGCAGGGGCTGGATAAGATCACCGCGCGGGTTTCCACCTTCGATGCGCCTTTCGACGAGCCGGTGCAGTTCGGCTCGTTGGAGATCACCGTGCGCACCTGCCACAAGACGCCGCCGGAGGAGCCGCCGGAGCGCGCGGTCTTTCTGGAAATCGTCGACGTGCGGCCGGATTCGCCCTCGATCGACCTCTTTACCGGCTGGATGTTCGCCTCTTCGCCGGCGCTCTCCGCCGTCGAGCATCCGGTCTACGACGTCTGGGTGATCGACTGCAAAAAGGCTTCGACCCCTTCGTCCGAGGTCTCCGAAGGGAACTGAGCCGGCGTCCGCACGGCGCGGGCGAGCTGCATGCGGTAGGTCTCGCGCGGCACTTCGACGACGCCGAATCGGCTCAGGTGCGGCGTCTGGAACTGGGTGTCGAGCAGCAGAAAGCCAGGCTTGCGCAGCAAGTAGACGAGGTGGACCAGGGCCACCTTGCTGGCGTCTGCGGTGCGGCTGAACATGCTTTCGCCGAAGAAGGCCGCGCCGAGCGAGACGCCGTAGAGGCCGCCGACCAGCTTGCCGTCGCGCCAGGTCTCGACGGAATGGGCGAAGCCCATCTGGTGCAGCTCCGCGTAAAGCGCCTCGATTGTCGGGTTGATCCAGGTGTCCTTGCGGTCGGCCGCCGGCGTGGCGCAGGCTCGGATCACCTCGGCGAAGGCCGTGTCGACACGGACCTGGAAGGTGCGGCTGCGCAAGGTGCGCCGCAGCCGGCGCGGCACGTGGAAGTCGTTCAGCGGCAGGACGCCGCGCAGATCGGGATCGATCCAATGGATTTCCGGGTCGAGCCGGCTCTCCGCCATCGGAAAGATGCCGACGGCATAGGCGCGCAGCAGGAGCTCCGGCTTCAGCTTCATGGGCGGTTAGGCTCCGCTTTCGCCGCGCCCCCCGCTCTCCGCCATGTAGCGCTCGAGCCAGTGAATGTCGTAGTCGCCGTTAATAAAGTCATTCTCCGCGATCAACCGCTGGTGCAACGGAATGGTCGTGTCGACCCCCGAGATGACGAACTCCTCCAAGGCGCGGCGCAGCCGCATCAGGCATTCGTTGCGAGTCTGGCCGCTGACGATCAGCTTGGCGATTAGGCTATCGTAATGCGGCGGAATCCGGTAGCCCGCATAGAGCCCGGAATCGACCCTGACGCCCAGGCCGCCGGGCGCATGGTAATCGCTGACCCGGCCGGGCGAGGGGCGGAAGCTGTCGGGGTGCTCGGCGTTGATGCGGCATTCGATGGCATGGCCGGAAAAGGCGATATCGCGCTGGCCGAAGCTCATCGGCAGCCCGGCGGCGATGCGGATCTGCTCGCGCACGATGTCGATGCCGGTGATCGCCTCGGAGACCGGGTGTTCGACCTGCAGGCGGGTGTTCATCTCGATGAAGTAGAACTCGCCGTCCTCGTAGAGGAACTCGATGGTGCCGGCGCTGCGGTAGCCCATCTCGCGCATGGCGGTGATCACCCGGGTGCCGATGCCGCTGCGCTGATCGGCGTTGAGCGCGGGAGAAGGGGCCTCTTCCAGCAGCTTCTGGTGGCGCCGCTGCAGCGAGCAGTCGCGCTCGCCGAGGTGTACGACGTTGCCGTGCGCGTCGGCCAACAGCTGCATCTCGATATGGCGCGGGTGGCCCAGGTACTTCTCGATGTAGACCTCGTCGTTGCCGAAGGCGGCCTTCGCCTCGCTCTGGGCCATGCGCATGGCCGAGGCGATGTTGTCGGCTGCGGGCACCACCTTCATGCCGCGCCCGCCACCGCCGGCTGCTGCCTTCACCAGCACCGGATAGCCGATCTGTGCCGCGATGTCGGTCGCCTGCTCGACCGTATCGACCGCCCCGTCTGAGCCCGGTACCACCGGAATGCCCAGGTGCTCGGCCGCCTTCTTGGCCTCGACCTTGTCGCCCATCAGGGCAATGTGTTCCGGCTTGGGCCCGATAAAACTGTAGCCGTGCTCCTCGACCATGGCGGCGAAGTCGGCGTTCTCGGAGAGGAAGCCGACGCCGGGGTGAATCGCGTCCACGCCGGTGATGGTGGCGGCCGAAAGGATCGCCGGGATGTTCAGATAGCTGTCCTTGCTGGCCGGTGGGCCAATACAGACGCTTTCGTCCGCCAGGCGTACGTGCATGGCGTCGGAATCCGCGGTCGAGTGGATCGCCACGGTCTCGATGCCCATCTCGCGACAGGCACGGTGAATGCGGAGCGCGATTTCACCCCGGTTGGCGATCAGGATCTTTTCGAACATGGCCGCCAGGGGCTATTCGACGATCAAGAGCGGCTCGCCGTACTCGACCGGCTGGCCGTCCTGGAACAGAATGCGGGCCACCCGGCCGGCCTTCGGACTGGGGATCGGGTTCATCACCTTCATCGCCTCGATGATCAGCAGGGTCTGCCCCTCGCTGACCTTGTCGCCGACGGCGACGAAGGCCTTGCCGCCCGGCTCCGGCGCGGCGTAGGCGGTGCCGACCATGGGCGCGAGTATGGCGCCCTCGGGCACGGCATCGCTCGGCGCTGCCTCCGGCGCCTCGGCCGGCCTGACGGCCGGCGCGGCGACGGCGATCGGCGCGCTCGCCGCGGCGGTGCGGGCCACGCGGATCCGCTGACCGTTCGCCTCGTACTCGATTTCCGTCAGCCCCGTTTCGGTCAGCAGGCCGGACAGCTTGCGTACGAGGTCTTCGTCGGGTTGGAACTTGGCCATTACACCTCTTGTTCGGGCAGCAGGCGCCGCGCCACGGCTTCCAGCGCCATGCCGTAGCCCGCGGCGCCGAAGCCGCAGATCACGCCTTCGGCGACCTTGGAGACGTAGGACTCGTGGCGAAACGCCTCGCGTTTGTGGATGTTGCTCAGATGGACCTCGACGACCGGCAAGCCGACGGCCTGAAAAGCGTCGAGGATGGCGATCGAGGTATGGGTCAGGGCGCCCGGATTGATCACGATGATGTCGTGCTGTCCGCGCGCTTCCTGGATCCAGTCGACGATCTGCCCCTCGCTGTTCGACTGCCGGCAGTCCAGCTCGAGACCGAGCTTGGCGGCCCTGATGCGGCAGTCGGCCTCGATGTCGGCTAGCGTGGTCCGGCCATAGATTTCCGGTTCGCGCGTGCCGAGCAGGTTGAGATTGGGGCCGTTGAGAAGCAAGACTTTTGGCCCTTTGGCCACCCGTGCCTCCGCCAACTGTAAGGGACGCTAAGCGTTAGCACAGGCTCCGGCGGGCGGCAATCTGATCGCGGCGGGCGTTTCTCTGGCAAGGGTGCGGAACGGTTTGGCGACAGCTGCGCCTCGCGCCGCGCCGCATAACGCCTTCATCGCGCCAACGAACGGAAGGCTGAGGATGGCCAGTGTGAGTTCTGCAGTCAATGATAGAATTAACCTATAAGTAATACAAAATATAGAGTTAACCTGTCATAAATACATAAGTGCAAAAGTAGTAGGCCTTTTGCCAGAGAGGTCCCGTATATCGGGCGTTTATCCCATGCCTCTACCGGGTCAACCGGCCGGCAAGGCGGCTCTGTTTGCTTGATCGAGGGTACCGTGGGAGTTCGACCGTGAATGTCACTGAGAAATCTCTTGCTGAACAGATGGGGCTCGACGAGCTTGAGATCGCCGGCCGCAAGGCTTTGTTGGGATTCACCCAGGCGGACGCGGAGGCATTGTTGTGGTCCAGATCGATTGTCCAGCGGGCCTTGGACGACATCGTCGAGCGGTTCTACGACCGCCAGACATCGATCTATGAAGTCTCGGTGATCATCGGCGACAGCGAGACCCTGAACCGCTTACGCGCCGCCCAGCGGAACTACATCGCCGAGTTGTTTTCCGGCAACTACGACCAGGAGTACGTCAACGGCCGCTTGCGTATCGGTCTCGTGCACAAGCGGATCGGCGTGGAGCCGAAGTTCTATCTCTCGGCGGTCAAGTCGCTGCGCGACATCCTGGCCAGTGTTCTGCGGGAAAACATTCAAGAGAGGGAGATCTTCATCGGCACCTTGGCGGCGCTCGACCGCCTCCTCTACTTCGATACGGACCTGATAGTCTCCACCTACTTGCGGAGCATGGTCCAGGAAATCGAGGCGAGCCGTAGTCAGATCGTCCGGTATGCGCAAAGTCTGGAAGCCAAGGTCGCGGAGCGAACGCAGGAGTTGGAAAAGCTCTCGCGGGTCGACTTTCTGACCGGGCTGCTCAACAAGCGGGCCTTTGTCGACGAGTTCCGCAAGGAGCTTCTGCGGGGAAACAGAGGTGGCCAGTGCGTTTCCGTGGTCTATTTCGACGTGGACAAATTCAAGCAGATCAACGACGGCGAGGGTCATGCCAGGGGCGACGAGATCCTCAAGTGCATCGGCAACACGGTCGATAACGTCAAACGCGAGGTCGACATCGCCGGGCGCTGCGGCGGAGACGAATTCTGCGTGATTCTTCCGGCCGCCGATATCGATGGGGCCCAGCAGTTTATCGGTCGGCTTTCGGACAAGCTGAAGGGCAAGGAACCCGACCTCGGTCTAAGCTTCGGCATTGCTATAGGCGAGCCGGGCAGCCGCGAAAGCACGGACGAGCTGATTCACCGGGCCGATCAGGACATGTACCGCGCCAAGGCCCGGAAGCGGCGCGTGGAAACACGCCGAGTGGCCAAGCCCTCCGGACAAGAGTCCGCAACACCAGACGCGATGGCAGCGGCCGAGCCACCGGCTAACTCGCAGCCGGTGGCTCGGCCGCGGGTGCGTAACGCGCTTTAGTCTTTTCGCGATCCTTTGGTTAGCTCGCGCCGGCGCGGACCCTGGCGATCAGGGCCTCGAGCGTTTCCATCTCGACGGCGCCCGGGACCAGGGTGTCGCCGATGACGAAGGCGGGCGTGCCGCCGATCTCCAGGACTTCGGCCAGCTCGAAATTGCGGCGCAGCGCAATCTCGATGTCCTCGGACGTCATGTCTTTCTGCAGCTGCGCGATGTCGAGCCCGAGCGACTTGGCGACGCCGATCACGGCAGGCTCGTCGATCTGGCCCTCGACTTCCATCAGGGCGAAGTGGAAGTCCTCGTAGCGGCCCTGCTTGTCGGCCGCGAGGGCAGCTCGCGCCGCATAGATCGAGTCGGGGCCGAGGATCGGGAATTCCTTCATGACGAGGCGCACGCCACCGTCCTTCTGAACGGTCTGCAGCAGCTTGTCGGCGACCTTTTTGCAATAGGGGCAGCGATAGTCGAAGAACTCGACGACCACCACGTCGCCGTCCGGATTGCCCAGGACCGGCGACAGGGCATCGTCGGCGAGCGCCGACTGATGGGCGATAACTGCTTGGCGCTGGCGTTCCTCCGCAATCTGCTGCTGGCGCGCTTCGTAGGCGTTCAGGGCCTCGACCAGCACCTCAGGGTGTTCCAGCAGATAGCTGCGGACGATATCCCCGATGGCCTCTTCCTGCGCAGCTGAAAAGCCACCGGGTGTCGTGGGCTCCTCGGCCGCGGCCGGGAATGCCGCGGTCAGGAGCCATGCCGCTCCCAGCAATCCGCGCAGTACCTTGTTCATCGCCTTCATCCTTTGTTGATCGGGTAACGGGCCGTGTTCGTCGGAACTCTAGCATGCAGGGCAGATGTTACGCGAGCGTGGTGTACCAGACGCCACAGCTACGAATCAAAGAGGTATCGCGGCGGTTTTACTCGTCCTGCTTCTTCGAAAGCTGATCGGCCAGGTTCTCGATATCTTGCGCGCGCAGCCAGCCGGGCGAGCCGGTCGCGAGCAGCTTCTGGGCGCGGCGCGCCTGGTTTTTTGCCTGCTCCAGCTCGCGCCGGGCCAGCGCCGCCTCGGCGAGCGACAGGGCCGTCATGCCGGTGTCGCCCTTGCGGCCGTGGGCGATCGCGGCGAGGCGCCAGGCCGCGCCGTTGCCAGGCTCCTTGTCCAGGGTCGCGCGGAGGTGCCCCAGGGCGGGATCGATCAGGGCCGGATCGTTGAGCTCGATCTGCGCCCGCGCCAGTGCCAAGGTCAGCTGCGAGGAGTCGGGTCGCAGATCGACTGCCGCTTGGTAGTCGGGCAGGGCCTCGGCCACTCGGCCGTTCTCGTAAAGCATCTGGCCGCGCAGCTCGAGAAAGAAGGGGTCCTTCGGCTGTTCCTCGATCAGGCTGTTGATCAGGGGCAGGGCCCGGGCGAGATCCGGTCTGCGGTAGTGGGCGACGGCCCGTGCATAGCGCGATTCCACGCTGTTGTCGCTTTCCGGATAGGTCCTGAAGACGCGATTGATCGGCTCCAGGAAACCGATCAGCTTGGCCTTCATGCGCCGGTGCATGGCGACGAACTCCGGGCGCGGCGGATCGTCGGCGTAGCGCGATTTCCTCACCTGGTCCTCGAGGAAGGCGACGCGCTCGCGGGTCAGGGGATGGGTCCGAAGATAGGGGTCCTGGTTGGAGGACAGCAGAATCTCCTGATCACCCAGGATATCCATGAACTGCAGCAGGCCGCGCGGCGACTGCTGGGTGGCGGCGAGCAGCTTCACGGCGGCCTGGTCGGCGGCCTGCTCCTGGCTCCGGTTGTAGGTCAGCAGGCCCTTGAGCGCGATATCCTGGCCGCCGGAGATGATGGCCACGGCCAGGCCCGGCTGGCCGGTCGCGATGGCGGCGCCGAGACCGAGGAGATAGCTGGCGAGCACCTGCTTTTGCGTGGACTTGAACTCGTCGATCCGGCCGGCGATGTGGCCCCCCGCGATATGGCCGGTTTCGTGGGCGATCACGCCGATCAGCTGCAGCGGGTCCTCGCTGCGCATCAGCAGGCCGGTGTGGATGAACATGTTCTGGCCGCCGGCTACGAAGGCATTGAGGCTCTTATCCTGGACCAGGTAAACGTCGATATCCTGGGGGTTTAGGCCGGCGGCTTGGAACAGTGGCGTCGAATAAGTCCGGATGATACCTTCGATTTCCGCATCCCGGATGAGCCGGCGCTCCTGAGCCTCGGCCAGAGGAGACCACACGAGCCCTGCCAGGGTCAGGGCGACAATCAGCCGCAGGACCTTCATATGCCTGATCAGAAGCTCACACCTCGTCGTCTGGTTCCAAGGTAACTATCGCATGCGTCGAATTCAATGCGGCTCCAGGATCGCCTCGGGCTCCTGGATGCGGGGGCTTTTGTTGGGCCTCTGGGGGGTTCTCGGCGGTCTGCTCGCTGCCTGCGAGGCGGGCCAGCGGGAAGATGTGGCCGAGGCCGGCCTGGTCGAGGGTTTCGCCGGCCTGGTGGCCGCCGACGCGCCGCGCGCCGCGGTGGTTGGGCGCGATGTCCTGGGCAACGGCGGTAATGCAGCCGATGCCGCGGTCGCCATGTACTTCGCCATGGCCGTGACCCTGCCGTCGCGCGCCAGTCTCGGCGCCGGTGGGGTCTGCCTGGTGTTCGATAATGGCGATCGGACCGGCGAGGTCATCGACTTCTCGCCGCGCCTCAGCGGCCCCGGCCTGGTGCCGTTGGCCGTGCGCGGTATGGCGGCGCTGCACGCCCGCCAGGGTCTGCGGCGCTGGGGTGAGCTGATCAGCCCGGCCGAGAACATGGCGCGCTTCGGCCATGGCGTCAGCCGGGCCTTCACCCAGGACCTGGCACAGGCGGGCCACATCGTCGCCGCCGATCCGGAGATGGCCCGGATCTTCCGCTCGAACGCGGGCGGCCTGCCGCAAGAGGGGGAACGGCTGGTGCAGCCGGAGCTCGCCGCCGTGTTGGGCGGCATCCGGGCCCAGGGCGCGGCCTACGTCCATGCCGGCATTTTCGCCAACCGTTTCGTCGAGGCGACGGCCGCAGTTGGGTTGCCGATCAGCCTGAACGACCTGCGCGAGGCCGTGCCGCTCTATCAGGAGGCGCTCGGCACCAGCCTGGGCTTCGATATCGCCTACTTCTCGGGGCCGCCGGCCAACGGTTTTCTCGCCGCGCAGCTTTGGCAGATGCTGACCGAGGAGGCGGACTACGACGACAGCAGCGGCGCCGACCGTGCCCACCTCTTCGGCGAAGCCTCCATGCGTGCCTTCGCCGATCGCGCTGCCTGGCTCGGTCGGGGCGAGGCGGCGGCGCAACTGATCGCGCCGGAGCGCATATCTCGCCTGCTCGCCGGCTACGACGATCAGCGCCACAGTCCGGCGGACAGCCTGTCTCCGCCACCCAGGTCGGTCTTCGAAAGCGACGCCGGCGCCAGCTTCGTCGCCGCGGATCGCTTCGGCAACGCGGTAGCTTGCAGCTTTTCCATGAACGGCCTGTTCGGCAGCGGCCGCATGGCGCCGGGCACTGGCGTTCTGCTCGCCGCGCCGCCGAGCCCTGGCAGCAACGGTTTCCTGTCGCCGAGTGCGGCGATCGTCGGCAATCCGAACACTGGAGATGTCAAGTTCGCGGCCGCCGCCTCGGGCGGCAGCGCTGCGCCAACCGCGCTGATCCAGGTCATGCTGCAGGCCGTGGAAGAGGAGGAGGAGTTGGAGGCGGCCATGCGTACCGCACGCTTTCATCACGGCGGCCAGCCAGACGAGTTGTTCTACGAAAGCGGCACGCGCAGCGAGATCATCTCCGACCTCCTGACGCGCGGCCACGCGGTTCAGGAGGCCAGCGGCGTCGGCCGGGTCAACGCCCTGCGCTGTTCCGGCGGGGTGATCGAAGCGCCGAACAGCTGCGCCGTCTTGAGCGACCCGCGCGGCTTCGGCCTCTCGACCCTGGTGCAATAGGAGTGCAGTAGGGCCCATGACCCTGAAGCCCGCCGCGCGGAGCGCGATCTCGCCCTTCATCGTGATGGATGTCATGCGCGCGGCGAACCAGCGCGAGGCGGCCGGCGGCCAGGTGCTGCACCTGGAGGTCGGCCAGCCGGCGACACCGGCGCCGCCCGCGGTGATCGAGGCAGCCCGGCGCGGGCTCGGCGACGACCGGATCGGCTATACCGAGGCGTTCGGGCTGCCAGATCTGCGCCGGCGCATCGCCCGGCACTACGAAGACACCTACGGCGTGAGCCTCGATCCCGCGCGCGTCGCCGTGACCACCGGCTCTTCGGGCGGCTTTCTGCTGAGTTTCCTCGCCGCTTTCGATCCGGGCGACCGGGTTGCGCTGGCGGCGCCGGGCTATCCTGCCTATCGCAACATCCTGCAGGCCTTGGGCAACGAGCCGGTCCTGCTGCCAAGCGAGGCCGAACACCGCTTCCAGCCGACCCCGGAACTGCTCGAAAAAGTGGAGGGCCGGCTCGACGGCCTGATCTTGGCCTCGCCCTCCAACCCGACCGGCACCATGGTCGACCGGCCCCATCTGCAGGCACTGGTCGACTACTGCGCGGCGCGCCGCATCCGGCTGGTCTCGGACGAGATCTATCACGGCATCTGCTACGACGAGCCGGCCGTCTCGGCCCTGGAGCTGACCGACCGGGCGGTGGTCATCAACAGCTTCTCCAAGTACTTCTCGATGACCGGTTGGCGGCTCGGCTGGATGGTGCTGCCGGAAGATCTGCTGCGCCCGGTCGAGTGCCTGGCGCAGAACCTCTTTATCTCGCCGCCGACCCTGTCGCAGCTGGCCGGGATCGCGGCCTTCGACTGCGGCGAGGTCCTGGACGGCTATGTGGCCCGTTACGCGCGCAATCGGTCTTTGCTGCTGAGCGAGCTGCCCAAGGCCGGGTTCGACCGATTGGCGCCGGCCGACGGCGCCTTCTACATCTACGCCGATGTCGGGCGGCTGACCAACGACAGCGAAGACTTCTGCCGGCGCATGCTGGCCGAAGCCGGGGTCGCGGCCACGCCGGGCGTCGATTTCGACCCCGACCGCGGCAACCGCTTCGTGCGCTTTTCCTTCGCCGGCTCGGAAGCCGACATGGCGCAGGCGGCCGCTGTTCTGCAGGACTGGCTGAGCGAGCGGGCCTAGCCCAAGAGCGCCAGCTACAGGACCGGTATTACCCACCCCTCTTCGGCGGGCGGGGTGAAGCTGGGCCTTGAGCCGACGTGGGCCGCTACATCAGCCGGTTCCACCAGCCGCGGCGCTTCGGCCGCTCTTCTTCCTCGGGCGCGGGCTCGGTCGGGCTCGGCGAAGGTTGCGGCTCCGGTGTCCCCGGCTGAGCGGCGAGCGGCAGGGATTCCGGCAGTGGGGCCGGGCCCTCGTCCCCGGTTGAGGAGGGCGCAGGGGATGGCTCTGCGGATGGCTGTGGCGATGGCATCTCGCCTGCCACCGGCTCGCTATCCGTCGGCTGCGCGGCAGCGGCCTCTTCTGGCTTGGTCGCGGGGCAGGGTGAGATGGCCGGCTCCGCTGCGGCGCCCTCAGAAGCGTCAGGGGCTGCAGCCTCGTCATCCGCAGGCGTAGCCGCCTCTCTCTTGCGGCCGCGCCGCGGCCGGCGGGCCGGCTTGTCGGCACCCGCGGTCGAACGTCGCCTGCGCGGCTTCTCGGCACGTTCGGCCGTTTCGGATACTGGGTCTGATTCATCGTCCGCAGCGGCGTCGGCGGGAGCCTCATCAGCCGCCAGGTCGTCGCTCGCCGCTTTTGGCTTGCGGCGGCTGCGCCGACGCGGCCGTTTAGGCGCTGCGTCGTCTTCGGCAGCGCCTTCGGCTGCCTCGGCCGGCGCGTCCTCCGTCTCGCTCTCCTCAGGAGCGGCCTCTTCCAGGTTGTCGCCGTCGCCGGTCTCGTCCGCAGCGGCCAGTGCGCCGTCGTCGTCTCGGGCCTCGTCCTGGACGTCTGCTTGGACCTCTTCCTGGCTCTCCTCGCCCTCGGCCGCGGCATCCTTGCGCCGGCGCGAGCGCCGGCGACCACCGCGCTTGCCGCGCCGACGGCGGCTCTTGCGCTGCTCGTCGCCGTCTTCGCCCGCGGTCGCATCGACCTCTTCGGACTCGGCCTCCTCGGCGGCAACCTCGGTTTCCTCGCCCGCAGTCTCCTCGTCCTTGCGGCGGGAGCGCCGCCGCCGCCGCCGCTTGCGTTCCTCGTCCTTCGCGCCGCTTTGCGCGTCGCCGGCCTCGGCGCCGTCTTCCTCGGCCGGCTCGTCGCCGACGCGTTTCAGCTCGAAGTGCGGCGGAACCAGGCTATCGCTGTGCTCGACGTCGATGCGGAAACCATAGCGCTGCTCGATCTCGATCAGGCGGTCGCGCTTCTGATTGAGGATGAAGAGCGCGATGTTTGTCGGTGCGGCGACGACCAGGCGGCCCCCGGCGCGCCGTACGCCCTCTTCTTCGAGGGTGCGCAGGATCTGCAGGGCGGAGGACTCGGTGGAGCGCACCCGACCGCTGCCGACGCAGTGCGGGCAGGTGATAGTCGAGCTTTCGACCAGGCTGGGCCGTAGCCGCTGGCGCGACATCTCAAGCAGGCCGAAGGGGCTGATGCGGCCGAGCTGGATGCGCGCACGGTCGTTGCGCATGGCGTCCTTCAGGCGCCGTTCGACCTCGCGGTTGTGCCGCGACTCCTCCATGTCGATGAAGTCGATCACGATCAGGCCGGCGAGATCGCGCAGCCGCAGCTGGCGGGCTACCTCGTCGGCCGCCTCCACGTTGGTCCTGAGCGCGGTCTCTTCGATGTGCCGCTCCTTGGTGGCGCGGCCGGAGTTGACGTCGATCGAGACCAGGGCTTCGGTCGGGTTGATGACGATGTAGCCGCCGGATTTCAGCTGCACCGTCATGCTGTGCATGGTGTCGAGCTGACGTTCCACCTGATGGCGCTGGAACAGCGGCACGGTCTCGTCCTTGTAGAGCTTCACCTTGCGTGCGTGGCTCGGCATAAGGCTCTTCATGAAATCCTTGGCCGCCTTGTAGCCGTCCTCCCCCTCGACCAGAATCTCGTCCATGTCGCGGTTGTAGAGGTCACGGATCGCCCGCTTGATCAGGTTCGCTTCCTCGTAGATCAGGGACGGTGCATTGGATTCCAGCGTCAGCGCACGGATCTGGTCCCACAACCGCAGCAGATAGTCGTAATCGCGGCGGATCTCCGCCTTGCTGCGCTGGCTGCCGGCGGTGCGCACGATGACCGCCATGCCCTCGGGGACTTCGAGATCGGAGGTGATCTTCTTGAGCCGGCGCCGGTCGGCCGCGTTGGCGATCTTGCGGCTGATGCCGCCGCCTTTGTTGGTGTTGGGTATGAGGACACAGTAGCGCCCGGCGAGCGACAGGTAGGTGGTCAGCGCCGCGCCCTTGTTGCCACGCTCTTCCTTGGAGACCTGGACCAGCAGGACCTGGCGCCGCTTGATCACCTCCTGGATCTTGTAGCGCCGCAGCAGGCGGGCCCGTTTGCGGGCGTCCTCCTCGGCTTCGTCGCCGCCGACCGTATCGACCCGGCTCTCGGCCTCAACGTCGTCGGCCTCTTCGTCCTCGGCAGCACCGTTGGCTGCCGAACCGGCGGCATCTGCCTCGGCTGCCGTGTCGTCCTCGCCATCGTTCCCAGCGGCTTCGTTCTCGGCGGCTCCACCACCCGAGGCTTCGTCTCCGGGACCCTCATCTCCGGCGGCCTCTTGTTCCCCCGCGCCGTCGTCGACTTCGCGCTCCGTCGCTGTTTCCGCGGCGGCCGCGGCCCGCTTGCGGCGGCTACGGCGCCGGCGTGGCTTTTCCTCGGCCTCCGCCTCCGCGTCCTCATCGACCCGCCGGCTGATCGCTGCTTCCTCGGCCAGCAGGGCCTCGCGATCGGCGATCGGAATACGGTAGTAGTCGGGGTGAATTTCGCTGAAAGGCAGAAAGCCGTGTCGATTTCCGCCGTAGTCTACGAAAGCGGCCTGCAGCGAGGGTTCGACCCGCGTGACCTTCGCGAGGTAGATGTTGCCCTTTAGCTGTTTTTTTGCGGCTGTCTCGTAGTCGAAGTCTTCAAGTCGTTTCTCGTTGAGCGCCACCACCCGGGTTTCTTCCAGGTGGGTGGCATCGATAAGCATTTGTTTTGCCATAAAGAGGGATCTCCAAGTCGCGCCTGGCGGCTCCGCCTGCTGTAGCGGAACGCGGCGCGTATCTGCGGGTTGCAGAATTCAGTCGTGCGGTCCCCGGGGCACGGAATGCGGGCCTGCTCGAAGTCTTGCGGCGGAACGGCATTGAACCCTCGGGACCAAATGGACCCCTTCTGGGGCCTCAATCGAAAAGTCAGGCGGCGCGCTGACCGCCTCGGTGTTCCAAAGTTGCCGCGGCGCCGAGCGCTAACGCCTCTGTTCGCTCTTGTGTGGAAATCGCGAGGGCCGCGGTGGAAGCTCCCACCAAGCGGCCCAACTACAGGGGCGTCGCGAAACGACTTAATGTGGCAACGCGTTAAGCATATGTTGAAGCGACCACAGTCACAATCAATTTGTCGTAGGTGAAAGTGGTTGCCGTGCGATATTGCGGTCTGTAGGGCTGGATCGGCCCGCCCGGTAGCGTTGGGCGGGTAGAAAGATTTTTTCTCTGGTTGCGTCAATAGTGTTTGGGTATATCTAGTGGATCGCTTTCCCTATGACCCTAGATTTTGGCTAACAGTCCAGTAATGGCTCGCCTTCTACTGATTCTGTTTTGTCTTAGCTTGGCGGCACCAGCGGCCTTTGCCGCGCCGGTCGCCAAGGCCGTGCGAATCGGGGTCCATCCTGACAAAACCCGCTTCGTCCTGGAGCTTTCGGAAGAGCCCAGCTATCGGATTTTCACCCTGCCCGACCCGGCGCGGGTGGTGATCGACTTGCCGCAACTCGACTGGCAGGTGCCGGCCGAGCCGGCGCCCGACGCCCAGGATCTGATCCAGGCCCTGCGATCCGGCATCTTTACGCCCGGCACCAGTCGCATCGTGCTGGACATGAGCGGCCCGGTGGGCGTCAAGAACGTGCTGCTGCTGCCGACCGGCGAGGGCCAGGGCCACCGGCTGGTGGTCGACCTGCAGCCGGTCAGCGAGGCGGTGTTCCACAATCCCGACGAACGCCGGCCGATCCTCTCCAAAACGCCGCTGCCGGTCGCCCAGACCGCCGTCTTGCCGACCCCGGCGCCACGCGCCGACAACCGTCCGACGGTGGTGATCGACGCCGGCCACGGCGGCATCGACCCTGGCGCGATCGGCGTCTCGGGAACGCACGAGAAGGCGCTGGCGCTAGACTATGCGCTGGAGTTGCGACGCCTGCTGCTGGAGACTGGCCGTTACCGGGTGGTTCTGACCCGCGAGGACGACGTCTTCATCCAGTTGCGCGACCGCATCGCGATTGCCCAGCAGGCTGGCGGCGACCTCTTCATCTCCTTGCATGCCAACACTTACAAGACCGCGGTGGCGCGCGGCGCGTCGGTTTACACCCTTTCGGAAAAGGCCTCGGACGCCGAGGCGGAGGCCCTGGCCGCCAAGGAGAACACGGCGGATATCATCGCCGGCATCGACCTCGGAGCGCAGACCCAGGACGTCAGCATGATCCTGATCGACCTGGCGCAGCGCGAGACGATGAATCTTTCCAAGAATTTCGCCAACAACCTGGTCAAACGGCTCGGCACGACGACCAAGCTGCTGCGCAATACGCACCGTTTCGCCGGTTTCGCCGTGCTCAAGTCGCCGACCGTACCCTCGGTTCTGGTCGAGATCGGCTACATGTCGAACCGCGAGGAAGAGCGCTTGCTGCTGAGCCAGAAGCATCGGGCCAAGCTGTCGGCGGCTATCGTCAAGGCCGTCGGCGACTATTTCAAGTGGCAGGAGAGCATGCGCCGGTCATGATGCGGCCTAGGCGCGGCCGTGACGGTAGTGACCACGATCACGAAACGGCCACAAAAATGCGCCACTCCTTACCCATTTGGCGTACTATCTACAACGACTTGATCATGCGCCTCTCGGCGACATCGCGGCCAATCAACGGGTATGCTTAGAGTCCTTTCCTACCTCTTCGGAATGTCGGTGTTAGCGGTTCTGGCCGCTGGCATATTGGCGTTGTTCCTGTTGCAGGAATTCTCGCGCGACCTGCCCGACCACGAGCAGCTGGCGAGCTACGAGCCGCCGACGGTCACCCGGGTGCATGCCGGCGACGGGCGGCTGCTGGCCGAATACGCGACGGAAAAGCGGGTCTTCGTGCCGATCGAGGCGATCCCGCGACGGCTGATCAACGCCTTCCTGGCGGCCGAGGACAAGAACTTCTACAGCCACCGGGGCGTCGATGCGCTGTCCGTCGTCCGCGCGGTGGTCGTGAACCTGCAGAACCTGGGTCAGAACCGGCGGCCTGTCGGCGCTTCGACCATCACCCAGCAGGTCGCCAAGAACTTCCTCTTGACCAACGAGGTCTCGATCGAGCGCAAGATCCGCGAGGCCATCATCGCCCTGCGCATCGAGCAGGCCTTCACCAAGGACCACATCCTCGAGCTCTATCTGAACGAGATCTTCCTCGGCTTCCGCTCCTATGGCGTGGCGGCGGCGGCGCTGAACTACTTCAACAAGTCGCTCGACGAGCTGACCATCGCCGAGTCGGCCTTCTTGGCGGCTCTGCCCAAGGCGCCCAACAACTACCACCCGGTCCGCTATCCCGAGGCCGCGATGACACGCCGCGATTGGGTCATCGGACGCATGCTGGAGGACGGGCGCATTACCCAGGTGGAGGCCGACGAGGCCTGGGCCCAACCCCTGGAGATCAAGCGGCGGGATGCCACGGAGGTGGTCGAGGCCGATCACTTCGCCGAGGAAGTGCGCCGCGAGTTGGCCCGCCTCTACGGCGAGGAGGGGCTCTACAAGGGCGGGCTTTCGGTTCGGACGACGATCGACCCGCGGCTGCAGGCAGCCGCCGACCGGACCCTGCGCGACGGCCTGATCGCTTATGACCGGCGCCACGGCTGGCGCGGCCCGCTGGGCAACCTAGATCTTACGGCCGGCGACTGGCGCGAGAAGATCGCCGAGATGGGACTCGGCGCTGCGCTGCCTAGCTGGCAGCTCGCCGTGGTGCTGGAGCTGAGCGACCCGGCGGCGAAGATCGGCTTGGCGGAGGGTGAGGGTAGCATCCCCATGGATGAGCTCAGGTGGGCCCGGCCGACCTTGGAGGATCAGAAGGTCGGTGCCCGCCCCGAACGGCCCTCCCAGGTGCTCAAGGTGGGCGACGTCATCCTGGTCGAGCCGGTCAGCGAGAACGGCGACGGCGAAGCCTATCCCGAAAACAGTTATGCCCTGCGCCAGATCCCGGCGGTCAATGGCGGTATCGTCGCGCTCGACCCCCATACCGGCCGCATCCTGGCGATGACCGGCGGCTTCTCTTACACCGACAGCGAGTTCAACCGCGTCACCCAGGCGCTGCGCCAGCCCGGCTCGGCCTTCAAGCCGATCGTCTATCTGGCCGGACTCGACAGCGGTTTCACGCCGGCCACCATGATCCTCGACGCGCCCTTCGTAATCGACCAGGGCGCCGGGCTCGGCAAGTGGAAGCCAGCCAACTATACGAAGAAGTTCTACGGCCCCACGCCGATGCGGATCGGCATCGAGAAGTCGCGCAATCTCATGACCGTGCGGCTGGCCCAAACCATCGGCATGGAGCGGGTGGTCGATGCGGCGCGGCGGCTGGGTGTGATCGACGACATGCCGGCACTGCTCGCCATGTCGCTCGGCGCGGCCGAGACCACCTTGCTGCGCATGACTACGGCCTACGCCATGCTGGTCAACGGCGGCAAGCGGATCGAGCCGACGGTGATCGACCGGGTGCAGGACCGTCACGGCCAGACCATCTACCGCCATGACCTGCGCGACTGCTTGAACTGCCGGATGGAAGCCTGGCAGAGCCAGCCGGTACCGGCCCTTCCGGATAACCGCGAGCAGGTTGCCGACCCGCGCTCGGCCTATCAGGTCGTCTCCATGCTGCAGGGCGTGGTGCAGCGCGGCACAGGGCGCAAGATCGCCGAAGTCGGCAAGCCGCTTGCCGGCAAGACCGGCACCACAAACGACGCCTTCGATACCTGGTTCGTCGGTTTCTCGCCCGACCTCGCCGTCGGTGTCTTCATCGGCTTCGACGAGCCGCGCACCCTGGGCCCAAAGGAAACCGGCTCCAGCGTCAGCGCGCCGGTCTTCAAGGCGTTCATGGAAGAGGCCCTGGAGGGCGCGCCTGCGACGCCCTTCCGTATCCCGCCGGGCATTCGCCTGGTACGGGTCAACGCCACCACCGGGCAGTTGGCGCAGGCCGGCGACAGCAAGGTGATCCTGGAAGCCTTCCTGCCGGGTACCATCCCGAACGGCCAGCAGGTGATCATCGACGGCGGCTACAGCAGCGTCGAGCCGGGGGACGATGGCACGGGCGGCACTGGCCTGACGGCGCAACCGCGCAGCAGCGGCGGCTCGACCATCGACAGCGGGCTGTACTAAAGGCCTCGCTCAGCTTACATAGCGATAAACCGAATCAGCTCATTCCGGAGGAAAGCGATGCGCGCTGAAGTCGAGGCGATGGTGAATGCCGTGCGGGAGTCCATGGCCCTGATCCGGAGGCATCTTTGACCTGGAGGCTGCCTCACGACGCCTCGACGAGCTGAACAAGTCAGCCGAGGATCCGGACCTCTGGAATGACGCCGAGCGGGCGCAGGCCGTCATGCGCGAGCGCAACGCGCTGGAGCAGTCGATCGGTGCCTATAGGAGCCTTGAGAGCGAGCTCGAGGACTCCCTGACCTTGCTGGAACTCGGCGAGGCCGAGGAGGACCAGGGCAGCATCACCGAGGCCGAGGCGCAGATCGCCACGCTCGCCGCCCGGGCCGAGAAGCAGCAGCTCGAGAGCCTGCTCTCGGGCGAGGCCGATAGCAACGACTGCTACATCGAGATTAACGCCGGCGCCGGCGGGACCGAGGCGCAGGACTGGGCCGAGATGCTGCTGCGCATGTATACGCGCTGGGCCGACGCGCACGACTACAAGCTGGAGTGGCTGGAGGAGAGCCCGGGCGAAGAGGCGGGCATCAAGTCGTCCTCGCTCAAGGTGATCGGCCACAACGCTTACGGCTGGCTCAAGACCGAATCCGGCGTGCACCGCTTGGTGCGCATCTCGCCCTTCGATTCCCAGGCCCGGCGTCACACGAGCTTCGCCAGCGTCTGGGTCTATCCGGTGGTCGACGATTCGATCGAGGTCGAGATCAACGACCGGGACCTGCGCGTGGACACCTACAGGGCCTCGGGCGCCGGCGGCCAGCACGTCAACCGGACCGATAGCGCGGTACGCATCACCCACCTGCCGACCAACATCGTCGTGCAGTGCCAGAACGACCGCTCGCAGCACAAGAACCGGGCGACCGCCATGGCCATGCTGAAGGCACGACTCTATGAGCACGAGTTGCAGAAGCGCGAGGCGGAAGCCCAGGCCGAGGCCGAGGCCAAGAGCGACATCGGCTGGGGCCACCAGATCCGCTCTTACGTCCTGCAGCCCTATCAGATGGTAAAGGACCTGCGCACCGGGGTGGAGAAGGGCAACGCCCAGGGCGTGCTCGACGGTGACATCGACGGGTTTCTGGAAGCCTCCCTCGCCCACCGCATCGCCGGCGGCAAGGAGTCCCTGCAGGCCGAGGAGAGCGAAACGGCATAGGGCGGGGTTGGCGGTCGCCGAGCGTGCGCCTTTACTGCGCCCGCTGCGAGATCACTACGTTGTTGACGATGTAGCTGCTGCCGGAGGCATCGATCTCGTCAGCGAAAGTGATGGTGAGGCCGATGTTCTCCGGGTCGATGGTGGTGCCGGAGGGCAGCGTGCCGTTGTGGGTGAAGCCGCCGTTCGGGCTGACACCCTCGCCGCCGATGAAGAAGGAATAGGTCTTCGGCCCCGGATCGATGCGCAGGATCACGGCGTGGCTGCCGGTCACGCCGCTGCCGATGGAGACCTCGTTGCCGGGCGGGGCGGCGGCGGTGATCTTCTGAGGCCCGAAGCGGATGATCAGCTTGGAGAAGAGGTTCGGCTGGTCGACGTTGGCAAGGTCGCGCAGCTTCAGCGCCACCACCGACTCGTCGGCGCCGGGGCTGGTAAAGCCGGCGATGGTCCCGTTCCAGGTGAAATAGATGGACTCGCTGCCGTCCGCGTCGATCGGGTCGAAGTAGACCTCGCTGTGGTTGCCCTCCACGCTCGTGTTGACGTTGCGGAAGATCCACAGCGCCCGGTCGCCGCTGTCAGTGGTGTCGCCGACCTGCGCCAGGTTCTTGACGATCATGCGGTCCCCGTTCGGGGCTCCGGGCAGGGCCACGATCTCGTCGTTGAGGCTGCCCTCGGCAAGGCCGTCGAAGTCGGCATCGAGCAGTGGCGTGCAAGCAGTGCAGATGGCGAGCAGTAGGGAAGCGAGACTGTAGGTGGCGCGCATGGGGGTCTCCTTTGCGCGCTTTCTAGAGCGGCGCCCCGTCGCTCGCTGTGACAATCGGCACAGGGCGACAGCGAGAGGCCGGGCGCCTCTAGCCGCGCCAGCCGCTGTCCAGATAGTCGCTGTCGGCGAAGCGGAGCCGCGCCAGGCTCTGGCCATAGGCGCCGCGCGTAACTGAGACTTCGCGGCGTTCCGCCGGGTCTTCCGGTACCGCTTCGCGGTCCAGTGCCTCGGTGAGGACTCGGCCGCCGTTCTGCGGCGGGGTCATCCCCATAAGGCTCAAGACGGTGGGGGCGATGTCGACGATGCTCGACGGCGTGTCGATCACGCGGCCGGCAGCGAAGGCCGGCCCGTTGGCGATCAGTAGGTTGTTCAGCTCCTTGTGGTGCAGGCCGCCATGGATGCCGGCGCCGGCCTTCAGGCCGTTGTCGAAGCGGCAGGTGCCTTGCAGGCCGTGGTCGTCGCTCTCGTCGTCGGTCGCCAGGATGAAGTAGATGTCCGGGCTGCGCGCATGGTCGGCGAAGACCAGGCTCTGCGCGAAGGTGCCTTCGACGATCCCTTCTACATCGTTGCGGCCGGCGGTGAAGATCATGCCGACGTCGGGGTGCTCTATCAGGGCGTGGCAGACCTTTTCGATCAGGGTCGGGTCGCCGTCGCGTATGCGTGCGTTGGCGCAGTAGCCGGGCACCAGTGCCACCTCGGCGCCGTCCTCCAGATGATCGTCGACCGCGAAGCCGGCCTCCTGCAGAAGCTGTTGCGTGTCGACGCGCCGCGTCTGGGTGATATGCGCGTGGTCCGAGGTGACCAGGATGTTGAGCCGGTCACGGTCCGGCCGGCCGGCAATCCCTGCGAGCAGCCGGCCGATCTCGGCATCGACGTGGGCGATGACGCGCTTCGCCTCCGGCGATCCGATGCCGAAGACGTGGTAGCTGTGGTCCGGCTCGCCGTACCAGAGGATTGTCAGATCGGGCAGCCCCTCGCTTTCGATCAGGGAGAGGAAAGCGTCGGTCGCATAACTTTGTCCCGCCTCGTTGGTGCCCTTGCCTTCGAATGGCGGCGCCTCGCCGATCGCCGAGATCAGGGCGTCGACCCGCTGGCGGGGCAGTGACGTCGCCGTATCCCGCACGGCCAGGCAGAGATGATTGTCGAACCGCCCGACCGCAGGGTGCTTGAGCCGAACGCTGCCGGCCGAGTTGCCGGAGATCACGACCATGCGGCGGCCGGCCTCGCCCAGCAGCTCGCCCAGGTTCGGCGCGGTGAAGAGCTGGCCGTCGTAGGCCTCAATGCCGGCCTCGACCAGATCGAGATAGCTGCCCATCCAGCGCTTGCGCGGATGGATCTTGGGATCGAGGAAGTAGTTGGCGACGATTCCGTGGCCGTTGACCGTCCTGCCGGTCACCAGGCTGGGCAGGTTGACGTAGGTCTCGCTCGGAAAGCAGCAGCGGTGACTCTTGAAGTCGACTCCCTGACGCGCCAGCCGCCAGAGGTTGGGCGTGAGCGACTCGGTCATCATCTCCGGCCGGAAGCCGTCCATCCCGACGATCAGGACTTTCTGTGCGCTTTCCATCGAGCGAACCTTCTCGCATGCGTCCGGCGTTAGGGGCGAGGCGCGTTAGGCGATCTCCGTTAGAGCGCGCGAGCCAGCGCTGCGCCCAAAGCCGGGAGGCGGAGGAAATCACGAAGCTATGACATTCGCAATCACGGAGAAGGGCTATCTGTGGAGTCCGCTCCCGGACTGAATGGCGGTGCTCCGCAACCTCTCAGGTCGCCGGATAAAGCGGGACGCGATCGACGTAGCTGGCCCGCCAGCCCTCCGGCAAATCGAGGGTCAGCGATGCATTTCCCAGCAGGGCGAACTCGGGGGCGGGGCCGAGCACCAACTGCTTGCGCCAGACACTGACCGGACCACCGGTCAGTTCCCTGGCTTGATAGGCAATGGCCTCCAACGGAACCTCGTAGCGAATGCCGCGCGGCCGCTCGAGCCAGGCCGTGCGGGTGAGGGCCGTGCGGATAAGGGTTGCGGGGTCGGTCTCGCCCAGCAGGACCTGCTGGTAGAGGCCGCCATGGCCCAGCTGGGTCTTGCCGGCGATGGCGGCGTGCACATCCCACATGGCGGGTGCGACGGCCGCCTTATTGAGCGGGTCGAGGGCGGCCGAGGACTCGACGAAGGTCCAATCCTCGTAGCCGGGCTTCTTGCCGAGCCAGGGCGTTTCCGTGATGCGGTAGGTCGCCGAGCCTTGGAAACCGTCGCAGGCGCGCCCGGCGAAGTCGCGGTGAAAGGCGATCAGGGCCTGCTCGTAGGCCTCTTGCGCGACATCCTCGTAGGGCCGGTGCCAGAAGAGGTAAGCGGTCATGGTGCGCAGACTATCACCGCGCTCCGATGACGGCGATGCCCGCGGCAGGAGACTGCAATGCGCATAGCTTTGCAATGCGATTTAACACTGTGGAAAAAGCCGTTAGGCTGAACAGGGTAAAACCAGCGGGGGAGAGGAGATGCGCGAGATCGTCGAGGGCGTGTACACCTGGTCCCGCTTCGCCGAGCCGCAGGGCTATGACTTTAACGGCTACTTCCTGCGCCATGAGACGGGCAACATGGTGATCGACCCGGTCGAGCCGGAGCCGCCGGATCTGGAGTTCCTGGTACAGGAGACCGTTACCACCATCCTACTCACCAACCGCAACCACTCGCGTGCCGCCAACCAGGTACGCGGGGCGACCGGAGCGCAGACCGGCATCCACTCCTCAGACTCCGACTATGCGCAGAAGCAGGGTTGCGTGATCGACGTGGCCATCAGTGTCGGCGAACTCTGGGGGCCGTTGCTGATCATCCCGGCAGCGGGCAAGTCACCGGGCGAGGTGGTGCTGCACTGGCCGGAGCGCCGTATCCTCTTCGTCGGCGACGCCGTCATTGGCAATCCGCCAGGCAAGCTATCCCTGCTGCCGGAAGAGAAGCTCGACGATCCGGCCCGTCTGCGGGAGAGCCTGCGGGCGCTGTGTGCGGTCGATTTCGACTGCCTGCTGACCGGCGACGGCCAGCCGATCCTGAGTGGTGCCATGGCCGCGTTCAACGCCCTAGTCGCGAGTTTCCCGAAGCACTGAGCCGACCGCCCTATCGGTTGCGCACGCCGCCCTTTCGCTTTACCGGTTCAAGGTCTACCTAGAGGGCTTGTCCGCAGGCCCAACTGAAACCGGATCGAGGAGCCGTGCCGTGGCAATTTTGACGTTGGTGCTCCGCTGGCTTTTCCGGCTGCTGCCGCTGGCGATTATCGCGGCGCTGCTGCACTTTTATCTGCCCGCGCACGACGTAGTGCGCATCGTCGGCACCGAGGTCAACCGCATGGACCGCGCCGGCAAGCCGGTAACCACGGAAGACGGGCAGAGCGTTACGCCGACCACCCGCGACGTGCGCTTTATCAACACGGTGCGGCCGAATGGCGATCCCTCGGTCTACCGCAACGAGGATACGGATTGGGGCTTCCCCTGGTACTTCAAGTTCAGCTCCGGGAACTTGCAGGCCCGCGCGCAGGACCTGATCTCGACCAAGGACAATCCGGAGTGGGTGCTGATCACGCACTACGGCTGGCGGCTCGAGATCTTCTCCATGTTCCCCAACGCCGTCGATATCGATGAGGCGGAGGCGCCGGACCAGACGGTCATCCCCTGGTTCAACATCGTCTTCCTGCTGGCGTTGGCCGTGCTGCTCTTCCTGCTGATCCGGGCCTGGCGCCGCTTCCTGGAACGTCTTGCGCTCGACCACCGGTTCGAGAACGCCAACAACAGCCTGCAGCAGACCTGGCGCTGGCTAAAGGCGAACGGTCGCGACGCCAGGCAGCGCCTGCTCGGTCGCTGACCGGCACACCTGAGCGGCTGCGTCGACTAGCCGCCGGCGTCGTGTACATGCGCTTCGGTCGGAATGTGAGTTCTTGCAAAGACGAGCGTTAGGGGAATCGAGTCGCCTGCCCTTACCTCGCGCGTGAGTGGCCCGATTTCTATCCATGCGTGATTGGTCGTCAGGTCCAGTTCGCTGTCGGCACGGACGCTGATGGATTCGAGCGTTGTCGTTTTGTGGTCGCTTATGCGCCCGACTATCCGTGCGCCTTTCGCGATAGGCGTCTCCACGCTTAGGAGATGAGCATGTTCGGGGCTCTCGTTGACAATACGAAGACGGAGTATGCTTCGGTCGCCTGCTTCCGCAGGCGTGGCCCATACAGTCTCTACCGTAAGGCTGCCGTGGTGATCCGGGGGCTGATCTGCCTGTGCATGCTCTCCCTCGCCAAACACGACGAACAGAGCGAAAATCGTCGGGATTAGCATACGGTACAGTTTGCTGGGCATGCGTCCGTTTCCTCCTTAGGGGCACTAAAGGTCAGGGCTGAACTGCCGTCGGCGTCGAGGTTGGCGCTTTGGAGAGACCTTCCACTCAAGTGCGATGTGGACTAAGGCGCGTAGTTTTGGGGAGCGCATGGCCGAAGCGACGGTCCTGCCTCTAGTGCCGCTAGACGGTTCACGGCGGCCGTTCGCCGATCCTGAGCGGTCGATGGCGGGCCGTGCAGGATGGACGATGCCCTTGAGGAAGGCACGGCGCCCGCGGCGTTATCCTGTGCCGGTGAGCAGAAGCTTTCCGCACTCATAAACCGCCGGATCTCGCCGAATCGCACCCGCACGTCCTCCATGGTCTGGTAGTACTTCAGAAGCTCCTTGAGCGGCGCGGAGAAATCCTTGTACGCGGCAAGAACCGCGACGAGAGCGCCGAATGACAGACGCTCCTCGATTACGAGATAGCCGCCTACCGTGTAGAAAAAGAAGGGCGTCAGCTGCGTGATGAAGTTGTTCAGACCCTTCATGAAGAACTTCTTGCGATAGATCTCGAAACGGATGTCCGCGATACGGCGCAGGCTGCCTGTGACCCGGCGTCGGGTGTCGCCTGCATCGGTCGGGGCGGCCGCGATCTCTCGGCCGATTGCTCCACCGAGACCACGCATTTTCTGGGCGCGGCGCCGGGCCAGACTGTTTATCTTGCGCTGGAGGCGAGGGATCAGCGCGAGCTGCACTGGAAGCAACGTGACTGCCGCCGCACCGAGGACGGGATCCTGCACCAGCATGAACGCCAGAATGGTCAGGAAGGTCCCACCCTGAAATAGAGGGAGGACAAAAGCGTCACCCGCGAAGCCGCCGATCGGCTCGACTTCCTGGACCAGCATCGGGACCACCTCAGCACGATCCCCGTGACCGAGGTCGCGCCGCCAATGGCGGTAGATCGTGAGCCGAAGCCTACGCAGCAGGGACTCCGCAACGCGCCCCTTGTGGACATTGATCGCATACTTGAGAGACCCGTTTACAAGGATCACGATCAGAAAGAGGCCGGAAAGCAGAAAGAGATAGTCGGTCTGCGATAGGGATACGGCCGCTATCTCGATCGGGAAGTGACCCGAGGAGATCGCGTTGTTGATGATCAGCTTTGGCAGCTCGAGCCCGGCATAGAGCAAAAGAAGTGCAACCAGCGCCGTGGCGAGGAGCAGATATTGGCTCCGGCGCGTGTGCTTGAATACATATCTGAAGACGTCTGTTGCGTAGGCCCCGGATGCGGACGTCCGCTGTGTTCGGGCGGAACGGTGGCTGCGGCCTCTCGCAATATGGCGAGCGAGCTGAAGAAACCAAGTTCCAAGCACCAGGGCTAGCGCAAAAGGCGCGACCAAGAGCACGGTGTGCAGGACAAACTCAAACCAGGGGGTTGTGGCGCTAAAGAGCCAGAGGCCGAGGGAGTGGCCGGCGTCGTGAAGAGCAGATGTGTCGTTCACGGTGATTATCCCGTTAAACTGGTCCCTCGGTGCTCCCCTCTCATGTTCGTAGCGACCTCCCCGCCTCTAGAAGCAGAGCTTCTGTCGTTTGCTACCGGGCCAGACGCCCGTGCCGCTTTGCCTGCAATGTGCCCCGTCATGGCTTCATGGGCGCTCGCCGGCCGTCCCCTTAGCCGGCGGTCAGAACCTGATCTTGGTTCCGACGACGCCGTAGATCTCATCGACGTCTTCGCCCTCGTCTTCAGCGAGATCGGCGGTTTCGAAGTAGACACGTTCGTAGTGCACGCCGATGTAAGGTGCGACGGCGCGGTCGATCAGGTCATAGCTGAGGCGGAGCCCGAACTCGGTCGACACCAGCCCGGACCCCACACCGATCTCCTCGTCGTCGGAGAAGGCAACGTCGATTTCCATCGTCGGCGTCAAGGTGATGCGGTTGGTGATGAGGATCTCGTAGTCCAGGTCGATCCGGGCGGAGACATCGCCGGTTTCGCTGAAGAACAGGTCCGTGTCCAACTCGATGAACTGCGGAGCCAGCCCCTGCAGGCCCAGCACGCCGTAGAGGCGGTCCTCTCCCTCGGGCGAGTCGTAGCGAACACCAGCCTTTAGATCGAAAAAGTCCGTCAGGAGACGGCGGACCAGGAGCTGGTTCTCCAGGGTGTCGAACACGTCCGGATCGGTCAGATACTCGCCCTCGGTCTGCAGGACGAGCTTCCATTCATCCGTTCCAACGAAGGCCTCGCCGTCCCAGGCCAGGATGTCGTCGTCCGGCGAGGCGCGGTATTCCAGCTGTTCGAAGACCACCCCATAGGCGATGAAGTGGGCCTCTTGAGCCGCCGCCGGCATTGAAAGTGTCGCCGGGGCCAAGGCCCCGGCTGCAAGTAGGGCGGAAACCAGGAGCGGCTTCATGGCAAAAGGCATCGACGGCCCCCCTTAGTTCAGACTGGCCGTTCGGGGACCGCCTTCGACGATCACCTTGCGGAACATGCCGCTCGCCGCATGATAGGAGAGATGGCAGTGGAAGGCCCACTCACCCGGGGCATCCACTTCCGTCTCCATGTAGACGGTCGTGCCCGGCGACACGCTCACGACGTGCTTGATCGGGTTCCACTTGCCGCTGCCGTTGTCCAGGATCGACCACATGCCGTGCAGATGCATGGGATGGGTCATCATGGTCTCGTTGACGAACTTGAAGCGGACCCGTTCGCCGTACTTGAGGCGCAGCGGCTCGGCATCGCCGTACTTCACGCCGTTGATCGACCAGATGTAGCGCTCCATGTTGCCGGTAAGGCGGAGCTCGATCTCCCGCGTCGCCTCGCGATCCTCGTACAGCGGCTTCTGTGCCTTGAGGTCGGCGTAGGAAAGGAACCTGCCGCCATTCGCCGCGCTTGGCACTAGGCCGCTTCCCGCCGCGTAAAAGGGATTGGGCTTTTCGCCCATGGCCATCTTCGAATGGTCCATGGCCGAGTGATCCATGGCGCCGTGGCTGTCCCCTTCCATGACCGTGCCGTCGGCCATGGTATGGGTGCCGCCGGCCATGGCGCCGTGATCCATGCCCTCCATCGAGCCATGCTCCATGCCGCCGTGACCGCCATGGGACATGGGCATATCGGCCATGGTCAGGAGCGGCGCCTGCCGCATCTCCGGGACCTCGGCGGCCATGCCCTCGGCCGGCGCCAGCGTGCCTCTGGCGTAGGTTGTCCGGCCCATGGTTTCGGCGAAGATCGTGTAGGCCCGCTCTTCCTTCGGGCGCACGATCACGTCGTAGGTCTCCGCCACGGCGATACGGAACTCGTCGACCTTGACCGGCTGAACGTTGTTGCCGTCGGCCTGCACGACCGTCATCTCGAGCCCGGGAATCCGGACATCGAAGTAGGTCATGGCCGAAGAGTTGATGAAGCGCAGCCGCACCCGCTCGCCAGGCTCGAACAGACCGGTCCAGTTCTGCACCGGTCCCTTGCCGTTGATCAGCGCGGTAAAGCCCTGCACGTCCTCGATATCGGTCGGCATCATGCGCATCTCGCCCCAGTCGCCGCGTTCGGATAGCGTGGCGTCCAGGCCGCTCTCGTCGACGTCGTCGAGGAAGTCGAACAGGGTTCGTTGCTTCCGGTTGTAGTAGTCCGGCATCATCTTCAGATTGCGCATCACCCGGTTGCCGGAGTGCGGATGCTTGTCGGCAAGCTGGATGACGTATTCGCGGTCGTAGCGGAAGGGCTCACGGCCTTCCGGCTCGATGATGATCGCACCGTAGGCGCCATCGGGCTCCTGAAAGCCCGAGTGGCTGTGGAACCAGTAGGTGCCGGACTGAACGATTGGGAAGCGGTAGGTGAAGGTCTCCCCGGGCGCGATCCCCTCGTAGCTGATGGTTGGCACGCCATCCATCTGGTAGGGCAGGATCAGTCCGTGCCAGTGGATCGAGGTCGTCTCGTCCAGGTTGTTGGTGACGTTGATGGTGACCTCCTCGCCTTCCTTGAAGCGCAAGGTCGGTCCGGGGGACGCACCGTTGAAGCCGACCCCCGTCTTGACGAAGTCGCCGGTGTCGATTTCGACGCGGTCTACCGTCAGGTCGTAGGTGCCGGCGTGAAGCGGACCGGCGGCGAAGGCCAAGAGCACCGCCGCCGTGCCACTGAATGCTCGCAGGAGCTTCATCTTTGCGCCCCGCGCCTCATGAACCGGCTGGTTTGCCAGTGATCGTGAAGTCACCCATCATGCCGGCGTCGTAGTGCCCCGGAACGTTGCAGGCGAATTCCAGATCAGTCGTCTTGGCAAACTTCCACACGAGGGTTTCGCTCTTCCCCGGCTCGACGAGCACGCTGTTCGGATCGTCGTGTGCATGGCCCGACATGCCCATCTCCGAGTGATCCATCTTCATCATCTCGTGGTCGACGCCTGTCGGAGTCAGCATGCCGTGTTCCATCATGGTCATCATTTCTTCCTGATGCTCCGCATGCATGGCGGCCGTGCCGATATTGTACTCGTGCAGGAACTCTCCCTCGTTGCGAATGACGAAACGGATCGTCTCGCCCTCGCGCACGGAGATGCTCTCCGGTTCGAAGTAGTTGTCGCCCATGACAATCTCGATGGTCCGGTCGGCGTTTGCCTCTTCGCCCGGCTCGCCGAACGCGAAGGAATCGGCGTGACCGTGGCCTCCGTCGTGCTTGCCGGCAGCGGCGGCGACACTGGTCAAAAGGGCTGCGGAGAAAATGGCGGCCGTGCCGGCCACGACGAAACGATGGGTATTGTGGATAAACATAGTGCGGTTCCCTAAGGTTTGCGAAGTTGGTCTGCGGTGTCCCTTTCGCCGTCAGCGATCTGCCAACGTCGAGAAGGGAGAGCAGCCAGGCGCGATGCGACAAACAATTGCCCGGCATTCGAAGACTCGGGGACGGCGCTCTGGGCAGATGGTGGCGGCGCGTGTCCGCTGCATCGTCTGATCGACTAGCCGCTAAGCGCGTGAGCGGACATGCGTGCCGGCGATCTGTTGTCGCCTAGCGGCTGCGGGAGCGAGCCGTCAGAGAGGGGTGGTCTTGGGAGGGGGCGGTTCGAGTCCGATACCGGCGGCAGCAACCTCGGCTTCGAGGTCAGGAACCGTCGGTTCGGCCCTGCCACCGAAGTGCCACAGGCCGGCGTGGGCCGCTATCTGAAGCGGCAACGAGTGGCAAGAGGCGGAGTGACCGGCTGAGTTGTCGCTGTGGTCGTGACCGTGCGGGCACTCCTCCGCCGCTTTGTCGGCCAAGCCGAGAACCTCGAGACTGATGTCGCTCGGCGCCGAGGGATCCAGTTCAGCTCCAACCTCTGCCAGGGACGGCTCCGAAAAGCCGTGGCCCAGGATCAATACGGCCATGCAGGAGAGGGCCAAAAAGCGCCGAAACCAATACACCCGAACTGTCTCCAGCCAGCGGAATTGCCTCGTGGTAAGAGGCATGTAGTGGTTACACCCAATGGAAGGTCAAGGGCGCTTTGTGACAATTTTTTGCGAGCCGTTAAACGATTCGTAAGGTGTCTTTTTTTGACACAGCACCCGCGACGATCGGGACGAGGACCTCGTTCAGAAGAACATTCGACTACGTTCCCGCGAACGGGCAGGGTTCTTCTTCGTCTTACGCGATGGCCTCTGTTGCCTGTGGCCTGACTTTCCTAGGAAGGATCCAGATGGTGCAGAAGAGCCGCGAGCTGCTCCAGGCCCTCCGACCAGCCTGTATCGTAGCCGCTTTCCTTGGCCGCCAGGCCTGCCGTGGCACTGGGAAAGCGCGTCACGACCGTAACTTCGGTCCGGCCGCCGCTCTCCCCGAAAGTGACGGTGACGCGGGCCCCCGGCGGCATGCCGGCGCCCCCCGGATTGCGCCCAGGGGGATCGCGTTCATCGGCTATGCCCTCGTAGACGATGCGTTCGGGTGGCACGATCTCGCGGAAGACTCCGTTACCGGGATACAGGGTTCCGTCAGGGGCGCGGAGGGTCACGCGAAAGGCGCCGCCGACCTTCAAGTCGATCTCGCAGGCCATGCATTCGAATTCCTCCGGGTGCCACCACACAGCGACGTGCTCGGGCTCGGTCCAGGCCTTCCAGACCAGTGCGCGGGGCGCGTCGAGAGTCCGGACTACGACCAGCTCGCGGTCGGAGCTTGTCGGTTCGATTTGGGCGCCGCCGTTGTCGGCCATATCCTGCTTCCGGCGAGGCTGCTGTGCTAATCGGCTGCACAGCAGGCGTCGGATGCGGGCCCGCTATCGTACTCGTCGTGCAGCCGGACCCAGCTCATGGTGCCGTCCTCGTTGCGTCCCTTCGGCGCGAAGTCGAGGAAGTTGAAGGGCGTGAAGAGGGACTCGCAGCCGCGCGTGTAGACCGAATAGGTGTGAAAGACCTCACCGGCGGCGTTCCTGGCGAAGATGCTGCAGGCGGGCAGGTCCTCGGCAGCATAGGGGGTCGTGCCGTAGTTGTAACCGGTATCGCCCGTGGCGACCTGCTCCGGCGTGTAGGAAGCGCCATAATCGTGGTTGAAGCTGTTGGCGCCGCAGGAGACCCACTGGAAGGTCCAGCCCATGCGCGCTTTGGCCTTCTCGATCTGCTCGACCGAGGCGCGGGAAACCGCGGCGAAGGAGAGGTCGGCCTGTTCGAAATGGCGCCGCGCCGCGTCCACATTGTCGGCCATGCCGGCGCAGCCCTGGCAGATATGGTCCGAGCCGGGCACCAGCATGAAGTGGTGCACGAAGAGCTGGCTGCGTCCCTCGAAGAGGTCGGCCAGCGATCTCGGGCCGCCGGCCGAGTCGAAGGCGTAGGTTTTTTCCACCTTGACCCAGGGCAGGGCGCGACGTTCGGCGTTGACCCGGTCGCGCAGGTGGGTTGCGTCCCGTTCTTTCGCCAGAAGCGCCTTGCGTGCCCCGAGCCATTCGTCGCGGGAAACGATCCTCGGTTCCATGGTGCGTTCTCCTTGTGTTGACCTGTGATCAGGCTTTCGTTCGCGGTCTGGCTGTGCCGTTAGGCACCGTCGCCGTTTTCTTTGGCCTGCAGTTCCTTGAGGAAACCCTCCAGCCGGTCGAGGCGGCCTTCCCAGAGGGCGCGCTGCTCGGCGATCCACTGCTCCGCCGTCGCCAGCGGCTGGGGCTCCATCTCGCAGGTACGCACGCGCCCGGCCTTCTGCGAGCGGATCAAGCCGCTCGTCTCCAGCACCTGGAGGTGTTGCAGGAAGGATGGCAACGCCATCTCGAAGGGCTTGGCGAGCTCGCTGACCGAGGCGGGCCCGCCGCTCAAGCGTTGCAGGACCGCGCGCCGGGTGGGGTCGGCCAAGGCGTGAAAGACATTGTCGAGGGCGGCTTGTTGGTTAGGCATATGCCTAAGTATCATGGGCGCTTAAGGTGCGCAAGAAATATTTAGGCAATCACCTAACTTTTCTCGCGCTGCGGCGCGCTCTTGCGGGTGGCGCGTCAGGCTCCTAGGTGAGATGCCGTGGTATCCGGGATGACACCGCGAGGAGGGGAGAACGCGATGGCCCGCTATTCCGGCCGCTGTCTCTGCGGCGCCGTGCGCTACGAGGTGAGCGGGCCGCTCAGCGATCCGCATATCTGTCACTGCAGCCTATGCCGCCGGCAGAGTGGCCATTGCGTGGCGGCGACCAGCGCCAAACGTGCCGACCTTGTGCTGACGGAAGAGCGTGGCCTGAAGTGGTATCGCTCCTCCGACTGGGCGCGGCGCGGCTTCTGTGCCGACTGCGGCTCGGCATTGTTCTGGGACGATGGCGGCGACGAGGTGGGCCTCAACGCTGGCAGCCTCGATCAGCCGACCGGCCTGACGCTCAAGTCGCACATCTTCGTCGACGAGAAAGCGGACTACTACGAAATCGACGATGCCCTGCCGAAGTACGCAGGCTACGACAAGCCGCTGGCGTCCAGCTAAGCTCTGCGACGACTGTCGTCCGCAACGTCAAGGGAAAGAACCGCAATGCCCCAACACATCGGCATTGTCGGCTGCTCCGCCGAAGGTGCGGCGCTTTGCTACACGACGATCTGCGTCGAAGGCGCGCAGCATCTCGGCGCATACGCCCATCCCGAAGTCTCGATGCACACACACTCGCTCGCCGAGTACACCTACTGCCTCGAGCGCGGCGACTGGCCGGGCGTCGGCGCGCTGATGCTGGCCTCCGCGGAGAAGCTGGCGAAGATCGGCGCCGATTTCCTGATTTGCCCGGATAACACCATCCACCAAGCGCTGCCCACCATCGAGCCGCGCTCGCCGCTGCCCTGGCTGCACATCGCCGAGGTTGTTGCCGATGAGGCCGCCAAGCGGGGGTTCCGGCGTCTCGGCCTGACCGGGACCCGCTGGCTCGTCGAGAGCGAGGTCTATCCGGAGAAGCTGAACGCGCGCGGGCTGGACTTCCTGCGCCCGGACACTGCGGAGCGCGAGGAGATCAATCGCATCATTATGGATGAGCTGGTCTATAGCGTTTTCAAGCCCGAAGCGGTCGTCACCTTCCAGCAGGTTATCGGGCGGATGAAGGAGGCGGACTGCGATGCCGTGATCCTCGGCTGTACCGAGATCCCGCTGATCATGAACGATGCCAATTCACCGCTCCCGACCCTCGACTCCACGCGACTGCTTGCGCGCGCAGCGTTGCGACGGGCGGTGCAGGGCGCCGCCGTGCCCGCGCAGTAGGTGCGGGCTAGTCGTGCTCCGTTGTTACCAGGTGGATGATGCCGGCCGGGTTGGCGATCCAGAAGCCGTCGAAGCACCGAGTGAAGATTCGCTTAGGCAGCTAGTCCTGGTTCTGTTGCTTAGCTTGAACCTGATCCGCGACCGCTGTCTTCCAGTACTGTTCACTTTCGGCACGCATGATTTCGTCGGTCGTCGAGACAAAGGCTTCGTAGGCTACTTTATAGTCAGTGTTGCTCAGGTTCCTCTCATCTTGGGGTATGGCGACGAGAACGTGCTCGAACCTGCGAGCCGCGCGGGTTAGCGCCAACTGAGCGGAGCGGAAAAGCTGCCACTTCTCGCCTGGGCGAAAAAAGCCCTCCAGGCCCGTCGCGGCTGCGACAAAGACACCGAAAAGGCCAGCGACGAACTTCCAGTCTTGTGCCGCCACGAACGGAAGTGTTGCCCCGGCCAGAACAAGGGCGATTCGCAGCCCAGTGTATATCCGCATATTCCTGTCGGCCGCGCCGCTGTACCAATCGATGCGTGTATGCACGTAGTCGTAATATTTTTTTGATGGTTCGGAAGCCATTCGTCTCTCCTTACGCCTGCTGGCCGATGGTCAGGAATGCACGGAAATCTATGCTCCCCTGCATGAGACTGTCTGTCGACCGAAGACGCGCTGGTGCTGATCTGGGCTCAAAAGGGGAACTTCGCGTACAGGCTGGCCGATGGGCTCAAATTGCCCAGATGTCGACTTCTGTTCGCGAGTGCGGGTCTGTCCGGATCATGGTGCACGACGACGTGTCGGGCGGGCACTTAGGCCATGTCCGCTAGTCGTGCTCCGTTGTTACCAGGTGGATGATGCCGGCCGGGTTGGCGATCCAGAAGCCGTCGAAGCATTCGGGCAACGGCTCGATCTCGTCGCGGCGTTGAACGCCGGCCTGGTCGAGGCGCAGGGCGGCGGTCTTGGTGTCGTCGGTGAAGAGCTCGAGCCAGATTTCCGCCTGGCTTAGATCGTCTCGCTTGTCGATCCAGAGTTTCAAGGCGCCGAAATGGAAGCTGGTGTGTGTCTCGTCCGACTCGAGTAGGGTCAGCCCGATGGTATCGCGGTAGAAGGCCACGCAGGCCTCATAAAGGTGCGACGGCATCTTCATCGCGAGATTGTCGCCGCCGGTGAAGCCGGCCTCCGTCATGCGCTGCTCCTGTTCGTTGCGAGGGATCGTGCTAGAGCTTCGTTGGTCTTGGCCCGCACCTCAGCCATCGCTCACTGTCCTTGGCCGAGCCCTCCAAGGTTAGCTGCGATCGTCCGCTGAAGGCTATCCCCAGAAGGCCATAGGGCATCGGGTTAGGCTGCTGCCGTCCAGGACAGCCAACTGCCGTGGGCGTCGCAGAGGGCGAGATGCTCGCTCGGCATGCCGCTGCCTTCGTGGCGGGTGAGCGTCAGCTCCGGCGCCTCGCCGGTGCCCCATTCGAGGCCGATACGGTGGAGCAGGCGGTCGCGACCGAGCTCTTCGAGCAGGGCAATGAAGCGCGCTCTCGCCTCGGACGGGAACTGATTCAGGGTGAAGGAATGATAGAGGCAGACTGCACCCTCCGCTGGCAATGTGGTTAGAGCCTCCGGCAGCACTTCGATCGCATCGCCGGCGAGCATCCGTAGATCCGCGTCGACGGCGAGGGCCGCGGCGGCCGTCAGCCGCTCTGCCCGCGTGCTCTGTTCCGGCCAGATCAGTGCGCGTAGCCAGGCCAGGTCTTCGGCATCGCCGGCATCCAGCGGGAAAGGGTCGATGCCGAGGCGCGTACCGACTTGCGGCATCGCGGATGGCAGGGGAAAGCTCTCGGGCGCGCTCTTCACCGCACAGGTCAGATGCAAACGCGCGTCCGTGGGTGCGAGCAATCCCGCGGCGCCATAGTCGTAAGCATAGCAATCCCAAAGCAGGTTGAGCCCTGCGCTCGCGCCGACCTCGATGAGCTGGAGCGGCGCGTCGGACCGCTCGGCGACCAGACCGAAGGCAGGCAGCAGACAGGCGCAGCGTTGCACTTCGTTGGTGCTGACCACGCGGCTCGTGAGCAAGGCCGTGATCGCGTCTTTCTGCGCGGCGCAATAGTCGCGAAAAGCGGGGAAGGCCTCCTCGGGCGGGTGCGGTTTGGCCGTCAGGCTCGGGTAGAAGGTGGCGAGCGCCTGGTCCGGCCCCTGCTCCAACCCATGCTCCATTTGGCGCAGCAGGCAGGCCTGAACCGCGGCGAACAGCATGTTGGCCGGCGGCTGCCCGGGCCGGCTCCGCGCCGCCAGGGACAGTAGATAATCATCCTCGGCGATGTGCAGGCTCAGTGCCTCGTAGAGCGGCGAGTGGCCGGCGCATTCCTGCGTGGCGAAGCGGCGGAAACGCGCGGCCAGGGCGGACAAGTCCGGGGTAGCGCTGCCTGGCGCGGAATTCATAGGGATGGCTGATCGGCGAGCGGCTCGTAGAAGGCGGCCGCGAAGCCGGCGGCGTCGCGACCCTCGGCGTTGAAGGGCGCCTTGACCCGGCCCTTGAAGTGCCGTCGCACCAGGGCCTGCCAGGTCTCGCGCGGTGCCAACCCGCGTTCTTTGCAGAGCCAATCGAACCAGCGCTTGCCGGCGGCGACGTGGCCGATCTCGTCTTCGTAGATGACCCGAAGGACCGTCACGCTCTCCGCATCGCCGACGGACTGCAGTCTGGCGATCATGCCGGGTGTCACGTCGAGCCCGCGGGCTTCCAACACCAGCGGCACCACGGCCAGGCGCGCCAGCAAGTCATGCGACGTCTCCTCGGCCGCCTGCCAGAGGCCGTCGTGTGCGGGCAAGTCGCCATAGGCCGCGCCCAGATCGGAAAGGCGCTGGGCCAGCAGAGCGTGGTGGCGGGCCTCGTCGTCGGCCACCGCAACCCAGTCGTCGTGGAAACCGCGCGGCGGCGTCTCGTCGGTGAAGCGAGCGATAATGTCCCAGGCCAGGTCGATGGCGTTGAGTTCGATGTGGGCGATGGCATGCAGAAGGGCGATGCGCCCGGCCGGCTCGCGCGAGATGCGCCGCTGCGGCATGTCGCGCGGCGCCAGCAAGGCCGGTCGCGACGGTCTGGCAGGCCGACCCGGCGGTTGCGCTTGGCCGACCTCCGCGATGCGGCCGGCGCGCCAACCGGTTGCATAGGCACGCGTGCGGCGCACCTTTTCCGCTGGCGCGGCCGTCTGCAGAACGGCAATCGCGGCGTCCGCTAGGCTTTCGGGGAGGCTCACAAGAGAGCTGGTCGCCGGCCTACTCGATGACGACCTGCTTGCCGCGGCCGCCGCTGCCATGGGTCACGACGAGCTCAACTTCCGAGTTGCTGCCGACAGCGACGCTCTTGCCTGCCTGACGCGGGTTGGAGGGAGCTCCGGCCGAAGCCTCGTAGGGCTCGCCGCTGGCGCCCAGGTGCTTGCCGGCGAAAATGGCCGCGCCCTGGTCGTAGCCGAGAATCAGCCGCTTGCTGCTCGCGGACTTCTTGCTGCGAACAAGCCGCTTGTTGTGGAACAGGCTCTTGAAGCGGAAGGGGCTCTTGCGCTGGAAGACATAGCCGTCGAAGTAGGGGCTGCTGCCATAGAAGCTGCTGTAGAAGAAGGGCTTGTGATGCACGAAGCCGGTCTTCGGGAACAGGCGCTTACCGTGCAGCCCGTGACGCAGGCCGCAGCAGGTCCCGAAGTGGGAGCGAGCGACCGTGCTGCCGCCGAAGGGATGGCCGGTGAAGCCGAGGCTCTTCGAACCGGCCCAGGCCGGTGCGCCGCTGCCGAGAACCAAGAGCAGGGCAGCCACTGCCAGGAGCCGCCAAAATCGATGATCTGTCATCACTCGTCCGCCGCTGTGCGCAAAGCCGTTGCGCCCGGTGCCTCCCAAGCCTGACCAGCATAGGCGCTTCGCAACGCCGTTACAACGCGTGGCGGCGGTCGGTCGTGTGTCCGTTTTGAGATCCCCAGCGCGGCAAGCATTGATCTAGCCAGCATCTTGGCCAAGCGTCCTCAGGTAGGTGCTATGGGGAGACCTGGAGCCGTTCGCGAACATCGAAAGGCGTTTGCGCAAGAATCGGGTGGATGGCCGGCAACCGCATTCCTATCCAAGGGCTCGTCAAAACTTTGGAGACAAGAGGATGCAGCTCAACAACAAGACGGTCATCATTACCGGCGCGAGCAGCGGGATAGGCGCCGCCGCGGCGCTGATGTTCGCGGCGGAAGGTGCAAACGTCGTTCTTGGGGCGAGGCGGAAGGCACGTCTCGAGCGGCTCGTGGGACAGATCGTCCAAGGCGATGGGAACGCGGTTTCGCTAGCCGGCGATGTTAAGGACGAAGACTACGCGGTCGCCCTGGTGCGGCTGGCGAAAACGGAATTTGGCGGCCTTGACGCAGCGCTCAACAACGCGGGGATCTTGGGCGACATGGGTCCGATTCCCGATATGGAGACCGAGAACTGGCACGACGTCATTGCAACCAATCTGACAAGTGCGTTCTTCGCGGCGAAACACCAGATACCGGCAATAAAGGTACGTGGCGGCGGCTCGATCGTGTTCACATCGTCCTTTGTCGGACATACAAGCGCCGGCCTGCCTGGGATGGGGGCCTATGCCGCTTCGAAAGCCGGGCTGATTGGCTTGGCCCAGGCTCTTTCATCCGAGCATGGCGCCGATGGTATCCGCGCCAATGCTCTGCTGCCCGGTGGAACGAAAACACCCATGACCGGGGACGATCCCGCCGCCCATGACTACGTGGCGGGCCTTCACGCGCTGAAGCGGATGGCCGCGCCCGAGGAAATCGCGCAAGCCGCGTTGTTTCTCCTGTCCGAACGCTCTGCTTTCGTCACCGGTAGCGCGATGATCGCCGACGGAGGTATCTCGATCAGACTTGGATAGAGCGCCCTGGCAGCCGCTCCCAGGTGACGGTCAATGGTGATCGGCCAACTTCATCCAGCCAACCTCATCCGGGAGACATCGCCTGCCAATGGCTCTTTTTGGGTGCAGGCGAACGTGCTGCCGACCTTCAAAGTCCGCGGGCGGCCTCCAGCACGGCCTCGACGTGGCCCGGCACCTTGACCTTGCGCCACTCGGCCTGCAGCAGCCCCTTTTCGTCGATCAGAAAGGTCGCGCGGTCGATCCCCATGTACTTGCGGCCATACATCGACTTCTCGACCCAGGTGCCGTAGGCCTCGCAGACCGTGCCGTCTCCGTCGGAGGCCAGCGTGAAGGGCAGCTCATACTTGGCTTTGAACTTGTCGTGTTTGGCGACGCTGTCCTTCGAAACCCCGATGATCTCCGCGTCGGCCTTGGAGAAATCGGGTAGCGCGTCACGAAAGCCGCAGGCCTCCTTGGTGCAGCCCGGCGTGTCGTCCTTCGGGTAGAAGTAGACGATCACCTTCTTGCCCTTGAGGGCCGAGAGTGTGACCTCGCCGCCGCCGTCGGTGGGCAAGGTGAAGTCAGGCGCGGGCTTGCCGACGGACAGGGTCATGGATTGCACCTCCTGTTGTTTGTGTGGCCCTATCCTGGTGAGAAATCCGGGCTAGCTGCCAAAGTGGGTCTTGCTGAACTGTCCCTTGGCCCAGGACGGGCAGGGCGGTCGTTGTATTCGGCCAGGATGACTCTGGTGTCGGCGCCGGCAAAGTCAACCGCCCGCCGTTCTATCGCGATACCTGATCGTCACCGCCAAGAGGCCGATTCGAGCCTAGTTTTCGTTTTAGCCTGCGCGAAGTGGTAGAAATTTTGCGAATACACCCCTGGATTGACTAGGCGATTATCATTATACGTTGGACCTCTTATCGGATGGCTTATACCAATGGTTGGGGATACTAGCTGAACGTGAAGAGCGCCGCTGCGCCGGAACGGATGGGTTGGCCAGAGGCAATGAGCAACGAGAGCTGAATCGCTGACGCCAAGAGGTCCGGGGGGACATGGCAGTGGCATCGGATAAACAGCGGTCTGCAACCCAGAGTGCTACAGAAATTAATGGTCGAGCGGCGCGGGAGCGCCTGCTGGATGCGGTTGAAAGCAGCCAGCAAGGCTACGCCCTGTTCGACGATGCAGATCGCTTGGTCTACTGCAATCGTCGATACCGGAGCTATTGCAGCGGCTTTGCCGAGCGGCTTGTCGAAGGTATCGACTTCCGCCAGATCTGTGCCGCCGCCTGGGACAGCGGCCTCTATGCCGAGACCGGGTTGACGTGGGACGGCTGGTTGGAGGCGCGCTTGCGCCACTACCGCAAGTTTAACGGCCCTTACCGGGTTCCGCTGGCCGACGGTCGCTGGCTGAGCATCGACGAACAGCCGACGCAAGACGGCGGCGTCGTCCTGACGATCAACGATATGACCGAGTGGGACCCGACCGAGGCACTGTTCCACCGCAACGGCGTTGGCCTTTCGGACATTCTCAACAACCTGCCGGCGTTGGTCTATCTGATCGATAGCAACGGCCGCTACCTTTACGCCAACCGTCACTTCAAGGCGCTGAACGACTTCTCTGACGAGAACATCGTCGGCAAGAGCGACTTTGAGCTCTTCCGGCCGGAAGATGCCGACAGCTACTGGCGGACCGACCAGACGGTGATCAGAACGGGGGAACCGCTGGAGACCTTCGAGTACGCGGAGCTGGAAGACGGACTCCACACCTACATGACGCGAAAGTTTCCGCTTAAGGGAACGGACGGCCGGTGCCTCGGTGTCGGCCACTGCTCGATCGACGTGACATCGCTGACTGGCCAGCTGGGCAAAGAGCAGGAGATCCAGCAGCGCTTCCTGACGGCGATCGACGCCACCTCCGAGGCAATCGCCTTGTTTGACGCGGACGATCGCCTGATGGCCTTCAACAGAAAGTTCACAGAGATCCAGGGGCCCTTAGCTGAGACCATCGAGCCCGGGCTGCATATGGAGGAGCTGGTCGATGCGCAGCTCGCCGCCGGCCTCATCGCCGAAGCGAAGGGCCGCGAGGAGGAGTGGCGCCGGGAGCGACTGGATCACTACTATAAGTCCGAGGCGCCCCTAGACCAGAAGCGACGCGAAGACCTCTGGCTCAGCCTGCGCGGACAGCGCATGCCGGACGGTTCCCGCATCTCGGTGATCACCGATATCACCGAGCGAAAACGCATCGAGGAGGCCTTGCGCCGCAGCGATCAGCTGAAGAGCACGATTCTCGCTTCCGCGCTCGACAGCATCATCACGATCGACGCCCAGGGTTCGGTCCTGGACTTCAATCCTGCGGCCGAACGCGTTTTCGGTTTCAGCCGCGCCGAGACCCTGGGCCGTAACGTTGCCGACTTGATCATACCCGAGCGTTATCGGGAGCAGCATCGCGCCGGCCTGAAGCGCCTTGCCGAGACCGGCGAAGGCAGAGTGATCGGCGAACGAATCCAGATGACAGCGTTGCATGCCGACGGCAGCGAGTTTCCGGTGGAGATATCCGTGGCTCCCACCTACCAGGGGGACCGGGCCAGCTTCACCGCCTTCATCCGCGACAATTCTCAGCAGAAGGTGGCCGAGGAGCGACTGCGGCAATCGCAGAAGATGGAGGCGGTCGGTCAGCTCACCGGCGGCATAGCACACGATTTCAACAATCTGCTGGCTGTAGTGCTCGGCAATCTGGATCTGGTTCTGGAACATCTGTCCGACCGGGACGAGCGCCACGATCTCGTGTCGCGGGCGATCAAGGCGGCGGAACGCGGTGCCACCCTGACCCAACGGCTCCTCGCGTTCTCGCGCAAGCAGCCGCTGCATCCGAAAACCATCCAGCTCAACAGCCTGGTGGTCGGTATGGACGAGCTCCTGCGGCGCTCGCTGGGCGAGCACATCGAGATAGAGCTGGTCACGGCGGCCGGACTGTGGTTCTGCGAGGTCGATACCTCGCAGATGGAGATTGCGCTGCTCAACTTGGCGATCAACGCGCGCGATGCCATGACCGAAGGTGGCAAGCTGACCATCGAAACCGCCAACGCTCGGCTCGACGACGACTACGCAGCGGAGCAGGCGGATCTGCCGCCCGGCCAGTATGTCATGCTCGCCGTGACCGACACCGGTTGCGGCATGAGCCCCGATGTGAGGACGCAGATCTTCGAGCCGTTCTTCACCACCAAGCAGGTGGGTCAAGGCAGCGGTCTCGGCCTCAGCATGGTCTACGGCTTCGTCAAACAGTCGGGTGGTCATATCTCCGTCTACAGCGAGCTTTCCGAGGGCAGCACCTTCAAGATCTACCTGCCGCGCGCTCAGTCCGACGGAGCGGCGGAGGGCGCCGAGGCGCCGGCGGCGCAGACACCATCGACACGCCGCGAGACCATCCTGGTCGTCGAAGACAATGCCGACGTGCGCGAGCTGATCGTGACCTTGCTGGGCCGGTCGGGCTACAGCGTGCTGGGCGCGGCGGACGGCGCAGCCGCCTTGGGCCTGCTCGAAACGGCCGGCAGCGTGGATCTGCTGCTGACAGATGCCGTACTGCCCGGCGGTCTAAGCGGCCGGAACCTGGCAGCCGAGGTGCGGCGTCGCAGCCCGAAAACCCGGGTTCTCTTCATGTCGGGCTATACCGAGAACGCCATCGTGCACCACGGAAGGCTCGACGACGATGTACTGCTGCTGCAGAAGCCGTTCCGGGAGAGCGATCTAAAGCGTAAGGTGCGGCAGGCTCTCAAGGAGCAAGGAAAGGGGAGCTGATGATGAGTGCGCAACGCCGGCTCCTTATCGTCGACGACGAACCGGAGTTCGGCGAGTACGTGAAGCGGGTCGCGGCCGAACTCGGCTTTTCGGTCGAGGTGACCCACGCCGCGAGCGACTTCATGGAACTCTATCGCAGCTTCGATCCGACCGTGATCGTGATGGACATCCTGATGCCGCACATGGACGGTATCGAACTGGTCCAGTGGCTCGCCGGCAACGGCTGCTCGGCGCGCGTCATTCTGGCTAGCGGTTATAACCCGCGTTACGCCAAGGCGGCCGAGACCCTGGCGCAGGAAATCGGCAGCCTCGAGGTGACGACCCTACAGAAGCCGGTGCGGGTTCCCGACCTTCGCGCGGCGCTGGCGTAGGGCTCCTCCGGCGGCCCTGACGCACACCGCGCCAGGGCCCCTGCCCTAGTTTAGGACACCGTTTCCGCCCGCTTCATCCAGTCGCCGCTCGTGTTCCACCAGCGGTGCGGGTTCTCCTTGTCGCTGCGGCCTTTCGACAGGCTCGCCAGGACCTCCTGCACCATAATGACCGGTTCCTCGTAGCAGTGGACGGCGAAGATCTGGTCGACCGCCTGCTCGAGCAGTGCGTGGTCGCGCGGGATGAGAAAGCTGACCTGCACGACGCCCGGCCGCATACGCACCTTTTCCTCCGCGCCGCTGGCCGCCCCTTCGAGCGGCCGGTAGTGCTCGATACCTGCCGCCGAGCGCAGTGCGCATCTGTCGTAGTTGCCGTAGGTTAACGGAACGATCTTCGTCAGTTCCTCCAGGATCCGCTCGGCCTCATCCTCCGGCGCCTGAAAGCTCACCAACAGCTGCGCCTGCATGCGCAGCGACGGGGTCTCGAATGCCTGCAGCTCCGTTTCCAGCGTCATTGTCCTGGCTCCTTCCTGTCGGTTAGCGGTTTTGCTGCTGTCGGCTAACGATAGAGGCCAGGGCTCGACAGACTGGGAACGGCGTCCGCTGGGACCGTTCGACGCCGACCGCCGCCCGGCCGCGACAGGCCGCTCCGCAGCATCTCCTCGAGCGCAGGCTCGATGTCCTGGCGCGTGAGGCCGATGTCCCGGAGCGCTTCGTCGCTGAGCGTTGAGAGCTCGTGCATCGTCTGCCGGCGCATCGACCGGCGGTGGATCGAATCAATGAGCCTTTGAAACAGTGAATGGGTCATGGCGTAATCTCCGCATTGCCGGAGACCCTAGTTGGCCTCCGATGTTTGCTCCGCTGCGCCCTGGTGGCGCTTCCGGATGGCCGCTAAACTAGTTGCAGGCTCCTGACAGCATGCTGTCAGGAGGCCCCTGCTAGCCTCTTCTCTCATGACAGATACTGTCAGGAGACCGGAACCGGCCTGCGAGCGGGCCCTTAACCTGGCCCGCACGTTGGTCCACGGGTCAGTCCAAGGCCTCGGGTGGGGAAGCCATGCGCCGCGCGGATCGTCTGTTCGAGATCATTCAGCTGCTGCGCCGCCGCAAGCTGGCGCGCGCCCAGGATCTGGCCGAGAAGCTCGAGGTCTCGGAGCGCACCATCTATCGCGACATCCGCGACCTGATGGCAAGCGGCGTGCCGATCGAGGGCGAGGCCGGTGTCGGCTACGTGCTGCGCGGCGGCTACGACCTACCGCCGATCATGTTTGACGAGCAGGAAATCGAGGCCCTGGTGCTCGGTGTCCGCATGGTCGAGTCCTGGGCCGATCCCGAGCTGGCCGAGGCGGCTGGCAACATCATCGCCAAGGTCGAGGCGGTGATCCCCGAGCGTCTGCGCCGGCACATGGAAGAGACCGCCCTCCTGGCGCCGGCCAACCACCGCATGGAGCCGATCGCCTTCAACCCCGGCATCTTGCGCGCCGCCGTGCGCGCTCGCCGCACGGTTCATTTCTGTTACCGCGATGGCGAGGACCGGCAAAGCGAGCGCAGCGTGCGACCACTCGCCCTGGCCTTCTACGGCCCGGTCTGGCTGATGGTTTCCTGGTGCGAGCTGCGCCAGGACTTCCGCTCCTTCAGGCTCGACCGCATCGCCGAGCTTTCCGTGCTGGAGGAGACCTTCCATCCGGAGCCCGGCAAGACGATCCAGGATTATCTGAAGCGCAATAGCCAGTGAGGTGGGTGGACGCCATGAGTGGCCTAGAAGATCTTGAGCAAGAAGTGATGAGCCGGCTCCTCCAGGGCGAAGACGAGGTGCTTGCCATTCTTCGGCAACAGTACGCAGGCGCCAATGTTCGAAAGCGCGAGATGACGGCGGTCGGGTCGTTTACCTACTTTGAAGTGAAAGACGATGCCCCGCGCGTGTTGAAGGGCAAGACTTTCTCCTTTGGAGACGTGGCTGCGGAACTGCCCCAGTTGAAGAACGGCATCGGCTATGTGCTGTTCGTGCAGGATGGGGTGCTCGACATGCTGGAGGCCTGCACGATCGATGAACGCTGGCCCAAGCGAATCCAAGACTTTCAGGTTGCTTACACGGATAGCCCGACCCGAGATCTGGACGCCATTAGACGGAGCTGGGTTTAGTGGCCCAGTAAAGATGATCGTGGGAGCCCCGGGCCATCCTTCGGGACGCGCTCCTTGAGGCCTCCGGCCGTCGAGCATGTGTCGCGAGATCACGCAATGCCGACCGGTCCGCGAACGTCCTCTAGCTGTCCTCCGTCAGCCGCGCCGCGGCGTCCTGGGCCGGGTGCTCGATCACTTCCCTGTAGGTCTCATAGGCCGTCTGGGCGCTGGCGACCAGCTTCTCCTTGAGCTCTACGAAGCTGCCGCAGCCGCCGGCACGGGCCAGCGACAGCTTGAGGGCCTCGGCGGCGGTCTCCTCGTCGAAGCGTTCGGCCACGGTGAGGCGCAGCAGGTTCTGCAGCTGGCGCATCAGCTGGGTGGTAGCGACCAGGCGCTCGGCGAGGGCCGGGCCGAGCAGGCCGGCCTGGGCGAGCCGGGCGAAGGCAAGCTCGGTGCTGGGCGCCAGCACCTCCGGCCGCTCTGCGGCATGGCGCAGCTGCAGGAATTGCGCCAGGAAATCGAGGTCGACCAGGCCGCCGCGCAGGTACTTTAGGTCCCACAGGCTCTTGGCGGGAAACTCCTTGTCGATCCGGTTGCGCATCGAGGCGACGTCGACCAGCAGGGTGTCGGGGTCGCGCGGCGCGGTCAGGATGTCGCGGATGGTGGCTTCGATACGCGCGGCGAAGTCTGCTTCGCCGACCACCACGCGCGCGCGCGTCAGCGCCATCTGCTCCCAGGTCCAGGCATCCCTCTGATGGTAGAGCCGGAAACCGGGAAGCGAGGTCGCGATCGGCCCGGCGTTGCCCGAGGGGCGCAGCCGCATGTCGATCGCATAGAGACCGCCTTCCGGCGTCAGGGCAGTGAGCGCATTGATCGTGCGCTGCGCCAGGCGGGCGTAGTAGTGGCTCGGCGCCAGGGGCTTTTTGCCGTCCGACTGTTCGCTGCCCTCCTCCACGTCGTAAAGGAAGACCAGGTCGAGGTCGGAAGAGACCGTCATCTGACGCCCGCCCAGCTTGCCGAGCGCCATGACCGCCAAGCCGGCGCCGGGCAAGCGGCCGTGGGTGCGGGCCAACTCCTCCAAGACGGGCCCCTGCAAGCCGCGCAGCACGGTATCGGCGATGTCGCTCAGGGCGCGGCCGCTTCCGTCGACGTTGGTCGCGTCGTGCAAGATGTTTACGCCGATCTGGAACTTGCGGTCGTTGGCCCAGCGCCGAGTCAGGTCGAGCACGTCCTGGAAGTCGCGCGCCTCGTCGATGGTCTCCTGGAAGCTCGCCGCCAGCGCCGCCGGGTCGGGCAGGGCGTCCAGGAAGCCCGGCGTGAGCACCGCTTCGAGCAGGCCGGCGTTGCGACTGAGATGGTCGGCCAGGGCTGGCGCGCCGCCCATGATCTCAGCCAGCAGATCGAGCAGCGCCGGATTGGCCGCCAGCATGGAAAAGAGCTGCACGCCGGCCGGCAGGCCTGACAGGAACTCGTTGAACTTGGCCACCGCCGCATCGGCATTGGGGGTCTTGCCGAGCGCTTCCAGCAGGCTCGGCATCAGCTCGGTCAGCAGCTCCCGGCTGCGCGTGCTGCGGGTCGCGCGGAAACGGCCGTGGTGCCAGCCGCGCACTAGGTTGAACACGGCTGGCCCGTCGGTGAAGCCGAGCGCCGCCAAGGTGGTCATGGTATCGGGGTCCGGGTCGCCGCCGGTAAAGACAAGGTTGCCCGGCCCGCCGAGGCTCGGCGCCTCCTCGAAGAGCTCGGCGTAGTAGTTCTCGACCTTGCGCATCTGCGCGGTGACCGCGGCCGCGAAGTCATCGCTGCCATCGAAGCCCATGAAGGTGGCGATACGGGCCAAACCTTCGTCATCGCTCGGCAGGCTATGGGTCTGCTGGTCGTCGATCATCTGCAGCCGGTGCTCCAACCGGCGCAGGAAGTCGTAGCTCTCGGTCAGCTCCTCCGCCGCCTGCCGGTCGATGCGCCCGGCCGCGGCGAGCGCGGCCAGCGCCTCCACCGTGCGCGGCGTCCGCAGCGCGGGCTCGCGCCCACCATAGATGAGCTGCTGGGTCTGGGCGAAGAACTCGATCTCGCGGATGCCGCCGCGGCCAAGCTTCAGGTTGTGCCCCGCGACCGTCAGCACGCCGCCGCCGCGATGTGCGTTGATCTGCCGCTTGATCGAATGGATGTCCTGGATCGCCCAGAAGTCCAGGTGCTTTCGCCAGACGAAGGGCTTCAGCTCGGCCAGGAAGGCGCGGCCGAGCGCCAGGTCGCCTGCCACTGGCCGGGCCTTGATCATGGCGGCGCGCTCCCAGTTCTGGCCCATGCTCTCGTAGTAGGCCATAGCCGCGGCGTAGCTGATCGCAACCGGCATGGCGCCCGGGTCGGGCCGTAACCGCAGGTCGGTGCGGAAGACATAGCCGTCGGCCGTCCGTTCCTCCATCAGGGCGACCAGGTCGCGGGTCAGGCGCACGAAGGCCTCCTGCGGGCCGCGCCGGCCGGTCAAATCGGCCTTGGCCGGGTCGTAGATCACGATCAGGTCGATGTCGGAGGAGTAGTTGAGCTCGCGGGCGCCGAGCTTGCCCATGGCCAGCACGAAGTAGCCGCAGTCGCTCTCCGGATTTTTCGGGTCCGATAGCGTCATCTCGCCGCGCGCCGCTGCCGAGTTCAGCAGATGCGACAGGGCACCCGATAACGCAGTCTCGGCGAAGTCGCTCAGGGCCAGCAAGGTCCGGTCCAAGGGCCAGAGATCCGTGATGTCGGCCAGGGCGATGGTCAGGGCTGCCCGACGCTTGGCTCGGCGCAGGATGCGCATGGCCCGAGTGCGATCGGCGGCCCGTTCGCTCTCCACCAGGAGATCGCCCTTGAGCGCAGCGCTCTCTTGGCTTAGGACGGCAGCAGGGTCGTGGTCAGCGAGTTGGACGACGAAGGGAAGTTCGGCGAGCGCACAGCGGCTGAGGAAGGGACTGTTCCCGAAGATCGTTTCGAGCAGTCGATGACCGGCGGGATCGGCCGCCAGTTCGATCGCCTGCCGTACGTCCTCCGGGGTATCCAGCTTGGCTGCCTGCTCCGCCCAATGCTCTAATCCCAAGGCAGCCTGAGCCGCGTTGGCGGCTCGCGGCAGTCGTTCCGTCGAGGATAGGAAAGTACGCGACATTGGCCCCCAACCTGCGAGCTTCCAGGCAAAGTGCGAGAGCGGGACGCGAGGGTCAAGCCCGGCCGCTGGCCGTGTCAAGCGCAGCTAGGCTCCCTGCAGGCGTGTCTGCACCAGGCGGGGCGGCCGCGCAGGTGCATCGTTGGCTGGGGGGCGATATATGAACCGCCCCGCGCGCATTTGCGTAGAAGTCTGCGTCGGCGCTCTCGGCGTCCTGGTGGTCTTGGCCGGCATCGCGCTCTGGCGCCTCTCCGCCGGTCCGGTTCCGGTCGACTTTCTCACCCCTTACCTGGAAGAGGCCTTCAACGACCGGGAGGACGGGACAACCGTCGAGATCGGCGAGACCGTTCTAACCTGGGTGGACTGGTCCCGTAACTTCGATCTGCGGGCCCGCCAGACCAGTGTGCGCGATGCCGACGGCCGGCTCCTGGCGAGCCTGCCCGACGTTGCGGTCAGCTTGAACCTGCGTGCCCTGGTGCGGGGCAGGGTCGCGCCGACGACGATCGAGATCATGCGGCCAAGCCTGGCCCTGGTCCGGGACGCCGATGGCCGGATCCAATTCGGCCAGGCGAACGGCCAGGACGAAGGCGAGATCGGGCAGACCTTGCCGATGCTGGTCGAGGAGCTGCTGGCCACGCCAGATCCGGAGCGTCCGCTGGCCTACCTCTCGGTAGTGCGTCTGGTCGACGGCAGCCTGACCATACGCGACGATGCCGTGGGGTTGCGCTGGCTGGCCGACGCAGTCACGATCGAGCTGCGCAGTGACCAAGGCGGGCTAGCCGGGGAGGCCGTCCTGACGCTTTCCTCCGGCGAGCAACCCGCCGATGTTCAACTTGGGTTCATCTACGATCCTGACGATGGCGTCGTCGACGTCGCGGCCAGCTTCGGTGCGCTGGAGCCGCGGCTGCTGGCTCCGCTTAGTCCCGATCCGCAATTGCTGGCCGGGCTCGAGCTGGCTCTGCAGGGCACGGCGACAGGAACCCTGGCGCTCGACGGCCGGATCGATGCGCTCGACCTGGAGATCAGTGGCGGTCCGGGGCGACTTACCGTCGGCAGTTTCCTACCCGACCCGCGCTCACTGCGTACATTCGGCCTGCGTGCCAGCTACGATGCGGCGGCGGCAGAGGTGATACTGCAGGAGGCGACCCTCCACTTCGGCGACGACAGCGCACCGGGCCCGACCGTGGCCCTGGCCGGCCGCATCGGCGAAGTGTTCGGCGACATGGCGCTCGCCGCAGAGGTCCGTGTGACCGGGCTGCCGACCGACCAGTTGAATGCCTACTGGCCGCGCGGCCTATCGGACAACGGCCGCGAGTGGATCGCCGAAAACGTTCGCGGCGGGATGGCCGAGGAGGCAACGGTAAAGCTCGTGGCTCGGGTGCCGGATGGCAATTTCCAGGCCCTAGAGGTCGAGGATTTCGGCGGCACACTTCGCTACAGCGGTCTGGACGTCCACTATCTGCGGCCCATGCCGCCGGTCACGGCCGTCAGCGGTACGGCGACCTTCGACCAGAACGGCATGATCTTCGATATCGCTGGCGGCCGGCTGAGCTCACTGGCGGCCGGCGAGACCAAGGTGGTCATCAGCGATTTCGATTCGGATATACAGAACATCTCAATCGACCTGCCCGTTTCTGGCCCGTTGCGTGACATGCTGCAGCTGCTCGACCACGAGCGGCTGCGCCTGGTCGAGCGCGTCGGCATCGATCCGCAGGCGACCGGTGGGCTGGCCGGAACGCGGACTTCGTTCCGCTTCCCGCTGATTGCTGCCCTTGAGCTTGACGATATTGAGATTGCCTCGCGGGCGAACCTGGCCGAGGTGGCGGTCGACGATCTGATTCTCAGTCAGAACGCGCGCAACGGCACGCTCAGCCTTGAGCTCGACAAGAGCTCCATGACCATCACCGGATCGCTCGAACTAGGGACGGTGCCGCTCGACCTAGAATGGGTCGAGTCCTTCTCGGACGAGGTGCCGGACCGTAGCCGCATCAAGGCGCTGGCCCCGCTGTTCACGGAGGCCCAGCGCAAGGCCTTCGGTTTCGATGTCTGGCCCGACTTTTCCGGGCCGGTATCGGCCTCGGTGGTCGCCGAGATCAAGCGTAACGGTACGACCCTGGTGAACAGCGCGGTCAATATCCGGGATGCCTGGCTCGCTGCGCCCTTCCTGTATTGGGAAAAGCCACCCGGCGTCAAGGGCGTGGCCCACTTCTCGCTACTGCTCGCCGGCGATCGCCTGGTGGATTTGCAGGCGCTGACGATCGAAGCCGCCGACCTGACGCTCAACGCCAGCGGACGTTTTGCACCGGACGGGGAAAGCCTGGCCGAGATCACCCTGGACAGTCTGGCCTTCGGCGGCACGGCGGTGCAGGGTGTGCGGGTTGTTCCCAACGGCCCGGAGCCCACGGCCTACGACGTGCAGGTCGCCGGCGGCATCATCGACGCCGAGCCCTTCATGGACCAGAACGGCGAGGCCGATCAGGCCAACGCGTCTCCAGAGGAGGAGACGGCCTTCAGCCTGCGGGCACCGGATCTGGAGAGGTTGCGTTTCGGCGAGGGACGGTTTCTTGACGCTGTCTCGCTCGAGCTGCAACGCAACGGCGCCGGCTGGCAGCGGTTGAAGTTGCTAGCCGAACTGCCGCCTTCGCTTTGGACCGGGCCGGCGAAGTCTGCCGTGGCGAGGCCGGAGAATGTGGCCCCCGAAGCGCAAGGGCCCCGCGCTCAGGAACCCCGTGCACCGCAGCCCAAAGAACAGGAGCCTGAGGGGCAGGAGGCCGACGAACCGAGGGCGCGGCGAGTCAGCATAGACTACGGACCGGCCGACCCCGGCTTTCATGGGCTCGAGGTGATCGCCGATGACCTCGGCGGCTTTTTGCGCGCGCTCGACATCCTCGATACCGTCAAAGGCGGTACTCTGACGGTCACCGGGCAGGAGGCGGCCGGTGCACCGATGCGGGCGCGGGCCGAGGCCAAGGATTTCACGATGGTGGAGGCGCCGGCCCTGGCGCGCCTCCTGTTGGTCGCCTCGCTCACCGGCGTGGTTGAAGGCCTACGCGGCGAAGGCATCGCCTTCGATCGGCTGGTCGGCGAGATGGATGTGCGGGACGGTGTCGCGACCAGCGATCTGGTGCGCGCCTACGGCACCTCCATCGGCCTCACGGCCAAGGGCCAGCTCGATTCCAACAGCGGGACGATAGATATCAGGGGCACCATCGTGCCGGCGTACCTGGTGAACCGGATCCTCGGCGAGATCCCCGTCCTTGGGCCGATCCTAACCGGCGGCGAGGGCGAGGGATTCGTTGCCTTCAACTACACCATGAACGGCGATCTGGCCGATCCGGAGGTCGAGGTCAACGCCCTCTCGGCTTTGGCGCCGGGCTTCCTGCGCAACCTCTTCGGCGGTGACCTGAGCGACGGCGAGCCGATCGACCTGCCGGAAGGGACAGATCGCTAGATCGGCCGCACCAGAGCGTGGCGCTTTTTGCCGGCGGAGAGCTTGATCAGCCCCTGCTCGTTCAGGTCGTCCAGGGCGACCGGCCGCGTTTCGTCGGCAATGACCGCGTCGTTGAGCCGGGCGCCGCCACCCTTGATGAGGCGCCGTGCCTCTCCGTTGCTGGCGGTCAGGCCGGCGCGGCGCAGCAGGTCGTAGGCGGCGATGCCCTCGGTCAGCTCGCCGCGCGGCACCTCGATGGTCGGCAGATCCTGCCCGAGGCCGCCTTCCTCGAAGGTCGCGCGGGCGGTATCCGCTGCCGCCGCCGCCGCCTCGGTACCATGGCAGAGCGTTGTGGCTTCCTGCGCCAGGCACTTCTTGGCCTCGTTGATCTCGACGCCCTGCAGCGCCTCGAGCCGGACGATCTCGTCTTCCGGCAGCTCGGTGAAGAGGCGTAGGAAGCGGCCGACGTCGGCATCCTCGGTGTTGCGCCAGTACTGCCAGTAGTCGTAGGGCGAGACGCGATCCTGGTTGAGCCAGATCGCGCCCTCGGCGGTCTTGCCCATCTTGGCGCCGCTGGCGGTGGTGATCAGTGGCGTGGTCAGGCCGAACAGAGTGCGCTGATCGATGCGCCGGCCGAGCTCGACGCCGTTGACGATGTTGCCCCACTGGTCCGATCCGCCCATCTGCAGCAGGCAGTCGTGCCGTCGCGCCAGCTCCAGGTAGTCGTAGGCCTGGAGGATCATGTAGTTGAACTCCAGGAACGACAGTGGCTGCTCGCGGTCGAGCCGCAGCTTCACCGAATCGAAGCTCAGCATGCGATTGACCGAGAAGTGCCGGCCGTAGTCGCGCAGGAAGGGGATGTACTGCAAGCCGCTCAGCCAGTCGTCGTTGTTGACCATGATGGCGTCGGTGGGCCCGTCGCCGAAGGTCAGGAATTGCGCGAAGACCCGCTTGATGCCGGCCATGTTGGCGGCGATAGCCTCCTCGGTCAGCAGCTGGCGCGACTCGTCCTTGCCGGAGGGGTCGCCCACCTTGGTGGTGCCGCCGCCCATCAGCACGATCGGCTTGTGACCGGTCTTCTGTAGCCAGCGCAGCATCATGATCGACACCAGATTGCCGACATGCAGCGAGCTGGCGGTGCAGTCGTAGCCGATGTAGGCGGTGATCGTCCCGTCCGCCGCGCGCGCGTCGAGCCCTTCCAGGTCGGTGCACTGGTGCAGGTAGCCGCGGTCGATGATCGCGCGCAAAAAGTCCGAGCGGGCTTCGGTCATGGCCCTCTGATCGCCTTGTTTCCGGTGTCTCGCGCTCTCGGCGGTCCGAGCGGCCCCCCTTTGGATCCTTGGACCCCCTGGGGCCCCTTGACCGCCCAGCTTGTTCGAAGCGGGCCGATTTAGCACAATCGCCGGAGCCACTCAATCAACCCCCAAAAGAGCCTGCATGGACGATCGGAACCGAGACCTTTGGGACCCAACGCGCTGGTTCTTGGGCTTGATGAGCGGAACCTCGCTCGACGGGATTGATGCTGCCTTGATCCGCTGCGACGGGCAGAAGCTGTTCGAACGGGGGGCTTTCGCCACCGTCTCCTATACCGCGGACTTCAGGGATGCCTTGCGCGGCGTGCTCGGCCCGGACGGCGATGCGACGGAGATTGCAACGGTGGCGCGCGCCCTGACGCTGCGCGCAGCCGAGGCGGTAGGCGCGCTGCTTACGGAGGCCGGCCTGGCGAAGGATCGGGTCGGCCTGATCGGCTTCCACGGCCACACCATCTGGCACGATCCCGCTGCCGGCGTCACCCACCAGATCGGCGATGGTGCCTTGCTCGCGTCAGCGACCGGTATCGACGTGATATCGGACTTCCGTAGCCGTGACGTCGCAACGGGCGGCGAGGGGGCGCCGCTGGCGCCACTCTATCACCAGGCGCTTGCCGCCGATCTGGAGAAGCCGCTCGCCGTGCTCAATCTGGGCGGCGTCGGCAACGTCACCTGGATCGGCGAGAACGCGCTGCTGGCCTTCGACACCGGACCCGGAAACGCCTTGATCGACGATTGGGTCCAGGCGGCGACGGGACAGCCGCTGGACCGGGATGGCGCGCTGGCCCGGTCCGGCCGGGTCGATGGCAAGGCCTTGTCGGCGCTGCTCGAGAGTGCGTATTTCGCACGGCGTCCGCCGAAGTCGCTGGATCGTGACGCTTTCGACCCCGCGCCGATCGCGGGCCTTTCCGCAGCCGATGGCGCCGCGACCCTGACCGCCTTCACGGCAGCGAGCGTGGCGGGGGCGCTCGAACATTTGCCGGCGCCGCCGCGGCGCTGGCTGGTGACTGGCGGTGGGCGGCACAATCCGGCGATCATGGCGGCCCTGCGCGAGCGCCTGCCCGTGCCGGTCGAGCCGGTCGAAGCCGTCGGCTGGAACGGCGATGCCCTGGAGGCGCAGGCCTTCGCCTATCTAGCGGTGCGCGCCCGCCTCGGCCTGCCGCTGTCGCTGCCGAGCACGACTGGAGTGCGCCAGCCGACATCCGGCGGCGTTCTGCACCGGGCGGCATAAACCGCCCCGACACTCACCACCCGACACTCACCACCCGACACCCACCACCCGACACTCTGGGGCGACGCCTCTCGATCGGATTAGCGTGCGGCGGGCTTAGCGAGCGGCAGCTTGGGCTTCCGAGCTTTGCAGGACCTTGTCGAGGTAGTCGTCGAGGTGCTCGTTCAGCTGGTCCATGTGATCCTGGTAGAAGTGGGTCGCGCCGGGGACGACCCGGTAGTCGATCACGATGTCCCGCTGGTGCTGCAGCTTATCGACCAGCTTGCCGACCGAGGCCACAGGCACCACTTCGTCCAGCTCGCCGTGCACCACCAGGCCGGAGGAGGGGCAGGGCGCCAGGAAGCTGAAGTCGTACATGTTGGCCGGCGGTGAGACCGAGATGAAGCCTGCGATCTCGGGCCGGCGCATCAAGAGCTGCATGCCGATCCAGGCGCCGAAGGAGAAGCCAGCGATCCAGCAGGCGCTTGCATTCTGGTTGTAGGACTGCAACCAATCGAGCGCTGAAGCCGCATCGGCCAGTTCGCCCTCGCCGCGGTCGTAGACGCCCTGCGATCGGCCGACGCCACGGAAGTTGAAGCGCAGCACCGAGAAGCCCTGGCGCACGAAGGCATGAAACAGGGTGTAGACCACCTTGTTGTTCATGGTGCCGCCGTGCTGTGGATGCGGATGCAGCATCAGGGCGATCGGTGCATTGGGGCTTCGGTTGTGCTGGTAGCGGCCCTCGAGGCGGCCCTCAGGCCCGTTGAAGATTACGTCAGGCATGACAACGTCTATCCACTCACTATCCCTCAATACCTCTACCCTTATCGGCCCAATTCCCAGATAGGCCCTCGGGCATACTTTCCCAAGGGTTTTACCCTAGCCGGACCGAAACTTGACTAATTTAGTCGGATAAACTATATCGATCTAAATGGGTTCTGCGACCTCTCGCCCGCCATTCCGCCGTTTGGCGCAGGAGCGGCGAGCCAAGCGGCGCGGATCATAGCACGATGGGCGAAACCATGTTCAAGAATCTCCGCGAAGACATCGACGCAACCATTGCTCGCGATCCAGCGGCGCGATCCTCGATCGAGGTGGTCCTGCTCTATCCCGGTTTCCAGGCGGTGCTCGCCTACCGCCTGGCGAATGCCTTGTGGCGGCGGGGTTGGCGGCTTCTGGGCCGCTGGGTCTCTCAGTTCGCCCGCTGGCTGACCGGGATCGAGATCCATCCCGGTGCGACCATCGGTCGCCGCTTTTTCATCGATCACGGCATGGGTGTGGTGGTCGGCGAGACCAGCGACATCGGCGATGACGTGACGCTTTACCACGGCGTTACCCTCGGCGGCGTGGCGCCCAGCGTGGACAGCGACAGCCAGCGCGACCAGAAACGGCATCCGACCCTCGAGGACGGCGTGATCGTCGGCTCCGGTGCCCAGGTGCTCGGCCCGATCACGGTTGGTCGCTGCGCCCGTGTCGGCGCCAACGCGGTGGTGACCAAGGACGTGCCGACCTGCACCACGGTAGTTGGTATCCCGGCCAAGTCGGTGACCACGGCCGCTGGAGGCGCGAAGGAAAAAGCCGAGGAGACGCCGCGCTTCGTCGCCTACGGCACGCCGACCGGCGACATCCCCGACCCGGTGGCGCGCGCTATAGAAGGACTGCTCGACGAGGTGCAGACCCTGCGGGCCCGCGTGAACGCGCTGGAAACCGGCGATGGTAGTGGCGAGGACTACGAGCCCCTAGGGACTGCGACTGACGACAAGGCGGCGTCGGCGCCCGAAGTGCCGTCCGGCAAGTGTTGAGGGCGAGGAAAAGCCCGCTAAAGGAGCGACGACCGTGAAGCTGAGTACCAAGGGCCGCTATGCCGTGATGGCGTTGGTCGATCTTGCGGCCAGCAGCGAGGGTAAACCGGTTTCTCTGGCTGATATCGCCGACCGGCAGGAAATCTCACTGTCCTATCTGGAACAGCTCTTTGCCAAGCTGCGCCGCGGCTCGCTGGTGAAGAGTGTGCGAGGGCCGGGCGGTGGCTATCTGCTGGCCCACAGCCCGGCCGAGACTCGCGTTTCCGACATCATCCTGGCAGTCGACGAGCCGATCCGCGCCACCCGCTGTACGCCGGGCCAGCCGTTCGGCTGTCGCAGCAACAAGAGCCGCTGCATGACCCACGATCTTTGGGAAGAGCTCGGCAACCAGATCTATCTCTACCTGAGCTCCGTCACGCTCGCTGATATCGTCGAGCGCCGCGTGCTGGGCACTAGCGGCCTCAATCCGCGGAACGATTGCGCGCCGATCGTCGCGGCCGAGTAGCGCCGCGCAAAGAGGCCGCCATGCGGCAGCCCCTCTACATGGACTATAACGCCACCGCGCCGGTGCGCCCGGAAGCTGTAGCGGCGGTGGCCGAGGCCCTGCAGGTCACCGGCAATGCTTCCTCCGTGCATGGCTTCGGCCGCCACGCGCGGCGGATTCTGGAAGACGCGCGCGAGGCGGTTGCAGCCTTGGTCGGCGCGGAGCCGGCCCAGGTGATCTTCACCAGCGGCGGCACCGAGGCGAACAACCTGGCGCTCAACGGATGCGAGCGAGAGCGCATTCTGGTCTCCGCCGGCGAGCACGATTCGGTGCTGCAGGCCGCGCCGGAGGCTGAACGCAATCCACTCGACCGCGACGGACGGGTCGATCTGGCGGCGCTGGGTGCAGCCCTGAAGGCCGACGACCGACCGGCGCTGGTTTCGGTCATGTTGGCCAACAACGAGACCGGTGTGATCCAGCCGCTGCCCGAAGTGGTCGCGCTGGCGCGTGACCACGGCGCCATCGTCCACTGCGATGTAGTGCAGGCGGCCGGAAAGATTGCCCTCGATTTTGCGGAACTCGGCGTCGATCTGCTGAGCCTATCGGCCCACAAGCTGGGCGGGCCACAGGGTGTGGGCGCGCTGGTGGTGGCGGACAGCGTGGGGCTCCGACCAGAACTGCGCGGCGGCGGGCAGGAGCGTCGGCGCCGCGCCGGCACGGAAAACCTGCCTGGCATCGCCGGCTTCGGCGCGGCCGCGCGCATTGCCGCCGAGCGTCTTGGCGCTTTCGCTGCGCTGGCTGAGCTGCGCGACGATTTGGAACGGCAGCTGCAGGCGCTCGCGCCCGGCCTGATCCGCTATGGTGCCGCGGCGCCGCGCCTCGCCAACACGGCCTGCTTCGCGCTGCCGGGCCTGCCGGCGGAAACCCAGGTCATGGCGCTCGATCTGGCCGGGATCGCGGTCAGCGCCGGCGCGGCCTGCTCCTCGGGCAAGATCGAGCCCTCGCATGTGCTTCGGGCCATGGGCGCGACGGCGGAGGAGGCGACCTCGGCGATTCGCGTCAGCCTCGGCTGGCTGAACACGGCTGCCGACATCGAGGCTTTCGTCGCCGCCTGGAGCGAGCTATATCAGCGCCGGATGACGAGGCAGCCGGCGGCAAGTGCTGGGGCCGAGGGGGCCGCGGCAGACGAGACCGTGGCAGTGGTGTCGTGACGACAGACAGCGTGACCGAAAAGCCGGGCGACACGGCTGCGCCGCGGCCGATCTACCTGGACTACCAGGCGACCACGCCGACCGATCCGCGCGTGGTCGAAGCCATGCTGCCGTTCTTCAACCAGCGCTTCGGCAATCCGCACAGCGCGCAGCATGCACTCGGCTGGGACGCCGAGGCGGCGGTCGAGACCGCGCGCGCCCAGGTCGCCGCGCTGATTGGCGCAGAGCCGCGCGAGATCGTCTTCACCTCGGGCGCTACCGAGTCGAACAACCTGGCCGTCAAGGGCGCAGCGCGCTTCCACGCCGGACGCCTCCAAGGGGATCGCAAGCGGCGGGTCGTGACGACTGAGACCGAGCACAAGTGCGTCCTCGAGTCCTGCCGCCGGCTGCAGCGGGAAGGTTTCGACGTGGTCTTCCTGCCGGTCGAAGCGAACGGCCTGCTTGACCTCGACCGTTTGGCCGCGGCCGTAACCGAGGAGACGGCGGTCGTGTCCATCATGGCGGTCAACAACGAGATCGGCGTGATCCAGCCGCTTACCGAGATCGGCGCGATCTGCCGCGCGCGCGGCGCTTACTTCCACAGCGACGCGGCCCAGGCGGTCGGCAAGATCCCGATCGACGTGCAGGCCATGTCGATCGACCTGCTCAGCATTTCTGGCCACAAGATCTACGGTCCCAAGGGGATCGGCGTGCTCTACGTGCGGCGGCGGCCGCGGGTTCGTCTCGAGCCGCTGTTCGACGGCGGCGGGCAGGAGCGCGGCTTCCGCTCAGGTACCCTGCCGACTCCGCTCTGCGTCGGCCTGGGCGAGGCCTGTGCCATCGCGGCGCGCGAGATGGGCGAGGAAGCGGCGCGGCTGGAGCGGTTGAAGGACAAGCTGCTCGGCGGGCTGACCGATCGGCTCGAAGGCGTTGCCATGAACGGCGATCCCGAGCGGCGCATTGCCGGCAACCTGAACCTGAGCTTCGCCGGTATCGACAGCGAGGCGCTGATGCAGGTCATGCCGGGCCTTGCGGTCGCCGCCGGCTCGGCCTGCACCTCTGCCTCGGTCGAGCCCTCCTACGTGCTGCGTGGTCTTGGGCTGCCGGAGGAGCTGGCGCGGGCCAGCCTCCGCATCGGCCTCGGCCGTTTCACCACAGAGGCGGAGATCGACCAGGCGATCGAGCAGATTGTAGAAGCGGTCACCCGTCTGCGCGGCGCCAGTGCCGCCAGTAACGCAGCCGAATAGCCGTTACAAGATATCTCAGCCTTCGAGTCACGGGAGTTGGGCCTTATGCCGAAGATGGTTTTCATCGAGCGCGACGGCAATCGCAAGGAAGTGGAAGCGCCCAAGGACCTCTCCGTCCTGGAGATCGCACACCGCAACGATGTCGATATCGAAGGCGCCTGCGAGGGCTCGATGGCCTGCTCTACCTGTCACGTGGTGGTGCAGCCCGAATGGTTCGCCAAGCTGTCGGAGGCCACCGAGGACGAGGAGGACATGCTCGACCTGGCCTTCGGCCTGACCGCCACTTCGCGCCTCGGCTGCCAGATCATTATCACCGACGAGCTCGACGGTCTGACCGTCACCCTGCCGGGCGAGACCCGCAACATGCTGCTCGAGTAGGGCGCTTACCGGAACGATGACTATGAGCCAAAGCCCCGCAGCCGAAATCCTCGATGCGCCTGCCGAGCTAGTCTCCGCCGACAGCCTCTTCGCCAGGCTCAGGGCCGGCGCGGCGACAGACTGGGCGGCTTACACACGCCATAGCTTCGTGCGCCAGCTCGGCGCCGGCAGCCTGCCGGAGGCCTGCTTCCGGCACTACCTGGTGCAGGACTACATCTTCCTCAAGCACTTCTCCCGCGCCTACGCGCTCGCCGTCTACAAGAGCGAAGAGCTCGACGACATGCGCCAGGCCGCCGGCACCATGGACGCGCTGTTGAACGAGGAGATGAGCCTGCATCTGCGCTACTGCGCCGGCTGGGGGCTCGACGAGGCGGCCATGCTGGCGACCGAAGAGGAGCCGCAGAACATGGCCTACACGCGCTTCGTCCTAGAACGAGGGCTTGCCGGCGACCTGCTCGACCTGCTGGTGGCGCTGGCGCCCTGCGTGGTCGGCTACGCCGAGATCGGCCTCTGGCTCAAGGCCGATCCGCAGACCCGGCGCGAGTCCAATCCCTATAACGACTGGATCGAAACCTACGGCGGCGAGGACTATCAGGGAGTCGCCCGCGCCGCCATCGCCCAGCTCGACCGTGTCGCCGAACGCCGCCTCGGCGCCGATCCGGCCAACCGCTGGCCCGCGCTGCAATCCACCTTCCGCGCAGCGACGCGCCTGGAGGTCGGCTTCTGGGACATGGGGCTAGCGCCGCCGGCCGACGGCGCGTAAAGCCCGCTACTCCCCCGTCGCCTCGCTGGCGATCTTGGCGAAGATCTCGTCGAGCTCGGCCGCCAGCTCTTTCAGCTTGTCGCCGCCGTCGGTGTAGGGGGCGAAAACGGTCGAGGGCGTCCTGTAGCTGAGGGTCGCGGTCTTGTCGTCGTTCTCGGTGATGTAGAAGCGGATCGGCGCTTCGATGCCGGCCGGGATGCTGGCCTCCAGCATGCGCACAGCGAAGCGCTGATGGTAGACGCCGACCACCATGTTGCCGGCAATCTCCTGGTTCAGCACCTTCTTGGCGCCGACCGTGGCGCTGGCGCGGGTCACCAGGCCCATCTTGTTGGCCTTGACCGCCTCGTCCAGGCGGCCGATCAGATCCTTGTAGCTGTGCGTGGTCTTGGCGACCTTCCAGCCCGGCAGATCCTGCCAGGCGGCCGGGTCGGCCTGTGCGGCCCGGACGTCCACAAGGGCGCCTCCCGCAACGGCGAATAGCAATGCCAGAGCAACGAAATGGTGCAAGCGCATGGTCACGTCCTTTTTCGCTTCTTTGTGAGCAGTCTAACGGTCTCGCCGCGCGAACCAAGGGCGAATTATTGGACGCTGGCCGCTACTGTTACGTCCCCTCGCTAGTTTCCTCGGCGGGACGCCCCGCATATCCTGCGCCACATGACGACGGAAGCCGACGCTGCTGGGCCGCGCCTGTCATCGGCGGGCGACTATCGCTTTCTGCAAGGCCTGCTCGGCGGCCTAGTCTTCCGTCCCTGGTTCGATGCTCTGGCGCTGCACGTGGTGGCGCGCTGGTATCTGCCGCTGTCGCGCGGCTGGGCGGCGGCGCTGGCGGCCGAGGGCTCGCCCGAGCGCTTCCGTGCCGAACTGGGCGGTGCCGATTTGTCCACGGCGCGGCTGCGGCCGCTACTCGACAGCGTTCTGCAGCGAGAGGAAGCCCATCAGGCCGCCGACCGGGCGTGGGAGGCGGTTTTCTTTGGCTCGGAACCGGCCGGCCTCGACCAGCTGATCGCCGCCGAGGAGGCGCGGCACAGAGCGGCGCACAACCTGATGGCGGCGCGGCAGTCCTTCATTTGGATCCGGCGCAGGCTGCCGGCGGCGCGTTGGGAGATTGCACAAGCGGACGAGCTGGAGGCGCGCCATGCGGCGCGACTGGCCGGTCCGGAGTCCGCCTTTCCCGCGCCACAGATACCGCAGGTCGAGGTTTCGCGGCGCATCGCCGGGCCGCACGGTCGGGATCACTGGCTGCGCTTCCGCTCCCCGGTCATGGGCGATTGGGCCTGGGCTCGGGTGACCGAGCCGGAAGGCGCGGATGCCATGCCCAGCGTGATCTATCTGCACGGCATCGGCATGGAGGCCGACATGTGGCGCGGCATGGCCGGCCCGGTCGGACGCCTGAGCGCCGCGGGGATCAGGGTGATCAGCCCGGAAGCGCCTTGGCACGGCCGGCGCCGGCTGCCCGGCTACTACGGCGGCGAGCCGGCGATCGGCCGCGGCCCGCTTGGGCTGATCGAGCTATTCGAGGCCGCGGTCGCCGAGGTCGCCGTGCTGATCGACTGGGCGCGCGAGACCAGCGGCGGCGCGGTCGCCATCGGTGGGGTCAGCCTGGGCGCACTGACCGCGCAGCGCGCCGCCTCGGCCAGCCGTCTCTGGCCGGCCGGGCTGCGCCCGGAGGCCTTGCTGCTGGTGGCAACCAGCGGCGACCTGCTGGCCTTGGCCGAGCGCGGCAGCCTGGTCTGCCGGTTGGGTCTCGACAGACGTCTCACGGCGGCTGGCTGGGACACAGAGGCGCTGACCCGCTGGCTGCCGTTGCTGGAGCCGGAACCGGAGCCGCCCCTGCCGCCGGAGCGCATGGTCATGGTGCTGGGCTCGCACGACGATCTGACGCCCTTCGCCGGCGGACTGGCGTTGGCGCGGGACTGGGGCCTGCCGGAGGCCAATCTGGTGGTGCGGCGCCAGGGGCACTTCTCCGCTTCCCTTGGCCTGCTGAACGAGCTGGGCCCGCTGGATCGTTTCGCCGCGCTGCTCAATGACCTCTCTGCAACCGGCTGATTGTTCGCACAGCAAGCCGGTTGCGCGGCCGAAGGCCATCCCTATATTGGCCGCCATGAACTCGCTTGGTTTCGATAGGCCCCCGTCGGAGACCCGCGTGGTCGTCGCCATGTCCGGCGGCGTCGACAGCTCGGTGACCGCCGCGCTGCTGGCGCGCGAGGGTTACGACGTGGTCGGTATCACCCTGCAGCTCTACGATCACGGCGTCGCCATGGGACTCAACGCTGGCGGCCGCAAGGGTGCCTGCTGTGCAGGGCAGGACATCTACGACGCCCGTCGGGTAGCCGACTCGCTGGGCATCACCCACTATGTGCTCGACTATGAGACCCGCTTCCAGAGCGCGGTGATTGAGGACTTCGCCGAGAGCTACCTGCAGGGCGAGACGCCGATTCCCTGTGTACGCTGCAACCAGCGGGTCAAGTTCCGCGATCTGCTGGAGACAGCGCGCGACCTGGGCGCCGCGGCGCTGGCAACCGGGCACTACGTCAGGCGCGAGCTCGGGCCGGAGGGGCCGGAGCTGCACCGTGCCGTCGAGTCCGAGCGCGACCAGAGCTACTTCCTCTTCACCACGACGCGCGAGCAGCTCGCCTTCCTGCGCTTTCCCCTGGGCAGCCGCCCGAAGGCCGAGACCCGGGCCCTGGCCGCCGAGCTCGGCCTCGCCGTGGCCGACAAGCCGGACAGCCAGGACATCTGCTTCGTGCCGGACGGCTCCTATGCGCGGGTGGTCGAGAAGCTGCGCCCCGGCGCGGCGGAGCCCGGCGAGATCGTCGACCTGGCCGGCCGCGTGCTCGGCCGCCACGAGGGTGTGATCAATTTTACCGTCGGCCAGCGGCGCGGACTGGGGATCGGCGGTAGCGAAGAGCCGTACTACGTGGTGCGGCTTGAGCCGGAGGCGCATCGCGTCGTCGTCGGGCCGCGGGCCGCCTTGGCCTGCGAAACTGTGCGGCTCAAGGAGCTCAATTGGCTCGACGCGGCGCCGCTCCCGGCCGTAGGCCGGCCGGTGCAGGTCAAGCTGCGCTCGATGCAGGCTGCGGTGCCGGCGCGCGTGTTTCCTGGCGAGGCAGGCGGTGCGCTGGTCCGCCTGGCCGCGCCGCAGTACGGCGTCGCCCCGGGCCAGGCCGCGGTCTGCTACGACGGCAGCCGTGTGTTGGGCGGCGGCTGGATCGCAAAAGCCGAGGCGCGGCTGGCCGCCTGAGGAGCTTACCCGAGGCGGCGGAGATTGGGACCGAGGCTAGATCGCGCGCCACGCGAAAAATGAGAGGGGATAGGACATGGCGGGACTTGAACTCGGCATCGTTGGTATTCTGATCCTGTTGGGCGATGTCTACGCCATCGTCAAGATCTTCGGCAGCAACGCCTCGGCCGCCGCCAAGGCGGTGTGGATCGTGCTGATTCTGGTGCTGCCGCTGCTCGGCCTGATTATCTGGTTCCTCTTCGGCCCGAAGTAGAGCGACGCGCCGAATCCGGCTCATCCGAACCGGTTCGCCCACCCAATCAACCCGAGTGACTGCGCTGCGTACTACGCTGTCGGCCGTGGCCGCCGGTCAGCTCGCGATGTCCCGTGCGGAGCGGCAGGCAACGACGAACTATTCATTCGTCTACAGCCGGATGCGCGTATTTGTTCTTGATATGTTCTCGCATTGGATTACGATGAAATCCTTATGCAAGGCCTGCTGCTGCTTGAGGACGAGACAGCCTTGCCGGCGGAGTTCCATCGCCGGTTGTTGAAGCGCTACGGCGAGCCGGGGCCCTGGCACCATCTCGACCCGGTGAGCCAGCTGGTGATGGGCCTGATCGGCGGCCGGACGCGGAGCGGCGTGTCCCTGGCCTGTTTCGAGGCGCTCCTAGCGCGCTATGGTTCTTGGGAGGCGGTGCGCGATGGGCCGGTGGAGGATCTGAAGGCGACGATCGCGCCGGTCACCTTCGCCGAGGCCAAGGCACCGCGCCTCAAGGCGGCGCTGCAACAGGTGATGGCCCTGCGCGGCCGTTTGGAGCTGGATTTTCTGGCCGACTGGCCGGTGGACCAAGCGCTCGCCTGGCTGGAGCGGCTGTCGGGTGTCGGCCGCAAGGTGAGCGCCGCGACCCTCAACTTCAGCACCTTGCGCCGGAAGGCCCTGGTTATCGACACCCATCATCTGCGCATCTTGCGTCGGCTCGGCCTGATCCGCCCGCGGGCCGGCGTGGCGGAAGCCTATCGCCGCGTCGTGCCACGCCTGCCTCCGGACTGGACGGCCAAGGACTTCGACGACCACCATCAGCTCTTCAAGACCCTGGGCCAGCGCCGCTGCCACCACGCGGCGCCCTGCTGTGGAGTTTGCCTCCTGCAAGATCTTTGCCCGACCGGCCGCGGCGACCATCAGCGGCAAAGCGGTGCGCGGCAGCTTCCGGGGCCGCTCCGACCGGCGTCACGGGCCAGCGGGCGGCGCGCCGCGCCGGGAACCGCACAGCAAGCTCGGCGTCGCCCGTCGCCACCGAAGGCTCCCGAGCCTGCTTGACAGTCCCCGGCCGGAGGCCATATAGCCTTGGTCGCGCGGCGGACCTTTGCAGGCTGCTCGGCGCGGCAGTGTGGCGGGGTAGCTCAGCTGGTTAGAGCAGCGGAATCATAATCCGCGTGTCGGGGGTTCAAGTCCCTCCCCCGCTACCAATTTTTTCAAAGAGTTAGCGAGAATTCCCTAGAGCGTTAGCCTCGCTATAGCCTCATGCGAGGTTGGCCACACGAAGCACCACAACGCGCCGGTTCGTCACTCTGGGTTGTTGTGCGTGGTCTACGCCTTGCCTCCGATGATAGGAAATCGCTCAGACGATGAAGCTTATCAACGCTGGGCTTACGCCCACCACGCGGACGCGTGGCTGCGGCATTGACAAGCTCCATCCCCTGAGCAAAGAGGCCAGCATCGGAGGTAAGGGGTAGAGCAGGGATGACAAGTCAGAAACAAGAGGCCATACGACACGGCCATACGGACGGCCACCTTCTATGGCCAACCGTATGGCCACTCCATAGCTGCATACTCCGCCACATGCCGTCACTTCAACCGCCTTGACTTCATACTCTATGGAGCATGAATCATTCTTGATTGACGTGTGGAGCGAGTAGACGCGCAAACTGACCTGCGCTCACCCCACGGGTAGCCGGCAGCGCAATGTCTCTCTGTGGGTTTCTCTAGCCCTCTCGAACTGCATCATCAAAAAGTAAATGGCCCGCAGTCTCGAATTTGGGAAGACGAAACTGCGAGCCGAGGGCTTGTTAAATCAGTCGAAGGATTTACATGCCCAAACCAATAACTTATTGAAAATACTACTCTTTTCTGACCAGGATTGCAAGCACAATAAGAGCGGCCGAAGCCACTCTTTTCTCACTTGTCAGCTTTTTATGGGGGGTTGTCTTGATGTGATTTGCCGTGGGCCTTGCAGACCAAATTCGGTCGGTGCGGTGTCTCGCGCCCACGAACCACATGTGTCCCTCACTACCGCACAAGTCCCCCAGGCACACAGAGATGTGCCGGTGCGTGACTTATATGTAACGGAACAATGGTTAACGAAAAGTTAACAAAGCGACATCACGAATGATGTAAGGATTTGTTAACTAAATTCGTCGAGCATTCTGACAATTTACTGAAACCGACTCAAAGGGGATGCATGCCCGTTTTTTTGTAGCAACCGACGACATTGTTTTGCCCTATGGGAAGACAGGGCAAACGCAAACAGGTGTCGTCAAACAGTCGAAGGATGACCGATGACTACTCTCGAGTTCGTCTTATCGCCATTTGGCGTAGCGATCATTATCGCTGGCCTTGTCGTCGTCGTGTTCCTCATAGTGTTTTTTGTTATTGCGTTTTACAGGCCCATGCGCCGGCGGTTTTTTGAAGGTGGGTGGACAGCCACCAAGTCTCGTAGAGGTGTGACAATTTGACCTGTTCCCCCGAATCTAGGTCATGAGGCATGAGAGTTCCTTAGGAGGAGGACTGTTTGATGAAGCGTCGATTCACGGAAGAACAGATCATTGGGATCCTGCGGGAGCAGGAGGCCGGCGGGACGGTGAAGGAGGTCACCCGTCGGCACGGGGTCTCGGAGCAG
>Ga0209458_1000006_pt1 | contig 172487 bp, 172 predicted proteins | sample WorMetLIZAISLAND_FD_187411 | JGI IMG/M metagenome (GOLD analysis project Ga0209458, IMG submission 187411) | Marine gutless worms symbiont microbial communities from Max Planck institute for Marine Microbiology, Germany - Inanidrilus manae... ...
TGGGCGGTGGCATGAAAGGCGCGATCAGCCCCCACTCATCATCGGTCAGATCACTTGCGTAGCGTGGCGAGCGCCGCTCATACTCGCGCCGAGCGGTTTTGGTCCAAGGCATTGTCGGCTCCATCCCGTGTGGTAACAGGACGGAATCACAACCAACTGAAACCGCTCAACTCTTTTTGGGTCGGGCTCTGAGACTCAAGCAGACTGCTGAGCATCCGATAGCCGGCCATCATGCCGTCCTTGCGGTTGCCGTGGCGGTTCTCCTCCTCCAGCAGCTGCCGGTAGATCGGCTCGATCTTGCTCAGGGCCTCGGGGCGCGGCAGGCGGCGGTTCGAGTGGAAGCCGACGATCTCGTCGTTGGCACCGAAGCTCGGCGTAACGTGCGCGAAGACCCAGTAGTGGTCGCCATTCTTCGCCATGTTCTTGACGTAGGCGAAGATCTCCTGCCGCGCCTGGACCGTGTCCCACAGCAGTTTGAACACGCTACGCGGCATGTCCGGGTGCCGCACGATGCTGTGCGGCTGGCCGAGGACCTCGCGTTCGCTGTAGAGCGCCACATCCAGGAAGACATCGTTCGCGTAGGTAATACGACCGCTTGCGTCGGTCTTGCTGACAATGATGTCGTCCTCACCGAAGGTTCGTTCCCGGTTCGTCGGGGACACGCTGTATTTGGTCATCGCTATATCCGCGCCTGGTCCAGCCAGATGGCTAGATCAAATTCAATTGACTATCCCGCATATTGAATATGGATATTTCCTAATAACTACTTAAAGCCATATGGCTATTGACAGATAAAGCTCTGCCATAGAGCCTTGACTATAGGCCAATATGAAGATTCGCGCTGTTGGCAGCTCGGCTGTCAGGAGACTTGGCCGAGCGCCGCCTGGCCCCTGGCATCCGGGCGCCCGCCGCGCTACTTATGTGCCATGTCCCTCGCAGATGCCGTGATTCCGGCCAAGTCCGCCGTGCCCAAGGAGGGCGGCCGGCCCTTCGAGATCGCCTCCGACTTCGAGCCGGCGGGCGACCAGCCGCAGGCCATCGGCGAGCTGACCAAGGGCCTGGGCAAGGGCGAGCGCGACCAGGTGCTGCTGGGGGTCACCGGCTCGGGCAAGACCTTCACCATGGCCCGGACGATCCAGAACCTGGCCCGGCCGAGCCTGATTCTGGCGCCCAACAAGACCCTGGCGGCCCAGCTCTACGGCGAGATGAAGAGCTTCTTCCCGGAGAACGCGGTCGAGTACTTCGTCTCCTACTACGACTACTACCAGCCGGAGGCCTACGTCCCGCGCTCCGACACCTATATCGAGAAGGAAAGCTCGATCAACGAGCAGATCAACCGCATGCGCCACTCGGCGACGCGGGCGCTTTTCGAGCGACGCGACGTGGTGATCGTCGCCTCGGTCTCCTGCATTTACGGCATCGGCTCGCCCGAGACCTACGCCACCATGACGGTCACGGTGAAAGACGGCCAGACGCTCAATCGTTCGGACTTGCTGAAGGCCCTGGTCGAGCTGCAGTACAAGCGCAACGACGTGAACTTCCACCGCGGCACCTTCCGGGTGCGCGGCGATACCGTCGAGATCTTCCCGGCGCACTACGAGGACCGGGCCTGGCGGGTGAGCCTATTCGGCGACGACGTGGAATCGATCCACGAATTCGATTCGCTGACCGGCGAAAAGACCGACAAGCTGGAAGAGATCAAGGTCTACGCCAACTCGCACTACGTGACACCACGCCCGACCCTGCACCAGGCGGTCAAGCTGATCAAAGAGGAGCTAAAGGTCCGCTTGGAAGAGTTCCGTACGACCGGCAAGCTGCTCGAAGCCGAGCGGCTGGAGCAGCGCACCACCTTCGATCTGGAGATGATCGAGGCGACCGGCTCCTGCGCCGGCATCGAGAACTATTCCCGATTTCTTACGGGCCGCATGCCGGGCGAGCCGCCGCCGACCCTCTTCGAATATCTGCCAGAGGACGCGCTGCTGTTCGTCGACGAGAGCCACGTCACCGTGCCGCAGCTGCATGGCATGTTCCGCGGCGACTATTCGCGCAAGTCGACTCTGGCCGAGTACGGCTTCCGCCTGCCGTCATGCGTCGACAACCGCCCGCTCAAGTTCGAGGAGTGGGAAGTCATGCGGCCGCAGACGGTCTACGTCTCGGCCACCCCCGGCCCCTGGGAGCTGAAGCAGACCAGCGGCGTCTTCGTCGAGCAGGTGATCCGCCCGACCGGTCTGATCGATCCGGTCTGCATCATCCGCCCGACCGAGACCCAGGTCGACGACCTGATCGGCGAATGCCGCGCCACGGTGGAGCAGGGCTACCGCGCGCTGGTCACGACCCTGACCAAGCGCATGGCCGAGGACCTGACCGAATACCTGCACGAGGCCGGCCTAAAGGTGCGCTACATCCACTCCGACGTGGACACCCTGGAGCGCATCGAGATCATCCGCGATCTTCGTTTGGGCGTGTTCGACATCCTGGTCGGCATCAACCTGCTGCGCGAGGGCCTGGACATCCCGGAGTGCGGCCTGGTCGCCATCCTCGACGCCGACAAGGAAGGCTACCTGCGCTCCGCGACCTCCCTGATCCAGACTATCGGCCGGGCGGCGCGCAACGTGGACGGTCACGTGATCCTCTACGCCGACCGCATGACCGATAGTCTCACGACGGCGATCGAGGAGACCAATCGCCGGCGCGAGAAGCAGCAGGCTTACAACGCCGCCCACGGCATCACGCCGGAATCGATCAAGAAGCAGATCGCCGACATCCTAGAGAGCGTCTACGAGCGCGACCACGTGACCGTCGCCACCGGCGACGCCGACGCGCCGCACCTGATCGGCCACAACCTGCAGACCTACATTGCCGACCTTGAAAAGCGCATGCGCGCGGCCGCCGCCGACCTGGAGTTCGAGGAAGCCGCCCGCCTGCGCGACGAGATCCGACGGCTGGAGGAACAGGACCTGGGCGTGGGCGGCGCTACACCGGCCGCCGGCGGCAGCTTCGCCGAGCGCATCCGCCAGGCCGACGCCGCGAGCAAGAGCGGCAAGGGCAAGTACCGCGGCCGACGCAAGCGGCGCGGGCCGTAAGCTTCGACGCTCCGCAAAGACCGGCTCGACGTGTTATGCTGTAGCATTCGTCGATCGGGACTCGGAATCCCCATGACTCCCGAAACGCTGGCACAGCAGTACTACGAAGCCGAACGACAGGCACCGAAGGGCGGCTGGCGGGATCGTCACGAGATGATCCACGCGGCGATGAAGGGCTGCGTCGACCGCGGCGAGCGCGACGGACAGACCTTCTGGTGCGCGGTCTACAGCCATTATCTCGCGTTCGAGAGCCACTTCGTCGTAAGCGGCGAGTTTCCCAGCGCCGACAAGCCCTCCATCGCGCAGTACGTCGCCATGGCCTTCTGGGACGACGGCAGCCATGGCCCGGAGGACGCGATCCTGAGCGCGCTTTACCGCGAAGACCTGGACGCCCTCGCCTTCTTCCGCGCCTTTCTCGCCCACTACGGGCGCCTCTCGGCCTAGCCAGCGTCCCAAAGACCGCAACGGCATTGTCGGCATGGCGCCTGGGACCCCGCACAACGACGATCTACCGGACGCCAGCTTCCCGGTGTCGATCAAAGGCGTGCTCTTCGTCGACCGCCAGGTGGTCCTGCTGAAGACCGAGCGCGGCCAATGGGACCTGCCCGGCGGCCCGCTGGAGCCGGGCGAGGATCCCATGGACTGCCTGGTCCGGGAGATCGCCGAGGAGCTCGGCATCGACGTCTCGGTGGCGCAGATCCTCGATTGCTGGCTGCACGACATCCCCAGCGAGCGCGAGGTGCTGATCGTCACCTACGGCTGCGTCTACGACGGCGACGGGATTATCGCGCTCCGCTCCGATGTCAGGGAAGCCGGCCTGTTCCCGCTCGACGCGCTCGACGGCCTGCCCATGCCCGAGGACTACCGCACCTCGATCCGGCGCTGTCACCTGCTGCAGCGGTTCAAGAGCTAGCGATTTGTTCTGATCGCGTAGGCCGTCGATGTTTCATAAAAACGGCGGGTTACGCCAAGGCTAACCCGCCCTACGATGTCGTCGGAGGAAGGGTTCAGAAGACGATTACCTGGCCGTCTTCCGCCGCCTCGTACGGCACCTCGCCGCGGCGCGCCAGCATGTCGTCGCTCATGTGGGTGAGGATCAACCGCTTCGGGCGGATCGCCTCCAGGTGACCTTCCAAAGTCGCCAGGTCGAGGTGGAGTTGCACCTGCTTCTCGCGAAAGTAGGCCTCGGCGATGAAGAGGTCGGCCTCCCGGCCCGCGTCGATCAGGGCGTCGGTCCACTCGGTGTCGCCGCTGTAGGCCACGACGCGCTCCTCGGCCTCGACCCGGTAGGCGAAGAAGGGGCCGCCCGGGTTGCCGTGGTTGACCAGGTAGGGCGTCACTCGCGCGCCAACGATCTCGGCCGTCTCGCGTTCGGCGAGCTCGATCATCTCGAAGGGGAAGCGCTGTTTAGTCCGGGAGGAGCCGGGAAAGCTCGTCTCCATCACCCGCTCGAACCAATCGCACAGGCCGTGCGGCCCGGCAATGGTCAAGGGCTCCCTGCGCTTGGAGAAGAACTGCGCATCGAGCAGGAAGAACGGCAGGCCGCCGAAGTGATCGGCATGAAAATGGGTGAAGAGGATCGCCTTGATGGCGTTGCGGTCGATCTTTAGCTGCTTCAAGGCGATCAGCGACGAGGCGCCGCAGTCGATCAGCAGGTTGGTTTGCGCGCCGGTCAGATGGAAACAGGTGTTGAAGCGCCCGCCGCTGCCGAACGCGTCGCCACATCCTACGAACTGAAGCCGCATCACCAGTCCCCGCCAAGGTCGAAGCTGCCGCAATCATAGCGTGATCGCACGCCGCATCGAAGCGGCCCTGGCGCTTTGCCGAGACAGCGCCCAGCCATTACTCTTGCCCGCAGCCACAGACCGGAGACGGCCGTGACCCTGACCGACTGGCTCACCGTTCTGGTGATCGGCTGCTTCGCCGTCATGAGCCCTGGGCCGAATCTGCTGATCACCCTGCGCAACAGCTTGGCCTATTCGCGCTGCGCAGGCGTCCTCACGGCCCTTGGCCTGGCGCTCGGCAACTCCGTCCATGTCACCTACGGCCTGGTCGGAATCGCCGTGGTGATCGCCCAGTCGATCCTGCTGTTCACCGTCATCAAATGGTTGGGCGCCGCCTATCTGATCTTCATCGGCGTCCTGGCGCTGCGCAGCCGCGGCCTACAAGCCGAGGGCTGCGCGTCGGCAGCCCAGCCTGCAAAGAGCCCGATAGGGGCGATCCGCGACGGCTTTCTGACCAGTATCCTGAACCCGAAGGTGACGTTGTTCTTCCTGGCGCTCTTCACGCAGGTGATCGAGCCGCAGACACCGACCGCCGTACAGGCAGTCTACGGCGCGACTATCGTCGGGCTCGAGCTGTTTTGGTATTCGGCCGTCGCCCTGATCGTGGCGCAGTCACGGATCAAGGTCGCCTTCTTCGCCGCCGGCCGCTGGATCGATCGCATCACCGGCACACTCTTCATTGCACTCGGTATCCGCCTCGCCTTCGCCCGCGCGGCCGAGTAAACCGCCGCGTGCGGCAGACGTACGGTACGGGTCCAATTTATGCCGAATAGTGGTACGCCAGATGCCATTTTATTCGACCCAAGAATGGCACGAAAAGGCCTTGCCGGTTTCACAAGAGCTGCATTTTTTTCGTCACAATTCACGCTTAAGCTAGCGGTCATGGTCATTCGCAGCAGACCCATCAGCCTGACAGGTTGCGTCACGACGGCGTGCGCAGTGTCGCCCATGGTGTTCTGGGGAGGCGTACTCGCTTTCCTTTGCGCCGGTTTGCCGACGCCTTCCGCAGCCGTACCGGCGGCCTTGGTCGACTCCCTGGCGGTGCTCGTCATCCTGATGGCGCCCCTCGCGGCGGTGGCGCTCGGCATCTACCAGATCCGCGTGCACCGTGAGCGCCTCGGCGGGACTATTGCCGTTACGGCCGGCGCCCTATCGCTCGCGATTGCAGTCGCTATTGCCGCCTTTTCCTGGCTTGGCTGAAGAGGCGAGTCGGTCCCCCTGACACGCTTTCCCACGACACGTTCCTAGGCAGGCGTGTTCGCATCGAACTCCTGCGCCAAAACGGCATAGAGATAGCCGTCGCCCCAGCGTCCTGCGCCGTTATTGCCCGGCCCATCGTTCGGGCGCCGCTCGCTCAGCCGTAGCCTGCCCTCGCGTCGCATGCCGAGCTTTTCCATCACCCGCCAGGAGGGATGGTTGTCCACATCGGCCTGGGCCCAGACCCGGTGCAGGCGCAGCTGCCTGAAGCCGTGCACCAGGACGCAGCGGGCGGCCTCCGTCGCATAGCCCTGGCCGTGCCGTTCCGGATCGAACCAATAGCCCAGCTCGGCCTCCCAGGAGGCGATCCGAGAGACACCGAGGTAAACCCCGCCGATCAGGCGCTGCTCGCCGCCATGTAGCGCGGCGAGGCAGAACTCGCGCCGCGGTTCCTCCTCCGCCGATTTGGCCATCTCGCGCACGAAAGCCTGGCTTCGGTCGGGCGTCGGGTTCCAATGCATCGGCAGCAGATAGCGCCAGAAGACCCGTCTCTGGGCGAAGCCATGCCAGGCTCGCCAATCCGCCGGCACGAAGTCGCGCAGCACGAGCCGCTCCGTGAAGAGCGACAACCCGGAGGCCTTTCCCGCCATCAGCCGATCCCGACGCAGATCAACGTATCCCAGCGGCAATTCTAAGGTGTTCTGCGGTTCCGACGCACCCCTCAATCGGCCGCTAGTTGACAATCCCGCCGCCTGGGCCAATCTCGTCGGTGGTCCTGCCCGGAAAAACCCCGGGCCTCCGGAGAGGCGAGCATGAGCGAGAAAATCGTCAAGTCCGACGCTGAGTGGCGCGATCAGCTGACACCCCAGCAGTACAAAGTGACGCGGCAGTCCGGCACCGAACGGGCCTTCACCGGCAAGTATCACGACAGCAAGACGCCGGGCCTCTACAAGTGCATCTGCTGCGGCCAGCCCTTGTTCTCGTCCGAGACCAAATACGACTCCGGCACCGGCTGGCCCTCCTTCTATGCGCCGGTCGCCGACGAAGCGGTCGCCACCAAGGAGGACCGCAGCCTTTGGATGACCCGCACCGAGGTGCTCTGCTCCCGCTGCGACGCGCACCTCGGTCATGTCTTCCCGGACGGGCCGGACCCGACCGGCCAGCGTTACTGCATGAACTCGGCAGCGCTGTTGCTGGAGCCGGAGGACAGGGACTGAACCCCCGGCCGCCGCGCCGGTTGGCAGCCGATCGGGCTGTGGAACCCATAAACACGCTGTCCGCGACAGACATGGCCGCCCCCCTGCCCAAGACCGCCCTGGGCCGTCTCTGGGCCTGGGCGGTTCTGCTGATCATGGGCGTGGCTTGGGGGCTTACCTTCTCCCTGGCCAAGATTGCGGTCGATGGCGGCGCCCACCCGCTCGGCATCACCCTTTGGCAGGCCCTGCTTGGCGCCGCTCTGCTTCTGGCTGTCACTCTGGCGCGGCGCCGCCCGCTTCGCCTCGGCGCCAGCTATTTGAATCTCTACCTCCTCTGCGCGCTGCTCGGCACGGCGGTTCCCGGTGTCCTGTTCTTCTACGCCGCCCTGCATGTGCCGGTGGGTGTGCTCTCGATCACGGTGACTTTGGTCCCGATCCTGACCGTCGTGCTCTCGGCGCTGCTCGGCGTCGAACGGCTCGCCTTGGCCCGCGTGACGGGAGTGCTGCTCGGCCTGCTGTCAGTGCTCTTACTGGTCGCGCCGGAGGAGAGCTTGCCCGACCCCGGCACGGCGCCCTGGGTCTTGGCGGCCTGCGCCGCGTCCGCCTGCTATGCGGCGGAGAACCTGGTGATCGCGCTACGCACGCCGCCCGGGGCGAACGCCTTTTCAGTCGCCGGCGGCATGTTCGTCGTGGCTAGCGTTTTTCTGATGCCGATCGTCGCTTGGACCGACAGCTTCGTCCCTCTGGCCTGGCCCTGGGGCGCGGTCGAGTGGTCGATCATCGGCATGAGCGCGATCAGCGCCGTGGCCTACAGCCTCTTCATCTACCTGGTGAACCGCGCCGGGCCGGTGTTCGCCAGCCAGACCGCGTATGTCGTGACCCTCTCCGGGGTCTTCTGGGGGATCGCGATCTTCGGTGAGGTTCATTCCTTCTGGATCTGGCTTTCGCTGCTCCTGATGATGATCGGCTTGACCTTGGTGCGGCCGCGCGAGGCCGCGGCGGAGCCGGTCGGCTAGCCGGACTTGCCTGGGACTTGTCCGCGCAGTGCCGCGCCGGGCAGACTGTGGCTAGGTGCCACGCTTCCGAGAGGGTCATCATGAGCCGCGCCTTCGTAAAGGAGCCTGACGGCGACGAGGTGGCGGACGGCCAGCCCGAGCTGCCGATCTCGCCCCATCCCAACTATCTGCGGCCCCAGGGCCTGGCGAAACTGAAGGACCGACTGGCCAAGCTTCAGCAGCAGCGCTGCGTCCTGGCGGCCGACCCGGACGACCTGCTGAAACGCACGCCGCTCGCCCAGGTGCAGCGCGAGATTCGCTACCTGGAGGCCAGGATCGAGCAGGCGATCCTGATCGACCCTTCTGCCCAGCCGGCCGTTCGTGTCGCCTTCGGCGCCAGCGTGGAGGTGGCCGACGAAGCGGACCAGATCCGCCGTTTCACCATCGTCGGCGAAGACGAGGCCGACCCGGCGGCCGGGCTGGTCAGCTGGGTCTCGCCCCTGGCCCGTGCCCTGCAGGATGCGGCCGTCGGCGACCTGATCGTCTGGGAACGCCCGATGGGCGACCTGGAGCTCGAAGTACGGGCCATCAGCTACGAGGCGCCTTAGGGCCATTTGGCCCCATTTCGCAGCCGTGGCGGGAACAGATTCTCGGCAGGGTTAGGCGCGGACGGCGTCGTGGAGCGATCCTCTGCAAGGCCTTCGGCAAAGCGGCCGGCCGGCACGGCCTGAAAAAGTGGGCGGGACCAGCGGGATCGGCCCCGATCCATGGAATTTCCGACAAGCCGTTGAAAAAAAGCACCGGAACGCGCATCTAGAAGCCTGTTGGGGGCAAATTGGGCCGTCGGGGCCGGCCTCTCCTCCTGCCACGGAAAACCGGCGAACACGGTGACCGGCGGGGACGGTATGGCAAAACCAGCCGGGTCGGCCGGCGGGAAGGGTTGGTCGGTATGGACGATCTGGCGACGACGATGGGCCGCAGCCGGCGGATCCCAGGCCTGTTGCCTGCCGCACCCGCTGCCATCGCGCTGCTACGGAGGTCGCTGTCGCCTTGATTGTCGTCCCCATCCTAGAGGTGGCGGGCGGGCTCGGCCTTCTGCTGGTCGGCGGCGAGTTCCTGCTTCGCGGCGCCGTCGCGCTGGCACGGCGCTTCGGTTTGCCTCACCTGTTGATCGGCCTGACCGTTGTCGCCGCAGCGACCTCGATGCCCGAGATGGTGGTGACCGTCGCCACCGGCCTGGAAGGCGTGCCCGACGTGGGAGTCGGCAACGTCATCGGCTCTAACATTGCCAATGTGCTCCTGATCCTGGGCGCGGCCGCCCTGCTCTTTCCGATCCGCACCAAGCCGCGCGACATGGCCCGGGACTGCGCGGCCGTGTTAATCGCGACCGCCATCTTCGTCTTCTTCGCCATCATGGGGAGCTTTCGCTGGTACCACGGCGTCGTGATGTTCGCGCTGCTGGTCGGCTACATCGGCTACTCCTACATGGAGGAGCGCCGGCGGCAGAGAGCCGCCCTAGGCGACCCCGATCCTGCCGAGGGCGAAGACATCGAAGTACCGAGTTCCTGCAAGGTGGCGCTGGCCCTTGTCGGCATCGGCGTGGGCGGGCTGGCGGTCGGCTCCGAGCTTCTGGTCAAGGGCGCCGTGTCAATCGCCCGCGCCGCCGGCGTGTCCGAGGCCGTGATCGGCCTGACCTTGGTGGCCATCGGCACCTCGCTACCCGAGCTGGCGACCTCCATCGTCGCCGGCATCCGCCATCACTCCGAGGTCGCGCTGGGCAACGTGCTGGGCTCCAACCTCTTCAACATCCTGGCCGTGCTGGCGGCGCTGTCGATCACCATTCCCTTCACCGTCGCCGCCGAACTGATCATGGTGGACATCTGGGTGATGGTGGGGGCGACCGTCTTGCTGATCCCCATCATGGCCACCAAGTGGCGCATCGGACGCTTCGAAGGCGGCTTTTTCCTGGTGCTCTATGGCTCCTACATCGCCTGGCAGTTCTACCGTATGCCCGTTGGCGCCTCGTAAGGGCGGCTTTGTAAACGGCCTTGTCTCCTGAGCGGCGGACTTGTGCCGGCTCGCGCCCTCACGCAGGATCGCAGGCCATGAACGAAGCCCCGCTCGCTCGGCATCCCGATCACTATCCAAAGGCTGCGCTGGTGACCGGCGCGGCGCGGCGCATCGGCCGGCGCATCGCCCTGGAGCTGGCGGCCGACGGCTGGGCGGTGGCCCTGCACTACAAGGCCTCGGCCGAGGAGGCGGCGGGTGCGGTCGAAGAGATCGAGCAGGCGGGGGGCCGCGCCGTCGCCCTGCAGGCGAACTTGGCATCGGAGGCGGAAAGCAGCGCACTCGTACCACGCGCGGTCGAGGCGTTGGGGCCGCTGGGCTGCCTGGTCAACAACGCGTCCGTCTTCGAGCTTGACCTGCATGACACGGCAACGCGCGAGTCCTGGGATCGCCATATCGAGCCCAACCTGCGGGCGCCTTTCGTGCTGTCCCAGGCCTTCGCCGAAAGTCTGCCGGCCGACCAGGGCGGCGTGATCATCAACCTGCTCGATCAAAGGGTATGGAATCCGACGCCGTTCTTCATCAGCTACAGCCTCTCTAAAGCGGGGCTCTGGGCGCTGACTCGAAGCCTGGCTCTTTCGCTCGCGCCGCAGATCCGCGTCAATGGAATCGGACCCGGTCCGGCCCTGCCGAGCCCGCGGCAAAGCCAGAGCCAGTTCGAGCGTCAGAGCGCGCGTATGCCGCTCGGCCGCGGCACGACCGCCGAGGAGATCGCCGCGGCCGTACGATTCATCCTTGCGGCGCCGGCCATGACCGGGCAGATGATCGCCCTCGACGGCGGCCAGCACCTGGGCTGGGCACAACCGCCCGAGGGCTATCGCTTCCCGGAGGATGAATGAACAAGAGGCTAGGGAGCGGCGCGGCATGACCGACGACAAGGCCGGCAAGACGGCGGCAAGAGGCGGCAAGCGGCGGCGGCTGGCGGACCCCAAGACGCAGCAGATCGTGATCCGCGACCTCACGCTTTCCTGCTCGATCGGCCTTACCGACGACGAGCGCGGGCGTCGGCAGCGCCTGCGCCTCAACCTGGAGCTGGAGGTGCAGCCCAAGCTGCCGCGCGACGACACCATCGCCGAGGCGGTCGACTACTCCCGTGTCGTTCGTCGCGTGCGCGCCGCCTGCCGCGAGAACCCCGTCCGGCTAGTCGAGACCCTGGCCGGCGCGGTGGCCGAGGCCTGCTTCGACGACAAACGGGTCAAGGCGGTGACAGTGAGGATCGAAAAACTCGACCGCTATGCCGACATCGGCGGCATCGGGGTCGAAATGCTCTTCACGCGAGGCCGCGCATGACCCGCCGTGCCGGCCCGGAAAACCCGACGATCGGGCTATGTCGAAAGTGGTTAACAAACCGTTAATACGACCTAAGGCCTTGCCATAGCGACAATTCCTTAGCACGCAGGCTGTCAAGTTGTGCACAGCACGTCTGATTGGGTCCGACAGGGGGGTCAGGTGTGGCAAAAATATGGTAGTTAACAGTTCCTTTACAGTTGACTATTGAATTCCTATTATATTTCAATATATTAGATATATTGCCTAATAATTAGGCAATCCGTTAAAAGGCCTTGTTTCACTAGGATGACAAAGCCGCCGGCAGTGGATAACCACAGACTTATCCACAAAATCCGTGGATAGATCACGCCGACGTATCTTGAAGGGCCGTCCAGAGGCCTGAGATTGACGATCCACGTGCTTCCTGTGACAGTGCGGCCATGGTCAGCGTGCGCGGAAAACGCCGGCTGGACGATCCCTCGGCAGGCGGCAAACGCTCAGCCATGGCGCCGGAAGACGACCCCGGCGCCGGTGCTCCTGTTGATGATCTAGCAGCAGTCGCGGCTGGGGTGTCTTTGGAGCGCGGGGTCGAGGCCATCGCCGAGGCGGTGAAGACCCTACCGCCCGGCCCGGGCGTCTACCGCATGCTGAACCGGCGCGGCGACGCGCTCTACGTCGGCAAGGCGCGCAACCTGCGCAAACGGGTCACCAACTACACTCAGATCGGCAAGCTGCCGCGCCGCCTGCAGCGGATGGTGGCGGAAACCGCGAACCTCGAGGTGGTCACGACCCATACCGAGGTCGAGGCGCTGCTGCTGGAGAGCAACCTCATCAAACGCTTGATGCCGCGCTATAACGTGCTGCTGCGCGACGACAAGTCGTTCCCCTACATCCTGATCACCGGCAACCACGACTATGCGCAGATCGCCAAGCACCGCGGCGCCCACACCCGCGACGGCGAGTACTTCGGCCCCTTCGCCTCGGCCGGCGCAGTCAACCGCACCATCACCGCCCTGGAGAAGGCCTTCCTGCTGCGCTCCTGCTCCGATGCGGTCTTCTCCAGCCGTACGCGGCCCTGCCTGATGCACCAGATCAAGCGCTGCGCCGCGCCCTGCGTCGGACGCGTCTCCCAGGCCGACTACGGCGCCCTGGTGCAGCAGGCGAAGGATTTTCTCACGGGCCGCTCGCATGACATCCAGGCGCAACTCGGCGACGCCATGCAGGAAGCCTCGGAGCGGCTCGACTTCGAGGCTGCGGCGGTCTACCGCGACCGCCTGCGCGCGCTCGCCCACATCCAGTCGCACCAGGCGATCAACGTAGAGGGGCTCGACGACGCCGACGTCATAGCCGCCCATCAGGAGGCGCGGCAGACCTGCATCCAGGTCTTCTTCTTCCGCGCCGGGCGCAACTACGGCAACCGCGCCTACTTCCCGTCGCACGATAAGAACCTCGGCCTGACCGAGGTGCTGTCGTCCTTCGTCGCACAGTTCTATGACAACAAGCCGACGCCCAAGGTGGTCCTGGTCAGCCACGCACTGGAGGACCAGGCGCTGGTCGCCGAGGCGCTCAGCTTCCGCGCCGGGCACAAGGTGAACCTGCTGCGGCCGCAACGCGGCGCCAAGCGCAAGCTGATCGAGAGCGCCTTGGCCAACGCCCGCGATGCGCTGGCCCGACGCCTGGCCGAGAGCAGCAGCCAGCGCAAGCTGCTGGAATCCGTCGCCGCGACCTTCGGCCTGGAGGCGATTCCCGAGCGCATCGAGATCTACGACAACAGCCACATCCAGGGCAGCAACCCTTACGGCGCCATGGTGGTTGCCGGCCCCGAGGGCTTCGTCAAGAACGCCTACCGCAAGTTCCGCATCAAGGGCAGCGAGCCGTCAGCGGCGGCCGAGACCGCACAACCCGCGGGCTTGGCCGAGGAGGCCGCGCCCTTCGTCTCGGGCGCGGGGGGCGACGACTACGCCATGATGCGCGAGGTGCTGGAGCGCCGCTTCAGCCGCGCTCTCAAGGAGGATCCGGAGCGCGAGACCAACCTCTGGCCCGACTTGGTGCTGCTCGACGGCGGGCGCGGCCAGCTCAACGTGGCGCGCGAGGTCTTCGCCGATCTCGGCCTGGAGGACCTGCCGGTCGCCGCCATCGCCAAAGGGCCGGAGCGCGACGCCGGACGGGAACGGATCTTCCTGCCGGACCGTGCACCCATGCTGCTGCCGCCGCGCGATCCCCTACTCTACTACCTGCAGCGCCTGCGCGACGAGGCACACCGCTTCGCCATCGGCAGCCATCGCGGCGGCCGCAGCAAGGCCCGGTTGCGCTCGGTGTTGGACGAGATCCCCGGCATCGGTGCCAAGCGCAAGCGCACCCTACTGCACCACTTCGGCTCGGCCGGCGCTGTGGCGCGGGCGGGCCTGGCCGACCTGGAGGCGGTCGAGGGCATCAGCACCGCGGTGGCCCAGCGCATCTACGACCACTTCCACAGCGAAGGCTGAAGCGGATGCGGCAACGGGCAGATTATGAACTGACCAGCTGAGCCCCGGAATTTTGACGAGCTTTCTCCATGGCCTTGTCCGCACGCCACAGGATCCTCTCGGTTGAAACGGCTTCACCCTCGTGGGTGACGGTCAAATGGGCCGACGGCCACATAAGCCAGTTTCCGGGATTGTGGCTTCTCGCTGCCTGCTCCTGCGCGCTCTGCGGAAGCACGGAATCCGCCGTGCGGCGCAGCTTGCTCACCGAGCTGCCGGATGAGCCGGACGTCGTGTTCGCCGCCACGGATGCCGAAGGCTGCTTGATCGTGGACTGGGGTGTCGGTCACGGTTCCCGCTTCGAGCCCATCTGGCTGAGGGCCCATTGCCTGTCGGATGCGGAGCGGCAACGCCGCCTGATCAAGCCGCAGCTATGGGGCGGGGAAATCGGCAACTCCCTGCCCTACATGTCCTACACGGAGGTGTCCGGCGATTCCGACCTTCATCTGGCCTTTCTGGAGACCCTGCGCGATCTGGGGTTCGTCATCCTTCAGGATGTGCCAGCCGATCGCGAGCGTACCGAGGAGGTCGCAGGCCTGGTGGGCAAGCGGCGCATCACCAACTATGGCATCTTCGAGCTGAAGTCGAAGCCAAACCCCGAGATCGTCGGCGACATGGCGGTTGCCCTCAACCTCCATACCGATGAGCCCTATCGCCGCGATCCGCCTGCCATTACCTTTTTCCACGTGCTGGCCCAGAGCAGCCATGGCGGGGACTCCAGGATCGCCGACGGCTATCGCGTGGCAGAGACTCTGCGGCGCAAGGACCCGGAAGCCTTCGAGATCCTTGCCTCGACGCCTGCCCGCTTCCACCGCACTCTGGCGGAAGGGCGCGCGTTCGACATCGAGGCGCCGATCATCAGTCTGGACCGAGCTGGCACTGTCACCGGCATCCGCATTCTGGACCGTGGTATGGCGCCGGTGGATGTCGCGCCACCGAGCCGTGCGCACGCTTCTTGCGCTGCTTTACGTCGGCGAAGACATGGTCACGGTGAAGCTGCAGGCCGGCGAAATGCTGGTGTTCAACAATCAAAGGGTACTCCACGGGCGCACTGCATTCGATCCGTCGCGTTCCGAGCGTCATGTGCGCAGCTGCCACGTCGATCTCGACGAGTTCCATTCCAAGCTGCGGGTCGCCTATCGGGCACGGGGCCGGGAGGAGGCATGGATGAAGTTCAGTCAAGGCGCCGTAGTTTGACGACATATGACCTTGATTTGATTCGATCTTTCAGTGATTTCGCATTGGCCGGCAATCCGATCAAACGGAATGTGGCGGCAACAAGCCTGATTAAACCGACGGTAACAGCCTTTAACATTGCTGTGCTAAAAGGACGCGCTGCCGGTCCGATCCGATAGCCGGCCCAACGGCCCAACGAAGCGAAACGGCGATGCTGACCAGCCTGCCCAACCTGCTGACTCTGTCGCGGATCGTGATGATCCCGCCTGTGGTGGTCCTGCTCTACCTGGACACCCCCCTGGCGCGTTGGATCGCCTGTGCGCTCTATGCCACGGCCTGCGTCACCGATTACTTCGACGGCTATCTGGCGCGCCATTGGGAGCAGGTCTCCGGGCTCGGCCGCTTCCTCGACCCGATCGCCGACAAGCTGCTGGTCGCCGCCGTGTTGCTGATGCTGGTGGCCAACGGCACCATCGTCGATCTGACGATTCTGCCGGCCTTGGTGATTCTCTGTCGCGAGATCCTGGTCTCCGGCCTGCGCGAATACCTGGCCGAGATCCGCGTGCCCATGCCGGTCAGCCGACTGGCAAAGTGGAAGACCATGATCCAGATGATCGCCCTTGGCGTGCTGATCGTCGGCGATGCCGGCCCCGCCGCCCTGCCGGTGCTGGATATCGGCGTGATCGGCCTCTGGATCGCCGCCCTGCTTACCTTCATCACCGGTTACGACTATCTGCGGCGAGGTCTAGAGCACATGCTGGCCGAGCGTCCCGAGAAGCCGGTGCCCGACAAGGGACCGCCGAGCTCCGGGAAGGCGGCGGACGGCTCGCCGGCGCCCTGAAACAACGAAACGACAGCCTTTTGCCGGCCATCGCGCAGCTTGCGGAGCGTTGACTCGGGCGGCCTCCGTCCCTTTGTCTAGGAGCAGCGCGTCACAGTGAATTCACCAAGATGAGGCGAGTGCGGTGCCATGAGCCAGGATGCTCCGAGTGTGGGCGCCATGAAGATATTCGGCCTTGCCGGCTGGAGCGGCAGCGGCAAGACCACCCTGATCACCCGGCTTATCCCGGAGCTGGTGGGCCGCGGCCTGCGCGTCTCGACCATGAAGCACGCCCATCACGGCTTCGACATGGACGAGGAGGGTAAGGATTCCTTCGAGCATCGCCGCTCCGGGGCGCAGGAGGTGCTGATCACCTCGGCCCGCCGCTGGGCGCTGATGCACGAGCTGCGCAATGCGGAAGAGCCCGAGATCGAGGAGCTGATCGGGCGCATGACGCCGGTCGACCTGCTGCTGATCGAGGGCTTCAAGCGCCAGTCGCATGCAAAGCTGGAAGTCTACCGCGCGGCGGTCGGCAAGCCCCTGCTCTGTCTGGACGATCCGCAGATCGTCGCGGTCGCCAGCGACGGTCCCCTGCAAGACTTGACGGCAGATTTGCCCCTGCTCGACCTGAACGATATCGAGGCGATCGCCGACTTCATCATCAAGCGCTGCGGGCTCACCGCAGTGGCCAGGGGCGCCGCCTAGGGCAGTCGGGCACCCGCAAGGTCGGTGCGCTCCAAGACCGTTCGCTCCATCACGGCCTGGCTCAAGTCGGCCGCCTTCAGGGAGGCGTCGGTCAGGTCGGCTTCGGTCAGATCGCTGGAGCGGAGGTTGGCGCCGTCCAGCACGCTGGAGACGAGCCGGGCCCGGCGCAGGTTGGTCGGGCAGTAACGCCCGGTGCGGCGCCCCTCGGAATCGATGATCTCACGCACCGCCAGCCGCGCCTGGTCCAGGCGCGCATGGCTGAGGTCGCTCTCCTCCAGGTTGGCGCCCTCAAGAACGGCACGGCTGAGGTCGGCCTCGACTAGGCTCGCATTGGTCAGGTCGGCCATGACGAGCTGGCTGCCGACCAGATAGGCACCGGCCAGGTTGGCGCCGGTGAGCACCGCGCCGCTGAGGTCCCGGCCACTCAGGTCGAAGTAGGTCAGGTCGGCGTCCGTCAGGTCGCAGCGAGTACCCTGCCGACCGTTGGTTTCAACCCAGACGCCGTGGGCGGCGATCTGTTCCTGCAGGCGGGCCATCGGGTCGCTTTCGATCTGCGCCCAGGTCGCCTCGTCGGTCTTGGCCTGGGCCAGATCGTCGAGATCGATTCTGGCATCGACGAGCGAGGCGCCGCAGAAATCAGCGCCGTGCAGCGAAGCATCGCGCAGGTTGGCGCGCTCCAGCTTGGCGCCGCTGAAGGAGGCTCGCTCAAGCGAGGCCCGGGTCAGATCGGCGCCGCTGAGGTCGGCACCGGCCAGGACCGCAGCCTTCAGGTTGGCCTCCGTGAGATCGGCATTGCACACGTTGCAACCATCAAGCCGCGCCCGTTCCAGCACGGCATTGGCGAGCACGGCCGAGGAGAGGTCGGCACCCGAGGCATTGACGTTGGTCAGCACCGCCTCGCCCATGTCGGCGCCACTCAGGCTCGAACGTAGGGCGCGCATCCCATCGCCGCCGCTGGCGTCGAGCAGCGAGCCGCCGCGCAGGTCGGCGTCGCTGAGGTTGGCGCCGTGCAGCTTGGCCCCGCGCAGGTTAGCGCCACGCAGATCTGCTTTTTCCAGATTGGCCCGGGTAAGGTCCGCGTTGGCCAGGTCGGCGGTGAAGAGGTCGGCCTGACTCAGGTCTGACCCGCGCAGACTGCTGTTCGCCAGCTTGGCACCGGAGAGCTTGGCCGCGGGCAGCTGCACAGCCACGAGATCGGCACCTATCAATTCGGCAAGCGAGAGATCGGCCCGCATGCCGCCGCGCCGCTCCATGATCCAGTGCCGGTGCTTCGCCAGAACTTCGGCGAGCTTCTCCGGGGTCATCTGCTGCCCCCAAACTGCAATGCAAATGCCGCCGGCCGAGGAAGGGCTCTTTTTACGCTTTTACCATAGCCTTTCCGGCTGAAACGGCCGTCTAGTGTCATTCAGCAGTCGTGAAGGCATGCTTAACGCCAAGATTTGCGAAACTCGTACGATTACTTACGAGATTATGGTCCAGCACGATGGACGCTGGCTGATCGACTGCTTGCTCGAGCAAAAGCTGGAAGCCGTGGCGCGAGCGCGCGCGCTGTTAGCACGTGGCGCGGCGGAAGCGGTCAAGGTCGTAAAACGGCGCAGCCGGGCCGATGGCCAATCCGTCACGACCGAGGTGCTGCACGAAACCCTGGCCGACCCGAAGGGCCCCCGCTTCGCACTCTCCGGCACACCCGAGAACCTGCCCGTCTGCAAGACCCTGTCCGATCTCGAAAGCGCGGCGGGCCGCCGGACCATCGGCCGCCTGCTGCGCGACTACCTGCAGCACTGCCAGATCACGCCGACCGAGCTGATGTTCTGCTGGCCCCACGCGCGCCGACTGCGCGACGACTGCTCCTTGCTGCAGGCGGCGATCCATCACGTCGCCAGCCGGCAGGCAGACAAGGCCGGGCAAAGCGCCGGCGCGCGCGTCAAGGCGCTGGACGCCTTGGTGGATCAGGCAATCAAGCGGGCCCATAGCCTCGACAGTGAACGGCGCAAATGGCCCCGGCTGGAAGCGGGGACCCTGCGCGACCTGGAGGAGACGGTGCGGCTCGGCGTCCCTGGCGAGGCGAAGCGCCCGCTTTTCCTCGCCTTGCTGAGCGACCGGCTGCTGCTGCTCGCCGGTCTGGAGCACAAGCTGGAATTCCTTCTGCGCCTGCTCGACGGCGCGGCCGGGCCGGCCGGGGAAGGCGGGATCGAGAGCGTGATCGCCGACTGCCTGGCTTTTCCCGACGTCCTGCAGGCGGTTGCCGGCGCCCCCGGAACCCGCTTTGCCCGGCTCTGCCTGCTGGCCGACGTGCTCGCCGGCCGGCTCTCGCCGGCACGCCGGCAGGAGCTTCCGGCGCTGGCGGCCCTGACCGCTCTCATCAAGGACGGCCGCGGCGAAGCCTGCCGCAGGACGCTCGAAGAGCGGCTCGCGGCGGACCTGGCCGGCAAAGCGCCGCTGGACGCGAGCGGCGCCCAGCCCGAAAAGCGCCTGATCGAGCTGCTTGGCCGCCGCTTGCGGCAAAGCGACGGCAGTTGGATCGGCGGCGAGGCGACGCGCCGGGCCCTGGAAGCGCGCGGCCGCCGGCTGCGCGAACAGAGCCTGCGCGATCTCGGACTGCAGTCGACAGCCGATTCCCTGGCCAGCGGCGACTGCTAGGCGCGCTGGCTGGCCCCTGCGGCCTCTCAGCCTGCCCCGTCGGTATGCTTGCTGGGGCGGGGCCGGCCGCCTATCTTTTGGGGAGCGGCGAAGGCGCCGCCTGCGCGGCATTTCAGGAAATACAGACGCTTATCGATGGTCCAGCTGACCGACGACTGCTTCGCCCACGGAGGCCGTATGATGACGACGGCCGAAGCGCTGGCGCTGCTCGCGAAGAAGCTGGAAACCGTGAGCGACAGCGAGAGGGTCGCGCTGCCGGAGGCCTTTGGCCGTATCCTGGCCGAGGACGTGACGGCGCCGGCCGACGTGCCGCCGCACGACAACTCTGCCGTCGACGGTTACGCCGTGTTCTTCGACGACCTGGACCCGGAGCGCGAGACCCGTTTACCGCTGGTCGGCCGGGTTACCGCTGGGCACCCGCTGCAACAGCCGGCTGAGCGCGGGGCGGCGGTGCGCATTTTTACCGGCGCCCCCATGCCCGAGGGCCCAGACACCGTGATGATGCAGGAGGACTGCCAGATCGAGGACGAGCAGGTAGTGATCCCGCCTGGCATCAAGCGCGGCGGCAACCGGCGCAAGCGGGGCGAGGACATCGCCGCCGGCAGCCGCGTGCTGCGCCAGGGCATGCGCCTGCGGGCCCAGGACCTGGGCCAGGCGGCGGCGGTCGGCCGGCACGAGCTGCTGGTCGCCAAGCCGCTCAAGGTCGCGCTCTTCTCCACCGGCGATGAGCTGCGCGAGCCCGGCAGCGCGCTCGAGCCCGGCAGCATCTACGATTCCAACCGCTTCACCGTCGGCGGGCTGCTGCGCGGGCTGGGCTGCGCCGTAGACGACCTGGGCATCCTGGCCGACCGGCGCGAGATCGTGCAGAGCGCGCTCGACGAGGCCGCCGAGGACCATGACCTGATCGTCACTTCGGGCGGCGTCTCGGTCGGCGAGGAGGACCACGTCAAGCAGTCAGTCGAGGCGCTGGGCGGGCTCCACCTCTGGCGCCTGGCGATCAAGCCGGGCCGGCCGATCGCGCTCGGCCAGATCGGCCACGTACCCTTCGTCGGACTGCCGGGCAATCCGGTGGCCGTCATGGTCACTTTCATGACCATCGTGCGGCCGATGATCCTGCGCCTGATGGGCGGCACGGAGCTGGAGCCGCATCACTTCCAGGTGCGCGCCGGCTTCGCCTACAAGAAAAAGGAGAGCCGCCGTGAATGGGTGCGCGCCCGCCTGGAGAGCGACGGCAACGGCGGCTGGCAGGCGATCAAGTTCCCGCGCGATGGCGCCGGCATCCTTTCCTCCATGGTCGAGTCCGACGGTCTAGTGGAGCTGCCCGAGGGTATCACGGAGCTAGCGCCCGGCACCCTGGTCGACTTCCTGCCCTTCAGCGAGGTCCTGTGATGAAGCTGCTCTATTTCGCCTGGCTGAAGACCAAGACCGGCGTCGCCGAGGAAGACCTCTCCCCGCCCGCCGAAATCACCACCGTGGCCGCCCTGCTCGACTGGCTGAAGACGCGCGGACCCGGCCACGCCGAGGCCTTGGCCGATCTCTCCCTGGTGCGGGTGGCGGTTAATCAGGAGTATGCTCGGCCGGGCGACCCGGTTAAGCCGGGCGACGAGATCGCCCTCTTCCCGCCGGTGACCGGAGGCTAGGGCCAGTGCACAGCGTCGACATGTACCCCCCTCCCCATCCCTCCCCCGCAAGGGGGGAGGGCTTCGGGCGGCACGGCTGCCACAGCACCCCCTCCCCCTCGACGGGGGAGGGCCGGGGTGGGGGTGGTTCCGGCCGCGTTACCGCGGACAGGAGTGCGCCATGATCCGCGTGCAGCGCGAGGACTTCGATGTCGGCCGAGAGCTGGCCGCACTAACGGAGGGCAATCCCAAGGTCGGCGGCGTTACCAGCTTCGTTGGCCTGGTGCGCGACATCGCTGGCGAAGGGACGGTCAGCGCGATGACCCTGGAGCACTATCCGGGCATGACCGAAAAGATGCTCGAGCGTATCGAGGCCGAGGCGAACGAACGCTGGCCGCTGGAGGCCAGCCTGATCATCCACCGCTACGGCCGGCTGGAGCCGGGCGACCGCATCGTGCTGGTGGCGACGGCCAGCACCCACCGGTTGGCCGCCTTCGAGAGCTGCCACTTCCTGATCGACTGGCTGAAGACCAAGGCGCCCTTCTGGAAGCTGGAGGATACCGGCGAGGGAGCCCAATGGGTCGACGCCCGTTCGAGCGACGACGCGGCCGCCGCACGCTGGGCCAAGGACGAGCCCGACGCGGCCGAGTAGGGCCAAAGACGAAGATTTCGGCTAGCTCTTCCATCCCACGGCGACGACGAATTCGCCGGGGATCTCATAGGCCTTGCCGTTGCGATAGGGCTCGATCGAGGCCAGGTATTCCTCAGCGGCGGCCTTGCCGTCGATCTCGTCGAAGCGCGAAGCCGCAAGCGCGACCGGCCCGCCATAGAGCGCGGCGGTCACCGCCGACTCGTCGTCGTCGAAATGCAGGGTCGAACTCAGGCGGCGACTGACCACATCTTTCAGGCCGAGCGCCATCAGGATCTCGGCCAGCAAGTCATTGGTTCCCAGCCGGAAGAATAGCGGGCAAACCTCCGAGGCGACGCGGCGGTCGACGATCGGAAAGATCTCCGCCCAGCCACAGTTCCCGCGCTCGCCCCAGACGGCCGCCACCAGCCGTCCGCCCGGCTTGAGGACACGGGTCATTTCGCGCAGCGCCACCTCCGGCCGCGGCATGTACATCAGCCCAAGGCCGCAGAGCGCCGCATCGAAGGCCTCGTCCGGCAACTCGAGCACCTCTCCATCCATGCGGCGATAGCTCACGTTGCCGACGCCCGCTACCGCCGCGCGGACTGTCGCCTCTTCCACCATGCGTCCGGAAATATCGGTTCCCAGCACACTGCCGCCCGGCTCGACGGCCGCGGCGGCGGGCAGCGTGATCAGTCCGGTACCGCAGGCGACGTCGAGGACCACCTCGCCGAGCCGCAGGTGGGCCATGTCCAGGAGCAGCGTTTGCGCCGGCGCCAGTTGCGCCCGCCAGGCATTCTCGTAGATGCCGGCCGCGCGGTCCCACCCGTAGCGCTGGACACGGCGCTGCAGTCTCGCTTCCATCTCAGGCGCCCACCGGCTGGACGATCTTCACCTCGCGTTTGACCTCCACGGCGTCACGCACGACTTCGAGCATGGCCCCGAACTCGTCGGCTTCCTCGATCACCTTGAGGATATCGGCCTCGGGCGCGGCGCTTTTCACCGTCACGAGGTAGCGCACCTCGGTGAAACCGCGAACCACGTCATCGAAACCGTAGGCGCCGCGCGCGTCGAAGTCGGCTTCGACCTCGACCTCGATCGACTCGATGGGAACCCCATAGCGGGCCGCACGCATGGCGTAGGAAATCGCGCAACAGCTGCCCAACCCGGCGCGGACGAAAAATCCGGGAGTCGGACCTTGGTTGTTGCCGCCCTCGGTTTTCGGCACGTCGGCCACCACCGTGAAGCGCCCGTCGGTCGCCTCGCAGGTCAGGCCATCGGTTATGCGGCAAGTGGCGCGGGAGGTGCCCAGCCCGATGGTCGGTTTCAGCGTCATCGCCTTGACGTTACGCTCGAAGGCCTCCCGGATCCGTTCCGTTTGCGCCATTCTGCCTCTCCTGCTGTGCCAGCCATGCCAGCGATCCTGGCACGATGCCTCTGGAGAAACGGTGCGGAAGTGCACAGCTTCGCATCTTTTTCTGAAAAAGCCCAGTCGGCCGGACCGCGGCAGGTGGGGGGCTAAGGCGGTCCGACCGACGGGTTCCGGCCCTGGCGAGGGACTTGCAGGACCGGAGAGTGGGGTTTCCGACCGACTTCGATCAGATTCCGCTGCGCTTCGGCAGGTCGTAGTAGAGTTGCACGTGCGACTTGGTCGAAAATTCACCCGGCAGCGCACCGTAGGTCTTGCCGTCGCTGTGCCAGGCGATGGCCAGGCCGGACGCCAAGTGCTCGCCCGTCAGCTGCAGGCAGGGTTTGAACGTGCGCTCGACAGTGGCGTTGCCGTCCGCATCGGCGATGAAGACCGAGTCCGAGCCGTCGCGCGCGCCGACCGGGATGTCGTAGCTGTCGAGGAAGGGATCGGTCGGCGGCCAGGCCAGGAAGTAATGCCAGAAGGTGTAAACGCCGTTCGGCACCAGCTTGGTGAACTCGACGCTGAGGTGGCCTTCGCCGTTGCTGCAGCTGTAGGTGCCCTTGCCTTCCGCGGCGAGCCACTCGCCAAGCGTTACGCCAAGCGGGCGCCCCTTGGGCCAGGGCCCGACTTTCTCGGGCTCGAAGGGGGCGTGCTTGACCGGCGAGGCCGGCGCATAGAGCGGCTTGCTCAGGTCGCGCTCGCCCTTGGTCGGGCGATAGATGCCGTCCGCGCCCTCGACGAAGACGTCCTGCTCCGGGATGTCATCGTCGATGTGGAACTTGAAGGCCAGGTCGAGGGTGACCGGCTTGTCGTAGTCACCGACGGCAAGCGCGCTGCCGGCACCGCCGGTGATCCCGGCGATCAAAGCGGCTGTTAGGATCTTCGTCTGCAGAGACATATAGCTTCTCCTTCAATTTAGTCCGCGACCGGGATACCGCTCGGGACGCGTTCAGGGATCAGGTCGCTCTGATCCCGGCTTCGCGGATCCGTCAGCGCTTCGAGGAAGGCCACCAGGTCCCGTACCTCGGCGTCCGACAGGCTCTGCGTCTGCAGTTCGTTGGCGGCGGCGATCGCCTGGCGCAGCGCGGCGCTCTGCTGGACCCATGCATCGCGGCGGGCGAAATCGGCCCGCCGCGCCGGGTTGACCGGCCGATAGACGAGCTGCGAGCCGACGGCGGTACGCTCGACCACATGCTCGACCGGCGGCAGCTTGGCCCAGGCCAAGTCATAGGCTTCCAGGGCGGCGACCGGATCCAGGTGATGCCGCACCACATCGACCAGCGTGGTGTAGCTACCGGCATGCCCCCAGGGCCCGGTCAGCGCGACGTTGCGCAGCGTGGGCGTGCGGAAGCGAAACTTGTCCGCCGGATTGCCGGTGACGCGGGCCCGCCCGTGATCCTCGAGGCGCCCGGGGAAGCCGGTCGCCATCCAATAGGATTTGTCCCAGCCGTCGTTCTTGCCGGGGCCGATCTGCGGCATGGCGATGGCGTGGAAATCCTGATCGGTCTGCAGCGGCCCGCTGTGGCAGCTGGCGCAGCCGGCTTCGCCATAGAAGAGCGTCATGCCGCGCCGCGACGCCGGGCTCAGGTGGCTGGCATCGCGCGTCCGCAGATAGCGGTCGAAGGGGCTGCCGTCGGCACGGAAGGCCACCGTCTCGAAGGCCGCGATGGCGTTCGCCGCGTGCACAAAGGTGATGTCTTCGGCCTTTTCGATGTCGGCATAGGCCGCCTGGAACAGCGTCACGTAGTCCGGGATCGCCTGCAGCCGCCGCGCCAGCAACGCCCAGGCGCCGTCGGGGCCGCCGAGCTCGTCGAGCGCCACGGCCGTCGCCACCGGGTTCTCGCCTTTGTGGCCCGCCATCTCGACCGGCGAGGTGACCGGGAACATGGCCTGCACGGCGAGCACGTTGTCGAGCCCGACCGGCAGCTGCTCGCGCGCCGGCGACCAGAAGCCGCTCGGCCAGTTCTTGTTGGCATCGACCTCGACCCTGCCGTCGTGGAACAGCCGCGTGAATTCGCGGGCACCGACGAAGTAGAGCGCTTGGGCGTTGCGCGGCACGCGGCCGAGGATCGGACTCGCCGGCGGGACGCGCCGCTCCTCGCCGAGTCCGATCGCGCCTTCGCCCAGCGAGAGGGCCAAATCGTCGCCGCTGCCCAGCGTCGGATGGTGACAGCTAGCGCAGGAGATGTTCTTGTTGCCGCTCAGAATTTTGTCGAAGAAGAGGAGCCGGCCGAGACGGAGCTGCGCCTCGGGAAACTGGCCGTTGCGATAGAAGTCGCGGTCCCATACCGCTTCGATACCCGCCGCCAGATCTTGGACCGCGGCTCTGTCGAAAGGCTCGGGCATGCCGGAGGGTGCGGCAAGACCGAAGGCTGCGGTGGCGCAGAGCAGCACGGACACCATGGAGACGGTAACGATTCGACGGACCATCATGTCGACCCCCTTGCCCAGATCAGCCTCTTGATTTCATCGCTGCGCTTGGCCTGTGCGGTGAGGCTGCTGATATGCGACTGCCCTGTTTCCCGCTTATGTCCGGGATTGGCCAATTTGGTTTCAATTGTTGCCGCTGCGGCGATGCGAGCCGCCGAGACGACGGGAGGAGAGCGCAATGAGAGGCTTGCCGCTTCAGCACCTGGTGTTGGCAGTCTTGATGGCCATCGGACTGACTGGGGCCTTGCCCGGCACCGCACTGGCTGACGGGTTACCGCAGCCCAGCGGCCAAGTCGTGCTGACCATCGGCGGCAAGATCGGCAAGACCAACCGGGCGCCCTCGGACGGTTTCGACGACGCCTATCTGAACAATCAGGAGCTCGGCTTCGACAAGGCCGCCGCCTTCGACCTGGCGATGCTGGAGGCGCTCGGCACGCAGACCATCAAACTCGGCTTCGAGTCCTGGCCGAAGGAATACCGCTTCGAAGGACCCTGGCTGCGCGACCTGCTGGCCGCGGTGGGCGCGGAGGGCAAGACGGTCCGGGCCTTCGCGCTCGACGGCTACGCGGTCGAGATCCCGGTCAAGGAACTGGAAAGCCGCGCCTGGATGGTCGCGCTGAAGCGTGACGGGCAGTACCTCGGGCTTGGCAGCCGTGGCCCGCTCTGGCTACTCTATCGCCTGCCCGACGGCCAGACCCCGACCGCGGACGACGAGGCCCGCTGGGTCTGGGCGACCTACTACATCGAGGTGGAGTAGCGGCACGCGCGAACCGCGCTCAGTCCCAGGAATACTGCTGGCCGCGCGGCCCCGGCATCAATTCGTAGGGTCCGTTCCAGCCGTCGAGCGCGGATGCGCTCGCGCCAGGCGGCGATGTTGGGATAGTCCGCCTCCAGGTCGTAGCCGGTCTCCTGGCTGGAAAAGAACAGGTAGCCCATCATCGAGATGTCGGCGATCGTCGGCTCGGGGCCGACAATGTAGGGAGTCTCGGCGAGGCGCTTCTCGACGATACCGAAGCTGGCAGCGATGCGGCTGCGCAGGAATTCCATCACCGCCGGATCGGGCGGGGTTGGCGTCAGGCAGCGCATGAAGCGGTGGGTCGCAAAATAGCTGGTGAACTTGTGGTTGTCGAACAGCAGCCAGCGCAGGACCTCGTAGCGCTCCTCCTCATCGCGCCCGCCGAAACGGCCAAAGCGTTCCGCCAATCGGGTCAGGATCACACCGGACTGGCTATAGCGCCGGCCCGCCTGCTCCAGCACCGGCACCTCGCCCATCTCGCTGATCTCGGCGCGCCAGCTCGGCTCACGCGTCGCCCCCTCGAGGAAGGCAACGAAGACCGGCTCCCAATCGGCGCCGCAGAGCGCGAGCATAAGGGCGACCTTGTAGCTGTTGCCCGATTCAGGAAGGCAGTAAAGGCGATAGTCAGGCATCGTTGCTCCCATCCGATAGTCGATCGATCGCAATCCGAGTTTCAGCGTCCAACAGCGCCATCTCTCTCCGATGGTTGTCGCGTCGCCTTGCCCGGCGAACACGCCGTCTCGCACACCAAGTGTTCTAACGCCAGTCTAGGCTTGTCCGATCATCTGAAATAGTGAATATTTCTGATGAAATCGTTCTTCGATTAGGAACTATGGATTTCGCCAGCCTGCGCGTGTTCAAGGCGGTCGTCGAGGAGGGCGGCATCACACCGGCCGCCAAGCGGCTGCACCGCGTGCAGTCCAACGTGACGACGCGCATCCAGCAGCTTGAGGCCTCGCTGGGCACCAAGCTCTTCGTACGCGAGAAGGGGCGCCTACACCTCTCGCCCGCCGGCGAGACCTTCCTCGACTACGCCACGCAGATCCTCGAGCTGTCGGAACAGGCGCGGGCCGCCCTCGCCGACGACATGCCGCGCGGGGTGCTGCGCATCGGCACCTTGGAGAGCACGGCGGCGAGCCGCCTGCCACCCCTGCTGGCGCGCTACCATGAGGCGCACCCCGCCGTCCGTTTGGAGCTGACCATAGGCACGACCGACGCGCTGATTGACGCAGTCTCCGGCCGCGCGGTCGAAGCCGCCTTCGTGGCCGGCGGCATATCGAGGGCCGAGCTTGAAAGCCTGCCGGCCTTTCGCGAGGAACTGGTCCTGATCGCGCCGCACTCGCACCCGAAAATCGTGTCCGCCCAGGACGTGCGGGCTGACGGCGTGATCGCCTTTCCTTCCGGCTGCTTCTACCGGCGCGAGCTGATGGACTGGCTGGCGCGCGGCCGGGTCTTCCCGGAGCGGACTCTGGAGCTCGGCTCCTACCATGCCATTGTCGCCTGCGTCGCCTCGGGCAGCGGCATCGCCGTGGTACCACGCTCCGTGCTGGCGACGATCCGCGGCGCCGAGGAGGTGGCGACCTACGCCCTCGGGCCGAAGAAGCACGAGGTGGTCACCTCGCTCATCTGGCACCAGGGGGAGATCTCCGCCGCCTTGAAAGCGCTGCGCGCGGAGGTCGCGGCCCAACGCACCTCCGCCGCAGAATAAGTCGGGCTTTCGCTACGGCTGCCGGTGGCGTACACCGCTTACAACGCAAAAATTGACCGTGCCCGCCACCGGCACTCTTGCATGACCTTCGTGATTACGCCGCCGCAACAGTCTGCCTTGCCAGTCAAGGGCAGTGCGGATCTCTTCCCGGTGCACCGGATCTACTGCGTCGGGCGCAACTACGCGGCCCACACCATCGAGATGGGCGGCGATCCTGACCGCGATCCGCCCTTCTTCTTCCAGAAGAACCCGGACAACCTGGTGCCCGGCGGCGGTGACTTTCCCTATCCAGACAAGTCGAACGACGTGCATCACGAGATCGAGCTGGTGGTGGCACTGCACAGGGGCGGCGTGAACATCCCGCTCGAGCAGGCGCTGGATTGCGTCTGGGGCTACGCCGTCGGGCTCGACATGACGCGCCGTGACCTGCAGGGCGAATGCAAGAAGAAGGGGCGCCCCTGGGAAATCGGCAAGGCCTTCGAGCAGTCGGCGCCCTGCGGCGACCTGGTACCGGCCAGCGAGATCGGCCATCCACAGAGCGGCGCAGTGCAGCTCACGGTGAACGGCGAGACGCGCCAGGAAGGCGACCTCGACCAGCTGATCTGGAAGGTGCCGGAGATGATTTCCTATCTCTCCGGTCTCTTCGCCCTGGCGCCGGGCGACCTCATCTTCTCCGGCACGCCCGCTGGCGTCGCGGCGGTTCAGCGCGGCGATGTGTTGGAAGGTTCAATCGAGGGCGTCGGCGAACTACGCACCAAGGTAGTTTAGTGCCAAGGCCTCATTCCTCGCGCGCCTCCCAGCCGTAGTCAATGTAGTCCCATTCCACCCGGTCGCGGTGCAGGGTGAGGCGGTTGAAGCCCTCCTCGGTGCCCTTGTAAGGGCCGCGCCACCAGCCTCCGCAGATCGCGCCGCCGGTGAGAAACGTGGTCTCGCGCCAGCGGATCAGCTCCTTCACGTGCAGATGCCCCTGCAGGACGAGCTGCAGGTTATGCTCCCGGAACAGCGCCAGCACCTCGCGGTTGTTGACCAGGACGCGGTTGGCCGGCGCCGGCGCGGTCGCGCCGAAGAAGCCGGTCAGCATCGGCAAGTGGAGCACGCAGACGATCGGCGTGCCCTTGGCCAGGCGCGCCAAGTCGGCCGTCAGCCAGTCGAGTTGCTCGGGCCCGATGAAGCCGCGGTACATTTCCGCGCCGCCGATCACGTCGATCGAATCCAGGATCACGATGTGATAGCCGAGGGCATCGAAGGCGTAGTAGGTGCGCTCGAGGCCGAGCCGCTCGCGGAAGGTTGCGCGCGGGTCGGGGCTCGGCGGCGAGCCGTCCTCCGGCAGCGCAGCAACCAGGTCGTGGTTGCCGATAGCGGCATGAACCTCGCCGCGGATCGCGCGATGCATGGCCATGTAGGCATCCCAGCGCGGCGCCATATCCACCTCAGGGGAGTCCAGGCCACCCTGGATCAGGTCGCCGCTGGCGAGCACCAAATCGGCTGACTCCGCGTTCATGGCCTCGGCCGCTTGGGCCATGGCAATCGGCGCGGCGCGCTCGAGCTGCGCATGCACGTCGGTGAAGAATAGGATGCGCAGCGGCCCCTTGTCCGCGCCCTGTGCGGACCAGGTGAAGCCGCCCGACCAGGAGCAGCCGGGGAGCCCCGCAGCCAGACAGGCCGCCGCCCCGAGAAACCGCCGCCGCGGCAGACCCGCGCCCATTCCGTCAGCCCGCCGGCTGCGGCCGTTCGCGGCCGTAGAAACTGCCGAGCACCAGCACGCCGACGATCGCAAGGCCGAAGAAGATCAGCACCTGTCCCTCGCTGACCTCGGTGATCGAATCCCGGCTCACCCAGCTATCATAGGCGTAGTCTGGCAGGACCTGCGAGCGGACCCGCTCCAGCGTCTCGGCACTCCAGGCCAGGCCGGACTCGCGCAACACGCCGGGGAAGTGGCGCTCCAGAATGTGGTTCTCCCGGTAGGCGACCGTCATCTGCTCCTCGGCCTCGTCCTCGTGCGCCGGCGGCGGCCGCAGGCCGGCCTCCAACGGGTCGCCCGCGATGGTCTGCTCGGCGCGCTCGAGGAAGCGATCGCGGCGGAAGAGATGGACACGTGCCTCGTGCAGGAAGGGGTCGTTGATCGGCGTGTAGAGATCCAGGAACTCGCCATAGCGTTCCCGCTCCCTGTACTCGGCCAGAATCCGGCCGCCCTCCTCGGCCCGCTCCCGGTCGGCCTGGCGCAGCTCTTCGAGCGTCAGCCGCGAGCGGAAGACGCCGGTCTCAGGCGCCTCATAGCGGTAGCCGTACTCCAGCATCACGCTCTCGTTGGTCTTGAGAAAGGCCAGGGCCGGAACCCGGTCGGCGTACCAGGCGATCCGCGGCGGCGTGTTGATAGCGCTGGCCGCCAGGAGAACGAGGGCGACCGCGGCAAGGCGGCTGACCAGGCGAATGCTGCCGGGACCGACGCCGCCGGAAATGATCGCCGGCCGCAGCCCCATGGCAATGGCGACCTGCATCAAGGCACCGCCGACGAAGTCGATCCAGATGTCCTGCAGGGCCCAGCTACGTTTCGGGACGGCCCACTGCAGCGCTTCGTCGAGCATGCCGACGATGGCGGCCAGGATAGCGGCCGCCAGATAGATACCGGCATCCCGAACACGATGGGTGAGCGCGCGAAAGAGCAAAAGGCCGAGAATGCCATAGAGAATGAAATGGATCGCCTCGATCTCCGCGCCCTTCATGAAGATCGTGTAGAGGATGTAGACGGCGGCGACGAGCAGAAGCCAGATCAGCTGCGCGCCGCCGATCTTGGCCCGGCGGCGCTGCGTGGCCGCCATGATCGCGGCGGCCAGGACCACGACGACGATGACGATGAAGGTGTAGATCTCGGGGCCGGAGAACTCGGAGACGATATCGCCGATAGCGCGGGCTAGGGGCACGAAGGCGAAGATCAGCAGCGACCAGAGCAGAGCGGCCGTCCAGGAAATCCACTCCTTTTCCCGTGGCGGTCGTTCCAGCATGACCCTCAGCTTCGGCCCTCTTTGGGTGTCGACAAGAGGACTACCCCAACGGAGCACCTCGGCGCGGACAAAGTTACGCCCGAACAAAAGGATAGAGCGCCGCTCCGGGTGTTTCGGAACGACGCTCTAGCATTCGGCCGCCAAAAAGACCAGTGAACTTCCCCGGATCAGGCGCCTACTCGGCCGCGCCGACCGCCGCCATGGCCGGCGCTTCGGCTTGTGCACCGGCCCCTTGTACCAGGTCGTCATAGGCGGTCAGGAGGTCGCGGGTGATCGCACCGGGGGTGAAGCTGTAGGCGTCGATCTCGCGCACCGGCGTCACCTCCACTGCGGTGCCGGTGATGAAGACCTCGCTGGTCTGGGCCAGTTCCTCGGGCATGATGGCCCGCTCGATCACCTCGTAGCCGCGCGCCTGCGCCAGCTCGATGACCGTACGCCGGGTGATGCCGTCGAGGAAGCAGTCCGGTTTCGGCGTGTGCAGCTTGCCGTCCTGCACCAGGAAGATGTTGGCGCCGGTCGCCTCGGCGATCTGGCCCCGGTAGTCCAGCATCAGGGCGTCGTTGTAGCCGGCGGCCTCGGCCGCGTGCTTCGACATGGTGCAGATCATGTAGAGACCAGCCGCCTTCGAGTTGGTGGGCGCGGTGTCCGGCGCCGGCCGCCGCCACTGCGAGACGGTCATGCGGATACCCTGGAGCCGCGCCTCGGGCGTGAAATAGGCCGGCCATTCCCAGGCCGCCACCGCCACATTGATGCGGGTCTGTTGCGCCGAGACACCCATCATCTCGCTGCCGCGCCAAGCCACCGGCCGGACATAGCCGTCGACGATGCCATTGGCCGCCAGGACCTGCTCCGCCGCGGCGTCGATCTCGGCGACGCTGTAGGGCACCTCGAAGCCTAGGACTTCCGCCGAATAGCGCAGGCGCTCGTGGTGCTCAGTCATCTTGAAGATGCGGCCACCGTAGGAGCGCTCGCCCTCGAAGACGCAGCTCCCGTAGTGCAGCCCGTGCGACAGCACGTGCAGCCGCGCATCCCGCCAGGGGATCAGCTCGCCGTTGAACCAGATCTGACCGTCTCGGTCGTCGAAGGGGATCATCGCCATGTCCTTGCCCGCCCTTTTCTAGAGCTCTCCTAATCTCGCATACGCCGGCCCTTATTGCCGGCCTCCGGCCCCGGGTCTCCGCTCCGACCAGCCCCTCGAAAGGCGCCTCCAACTGAGGTACCTTGCCGCCGGGCCGGGCCACCCGTATTACTTTATGTCGTAAACGGGCCCTGCGGTGTAACAGACTTCATCTATTTATGTCAACATGGCTGACGTAAAAAGTGGTGCAAATCCCCTCTTCCTGCGCGAGGAAGAGCTGCGCCAAGGCATGGAACTGCTGTTCTTCGCCTATCGCGACTTTACCGGGGAGCCGGATCAGATCCTGGCGCGCCAAGGTTTCGGACGGGCGCATCACCGGGTGATCTACTTCGTCGGGCGCCATCCCGGGATCAACGTGAGCGAGCTGCTGGCGATCTTGCGGATCACGAAGCAAAGCTTGTCCCGCGTGCTCGGCCAGCTGGTGCGGGAGGGCTTCATCACCCAGCGCCCGGGCCCGCGCGACCGACGCCAGCGCCTGCTCGAGCTGACCGATAAGGGCCACGCCCTGGAGCGGGAGCTGAGCGAGAACCAGCGCGCCCGCATCGCCCGCGCCTACCGCGAGGCCGGCGCCGAGGCGGTCGAGGGTTTCCGCATGGTGCTGCGCAACCTGATCGATGAGGAAGACCGGGAGCGCTTCGCCGAGGGCGGCGCCCCCTTGCGCATCGCCACGCGGCGCTAGAGCTGCCCGGCGTCTCCAGGCTGCCCGGCTAGGCGCTTTCTGCCAATCGCCCTATACTCTTGGCCATGGTCGAAGATAGCCCGCATATCCTGGTCGTCGACGACGACACGCGCCTGCGCGATCTGCTGCAGCGCTACCTGATGGAGCAGGGGTTTCGGGTCACCTCGGCGGCGGATGCGACGGAGGCTCGCGCCAAGCTCGCTGCCCTGGCCTTCGATCTCCTGGTGCTCGACATCATGATGCCGGGAGAAAGCGGGTTGGAGCTGACCCGTGCGCTGCGCGCCGAAGGGCAGGTGCCGATCCTGCTGCTGACCGCCATGAACGAGACCGAGGATCGGATCAACGGCCTGGCGAGCGGCGCCGACGACTATCTGCCCAAGCCCTTCGAGCCGCGCGAGCTGGTGCTCCGGATCCAGGCTGTCTTGCGCCGCGTCCAGCCGCCGGAGCCCGCTGCCGCGCCGCGCCTCTGTTTCGGCGACTTCAGCTTCGACCTGAAGCGAGAGGAACTGCGCAAGGGCGAAGAGTATGTACGTCTGACCTCGGCCGAGGCCTCTCTGCTCACGGCCCTGGCGCGGCAGCCCGGCGTGCCGGTGTCGCGCGAGACACTGACGGCGGAGAGCCAGCTCATCGGTAATGAGCGCACCATCGACGTGCAGATGGCCCGCCTGCGCCGCAAGATCGAAGCCGACCCGAAATTCCCGCGCTACCTACAAACGGTCCGCGGCACCGGCTATATCCTGGTGCCCGACTGACCGAGCAGAAAGCGCAATGGCCAGCCTGACCAGCGACCTGCCGCAGAGGCGGCCCCTGATCAAGCGGTACCTGCCGCGCAGCCTGCTCGGCCGCTCCCTGCTGATCATCATCATGCCGCTGATCCTGACCCAGGTGATCGCCACCTGGGTGTTCTACGACAAGCACTACGAGACCGTGACCAAGCGTCTGACCCAGGGACTGGCGGGAGACATTGCCATGGTGATTCAGATTCTGGGCGACGATCCGGAAGCCGCTTCGCGCAGCGGCGAGCTCGACCGGGCCCAGAGCATCATGTGGCTCGACAAGGTGTCCTGGCGGTTGGACGATCGCCTGGCGCCGCAGCCGGGTCTCTCGAGAGCCAACATCCTGGACCAGAAGCTCTACGACGCCCTGGCCGAGCGCCTCCCCTACCCCTTTCGCATCGACACCGGCTTCGGCCGCGAACAGGTGATGATCGAGGTACAGCTGCGCGACCGGGTGCTGGAGATCCTGGTCGCCGAGAAGCGCCTGTTCAGCTCGACCACCTATATCTTCATCTTCTGGATGGTCGGCAGCTCGATCGTGCTGTTCGGCGTCGCCACGCTCTTCATGCGCAACCAGGTAAAGCCGATCCGCCGCCTGGCCCAGGCCGCCGAGAGCTTCGGCAAGGGCCGCGACGTGCCCGACTTCAAGCCGGAGGGTGCCACCGAGGTACGCCAGGCCGCGGCGGCCTTCCTGCGCATGCGCGAACGGATCCGGCGCAACATCGACCAGCGCACCGAGATGCTGGCCGGCGTGAGCCACGACCTACGTACGCCGCTGACCCGCATGAAGCTGGAGCTGGCCATGCTGGGCGATACGCCCGGGGCCTCGAACCTGGCCTCCGACGTCACCGAGATGCAGCAGATGGTCGAGGGCTATCTCGCCTTCGCCCGCGGCGAGGGGACCGAGCAGCCGAAGCCGACCGACCTCTCGCAGCTGCTGCGCGAGGTGGTCGGCCAGCTGCGTCACCAGGAAACGCCGGTCGACCTGCACATCGAGGATAGCCTCGAGCTGCCGGTCAAGCCGGACAGCCTGCGCCGCTCGCTGACCAACCTGATCGCCAACGCCCAGCGCCACGGCCAGCACGTGGCGGTCCGTGCCGGGCGGCGTGAAAAGGCAGTCGAGATCACCATCGATGACGATGGGCCCGGCATCCCGGCCGACAAGCGGGAGGCGGTCTTCCGACCCTTCTTCCGGCTCGACGAGGCGCGCAGCCCGGACGCCGGTGGCACCGGCCTTGGCCTGACCATCGCGCGCGACGTGGTGCGCGGCCATGGCGGCGACGTGCTGCTGCAAGACGCGCCGGGCGGCGGCCTGCGCGTGCGGCTGAGACTGCCTCTCTAGGCGCGTGGCTGAACGCCAGGTGCGTCGATCAGAAGGGCTGCTGCATGGCCGCGGTGGAGACGCCCCACACGGCCAGGGCGAGAAGACTCAGCAGCAGGAAAGATCGACACTCGGACCAACGGACGTGATGGAAGGGGCGCTCAATCAGTTTGGTTATGCGGCGCATGTCATCACCGGCGGGGCTGGACGTTGGAGGATCGACTCGGCATGCCCCAAAGATGACACAAGAGTGTTAACAAGTGCTTTCGACGTTCTGATTCCAGGCGTTTTTTCAAGACGATCGCCACGGCCGGCCGGACGGCGATAGGGTCGGGCCGGCGCGCAAACGAAAGACGGCGGCCTCTCGGGACCGCCGTCGTCTCTCGCGAAGGCACCGTCAAGGGTGCCCGATTGTTTTGCCGGACGCTCAGACCGTCAGATCGGTCGGAAAGGGTCCGTCACAGGGGTGCTCGGGAAGCGTCTCCCGACCCTGCAGCGTTTCACCCGCAGCCATAACGTCAATTCCCCGGAGATGAAAGTAATGCCCTAACGCGGCAACGCCCGGGATGTAGGCCTCCTATTCGGGGCAAAACAGCGTTAATCCCGTAGGCCAGCCATGCGAAGCACGCATAGGCTGCAGCGGGGAAGACGGCCCGGGAATGACCGTCGGTTGCCGCCGGTCGGAGGCCTCCGACGTCGGGTCCTTTCGACGTCAGTTCCCTTCGACGATCGAAAGGTTGCGGATCGCCGCGCCCTCCTGACAGGCCTTGGCGTCCTGGTATTCAGGCGAGTTGTAGCAGGCGACCGCCTGGTCGAAAGAGGGGAACTCGACCAAGACGTTGCGGGCGAAGTCATCGCCTTCGAGCGTGGTGTGCCGCCCGCCGCGCGCCAGGAACTTGCCGCCGTGTCCTTCGATGGCCGGCGTCGCCCGCTTCGCGTACTCGGCATAGGCCTCGGCATCGGTGACGTTCACGCGCGCAAACCAATAGGCGACCATGGCACTGCCCTCCCCTGTTGTCGCTGTCCGAGCTAGAAAAGCCGCCCGCCGTTCGGCACCGCTCGCTCCGGGCCGATCAGCACGACCTCGCCCTCGCCATCGGGAAATCCCAAGACGAGAATTTCCGACATGAACTTGCCGATCTGCTTGGGCGGAAAGTTGACCACCGCCGCGACCTGGCGGCCGACCAGGCTCTCGGCGTCGTAGTGGCGGGTCACCTGGGCCGAGCACTTCCTGACGCCGATCTCCGGGCCGAGATCGACCCACAGCTTGAGCGCCGGGCGCCGCGCCTCGGGGTAGGGCTCCACCTTGGCGATGGTGCCGGCCCGGATGTCGACGCGCAGGAAGTCGTCGAACCCGATCGTGTCTTGCGCGGCCTCGCCCGTCATGGCGCCGTGATCCTCGCTACCCGCTTCCCTATTGGGGGGCGACGCTATCACCCAGCAAGATGTGCGACAAGCGAGCGCGGTCCCACGCTCCAGGCTTGCGCGGACCCCGGACGCACAAAAGGCCGCCCCACAGGGACGGCCTCTGCGCTTGGCCTAAATGGCGAATTCTGTCGGGCGACGCTTACTTCGTCGCCTGCTTCATGGCGGTCTTGAACTCGTCGAACTGCTCGGCGACGCGCGCGTTGAGCAGATCGGCAGCCTCGGACTGCGACTTGACGGTCATCTCGGTCAGCTCGCGCAGGTTCGAAAGAGCCTGCTCGAAGGCGCCCTTGGCGAGGTCAGCCTGCTTGACCAGAGAGTCCTCGAAGGACTTGCTGCCGGAGAGCTCGTTGGCGGCCTTGCCGAAATCCTCGCTCGCCTGGCGGACGATCTCGACCTGGCGGCGGGCCAGGGCCTGCATGCCCTCGAGCGCGACGCGGTTGGCGGCAGTCACGGCTTCGAGATTCTTCTGCTGGGCCTTCATGACGGCGGAGCCATCAACGTTCGGAAGGTTGAACTGCTTGGCGAACTTGCCGAAATCGGCTTCGAACTTGGTGAAATCGAACATCTTGTAAAAATCGGTCTCCGCGAAGGGAGCACCGGTCGTCTTGCTGGCCATGGCGCCTACTCCTTGTATCGGGGGGTGATTTTGTGCACTGCACAATCGGCTATATGCGTGCAGAAAAGCGGCCCGTCAAGAGAAATTTTGCGTTGCAGCAAAAACTGCCACGCGCAGTCGGCTCGGGCCGTCCGTGGGCTTCCGGGGGTCGTCCGGAAGGGCTGTCAGGCGGCCGCGCCGCGGCGCTTCGGCTGCAGCCGCTCGGCTAGGCCTTCGACCCGGCGCAGGTAGCCATCGAGGGCAGCCATGGTCTTGGAGAGATCGGCGCTGTCGTCGCGCAGCCAGACCCGCAGCGCAGCGAGATAGATCGCGGTCAGCCCCTTCACCCGGATCAAACCGCGGATGCCGGAGGACGAAAGGCCCGCGACCTCGAGCATCAGCGCCATGGAGCGCTCCAGCGAGGCCAGGCCGCAGGCGGCGGCCAGCGGGTCGCGTGACAGATCCAGGACCACGTTGCCCAAGCCCTCGCGGTAGGGCTGCAGCGCATCGAAGCGCCGCATGACCACGTCGAACAGGCGGTCACGGGCACTGCCCTCGGCTTCCTCCTCTTCGGCCACCACGGCGGCGTCCGCCTGACGCGACAGGCCCTCCAGGATCGCCGCCTTGGAGGGAAAAATTGGATAGACCTTGGAGAGCGGCAGCTTAGCCGCCGAGGCGATCTCGGCCAGCGACAGCTCCTGCCAGCCCCTCTCGGCGGCCAGCCCCAGCGCCGTGTCGATGATGTGCTTGGGGATATCGGCTTTCTTCACCATGCGCCTGCACCGTGCTGCGGCGCCGAGCCTACACCCGAAGCCTGCCCGGAACAAAGCCGAAACAGGGCTCCGTGTCAGTCCTTCTTCACGTCGGCGGCGGTGCCGCCGCTGATCGCCACGAGGTCCTGCGGGGCCAACCGAAAGACCGCGTTGGGCGTGCCGGCCGCGGCCCAGATCTCGGCGTAGGCTAGAAGATCCCGATCGACGAATGCGGCCGGAGCTTCCAGGTGGGCGACCGGCGGCACGCCACCGATGGCGAAACCGGTCTTCTCGCGCACGAAATCGGCGTCGGCACGACCGATCGGCTCGCCCAGCAGGGTGGCCAGCTTGGCCTCGTCCACCCGGTTGGCGCCGCTGGCCATGACCAGCACCGGCCGGCCGCTCCGCTCGGCGCGAAAGACCAGGGACTTGGCGATCTGCCCGACCGTGCAGCCGACCGCCGCCGCGGCCTCTTCTGCGGTGCGCGTACTTTTCGGGAACTCGACCACCTCGAAGGCGAAGCCGCGCGTCGCCAGGGCGTCCTGGACGCGCTGCGCGCTTGCCTTCAGGCCGCCTTGCGTCATGTCAGTTCGCCTAGGACGCCAGCTCGCGGCTGCGCCGGGTGGCCGCCGCGATGGCGCGGGTCATGAGCGGCTGCAGGCCATCCGGCGCCATCAGGACCTTGAGGGCTTCGAGGGTGGTGCCGCCGGGGCTGGTGACGTTCTCGCGCAGCACGCTGGCCGGCTCGTCCGAGCGATGCACCAGCTCGCCGGCGCCGGCCACGGTCACCCTGGCCAGGCGCAGCGCCAGCTCCTCAGGCAGGCCGGCCTCGATGCCGGCCTGCGCCAGCGTCTCGATCAAGAGAAAGACATACGCCGGGCCGCCGCCGGAAACCGCCGTCACCGGGTCCAGCAAGGCCTCGTCCTCTACCCAGGCGACCTCGCTCACGGCGGACAGCAGCGCCCCGCAAAGATCGCGCTGCGCCCCACTGGCCCGCGGATTGGCGACCAGCACGGTCATACCTCGGCCGACCGCGGCCGGGGTATTCGGCATGGCGCGCACGATCACCGCCTCGGCACCCAGCTGCTCGGCGAAATAACCGATGGTCGTACCGGCGGCGATCGAGAGGAAGACCGTATCCGGCCCCACGAAGGGCGCCAGTGATGGGAGGATGGCATCCATTTGCTGCGGCTTGACCGCCAGCATGACGACGACCGGCTCCAGGTCCGGCGGTACCTGGGCCACCTCACCCAGCACCGTCACGCCCTTGGCGGCGGCCAGGGCGGCGGCCTCCGGGTTCGGCTCGACCACGGTCACGCTGTCGCCCGAGAGGCCACCGGCCAGCCAGCCGGCCATCAGTGCTCCGCCCATTTTGCCGCAACCGATCAGCAGCAAGGGGCCGCCGGCGGCGAGGCTCATCGGCCCAGGCCTCTCGCTGCGAGAGTTGGCATCAGTGCCGGCAAACGGACTGGCATCAGGCCTCGCCGACGGTTTCCATCATGGCGACGCTCATCGCCTGGGCGACGTTCTGGCCGCTCCAGAGCACCAGTTGCAGGGCCGGAAAGAACTGGTCGCATTCGAGCACCGCGGTATCGACCACGTCCTCGAGCTGCTCGACCGAGACGGCCTGCGCGCCGCGCAGCGGGATGGTATGCCGGAACATCGGCATACCCTCGTCGCGGGTCAGATCGAAGTGGCCAAGCCAGAGACGCTCGTTTACCGCCGCCAGCAGATCGTGCACCTCGCGCCGCTTGGTGCTCGGCACCTTGTGGTCGAAGTGGCAAGAAAAGAGCACTGCCGCCACCTCGGGCTGCCAGACGAAGCAGAGGTGATAGTCGCACCAGCGCCCGCTGACCTCGACGATCAGCTCCGAATCGCTCGCCCGGTCGAAGGGCCACTCGTTGGCGTTCACGAGCTCCTCGAGCACGTCGAGCGGATTGCTGAAGACTTCGAATTCCCTGGACAACGACTCCATTGTACGGCTCCCCGTCGTGGCCAGAGGGATGGGAGTGGGCTACATCCTGTAGCGATATATCGGGCCTCACTCCAAGATGCCCACAAAATCTAGCGTGCCAGTTCTGATTCCGCGATGCAATAGCGAAAGCGGCAGGGACTATCCACAGGGCAGACGGTCAGGGCGGGCCGTCGCTGCTCAGCCGGCCGGCTTCTTCTTGCTGCCGGCGGTCCCAGAAGGCTTCGAGGCGGCACGCTTCGGGGCAGCGCGCTTTGCGGCCGGCTTTGCAGTCTTCGCCGCCTTCGAGCCCGTCTTCTCCAAGGCCGCCTCCAGCGCCGCGACCCGCGCGGTCAGGGCCTCCTGCTCGTCGCGGGCCTTCGCCGCCATGGCACGGACCGCGTCGAACTCCTCGCGGGTCACCAGATCCATGCGCGACAGCACACGCTCGAACTGCTCGCGCAGCCTGACCTCGATCTCCTCGCGCATGCCGGCGGCGACGCCGATGGCACTGCTCGCCACCCGCGCCAGGTCGTCGAGAATACGGTTCTGCGTCTGCACGATCCTGGCCTCCGTCCGAGGGACAACATATCTGATATAGCACGCCGGGCCGGCATTTTGAGGGCCCAGCGGCAAGGACCGGCTACCGATGCTCAGTCCGTCGGCACGACCAGGAAATGGGCATGGCCTTGAGCGATCGGACGCAGCTCGTCCTCTTGCCAGGCTTCGACGCGCACGTTGACCACGCGGCGCCCGAAGCGAGTGATGCTGCCGCGGGCGTAGCTGGTTACCGGCGCCGCTGGGCGCAGGTAGTCGATCGAGACGTTGACCGTCTTGGGAATGGTCAAGCACTCCAGGTTCCACAGGAGCTCGAAGGTCGCGGCCAGCTCCAGAAAGGCGCCGACCACGCCGCCGTGCTGTGCCGGCAGCACTGGATTGCCCAGATTGAGCGGGCTGTAGGCCAGGCTGGTAATCAGCCGGCCATCGGTTACCGTCGCTGTCACGCCGAGATAGCGGGCGTAGGGGATGGCCTCGGTCAGGATGTCGAAGTCGCCGCGCCGGCGGGCCTCGATGATGGTCTCCAGGATACTCATGGCGCGCCCGCTGCCGTCTGACCGCCCTCCGACACCGCCGGATCGCCGCCGGGCCGGCCGGTGATCATGAAGGTTCCCATGGCCGCCGCGACCGGGTCGTCCGGGCTCTGCTGATAGGCTTCGGCGCGCACGAAGGCGATGCGCCGGGTCAGGCGATAGCAGACTGCCCGTACCAGCAGGTCCTCGCCGGCCGCGGCCGGCCGCAGATAGTCGATCCGTAAATCCAGGGTGGCGACCGGCCCCAGTTCCGGCAGGGAGGCCATGGCGGCGAAGCCGGAGGCGCTGTCGACCAGCGTCGTCACGGCGCCGCCGTGCAGCACACCCGTGTCCGGGTTGCCGACCAGCTCCTCACGGTAGGGCAGGCGCATGACCACGCCGCGCGGCAGGCGTTCCTCGACCTCGATGCCGAGCTCCCGAATGTGCGCCACCGGCTGCCCGAAGACTTCGAGCATCACGTCTGTCTTGCCGTTCTCGCTTCGCATCTCCGCCTCAGGTCCCAAGGCCGCCCGGGGGTCGCCCGAGGGCCGCCTGTTCGCTCTCCGTTAGACCAAAGGGGGCCGAAACACAAACGCGCTGGTCGCTTGCCCCCGCCTTGCCCGCCCTTCTATAAGGAGGCCGCCCTGGCTTGCCCTCGCTTTTTGGGGCGGATTTCGGGGCGCTACCGTGGAAGGCGCATGATTCTCGTCACCGGCGGCGCCGGCTTCATCGGCTCCAACATCGTCGCGGCACTCTGTGCGCGCGGCGAGCGGGTCGTCGTGAGCGACCGCCTGGGCAACGGCGACAAGTGGCGCAACCTATCCAAGCGGCCGCTCGAGGACCTGATCGCCCCCGAGGCGCTCGACGACTGGCTCGCCGGCTGCGGCGACCGGCTGCGTGCGGTGATCCACATGGGCGCGATCTCCGACACCACGGAGCGCGACGCCGACGCGCTGGCGACCAACAACTTCGGGCTTTCCAAGGCCCTTTGGCGCTGGTGCGCGGCCAAGGGCGTGCCCTTGATCTACGCTTCCTCGGCGGCAACTTACGGCGACGGCGCGGCCGGCTTCGACGACGACCTCTCCGAGGCCTATCTGGCGCGCCTGCAACCCTTGAACGGCTACGGCTGGAGCAAGCACCTCTTCGACCGCTGGGTCGCGGCGCAGCTCGACGATGGCACCGCCCGGCCGCCGGCCTGGGCCGGCCTGAAGTTCTTCAACGTCTATGGCCCGAACGAATACCACAAGGGCGCACAGGCCAGCGTCGCCTACCACCTCTTCCGGCAGATCAAGGAGGGTGCGCCGGCGCGGCTCTTCCAATCGCACAACCCGGACTACCCCGACGGCGGACAGCTGCGCGATTTCATCTGGGTCGAGGACTGCGTGGCCGTGGTGCTCTGGCTGCTCGACCGCGGCGAGACCGGCGGGTTGCTGAACGTCGGGACGGGACAGGCGCGCAGCTTCGCTGACCTGGCCCGTGCACTCTTCGAGACCTTGGGCGAACCGCAGAACATCCAGTACGTCCCGACGCCAGAGGCGATCCGCGACAAGTACCAGTACTTCACCGAGGCCCGCATGGAGCGGCTCCGCGCGGCCGGCTACGAACAGCCCTTCACCAGCCTGGAAGAGGGCGTCGGGCGCTACCTGCGGAACCACCTGATGACCACGGATCCCTATTTGTGAGCCTGCTGCGATGACCTTCGCGCTGCCCTTCCCGGCCATCGATCCGGTGCTGATCGAGATCGGACCCTTCGCCATCCGCTGGTATGCGCTGGCCTACATCGCCGGGCTGGTGCTCGCCTGGCGCTACTGCCGCTGGATGACCACGCTGCCGCCGAAGAAGCTGGCACCGGTCGCCTTCGACGACTTTCTGCTGTGGGCCACGCTGGGCGTGGTTCTCGGCGGCCGGCTCGGCTACGTGATCTTCTATAAGCCGGGCTATTTCTTCTATAACCCGCAGGAAATCCTCTTCGTCTGGCAGGGCGGGATGAGCTTCCACGGCGGGCTGCTCGGCGTGCTGTTCGCCATCCTGCTGTTCGCGCGCAAGCAGGGGGTGAGCTACTTCACCCTGTCCGACATCGTCGGCAGCGCCACGCCGATCGGCCTCGGGCTCGGCCGCATCGCCAACTTCATCAACGGCGAACTCTACGGCCGCGCGACCACGGCGCCCTGGGGCATGATCTTTCCGACCGGCGGGCCGGAGCCGCGCCATCCGAGCCAGCTCTACGAAGCCGCCCTCGAAGGCCTGGTCCTGTTCCTGGTGCTTTACCTCCTGATTCGCCGCGGCGCGCTGCAACGCACCGGCCTGCTCTCCGGCTGCTTCATGATCGGCTACGGCTTGGCACGCATGACCGCCGAGATCTTCCGTGAGCCCGACGCACACCTGGGTTTCATCCTCGGCCCCGTGACCATGGGGCAGGTCCTCTCGCTGCCCATGCTGATCGTCGGCCTGATCATTCTGGCTTGGGCCTATCGGCGGCCGAAGGACTCGGCCGCCTGAGACGCCGGCAGCTAAGCAGGCCGTGACACCGCTCGCCCAGCGCCTGGCCGCCCGGATCGCCCGCCAGGGCCCGCTGACGGTGGCGGAGTTCATGGCGGCGGTGCTGACCAATCCCGAGCACGGCTACTACATGACCGGCGATCCGCTGGGCGCTGGCGGCGACTTCACCACCGCGCCAGAGATCAGCCAGATGTTCGGCGAGCTGATCGGCCTCTGGTGCGTCGATTGCTGGCAGGCGCTCGGCGAGCCGGCGCCGGTCCATTTGGTGGAGCTGGGACCGGGGCGTGGCACCCTGATGGCCGACGCGCTGCGCGCCGCCAAGCTCGCGCCAGGTTTCCTGCGCGCCATCCGGCTCCATCTCGTCGAGGTGAGCCCGGCGCTGCGGGTGCGCCAGGAAGCGACGCTCTCCGAGACACCGCTAGCCGAGCCGCCGCGCTGGCACGCCCATCTCGGCGCGGTGCCGGAGGGCCCGTTGCTGCTGCTGGCCAACGAATTCTTCGACGCCCTGCCGATCCGTCAGTTCGAGAAGACGCCGCACGGCTGGTGCGAGCGCCTGGTGAGGCTCGACGACGCTGGGACCGGCTTCGCCTTTACACTCGCGCCACCCGGCCCCCTTGCCGCGCTGATCCCACCGGCGTTGCGGCAGGCCTCGCAGGATAGTGTCGCGGAGGTCTCGCCCGCCGGGACCTGCCTCGGCGTTGAGATCGGTCGGCGGCTCGCCGCCCACGGCGGGGCCGCGCTGATCGTCGATTACGGTCCGACCGAGCCAAGCGGAAGGCCGACGCTTCAAGCCGTACGGCGCCACAAGCCGCAGGCGGTGCTGGAAGCGCCGGGCAGCGCCGACCTTACCGCCCATGTCGATTTCGCCGCACTGGCCCAGGCCGCACGCGACGCCGACGCCCTGGCTCATGGACCGGTGACCCAAGGCGCCTTTCTGGCTGCGCTCGGCATCGCCGAACGCGCCACGGCTCTAACAAAGGAGGCGACAAGCGCCCAGTCCTCCGATATAGCTGCTGCCGTGAAACGACTGACCGATCCCACCGAAATGGGCGAGCTTTTCAAGGTACTTGCGCTGACCGGCCCAGCCTCGCGCCCGCCTGCCGGCTTCGCCGCGCTGCGTCCGGCCGGCGAGGCCTGACCGACATGCTCACCATCGGCCCTCTGAACGATCTGCCAGGCGTCCGCCACGCCTTCTTCACACGGCACGGCGGCGTCAGCGAAGGCCTCTACCAGTCGCTCAACTGCGGCTTCGGCTCGGGCGACAGCAAGGAGAACGTGACCCGCAACCGGGCCAAGGCCCTGGAGCGGGTCGAACTGGAGGCCGACCGTCTGACCACGGTCTATCAAGTGCATTCGCCGGACGTCGCCGTGGTCGAGCGGCCCTGGGCGCCGGAGGACGCGCCGACGGCCGATGCCATGGTGACCGACCGGCCGCAGGTGGCGCTGGGCATCCTGACCGCGGACTGCGTGCCGGTGCTGCTGGCCGAGCCGGAAGCCGGCGTGATCGGCGCCGCCCACGCCGGCTGGCGCGGCGCCATCGGCGGCGTGCTGGACGCGGTGGTCGCGGCGATGGAGCGGCTCGGTGCCAAGCGCGACCAGATCCACGCCGGCATCGGCCCGGCGATTGCGCAGCGCTCCTACGAGGTCGGGTCGGAATTCCATCAGACCTTCCTGGAGCGGGACCAGGGCAGCGAGGACCTCTTCTGCCCCTCGCCGCGCCAAGGGCACTTCCACTTCGACCTCAAGGGCTTTACCGCCCGGCGGCTGGCCCAGGTCGGGATCGGCAAGGTGCAGGCTCTGCCATGCGACACCTGCGCCGAGGACGGCCGTTTCTTCAGCTACCGGCGCTCCTGCCTACGCGGCGAGCCGGACTACGGACGCGGCCTGTCGCTGATCTTCCTGGATCCCTGATCGCCTGATAGCTCATTCGTCCCGTCAAATTGGGAGCCCGGAGTTATGCCGCTGCACTTCACCGCCGAGGAATACGCCGAGCGCCGCGCCCAGGCCTGCCGCCTGATGGCCGAGACCGGGCTCGACGGCCTGCTGATCTTCCGGCAGGAGAGCATGTTCTACCTGACCGGCTACGACACCTTCGGCTACGTCTTCTTCCAATGCCTCTATCTGGGCGCCGACGGGCGCATGACCCTGCTGACCCGGGCGCCGGACCTGCGCCAGGCGCAGCAGACGTCGGTGATCGAGGACATCCGTATCTGGGTCGACGGCCCCGATGCCAAGCCGGCTGTGGAGCTGCTCGAGATCCTGCGCGAGCAAGGCTGCGAGGGGCAAACCTTGGGGGTCGAGTACGAGGCCTACGGCCTGACCGCGCGTAACGGAAAGCGCCTGGAGGTGGCCTTCGATGGCTTCGCCAGTCTGGTCGACGCCTCGGAGCTGGTCAGCCGCCTGCGGCTGATCAAGAGCCCGGCCGAGATCGCCTTCGTGCGGCGCGCCGCCGAGCTGGCCGACGAGTCCTACGAGGCCGCCCGCAGCCTAACCAAGGTTGGTGCCTGGGAGGGCGACATCCTGGCCGCCATGCAGGGCGCGGTCTTCGCCGGCGGCGGCGACTATCCGGGCAACGAGTACATCATCGGCTCCGGCCCCGGCGCCCTGCTGTGCCGCTACTTCGCCGGGCGCCGCCATCTCCATGCGCAGGACCAGCTGACCCTGGAATGGGCCGGGACTTACGCCCACTACCACGCCGCCATGATGCGCACCTTCGTGGTCGGTGAGGTGCCCGCCCGCCAGCGCGACATGCACAAAGCAGCGGTCGATGCTCTGCTGGCGGTCGAGTCGGCACTGACGCCGGGCAACAAGGTCGGCGAGGCCTTCGATGCCCATGCCAGGGTGCTCGACCAAGCGGGCCTGCAGGCCCACCGCATGAATGCCTGCGGCTACTCCCTGGGCACCACCTTCGCGCCCAACTGGATGGACTGGCCGATGCTGTATCGTGGCAATCCAGTCGAGATCGCGCCCGGCATGGTGTTCTTCTGCCATATGATCATCTTCGACAGCGATCAGGGCTTGGCTATGAGCCTCGGCCGCACCAGCTTGATCACCGATCAGGGCGCAGAGCCGCTCTCCAAGGCGCCGCTCGACCTGGTGGTCGCCTAAGGAGACCTGGGGACACAGGAATCGTGCCCTATTTGACACAGCTCTTCGTCTTCTTCCTCTTGTGCCTGTTCGTGAGCTGCGTGCTGATTTAGCCATGCGTCGCCGCTGGATTCTTGCATCCGCTCTTATCCTCCTCGCCGCCTGCGGCCCCCTGCCCCGCCCCTTCCAGCCGGAGAGCAAGGACGAGATCGACCTGGCGGCCTTCGAGCAGCCGGCCGAAGTGCTGGTCCTGCCGCTGAGGCAGGACGCGCCCGGCAATCCGGTCTGGGCGGCGGAGAGCCTGGCCCGTGCGCTGCGCGACCTGGGACTCTCAGCCTCGGCTCGCAGTCAAGTGGCCCCCTACATCCTCTCCGGGCAGGCCAGCCTGCTGCCGAGCCGCGATCAGCGCGACGGGATCTTGATATCCTGGGAGTTGCACGAGACCGCCGGCGAGCGCTTGGGGGTTTATCTACAGCGCAGCGAGCTGCCGGCGGGCCTCTGGCGCGAGGGGCAGGCCGGCGCGGTGGCCAGCGTCATGGCCGAGGCGGCGCCAGGCATTATCGACATGAAGAAACAAGCGGTTGCCGAGGCCGAGACAGCGCAGGAACAGGCGCAACGCCACGTGGTCATCGTGCCGCTGGACAACGCACCGGGCGACGGCAGCGCCAGCCTGGCGCGCGCCCTGGAGTTCGAGCTGCGCGCCGCCGCCGTGCCCCTGTCGCGCGAGATCGGCGACAACGACATCATCGTCATGGGCGACATGGCGCTGGGCCCGGCCGAGCGCGGCTGGCAGGACTTCCGCATCACCTGGTTCGTGGTCCAGGCGAGCGACGGCGCCGACCTGGGCCAGATCGACCAACGCAACCAGGTGCCCGCCGGCAGCCTCGATGGCCCCTGGGGCAACACCGCCTTCGATATCGCCCGCGGCGCGGCGGAGGGCATCGTCGAGCTGCTGAGCCGCCTACGGCTCGGCTGAAAACTGCCGTTTTGCATGACCTTAGGCCGAGTGCTTGGCGTTAACTTCTACGCCGTTTACATAGGTCAGAGGCATTGATAGGTTGCGCTCGGCCTCGGATCCGGGGGGGAACGGGGATCTTACAGCAGGCACAGACGCTGCGGCGCGCCAAGCAGGAACAGTCCGCATGAAGATCATGACCGGGAACAGCAACCGGCCATTGGCGGAAGCTATTTCCGCTTACCTCAATCTGCCCTTGACCAGCGCCAGTGTGCGCCGCTTCTCGGACATGGAGATCTTCGTCGAGATCCAGGAGAACATCCGCGGCGAGGATGTCTTCGTGATCCAGTCGACCTCCTATCCGGCCAACGACAACCTGATGGAGCTGCTGGTCTCGCTCGACGCCCTGCGCCGCGCCTCGGCCCGCCGCACCACGGCGGTGATCCCCTACTACGGCTATGCCCGGCAGGACCGCAAATCGGGGCCACGCACGCCGATCTCGGCCAAGCTGGTGGCCAACGTGATCACCTCGGCCGGCGCCGACCGGGTGCTGACCCTGGACCTGCACGCCGGGCAGATACAGGGTTTCTTCGACATCCCGACGGACAACCTCTTCTCGGCCCCGGTCTTCACCAAGGACATCATCGAGCGCTTTGACGGCGACGATTTGACTATTGTTTCGCCCGATGTGGGCGGCGTGGTGCGGGCCCGGGCCATTGCCAAGCGGCTTGACGCCGACCTTGCAATCATCGATAAGCGCCGCGAGCGGGCCGGCGTCTCCGAAGTCATGAACATCATCGGCGACGTCAAGGGCCAGCGTTGCATCCTGGTCGACGACATCGTCGATTCGGCCGGGACCTTGTGCAATGCGGCCGTGGCCTTGATGGAGGCGGGCGCCAACGCGGTGTCCGCCTACGTTACCCATGGCGTGCTGTCGGGCGGCGCCGTCGCCCGGGTCAGCGCTTCGCCGCTCGAGGAGCTGGTCACGACCGATAGCATCCAGGCCACCGAGGCGGTCCGCGTGGCGCAGAACATGCGCCAGCTTTCGATCGCGCCCCTGCTGGGCGAGGCCATGGCCCGGATCAGCGACGAGCGGTCGGTTTCGAGCCTGTTCAATTAGCCGCCCGCAGGCGGCGGCCGGCTGTGGCACCCCTGGAGGCACTGCCGGTAAACTCTGGGAGCGAGGCGCCACCTCGCCGCCCGACTTGGAGGACTGTGAAGTATGGCTGACATTCTTGAACTGGCGGCAGAGCCGAAGGAACGGGCCGGAAAGGGGGCCGCCCGTGCCACGCGCCGCGCCGGGCGGGTCCCCGCTGTGATCTATGGGGCCAAGAAAGACCCGGTGATGATTACCCTCGAACCCCGCGACCTACAGCGCGAGCTGAACGGTGGCGCTTTCTTCTCCACCATCTACGACGTCGGTGTGGGCGGCCAGAAAGAGCGCGTGCTGCCGCGCGACCTGCAGCTGCATCCGGTGACCGACCGGCCGATGCATATCGACTTCCTGCGCGTCTCGGCGACCACCAAGGTCACCGTCGAGGTGCCGGTGGTTTTCGTGAACGACGAAGAGGTGCCTGGCATCAAGCGCGGCGGCCTGCTGAACGTGGTGCGCTACGCGGTAGAGGTGAGCTGTAACGCCGATTCAATACCGAACGAGTTCCAGATCGATCTGGAGGCACTCAACCTCGATATCGGCGACAGCGTCCACGCCAGCGATCTGACCTTGCCGGACGGGGTGGAGCTGACCATCACCGACCGCGACTTCACCATCGCCACCATCGCCGCTCCGACCATCGTCGAGGAAGAGACCACGGAGGAGGAAGCGGAGGAAGGCGTCGAGGGCGAAGTGGCCGAGGGCGAGGCTGCCGAGGGCGAGGCGCCGGCGGAGGGCGCGGAGGAAGGCAGCGAGGAGTAAGGGTCTGCAAGGGACTGACCTCGCGTGTTCTTCAAACGTCGCAAAAAGAAAGAGTTTTCGGACGAGAGGCCGGCCATGCTTTTGGTCGGCCTCGGCAATCCGGGCCGTCGCTACGCCAAGAACCGACACAACATCGGCTTCATGGCGCTGGACGAGATCGCTCGGCGTTACGGCTTTGCGCCCTGGCGCCGCCGCTTCCAGGGCGAGATCGCCGAAGGCCAGGTCGGGGGCATGCGGGTGCTGGCGCTGAAGCCGACCACCGGCATGAACGGCTCCGGCCAGTCGGTCGGCGAGGCCGGGCGCTTCTTCAAGCTGAAGGCCGGCGACGTGCTGGTCGTGCACGACGAGATGGACCTCAAGCCGGGCAAGATTCGGGTCAAGCAGGGCGGCGGCGCCGGCGGCCACAACGGCCTGCGCAGCCTCGATTCCCATATCGGCCCGAACTACCGCCGCCTGCGCCTCGGCGTCGGCCACCCGGGCCACAAGGACCAGGTGACCGGCTATGTGTTGCGCGACTTCGCCAAGGCGGACGCCGAATGGCTGCCGAAGCTGCTCGACGCGGTCGCCGAGGAGTTCCCGCGGCTGGTCCAGGGCGACGACGGCGGCTTCATGTCGCGGGTGTCGCACGTGATGAATCCGCCGCCGCCGAAGCCTCCGGCAAAGGAGTCGCCCAGGGCGAATACAGGCGACGGCAGCCCTGCAAAAACGGACGGCGCGCGCGCCGAAGACAGCGCCGGCAATGGGCTTTAACTGCGGCATCGTCGGCCTGCCGAACGTCGGCAAGTCGACCCTCTTCAACGCCCTGACCGAGACCGCCGCCGCCGAGGCGGCCAACTATCCCTTTTGCACGATCGAGCCCAACGTCGGCCGCGTGCCGGTGCCCGATCCACGGCTGGACAAGATCGCCGCGCTCGCCAGGTCGGCCAAGGTCGTGCCGACCTTTCTCGAGTTCGTCGACATTGCTGGACTGGTCCGCGGTGCCTCCCAGGGCGAGGGCTTGGGCAACAAGTTCCTCGCCAACATCCGCGAGGTCGACGCCATCGTCCAGGTGCTGCGCTGCTTCGAGGGCGAGGTGACCCACGTGGACGGCTCGGTCGATCCCCTGCGCGACGCCGAGACGGTCGAGACCGAGCTGCTGCTGGCCGACCTGGAGTCGGCCGAAAAGCAGCAGGAAAGCGCCATCAAGAAGGCGCGCGGCAACGACAAGGAAGCCAAGCAGCGCCTCGCCGTGCTGGAGCCGGTGACCGCAGCCCTGCGCGAAGGCAAGTCAGCGCGCAGTGTCGACCTCCCGCCGGAACTGAAGCCCGTGCTGGCCCAACTCCAACTCTTGAGCGCCAAGCCTGTGCTCTACGCGGCCAACGTGGAGGAAGCGGCCGCGGCAGACGGCAACGCCTATTCGGCCAAGGTGGCGGACTACGCCGCCGCCCAGGGCGCCGGCTTCGTGGTGATCTCCGCGGCGATCGAAGCCGAGCTGGCGCAGCTCAAGGATCCAGCCGAGAAACAGGAGTTCTTGGAAACACTGGGGCTCGAGGAGCCCGGCCTAGCGCGCGTCATCCGCGCCGGCTACGACCTGCTCGGCCTGATCACCTTCTTCACCGCCGGACCCAAGGAGGCGCGCGCCTGGACCGTGCGAGACGGCGCCAAGGCGCCGGAGGCCGCTGGCGTAATCCATAGCGACTTCCAACGCGGCTTCATCCGGGCGGAAACCATCGCCTACGACGACTACATCGCCTACGGCGGCGAGGCCGGCGCCAAGGAAGCCGGCAAGATGCGTGCCGAAGGCCGCGACTACCGGGTACGCGACGGCGACGTCCTGCTGTTCCGCTTCAACGTTTGAGATTGGGGCGCTTTCCAGCTTCCCCCTTTTCACATCGCCGCCCCATTTGCTTGCTTGGATGGCGCCTGACTTCCGTCGATTTTGCGGGCTCGGTCGGTGGTAAGCCTTCCGTCGCCCCCTATCTTAGAATTGAACTCCAGGATCGAGGAGGCAAGCGGCCATGGTCTTTGCGAAGGCAAAGCTAAACGAGGCCTTCAGCCAGCGTATCGCCGGCGCTTTTCTGCGCGAGGAGCAGATCGGGCTCGGCTTCGCCATGTGGGTACGGATCGCGGCGCTGACAGCCATTGCCGGCTGGCTGCTGTACAGCGTGCCGATGCCGCGTGTGCTGTTCTGGCTGGGCTTCGTCGTGCTGTTCCTGGCGCTCAGCATCGCGCCGCTGGTGGTGCGCCAGCGATGGCGCCACTGGCGGCTCTGGATCGCCGGCTTCGTCTTGCTCGACGCGGCCTTGCTCTGCATCGTCCTGCTGGCGCCCAATCCGCTCGCCACCGTCACCTGGCCGGTGCAGATGCAGCTTCGCTTCCACGATTTCATCTACTTCTTCGTGCTGCTGGCTGGCGCCGCGCTGACCTATTCGCCGGGGCTTGTGCTCTGGACCGGCGCCGCCGCGGCGCTCGCCTGGGCCATCGGCGTACAGATCATTCTTTCCCGGCCGGAGACGCTGATCCCAGAGACCCTCCCCGAGACGGAGCCGAGCGATGCCGAGCGCCTGGCGGTCTATCTCGATCCCTATTTCGTCGATGCCACCAAGTGGCAAAACGAGATCGTGCTGCTGCTGATCGTTACCGCGATCATCGCGGCGGCGGTCTGGCGCTCGCGCAAACTGGTGCTCCGGCAGGCCGCGGCGGAGCGGGCCCAGACCAATCTGGCGCGCTATTTCTCGCCGGATGTTGTGGCGCAGCTGGCCGAGGCCGACGCGCCGCTGGAGACGGCGGAGACGCGCCACGTCGCGGTGCTCTTCGTTGATATCGTCGGCTTCACCAGTCTGGCAGAGGACCTGCCGCCCGAACGGGTGATCGCACTGCTGCGCAGCTACCACCGGCGCATGGCAAACAGCGTCTTCGAGAACGAGGGCACCCTGGACAAGTACGTCGGCGATTCGGTCATGGCGACTTTCGGTTCGGTCAATCCCGGCCACCGGGACGCGACCCGGGCGCTGCGCTGCGCCGGTGCCATGCTCGATCAGGTCGCGCGCTGGAACGCCAAGCGGGCCGAGCGCGGCGCTCAGGAAGTCCGCATCGGCATCGGTATCCACTACGGGCCGGTCGTGGTCGGCAACATCGGCGACGACCGCTGCCTGGAGTTCACCGTAATCGGCGACACGGTCAACGTGGCCAGCCGCCTGGAGCGTGTGACGCGGGACAAGAACGTCCCGCTGGTGGTCAGCGATCAGCTGATCAGCGCGGTGCGCGAGGACGGTGCAATCGAGCACGCGGAACTGTCCGATTTCGTACGGGCCGAGCCGGTTTCGCTGCCGGGCCGGCGCACGACGGTGCCGATCTGGTGCTATCAGGCCAACCGGCAAGTCGAGCCGCCCGCGGCGGAAAGTGCCGGCGAGCCCCAACCATCGATCGAAGATGAAAAGGCCGCAGCGAAAAGCACTGCAGCCCCTCAGCCGGAAGCGTCCTAAGCCTTACGCGCCGCGCAGGTCCTGCGAGGCGAAGGGCAGGGCGCGGATGCGTTGGCCGGTGGCGGCGTAGACCGCGTTGGCCACAGCCGGACCGATCGGCGGCACGCCGGGTTCGCCGACACCGGTCGGCGGCTCGGCCGAGCGCACGATGTGCACCTCGACCTGCGGCATCTCGTCGATCCGCAGCGGGATGTAGTCGTGGAAGTTCGACTGCTCGACCCTGCCCTCGTCCAGGGTGATGGCGTCGTGCAGGATGGCGCCGAGGCCGTAGCCGATGCCGCCCTCCATCTGCGCCCGGATGACGTCCGGATTGACCGCAAGGCCGCAGTCGACCGCGCAGACCACGCGCTCGACCTTGATCTTGCCCTCGGCGTCGACCGCCACGTCGGCCACCTGGACGACATAGGAGTTGAACGACTCGTGCACGGCGACGCCACGGCCCTTGCCCTTCGGCATCGCGGCGCCCCAGCCGGCCATCTCGGCCGCCAGCTCCAGCACACCGCGATGGCGCGGATGGTCGGCCAGCATCTCCAGCCGGAACGCGACCGGATCGCGCCCGGCCAGCTCGGCCAGCTCGTCGAGAAAGGTCTCGACCGAGTAGGCGGTGTGGGTGCTGCCCACCGCGCGCCACCAGAGCACCGGCACCTTCACATCCGTCGTGTGCAGGTCGACGGTCAGGTTCGGGATCTGATAGGGCAGGTTGCTGGCCCCCTCGACCGAGGTCTGGTCGATGCCGTTCTGGATCAGCGCCTCGGCGAAGGGCGTGTCGCGCAGGATCGACTGGCCGACGATGCGGTGGGTCCAGGCGAGAATCTTGCCCTCTTCGTCGAGACCGGCCTTCAGGGTGTGATGGTACATGGGCCGATAACGGCCGCCCTGCACGTCGTCCTCGCGAGTCCAGATCAGCCGCAGTGGGGCCCGGCCGTCGATCGCCATGGCGATCCGCACCGCTTCGGAGACCATGTCCGCGTTCGGCGTGGCGCGCCGCCCGAAACTGCCGCCGGCGTAGAGGGTGTTGACCGTCACCTGCTCCGGTTTGAAGCCGAGGATCGCCGCCGCGCTTGCCTGGTCGATGGTCGGTAGCTGTGAGCCGGTCCAGATCTCGCAAGTGCGCCCGGTCAGTTCCACGACGCAGTCGAGCGGCTCCATCGGCGCGTGCGCCAAAAAGGGGAACTCGTAGCTCGCCTCGACCACCTTGGCAGCCTCGGCGAAGCCAGCCTCGCTGTCGCCCTCCTGACGGGCGATCTCGCCCGGCTTGCCGGCGAGACGACGGTACTCCTCCATGATCTCCGTACTGCCACGAGTCTCGGCCTCGCTGTCGTCCCACTCGATCTCCAGCAGGTCGCGCGCCGTCTTGGCCGCCCAAAAGCCCTCCGCGACCACGGCGATACCGCCCGGCACCTGGACCACGTCGGTCACGCCCTTGATCGCCTTGGCCGCTGTCGCATCGAAGGACAGCACCTTGGCGCCGAAGCGCGGGGGGCGGGCCAGCAGCGCGGTCAGCATTTCGGGGCGCTGGACGTCGATGGTGAAAGTCGCCGTACCCCTGGTCTTGTCACGGGAATCGAGCCGCGGCAGGCGGCTGCCGATCAGCTTGAAGTCCTTGGGATCCTTGAGGGTCACATTGGCCGGCGGCTCGAGCTTGGCGGCCTGCAGGGCGAAGTCGCCGAAGCTGCCGCTGCGCCCGCTGGCCGTATGCGCTAGAACGCCCTTCTCGACCGTGATGTCATCGGCCGGCACTTGCCAGGCCTCGGCGGCCGCGGCCACCAGCATGGCGCGGGCCATGGCGCCAGCTTCGCGCATCTGCTGGTGCGCGTTGGCGATGCTGGAGCTGCCGCCCGTCCCCTGGACCTGGCCCCAGTGCAGGTTGTTGTAAAGCGCCGCGTCGGCCGGCGCCGCCTCGGCGCGGACCTGCGCCCAATCGGCGTCCAGCTCCTCGGCCGCCAGGGTGGCGAGGCCGGTGTAGCTGCCTTGGCCGAACTCGATGTGCTTGGAGAGCACCGTCACGCTGCTATCCGGCGCGATGCGCAGGAAGGCGTTCGGCGCCATCACATCGCCTTCGGCGGCGATCGCGACCGGCCTACCGCCGCCGCGCGGCAACTGAAGGCCGATGACCAGTCCGGCGCCGGCCACCGCGCTCGCCACGAGGAAGCCACGGCGGCTGGTCTGGGTGGTCTTGCTCAAGGTCGCCAGCATGGGCTTAACCTCCCATCGTCTTGGCCGCCTGATGGATGGCGGCGCGGATCCGGACATAGGTGGCGCAGCGGCAAACGTTGCCGTTCATCGCCACATCGATGTCCTCGTCGGTCGGGTTCTTGTTCTCGGCGAGCAGCGCGATGGCGGACATGACCTGCCCCGATTGGCAGTAGCCGCACTGCACGACGTCGAGCTCTTCCCAGGCGGCCTGGATGGCTTCGGCGACAGCCCCGTCGACGCCTTCGATGGTAACGATGTCCGACTCCGTCACGTCCGAGACTGGGGTGACGCAGGAGCGGACCGCCACCCCGTCCACGTGTACCGTGCAGGCGCCGCAGAGCGCCATGCCGCATCCGAACTTCGTCCCCGTGAGCCCGAGCTCGTCCCGGACGGCCCACAGCAGAGGCGTATCCTCGGGCACGTCGAGCTCGCGCTGTTCACCGTTGACGGTGAGTTTGACCATGTCGATCGCTCCTAAAGGTTTGGCGGAGAAGCCTTACGCGCTGAGGGCACAGCCCAACAGCCGCCTCCTTTTCGGGCGGCTCCGCCGCTCGCGCAGAACGGCTCCCATACTCCCTTGATCCATTAGTTAAAACGGCACCTGCGTCGAACAAGAGCCATCATCGTGGCAGTATTATGATACGTGCCCGGAACGCAGCCTCCGACATTCAACCAGGGATTACAGGGCGTGGTTTTCCAGCCGCCCGCGGATCTCCTGCCAAAGCTCCACGTAGGCAAGGCCGGCCCGGCTCTTGGCCGCGTAGTCACAGACCGGGGCGCGGTGCAGCCCCATGCGCTCGACCTCGGTCGCGCTGGGGATCACGGTCTGCAGCATGCCGGTCGGATCGGCGCGCATGCGCAACACCAGGTCGCGATGCAGAGTCTTGCGCCAGTCGACGATGGAGAAAAACGGCATCACCGGCACGTCGTCGATTTTCTTGCGGGCGAAGAAGTCGAGCAGCTGCTCGTAGGTGCGCAGCGACAGGGTGGTAGGGATGATCGGCACCAAAAGCGCATCGACCGTACCGAACACGGCCTCCGAGACCAGCGAGATGCCGGGTGCGCAGTCGAGGAAGATGTAGTCGTAGTCCTTCGCCAGGGGCTTCAGCAGGCGCTGCAGTCGGCGCCGCGGTTTCTTGCCGGCATCGAGCACCAAGTCGAACCGTCGGTAAGAGAAATCGGCGGGCAGCAGATCGAGTGTCGGATAGTCGGTGCCCTTGATCTGGCGCTCAAGGCCATGCTTGCCAAGCAGCAGTTTGCGGCCGCCGCCCCTCACCTTGGGCTTGACCCGAAAATAGAAGGTTGTGGCGGCCTGCGGATCGAGGTCCCAGACCAGGACCCGGGCGCCGCTTAGCGCCGCGCAGTAGGAGAGGTTGACCGCGGCGGAGGTCTTCCCTACCCCGCCCTTAATGTTGTAGCTGGCGAGGATCTTCATCAACGGGGACCGGAGCTGACGGATCGGGTGCGAAGAGCGCCTTGCAGGCAGCTTGGTTGGGCTTGGCGCTGAAAGCCGCGAAGCAGGCGGCGAACGCTGCGCGTGCCTCCCGCTGGCGGCGCAACAGCCCATCGACCAGCACGCCCATGGCGACGAAGGTCTCGGCCGGCGTCTTGCCCTCCGCCATCATGTCGCGGCTGAAGCTTTTCAAGCTGTCGCTTTGCACTTCAAGGTCCTGGAAGTCGCCCAGGTTTTCTTGCAGCTGCTTGAGCGACCTGATGACCGGCTTGATCTCCGGCTCGGGAAAGAGGCTCTGGAAGAACTCCATAAGGTAACGCAGCTTCTTGCAGTCCTTCCGGAGATCGTGCAGCGCCTCGGCCGGCGAGGCCTCGCCGATTGCTGAGCCGTCCGTGAGGACACGGCGATAGGCCCGCCAAATCCGCCGCTTCGCCGTCTCCGGGACCGGAACGGCGGCCAGCGGGCCGGCCTCGGCCTCGGTATCCTCGAGAAACGCCCGCCAGTCGCGTTTGAGCCGGCGATAGCGGGCGCTGCGGAGCTCTTTGCGCAAGGCCGTCTGCACCTTGGATTTGCGCCGTCCCAGAAAGTCCCGCAGGGGATCGAGATCGCTCCGGAAGGCACGATCCACGCTCGCTTGATAATCGTCGAACTTCAAGGCGTAGACGTCGATATCGCGCGCCGGCCCGGTAACCTGGCCGAGCCAGGCGAATTCCTTGGCGAAGTGTGCGCTCCGCTCGGCCGGCAGAACGCGCTTGATCTGGGTGAGCGCCGAACGGGTTCGGCGCACGGCAACACGGAAGTCGTGCAGGAACTCCGTGTCGAGATCCTCGGAGACGCCGGCCTCGTTGGCTTCCATGGTTTCCAGCAGATGCAGCAGGACGCCCCTCAGCGCCGCCGCCGCCGGCTGCGCCGGATCGAGCGTGATGCGGAGCTTCGAGCTGTAGCTTCCCGGCGACTGCCCGGCCGCCGCGACCGCGGCAATCAGCGGGTCCTCCGCACTGTACTGGAGGCCAAAATCCTCCTGAAGCAGCTGCGCGATCCGATGGAAGGGCTTGGCATATCCCTTGACCGGCAATAACAGCAGCCGGCGTTGCAGGCCGTGGAGCTTGCCGTTGCTCCGGCCCGGCAGGCTGTCTTCCTCGATCAGGACCCGGAGGGTCGTCTTTTCGTCCTTGTTCAGGACGCAAAAGCCCTGTGCGATCCGCCGAACCTTGGCGAGCGGCAGCAGGGCGCGCATCTCGACGATCGGCTGCAACCGCTCGCGCAACGGGCCCGGCGGCAGCTCGTGGACGAAGCGGGGCGGCGCTACGCCGCTCAGGCGCGCCAGCTCCTGGCCGCCGGCAAGTTGGCGCCAGCGCAGCAGAGAAGACCCCTGCCCGGACTCCGCTTCCATGACACTACCCTGCTCGAACAGCCGCCAGTCGAAGCTGTCGAGATAGGTCACTTCCACTTTCCGGAGCGCCTCCTTGCGAAGCCTGGTATGGCGCCCGAGGCAAGCTTCGAGCTGCTTGGGGTCGAAATCCTCCCCAATGGAGAAACGAAGCGGCTGGAGCGCCATCGGCCCTTCTCTCCGGTCGCACGGCCTACAATTTTTTTTACGCTTTTCGGCCGAACTGCCCGCCTGTCAGGCAGCACACAAACACCTTCCGCCCGCCGCCTCAGCAGCGGGCCGGCATTCCCACCCGATCAAGGGGCAAACTCTGTCCCAGCGCCAGCTGCCTGTTATTTTTCGCCAGTTTCGCTTTCCGGCTACCGGCTTGCACTGCCCTGGTCCCGAACGCCTCCAGGCTAAACTTAGACCGGCTCCCCGCCGGGGTCCAGGAAAGGTAGGAAATCCATTATCTTTTGAACCTTACAGGCAAATGACTAGACCATGAATTTCATGTCTGAGGCGAAAGTTGGATAGGCGTAGACCGTGTCGGCCAGATCGCCTGCCGTCACCCCATGCTTCATGGCGAAGGCGAAGAGGTGGATCACCTCCTCTGCGCCGTGGCCGACCATGTGGGCGCCCAGGATGCGCCCGCCGCTGTCCTCGATCAGGACCTTGGAAAAGGCGACGGTCTCGGCATGGGTCTTGGACGAACGGAACTCGGTCATGTCGTTGGACTTGACCGTAAAGGCGAGACCCTGCTCGCGCGCCTCCTGCTCGGTCAGGCCGACAGTGGCGAGAGCCGGCACCGTGTAGACGTTGGCCGGAATGTGGATGTAGTCGGGCGCTTTGGTGCCGCCGTCGACGATGTTCTGGCCGACCAGTCGGCCCTCGTAGGTGGCGATCGGCGAGAGCTGCGCCGAAGACCAGAGCGCGTCGCCGGCGACATGGACCCTCGGGTTCGAGGCGCTGCGCAGCGAGGCCTCCACCTTGATCCGCAGACCGTCGTGCGCGACTTCGCCCGCTTCCAGATCGAGCCCCTCGAGATCGGCCACGCGGCCGGCGCCGTTGGCGACGTGAGACGCGCTCAGGCTCTTCTGCTGCCCGTCATGCTTGAAGGTCACCTGCAACCCCACGCCGCTCTTGTCGATCTGCTGGATTTCGACGCCGGTCAGGATGTCGATGCCGATGCGCTCGGCCTCCTTGTGCACCTGCGCCACGGCGTCGGCGTCGTTGCGCGGCAGCAGCTGCGGCAGCGCCTCGAGGATCTTCACCTTGGTGCCGGCGCGGGCGTAGATGTGAGAGAATTCGAGCGCGATGACGCCGCCGCCGATGAAGATCAAGGAGTCGGGCAGCTCCGCCATCTCCAGGATGTCGTCGCTGGTGATCAGATGTTCGGCGCCGGGAATCGGCAGGGGCCGGGGCTTCGAGCCGGTGGCGATGACGATGTGCTCGGCTTTCAGCTCGGTCGTTTCTCCGCCATTCTCGACGGCGATGCGATCCGGCCCGACGAAGCGCGCCCGGCCGCGGATCAGGTCGATGCCGCGATCCTCCAGGCTCTTGGCGAAGGCCTCCGGCACGCCCTCGACGAAGGTCCGCTCGCGGGCGATCAAGGCGGCCCAGTCGAGTGCCGGCTTGCCGACTGTTATGTGATGCTGCGGCGCCAAATCGATCTGGTGCAGGACCTGCGCCGCGGCCACCAGAACCTTCTTGGGAACGCAGCCGCGCAGAGGACAGGTTCCGCCGACCTCCCAGGACTCGACCACGGCGACGGACTTGCCGGCCGCCCGCGTCACACCGGCCGCGCCCATGCCGGCGTTGCCAGCACCGAGCACGACGACGTCATAGCTCTTGCTCATGATCCCCTCCTTGAACTGATTGATGGACGGCTCCATCACCCAGCCGGCGTGGATGCGACCTTCTGCCGGCTAGTCGCTTGCCGCCGCGCCGCTCTCCGCAGCTTGGCCGCGCAAGCGCGCGACCTCGGCCTCCAGCTCGTCGATCCTGAGCTGCAGCTTGCCGATCGCCGTTGCGACCTGCGCCTCGGTGTAGCGCCGGGTGATGTGCTGCGGACAATTGACGTCCCATGCCTCGATCTCGAACAGCAGCGCCCGCTCCGGCCGGGCCTTGTAGCCAGGCTCCGCAAGGCGCTCCAGCAACGCCGTATCGTCTTCGACAAAGCGGGCGCGGCCCCACAGCTTAATGCGCTGCCGGTTGGGGTAATCCATTAAGAATATGAACGCTTTGTCATTTTCGCTGAGGTTGCCGATACTGATGTACTGCCGGTTACCGCCAAAATCGGCGATGGCCAAGGTCTTGTCATCGAGCACCTTGAGGAAGCCCAGCGGTCCCCCACGGTGCTGGATATAGGGCCGGCCCTCGGCGGAGGCGGTCGCCAGATAGAATGAATCGCACTCGGCGATGAAGGCGGCGAGCTCGGGTGTCACCCGATCCTGCCAGCTACCCTTTTCCTCCATGCGGGCATAGCCCTTGCGCGAGCCGCGCGCCTCCTGCGCCGCCTTAACGGCCGGCGTGAAGGCAACGTCACTGACTAGACCCTGGGTCATTCTCCGTCCTCTTGCGGAACATCGGCACCGGCCTCGCCGCAGTCCGCGCGGCTTGCGCTCCAGACATCGTAGCAGGAAAGCAAAAAAGCCAGGCGTTCGGTCTCGCTTTGCGCTAGGTCGAAGCCGGTCTCACAGCTCATGATCGCCTCCTTTGCGATTGGTCTTGGCCAGCGGCCCAGACGGGCCGCCTAAACCCGCTCGCGCTCGACCGCCTGCGCGGTGACAAGCCCTTCGACCGCGGCCTCGGCCTGCGATCGGCTGAGCCCGATATCGGCCAGCAAATGATCGTCCATCCTGCGGAAGTCGCTCGCCATCTGCCGCCGGCAACGCGCCTCCCGCAGGGCGGCACCAGCGTATCGCAGCGCAGCAGCCAGTTGCCCGGCCACGACCTGTAGGAACTGATCGAGTGAACGGACGCGCAGGCGGCCGTTTCGCTCCGCCACCGCCCGATAGCTCTCGTAGGAGGCACTGCCGCTGGCAATGGCCATCATCAGGCTCGACATCTTTCCGCTCCTTCCTCGATCGCGCCATCAGATGGCGCGAGCACTGTCCTCTCGCGATCGGCCAGTCCAATCGCGACAGAAAGAAATATAGACAGACCAGTCTGTCTTGTCAAGCTGAAACGAAAACAACCATCACCAGCCATCGAATGAACGAGCCATGCGTTGAAAAACGCGCGAATTCAATACGAAAATTAAGACGCTCGCGTGGCCATAGTGTCGGCCTGACTGCCAAACGATGCACGCCGGGTTGATTTTTTTGGCGGTTTCCCCTAGATTTGTAGACAGATCTGTATGTCTCTATGAGGTGCTGTGATGACAGCCAGCCGCCGCGACCATCTGGTGGAAACCGCCCTGGAGCTGTTCCGCTGCAACGGCTTCCACGCAACCGGGATCGACCGGATCCTGGCCGAGTCCGGCTGTGCCAAGATGACGCTCTACAAGCACTTCAAATCGAAGGACGAGCTGATCCTGGCGGCACTCAGACGGCGCGACGAGCAGTTCCGCAATGCGCTCATGCGCGACGTCGAGCGGCGGGCGAAGACTCCGCGAGAACGCCTCTTAGCCGTCTTCGACGGGCTCGGCGCATGGATGGCCGAGCCAGACTTCTCGGGCTGCATGTTCGTGCATGCGGCGGGCGAATTCGCCAAACCGAACGATCCGATCCATGCCGCAGCGGCCGAACACAAACGCCTGGTCCGTAGCTACCTGGCGGGACTCGCCGAAAAGGCCGGGGCCGGCGACCCCGCGCGGCTCGCCCAGTCGCTCATGCTGCTGCTCGAGGGGGCCATCGTGATGGCCCATGTCGCAGGCGCCGAGAGCGCCGCGGCGGATGCCCGCGAAGCGGCCCGGGTGCTGATCGATCACGCCCTCGTGCCTCACAGTTAGCACGGCTGCGGCCTTGCACCAGTGCCAGAGAAGCGCCATTTTCCCTCTATGAGCTTGCATATGACGCGTTTGCCGTGCCGGCCGCTGTTAGCCGGACTCTGCTTGCTCTGCTTGCTCCTGCTGGCCGCCTGCGAGACGGCACCCACGCCCTATGAGCCGGCGAGCGAGGAAGGCGGCTTCGGCTTGAGTGAGGCACAGATCGACGGTGAAACCTGGCGCATCAGCTTCGCCGGCAACGAATACACCACGCGCGAGCAGGTCGAGAACTCGGTGCTCTACCGGGCGGCGGAGATCGCCTCGGGCGCCGGAGCCGATGGGTTCCTGGTCCTGAAGGAGGAACTGGAAAGCGACCTGCTCTATGAGCGCTACGGCTACCGGCAGTTCGCCCATCCCTATTTCGGGTTTCGCAGCTTCGGTCGCCGCTACTCCAGCTTCGGCACCTTCAAGTCTCGCCGCGTCTTCCCCTACCGGACCCGCCAGTCGACCAACTACACGGCTAGTGTCCGCGTGCGGCTGTTCAGCGGCGAACCGCCCGAAGGCCTGGGCACGCCCTACAACGCCACAGCCTTGCTGAAGACTCTGGGTCCCACGATTCCCCCGCCGCCGTCCGACAACGGATAGCCGGCAGCCTGCTATCAGCCGGCAGTGAACTCCAGGATGACGCCATTGGCCTCCGTAGGGGAGACGATCAGGCTGTCCGTGCCCGTGCGTCGGAACGGGACGGCCGACTGCTCCAGGAAATAGGCCGTTGCATCGGGCTGCTCGACGGCTACCCTAAGCGCCGCGATCCAGGGTGCGGGAAAGTAGGGATAGGCCGAGAGGCCAGGGTGAATCCGCGGCAGATAGCTGGCCGTGGTGAAGATCAGACTGCCACGCCCCGTGTCGACCTCGACGCTGCCGTCGCGCACCTAGACACGATTGAAGCCGAACAGCTCACCGTAGGGAATCGCCATCAGGCTGGGGTCTTCGACCACTACGGTGGTCGCGATTAGGGCGCTGGCGCCGTTGGGATGGCGACACCAGGCCGGCTGCCAGACCATCTCCGGGGTCAGATGCTGACAGACGAAGGCGGACAGACCCGGCGTGGCCGACTCCGGCAAGTCCAATAGCTTGAAGCACGGAAAAGTCTCGCCGCTCGGCAGCTCGATAATCCGCGCCAGGTCCTTCGGCGCCTCGGTGGCGATGCCTTGACGCTGCAGGGCGGCGGCGGTGACCGCCGCATCATCGCTGGCCAGCGCGACGCCCATCAGGCCTTCGCGGACTTCAAGAAAGCGGTCCAGGTTATTGGTGAACTGGCTGGCATCGACGATCCCGAGAAGCTCGATGTAGCCGCTCGAGAACATCAGGCAGTAGTTCGCCGTGCCCCAGCCGATATGCCGTCCGCGCGGCGAGGGCATGAAGCCCAGCCGTCGCCAGCGCTGCCGCGCCTTTTCCAGATCGGCGACCCCGACCAATACGTGGTCGATGCCGGCAATCGCCGGTTTCGGCGTCATCTGTTCCTCGTCTCTCGGCATGCTCCTGGCCCCTCGATTCAAGGGGTGCGGTGTCTCGGCCGCGCTTGCTTGCTCGCCCTGCACATCATACTCCCCGGACATTACGCCTCTTGGGCGCGCCGCCCTTCGGCATCAGTTTCTATGGTCGCCATCTCAGGATAAAGCAAAGCCAGGCCGTCGCGCGAGGCCGGACAGACGCCGCGTTCCGTGATCAGGCCGCTGACCAGACGTGCCGGCGTCACGTCGAAGGCATAGTTGGCCACGGCGCTCGTCTCCGGCGTAATCCGCACGGTGGCGATGTCGCCCGCGGCGGTGCGGCCGGTGATCTCGGAGACCTCGCGGCCGTCGCGCTGCTCTATGGGGATCTCGCTGACGCCGTCGCTCACGGTCCAGTCGATGGTCGGGCCCGGCAGACCGACATAGAAGGGCACGCCGTTGTCGTGCGCCGCCAGCGCCTTCAGATAGGTGCCGATCTTGTTGCAGACGTCGCCGCTCGCCGTGGTGCGGTCGGTGCCGGTGATGCAGAGATCGACCTGGCGGTGCTGCATCAGGTGGCCGCCTACGTTGTCGGCGATCACCGTGTGCGGAACGCCGTGCTGGGCCAGTTCCCAAGCGGTCAGCCCGGCCCCCTGGTTGCGCGGCCGGGTCTCGTCGACCCAGACGTGGACCGGCACGCCGCCGTCGTGCGCCATGTAGATCGGCGCCAGCGCGGTGCCCCAATCGACCGTCGCCAGCCAGCCGGCGTTGCAGTGGGTCAGCACGTTGACAGGACCGGACTTGCCGCCGGCCTCCCAGGCCTTGCGGATCAGGGCCTCGCCGTGCTCGCCAATCGAGCGGCAGATGGCTACGTCCTCGTCGCATATCTCGGCCGCCCGAGCATAGGCCGCCGCCGCGCGCTCACCCGGCGACAAGGGCGTCAGGCGCTGGGTCAAGTCCTGCACCGCCCAGCGCAGATTGACCGCCGTTGGCCGCGTCGCCAGCAGAGTTTCACCGGCCTGCTTCAGGTGATCGTCCGAGGCATCGGCACGCATGGCCAGCGCCATGCCGTAGGCGGCCGTGGCGCCGATCAAGGGGGCGCCGCGCACCAGCATGGCGCGGATCGCGTGCGCCGCCGCGTCCAGATCCTCCAAGCGGACGGTGACGAAGTCGTGCGGTAGGCGCGTCTGGTCGATGATCTCCACGGCCCAGGCGTCGTCGGCGAGCCAGATGGTCCAATAGGCCTTGCCGTCCACGTTCATCGCCTTGCCCCTTCCCGGCCGCCTAGCCGCTCAACACGCGGCCGGCGATGGCATCCAGCTTGGCGACCAGCGCCGCGTCGCGCACGTCGGGCTGGGTGATCACGGCGTTGTCCAGCGCTGTGTGGCAGCCTTTGGCGCAAAGCGCCTGGCGCCCGGCCAAGCGCGGCACCGCAGCCTTCACCAGAGAGCGCGCGCGCTCCGCGTTGTCGAGCAGCACCTTGATGATCTGCTCCACCGTCACATCGTCATGGCCGTCGTGCCAGCAGTCGTAATCGGTCGCCATAGCCACGGTCGCGTAGCACATCTCGGCCTCGCGGGCGAGCTTCGCCTCCGGCATGTTGGTCATGCCGATCACGTCGCAGCCCCAGCTCCGGTAAAGCTCCGACTCGGCGCGGGTCGAGAACTGCGGCCCCTCCATCACCAGGTAGGTGCCGCCGCGCACGAAAGAGATGCCGGTCTCCTCGGCCGCCGCCGTCAAGGCGTCGCCGACACGGCCGCAGACCGGATCGGCCATGGCCACATGCGCCACCAGCCCGCTCTCGAAAAAGCTCTTGGTGCGGGCGAAGGTGCGGTCGATGAATTGATCGACCAGCACGAAGGTGCCAGGCGCAATCGCCTCGCGCAGCGAGCCGACGGCGCTCATGGAGAGGATCTCGGTCACGCCGGCGGCCTTCAGCGCGTAGATGTTGGCGCGGAAGTTGAGCTCCGAGGGGGGGACCCGATGGCCACGGCCATGGCGCGGCAGGAAGACCATAGGCTGGCCGTCGAGCTCGCCGCACAGCAGCGCGTCCGAGGGCGCGCCGTAGGGTGTGTCGACCGGCCGCCAGGCGGCGTTGTTCAAGCCCTCGATCTCATAGATGCCGCTGCCGCCGATCACACCGATCACGGGCGGCGAGCCCGGTTCCGTCATGCCCTCTCCCTGCTTCTGCGTCCTGCCAATGCGCTTAGCGTCTGCGCTGCGGCCTTTGCCTGGGCTCGGGTTTACGCGAAGCCCCCGCTTTTGTGAAGTCATCGCTGAGCAATAGCCGCGCCAGACGAGGCCCTCTAAAGGATCGAGCCAACAGAGTTGACCTTGCGCGATGGGCCGGCTCATCATGCATGACGGTATGAGAAGAGACACATCGTCGCTGAGGCCAACAGGTGCCGAAGAGGTATCCGCGGCGCTCAACACGATCCACTAGAACATCATTTATTACAGGGAGTTATCATGTCGTCCAAGGGGAAACTGCTGCTTGCGCCGCTGCTGATTGGTGCCTCGGCGCTTGCCTTCCACGCCGGCAAGGACGCCCACGCCTCCGATGCCATCACCGTCGTGTCGTTTGGTGGCGCCTTCGCACACAGCCAGATCGAGGCCTACCACAAGCCTTTCAGCGAGAAGACCGGCATCACGGTCAACTCGGTGGACTACAACGGTGGCCTGGCTGAGATCCGCGCCCAGGCCGAAAGCGGCAACGTAACCTGGGACGTGATCGACATGGCGCCGAGCAACGCGGCGGTCGGCTGTGACGAGGACATCCTGCAGCCGATCGATCCCGCCATCCTACCGCCGGCACCGGACGGCACCCCGGCGATGGAAGACTTCATCGAGGGTACGGTCGGTGAATGCTTCGTTGCCACCATCGTCTATTCGACGATTGTTGCCTATGACGACACCAAGTTTCCGAACGAGAAGCCGACCACCATCGCCGATCTCTTCGATCTCGAGAAGTTCCCCGGCAAGCGCGCGCTGCGCAAGATGCCGAACGACAATCTGCAGTGGGCCCTGATTGCCGACGGCGTGCCGCGCGAAGATGTCTACGAGGTCCTAGGTACGCCCGAGGGCGTCGATCGCGCCTTCGCCAAGCTCGATACCATCAAGGATCAGACGATCTGGTGGGAGGCCGGTGCGCAGCCGCCGCAGATGCTGGCCGACGGAGAGGCCGCTATGGTTTCGGCCTGGAATGGCCGCGTCTTCAACGCCATCAGCAAGGAGAACAAGCCCTTCGCCATTGTGTGGGACCATCAGGTCTGGGGCATCGATACCTGGGTGGTCACCAAGGGCACCAAAAACCTGCAGGCGGCGCTCGACTTCATCGCCTTCTCCACCGACACCCAGCGGCTCGCCGATCAGGCTCAGTACATTTCCTACGGCCCGGCGCGCCAGTCGTCCTTCCCCCTCGTGGTCGACAAGATGAAGCCGCATATGCCGACCGCACCAGAGAACATGGCGACCAGCATTCCCAACGACTACGAGTTCTGGGCCGATCACCAGGACGAGCTGACCGAGCGCTTCAACGCCTGGCTGCTGCAATAGACCTTCGGGCCGAGGGAAAGTAGAAAGGCCGCCGATCGGCGGCCTTTCTTAGTGCCGTGTGACTTTGGCCGGAGCTAGTGCAGATCAGCCCAGATCTTGCGCTTGACCGCGTAGAGCAGGCCAGTCAGCACCAGCAGGAAGAGGATCACCTTGATGCCGGTCTGCTTGCGCTCCTCCATCTCGGGCTCCGCGGTCCAGGCCAGGAAGACCGAGATGTCGTGCGACATCTGGTCGAGGGTGGCTGCCGTACCGTCCGCATACTCGACCGCGTCGTCGTCGAGCGGCTGCGCCATGGCGATCTGGTGGCCCGGGAAGTAGGCGTTGTAGCTCAGCCCTTCGAGCATCTCGAAGTCGGCCGGCGGCTCCTCGTAGCCGGTCAGCAGCGCATAGAGGTAGTCGGCGCCGCCGGCTCGCGCCTTGACCATCAGCGAGAGGTCCGGCGGAACAGCGCCGCCGTTCGACGCTGCCGCGGCCTTATCGTTCGGGAATGGCGAAGGGAAGTAGTCGGAAGCCCGGCCCGTGCGCTCGAACATCTCGCCGTCGTCATCCGGGCCGTCGACCACCGTCGCCTCCGCCGCCATCGCCTTGATCTCCTCCGCGCCGTAGCCGAGATCGGCGAGATTGCGGAAGGCAATCCGCTTCAGAGAATGGCAGCCAGCACAGACCTCGCGGTAGACCTGCAGGCCGCGCTGCGCGGCGGCCCGGTCGAAGGTGCCGAAGATGCCGCTGAAGGACCAATCCTGCGCCGGGATGGCCACGCCCTCGGCAGCCGTCGCCATCTTTGTCACGGGAAGACCACTCCCACCGAGACCCACAAGCAAGGCGAAAGCGCCAATCAGAGCCGTCTTCTTCATCGCGCCTTCTCCATCGGCTTGGCCGCAGCCCCGGCGGCTGCGCCACCGCCCCTTAGCACCGGTTCGCTGATCGAGGAGGTCGGCACCGGTCTAGGTCTCTCCAGCACGCTCAGCAGCGGCAGGAGGATGATGAAATGGAAGAAGTACCAGAAGGTGCTCAGCTGGCCGATCCAGATAAAGGGGATGCCGTGGAACTCGGCGTCAGGCGAATTGGCGCCGACCCATCCCAGGACGAAGCAATCCAACACCAGAATCCAGAAGAACCACTTGTAGTAGGGCCGGAAGGTAGCGCTCCTGACTGGCGAACGGTCGAGCCAGGGCAGGACGAAGAGGATGGCGACCGAACCGAACATCATGATCACGCCGCCGAGCTTGGCCGGCACGATCCAGAGAAAATCGAAGTCGACGGCGCGCAGAATCGCGTAGAAGGGCAGGAAATACCACTCCGGCACGATATGCGGCGGCGTCACCAGGGGGTCGGCCGGTATGTAGTTGTCCGGGTGTCCCAGGTAGTTCGGCGCGAAGAACACGAAGACGCAGAAGATGATCAGGAAGACGCCGAGCCCGAAGAGGTCCTTCACCGTGTAGTAGGGGTGGAAGGGGATGGTGTCTTGCGGCCCCTTGGTATCGATGCCGAGCGGGTTGTTCGAGCCGAAGCGGTGCAGCGCCCAGATGTGCAGCACCACGACCGCAACGATGATGAAGGGCATCAGGTAGTGCAGTGAGTAGAAGCGGTTCAAGGTCGCGTTTCCGACTGCAGGCCCGCCCCACAGCCAAGTGGTCAAAGAGTCGCCGATCACCGGTACGGCGGTGAAGAAGTTGGTGATCACCGTGGCAGCCCAGAAGCTCATCTGGCCCCAGGGCAGCACATAGCCCATGAAGGCGGTGGCCATCATCAGCAACAGGATCAACACGCCGAGCATCCAGAGCAGCTCGCGCGGCGCCTTGTAAGAGCCGTAGTAGAGCCCACGGAAGATGTGGATGAAGACCACGATGAAGAAGAACGAGCCGCCGTTTGTGTGGATATAGCGGATCAACCAGCCGTAGTTGACATCACGCATGATCCGCTCGACCGAATCGAAGGCGTAGTCCACGTGCGGCGTGTACTGCATCGCCAAGGTGATGCCGGTCACGATCATGATCACCAGGGCGATTCCGGCCAGAGAACCGAAATTCCACCAGTAGCTCAGGTTCCGCGGCGAGGGATAGCTGCTGCCGACGGAGTGATCGAGAAACGAGAAGATCGGGAGCCGGTGCTCGATCCAGCACAACACCGGGTTCTGCAGTTGAAGGCCACTCACCGTTCGCGCTCCCCTTAGCCGATTTTGATGGTCGTATCGTCGAGGAACTCGTAAGGCGGCACCGGCAGGTTCTCCGGTGCGGGACCCTTGCGGATACGGCCCGAAGTATCGTAGTGCGAGCCGTGGCAGGGGCAGAGCCAGCCGTCGAACTCACCCTTGGGATCGCCGGCCCGCTGACCCTTGGGAATACAGCCGAGATGGGTGCAGATGCCGACCATGATCAGCCACTCCGGCTTGATCACGCGATCCTGGTCCGTGGCGGGGTCGCGCAGATCGCCTACATCGACAGCTTCGGCCGCCGCGATTTCATCGGCGGTGCGGTGCCGCACGAAGACCGGCTTGGCCTGCCAAATGACGGTGATCGCCTGTCCCTCTTCGATGGGTGAGAGGTCCACCTCGGTCGAAGACAGCGCCAGGACGTCGGCCGAGGGGTTCATCGAATCGGCGAGCGGCCAGCAGGCGACAGCCGTACCAACGGCTCCCACCGCGCCGGCGGCAAGATAGAGAAAATCGCGCCGCGTCTCGCCGTCTTCGGCAGAAGCGGTCGTCGCCGTATCAGCCATACTCAAAGCCCCTTAGTGATCTCTCCACAGCGGACCCAAGGACCCGCCAAGACCATCGGATGCCGCTTTGCAGCTATCCTTGGCCTCAAACCTAGCGCACGCCGCCGTCATGGCAACACGAAATGGGAGTTGGCCGCGCCCCCACACGGCTTGCGTTCGGGCACAGACATAGAGGAAATTCCAGCCGAAGGCAAAGCCCCAAAACTGCCTCGAAAAGAGGGCCAAAAGCCGTTCTGCTCGCAAGGACCGACCCACCGATGCGCCTGGCGCTCTACGAACCCGACATTCCGCAAAACACCGGCACGATCCTCCGCCTGGCGGCCTGTCTCGGCCTGGCCGTCGACATCATCGAGCCTTGCGGCTTCCTGCTCGACGACCGGCGGCTGCGGCGCGCCGGCATGGACTACCTGGAGCAGGTGGCGCTGACCCGCCACCGCTCCTGGGCAGCCTATTCAGCGGGCGCGCGGCGCAGGCACATACAGGAAGGCCAGTGGGGCGCCTCCTGCTGCTCACCACCCGGGGTGACCGTGCCTACACCGACATCGCCTACAAAGCGGACGACACCCTGTTGCTCGGCAGCGAATCCGCTGGGGTTCCGGATGCGGTGCACGCCAGCGCCGACCAGCGGCTGGTGATCCCCATGCAGCCCGGCGCGCGCTCCCTGAACGTCGCCCTGGCCGCCGCCATGGCGGCGGGCGAAGCGCTGCGGCAGATTGGCGGCCCCCAAGGCGCAGGGAAGCAAAGCCCGATGACGCCGAACCTCGACGAAGGAGGACGCTAGCGACATGAGCCAGACCAGCGAAGACGACCGGAAAGCGCGCGTAGCGACGTGGTTCGCCGAGCTGCGCGACCGCATCTGCGCCGCCTTCGAGGAGCTCGAGGACGAGCTCGACGGCGCCAACGCCAAGCGCTTCGCCGACATCGCGCCCGGGCGTTTCGAGCGCAAGGCCTGGGAGCGCGAGGCCCCGAAGCACGAGAGTGGCGGCGGCGTCATGGCGATCATGAAGGGCCGGCTGTTCGAGAAGGTCGGGGTCAACATCTCCACCGTGTGGGGCGAATTCCAGCCGGAATTCGCCAAGCAGATCCCGGGCGCCGAGGAGAATCCGCGCTTCTGGGCGGCGGGGATATCGCTGGTGGCCCATATGCACTCGCCCCTGGTGCCGGCGGTGCATATGAACACGCGGCACATCGTGACCAGCAAATCCTGGTTCGGCGGCGGCTCGGACCTCAACCCCATGTTCCCGGAGGAGGCCGACACGGCGGACTTCCACGCTGCCTTCAAGGCGGCCTGCGACAAGCACGATCCGGACTACTACCCGCGCTTCAAAGAGTGGTGCGACGAATACTTCTTCATCAAGCACCGCGGCGAGGCGCGCGGCGTCGGCGGGATCTTCTACGACTACATCGACAGCGGCGACTGGGAGGCCGATTTCGCCTTTACCCAGGACGTCGGCCGCGCCTTCCTGGATATCTATCCGAAGCTGGTCCGGCGCCACATGGCGGAGCCCTGGACCGAGGAGCAGCGCCGCCACCAGCTAATGCGGCGCGGCCGCTACGCCGAGTTCAACCTGCTCTACGACCGCGGCACCAAGTTCGGGCTGATGACCGGCGGCAATGTCGAGGCCATCCTCATGTCCCTGCCGCCGGTAGCGGCTTGGCCTTAGAGACGCCCGAGGCGGCCTGGCCCCAACACCGCCGGCTCTGCTACCGCATGCTGGAGAGGTTGGCGATCAGCGCGACGTTGGCGCGCTCGATCTCCTCGGCGATCTTATGCGCCATATCCTGATCGGCGCTGCAGCATAGCGCAGCGGCGCTGCTGCTCCGCTGCGAGGATTCGCGGACCGCGTCGATGATGGCTCGCTCGATCACGTCGGACACCTTGCGGGTCTCCTCCTCCGAGAGGGTCGCACGGATCGCCTCGCAGGCGTCCTTGACGGCGGTTTCGGCGCGCGTTCGCAGGTCCATCGTGAGGCTCCTTCGCTGTTGTCGGGCTCCCGGCCTGCGATCATAGGCAGGTGGGCGCGGTCAGGCCAACCACCTGGAGTAAGAGGGAAGCCGGTCACCCGGCGGCCGCCGAGGCGCGCAGATGCTCCAGACAGGCATCGCGGTCGGGCTGGAAATCCTCCGCCAGCCACCAGCTTTCGACCTCGCTCAGCAGGCGGCCGACCCGCGGACCCTCCGGCACGCCGAGATCGCGCACGTCCTGCCCTTGCAGGGGAAAGGCCTTGTCGTCCCAGGCGGCAATCTCGCCGAGCGCCCGGTTGAAGGCGCTGCTGTCGAGATGCTCGCCGGCCGCCTTGCTGCGGGCCCAGGCAAGCAGCAGCAGGTCGTGCACCCGCTCGCGCCCCAGGCGGTAGAGGGCCCGCCGCAGGGCACCCTGGTCGGGATCGATCCGCACCTTTTCCGAAGGCTCCATCAGACCCATCAGCCGCTCGCCGGCCGCGCGCGACAGGCGCAGGCGCACGGCGACGCGGCCGGCGACCCCACCCTCGCTTTGCAGAAAAGCGGCCAGGCGGCGCAAGGGGTCGGGTGGCAGATCCACGGGCTCGACCCCAATCAGGGCGGCGAGCGCGACGGTATCCGTCGCCTCCGGCAAAATGGCAGTTAGGATCTCCTGCTCCAGCATGATGTCGCAGGTCGGCACCGGGTCGGCCGCCTCGAGCAGGCGCAGCAGCTCGGTGCGCAGCCGCTCGCCGGAGAGTGTCGCCAGATTGCTGGCCAGCTCGTGCGCCACCGCTAGGGCCTCGGGATCCGGCGCGCCGCGGCCGTAGTGGGCATGGAAGCGAAAGAAACGCAGCAGGCGTAGGTAGTCCTCGCGGATCCGCGCCCGTGCGTCGCCGACGAAGCGGACGCGGCCGGCCTCAAGGTCCTTCTGGCCGTCGAAGGGGTCGTAGAGCCGGCCGTCGGGCGCACAGGACATGGCGTTAAAGGTGAAGTCGCGGCGCGCCGCATCGGCCTCCCAGTCGTCGGTGAAGGCCACCTTGGCGTGCCGCCCATAGGTCTCCACGTCGACTCGCAGTGTTGTCACCTCGAAGGGTCGGCCCTCGGAAATGGCGGTCACCGTGCCGTGCGCCAGCCCGGTCGGGACCGCGCGCAGTCCGGCGCGCTCGAGCAGCGCGATCACGGTTTCCGGCGGATCGGCGGTGGCCAGGTCGATGTCCTTGACGGGACGCTCGGCCACGCTGTCGCGCACGCAACCGCCGATGAAGCGGACCTCGGCGCCGTCGGCCGCCAACGCGGCGGTGACGGCCGCCGTCTCGGGCGCCTCCATCCAAGGCTGAATGGCAAGTCTTCCAATAGGCTGCATGAGCCAGCCGTCGCTCCGGCCATCATCACTTCGGCCGTCCCGGCCCATCGAACGTGCTAGGGCCTGGACTTCCGCATCCAGCCTATTCGATGGGCCGGCTCGGTTCCACCTCGCCCTCGATCAGGCGCGGCGGCTCCAGCTTGACGCCGGGCTCGACGCCGCTGGTCAAGCGCACGGCGACCAGCGCCGCCGCCATCAGCAGCACCCCCGTGGCGGAGATCCAGACCCAGGGCGCGTCCTGCCAGCCGGGCAGCCGTCCCTCGCCGGCCAGCCGCGCCTTGCGCCGGGCCAGGACCAGATAGATCCAGTAGACCAGGAAGGGCAGCACGAGAGGCAGGACGACGGTCAGCAGCTTCCGGATCATCGCTCGTCTCTCATCGCTCGCACCTCATCGATCCCCCTTATCGCTGCCGCAGGACCTCGACCAGGTTGACCAGCATGCCGGCGGTGGCGCCCCAGATGAAGTAGTCGCGGTAGGGAAAGACGTAGAAGTGGCGCTCCTTGCCCTGATAGAGGCGGCTGTGCGTTTTGCGGTTTTCCGGCACCAGGAAGAAGTCCAAAGGCACCTCGAAGATTTCCGCCACCTCGAAAGTATCGGGCTCCAACGGAAAGGGCGGCGCCACCACGCCGACCTGGGGCGATACCTCGAAACCGGTGCGGGTGACATAGGTGTCGAGCCGACCGACCAGGGTTATGTGCCGGCGCGGCAGGCCGATCTCCTCCTCGGTCTCGCGCAGAGCGGCGGCCTCGGCGTCGCTGTCTACCGGATCGATCCGGCCGCCGGGGAACGAGATCTGGCCGGCGTGGTCATAGAGGTGATCGGTACGCCGGGTCAGCAGCACGGTCGGGCCCTTGGCCCGGTCGACGATCGGCACCAGTACCGCCGCCGGGGTCAAGGACTGCGTCGGATCGTAGAAGTCCGGATTGAGGTCGTGGTCGCCGCGCGGCCGTAAACCGTTGGTATCGGCTGGCGGCTCGCTCTCGGAGCCCGAGCGCGGCGAGCTGCGCCGCCCGGGGGGGCCGCTCGTCGCGAGCCGGGCAATCACTTCGTCCAAGGTCAGGCCGTTACCGCTCAAGCAGGGCTCCCAGCGGGAAAAAGACGCCGTTGCTCCAAACGCCGAGCTCGCTCCCCTGGCCTGCGTCTTCCGGGCCGGTCTCGCGCTCGACTGCGAGTTCCACCAACTCGTAGAACAGCGGTCGCAAAATCAGCGCCTCGAGTCGGTCTCGCACCGTTATGTAGGGGCGCGGCTCGAGGGTTTCAGGATTGGTCTCGACCCGAATCGGGTGCTCCAGACCGGCCTCAACCCAGTCGTCGACGTTGTTGCGGAAGCGCAAGACCTGTGCGCTGCCGCTGCCGCTCACGACAAGTTCAACGGCTGTAAAGGGTGCGTCGTCGACCTGGATGCGGCCGCGCTCGACCGGCGTCACCAACCAAAAATCGCCATCATCGTCGCGTTTTATGACCGTCGAGAAGAGCTTGACCAGCGGTTTTCGGCCGATCGGCGAGCCGCGATAGAACCAGGTACCGTCGCTGGCAATGCGCATATCGAAGTCGCCACAGGCCGGAAAGGCTGCCTCCGAGGCGGAGACGGACCCGGCCGCGGCAGCCGGCCCGGGGTCCGAACTTGGGGCCCCTGGCTGGCCAGGGCTTGTAGGATTGCTTATCTTCTCTTTAGCTGTGCCTGGCAGTGGCTCGTCCTCGGTCATGGCCTTTTGCAACCCGTTCGCACCATATTGGGAGACAGCCGCGTGAGCGTCACCCCTACCGCCCCGATCGACGAAGCCTCCGCCGGCAAGCTGGCCGATGAGATCAACGCCCTCGGGCACAAGCTGCAAAACGTTCGCAAGAGCATCGCCCGGGTCATTTTCGGGCAAGAGACCGTGGTCGATCAAACCCTAATCACCCTGCTCTCGGGCGGCCATGCCCTGCTGATCGGCGTGCCGGGCCTGGCCAAGACGCGGCTGGTCGAGACCTTGGGCACCGTGTTCGGCCTGGAAGACAAGCGGGTGCAGTGCACGCCCGACCTCATGCCGGCCGACATCATCGGCTCCGAGGTGCTGGAGGAACGCGAGGACGGGCGCCGCAGCTTCCGCTTCATCGCCGGCCCGGTCTTCTGCCAGCTGCTAATGGCCGACGAGATCAACCGGGCGAGCCCGCGCACCCAGTCTGCCCTGCTGCAGGCCATGCAGGAGCATCGGGTGACGGTGGCCGGCCATCCGCATGAGCTGCCGCGGCCCTTCCATGTGCTGGCGACCCAGAACCCGCTCGAGCAGGAGGGCACCTACCCGCTGCCGGAAGCCCAGCTCGACCGCTTTTTGGTCGAGATCAACGTTAACTATCCGGCGCTCGAAGCCGAACGCAAGATGCTGCTCGCCACGACCGGCGCGGAGGACGTCGAGGCGGTGCCGGTCATGACGCCGGAGGATCTCATGACTGCCCAGCGGCTAGTGCGCCGCATCCCGGTCGGCGAGAGCGTGGTCGAGGCGATCCTCGCCCTGGTGCGCAGCGGACGGCCAGATTCGAGCGAGCTCGACGACATCCCCAAGCAGATCGCCTGGGGACCGGGGCCGCGCGCCAGCCAGGCGCTGATGCTGGCGGTCCGCGCCCGCGCCGTGCTGGACGGCCGCTTCGCGCCCTCGCTGGATGACGTGGTCGCGCTGGCGGCGCCGGTGCTGCGGCATCGCATGGCGCTCAACTTCGCCGCCCGGGCCGACGGCGTCACCATCGACTCGGTGATCGAGCGGCTGACGACGCCTTACGCCTAGGACGGATCGGCGGAACTCAGCATGTCACCAGTCTCGCCCCCGCTGCAGCAGCGAGCCGAGCAGCTTGCCGCGACCCTGCCGCCGCTGTTGGTCGCGGCCGAACGCGTCGCCGCGACCGTGGCCCAGGGCGTGCATGGCCGTCGCCGCGTCGGACAGGGCGAGACCTTTTGGCAGTTCCGAAGCTACGAGGCGGGCGACCCGCCGCAGTTGATCGACTGGCGCCAGTCTGCCAAGTCCGATCGCGTCTTCGTGCGCGAACTGGAGTGGGAGGCCGCCCAATCGGTCTGGATTTGGCGTGATATCTCACCCTCCATGGCCTGGCGCTCGAGCGACGCGCTGCCCGAGAAGCGCGAGCGCGGCGATCTGCTGGCCCTGGCGCTCAGCGTCCTGCTGGTCGCCGCCGGCGAGCATGTCTCGCTGCTCGGCTCCGGGCTACGCCCGGTGACCGGGCGCGGCGCCCTGTCGAAACTGGCCAGCGTGATCGAGCGGCATCAAGAGGCGCCGCACAACGTGCCGCCGGTACAACCGCTGCCACGCCACGCCCAGGTCGTGCTGATCGGCGATCTGCTGGCACCGCTGGAGGAGATCGACCGAGTAGTGCGCGACTACGTCGAGCGCGGCATCCGTGGCCACCTGCTGCAGATTCTCGATCCGGCAGAAAGCGCCCTGCCCTACGAAGGTCGCGTGCGCTTCGAGGGCCTGGAGGGCGAGGACAGCTGGCTGCTGTCGCGCGTCGAGACGGTGCGCGACACCTACCAGGAGCGCCTGGCCGCCCAGCAACGCGGTCTCGATGCCATCGCTCGGGTAACCGGCTGGAGCTATGCCTGCCATCTGACCGACCGGCCGCCGCAGACCGCCTTGCTGGCGCTCTACGCCGCCCTGTCGCAGAACCCGGAGATCTAATGCTCGGGTCCGCCCCCTTCGCCTTCGCCCAGCCCTGGCTGCTCGCGGCCCTGCTCGCCCTGCCGGCGCTCTGGTGGCTGCTGCGCGTCACGCCGCCCAGCCCGAGGAGCCTGCGCTTCCCGGCGATACGCCTGCTGTTCGGCCTGACGCCGCCGGAAGAGACGCCGGCACGCACGCCGCTCTGGCTGCTGATCCTGCGGCTGACCATCGCCGGCCTGATCATCCTCGCGCTGGCCCAGCCGCTGCTCAACCCGGCGGCCAAACTGACCGGCAGCGGGCCATTGATCGTCGCCATCGACGACGACTGGTCCGCCGCCCGCCAGTGGAACGCGCGCCTCCAGGTGCTGGACGACCTGCTGGCCCAGGCAGAGCGGGAGGAGCGCACGGTCGTGCTGCTCACCACCGCGTCGCCGGCCACCGGAGAGCCGGTCGCCGCCAGCGGCCTGCTGACCGCCAGCGAGGCCCGGCAGCGCGCCCAGGCCCTCACGCCCAAACCTTGGCCGGCCGACCGGGCCGCTGCCCTGACCGCCCTGCAGAGCCTGGAGATCGAGGGCTCGGCCCACGCGGTCTGGCTGTCCAACGGCCTGGAGGACGGCCGGGTCGCCGCCTTCGCTGCCCGCCTGCAGTCCTTCGGTCGCCTTGACGTGCTGCGTGACAGCGAAGGCGCCCTGCCCCGCCTGCTGCTGCCGCCGGAGAGCGAGGGCTTGGCGCTGATCGTGCGCCTGCGCCGCGCCGGCAGCCAGGGCGAGGAGACCGCGACGGTGCTGGCAACGGCCGACGACGGCCGCCTGGTGGCCAGCTTGCCGGTCACTTTCCAACCCGGCGAGACCGACGCGGGCGCCCGCCTCGACCTGCCGATCGAGCTGCGCAACCGCATCGCCCGCCTGGGGATTGAGGAGGAGGCGCAGGTCGGCGCGACGCAGTTGCTCGACGAACGCTGGCGCCGCCGGCCGGTTGGCCTGGTCGCCGGCGGTCCCACCAACGAGGCGCAACCGCTATTGAGCGAGCTCTACTATCTGGAGCGAGCGCTGGAGCCCTTCACCGAGCTGCGGCGGGGCGAGATCCTCGAGCTGCTGAAGCAGAGCCTGGCCGTGATCGCGCTGGCCGACGTGGGCGCGCTCCCCGAGCCTGAGCTGAACGAGCTGACCGCCTGGGTCGAGGACGGCGGCATGCTGCTGCGCTTCGCCGGACCGCGCATCGCCGACGGGACCGACACGCTGCTGCCGGTGAGCCTGCGCGGCGGCGGGCGCACCCTGGGCGGCGTGCTGACCTGGGATAGCCCGGCCCGCCTGGCGCCCTTCGATCCCGACAGCCCCTTCACGGGCCTGCCGATCCCAGACGACGTCTTGATCAACAGCCAGGTGCTGGCCGAACCCTCGCTCGATTTGGGCGACAAGACCTGGGCGCGGCTGACCGACGGCACGCCGCTGGTCACCGCCGAGCGGCGCGGCGAGGGCTGGGTCGTCCTGGTCCACACCACCGCCAACACCGCCTGGTCGAACCTGGCGCTCTCGGGCCTTTTCGTCGAGATGCTGCGGCGTACCGTCGCGGCGAGCCAGGGCGTCACGGGGGACAGTGGCGAAAGCCGTGACCTGCCGCCGATCGAAACTCTCGACGGCTTCGGCCGGCTGGTCCCGCCGGCGGCCACTACACTGGCCATCGGGCCCGAGGAACTGGAAGATGCGCGCATCGGCCCACGCCATCCGCCCGGCTACTACGGCAGCGACAGCCTGCGCCGTGCCCATAACCTGGCTACCGCCGATACCGCGCTCACCCCCTTCAGCAATTTGCCGCCAGGCGTCGGCCAGGCCTTCTATGCCAAGAGCGGCGAGATCGACCTCAAGCCCTGGCTGCTGACCGCGGCGCTGCTGCTGGCGCTGGCCGATCTGCTGATCTCGCTGCTGCTGCGCGGCCTGCTGGGAAAGGACACTCTCCGGCCCGACCTGCGCGGCGGCACCACCGCTCTGCTCTTGGCGGCGCTGCTGTCCGGCACGGTGCTCCTGGCTCTGGCCGGCGCGGCACTCGCCCAGGAGCGCGGCGACCTGGGCCGCGACCGCTTCGCCCTGGAAGCGACGCTGGAGACGCGCCTGGCCTACGTGCGGACCGGCGTGCCGGCGATCGACGATGTGAGCCGCGCCGGACTGTTCGGCCTGACCCGCATGCTGGAGCGCCGCACCTCGGTCGAGCCGGGCGCGCCCATGGAGGTCGATCTCGGCGACGACGACATCGCCTTCTTCCCGCTGCTCTACTGGCCGATCACGCCGGAGCAACGCAGCCTCGACGAGGCAGCGCGGCGCAAGCTGAACCTTTATCTGACCAACGGCGGCACCATCCTCTTCGACCTGCGCGAGTCGAGCAGCGGCGCCCAGTTGCTCGGCCGCAGCAGCCGCAACAGCGCAGCCCTGCGCCGGCTGACCGAGGGTTTGGAGATCCCGCCCCTGGTCACCGTGCCGCCGGACCACGTGCTGACCAAGTCCTTCTATCTGATGCAGGACTTCCCGGGCCGCTTCAGCGGCGGCGCGCTTTGGCTCGGCACCACGGAGGGCCGTGTCAACGACGGCGTCGCCTCGGTCATGGTGGGCTCCAACGACTGGGCCGGCGCCTGGGCGATCAGCGAATTCGGCCGGCCGCTCTACGCCGTCGTGCCCGGCGGCGAACGGCAGCGCGAGCTGGCCTACCGGGCTGGCGTCAATATGGTGATGTACGCCCTGACCGGTAACTACAAGGCAGACCAGGTGCACGTACCCTTCATCCTGGAGCGTCTGGGTCAATGACGCCGTCAACGACAGGGCCAACGAGCGGAGCCAACGCGTGAGCGGGTCCTTCGGCATCGCGCCCCTCAGCATCTCCTGGGCGCCGCTCCTGCCCTGGGCCCTGGTCGTCGGCCTTGCCGTGCTGGCGGCCGTCTTGCTTGCGCTCACGCTATGGCGCCGAGCGCCCGGCGCCTGGTGGCGCGGCGCAGCGGCCCTTGTGCTGCTGATCGCGCTCGCCAACCCCTCGCTGGTGCGCGAGGAGCGCGAGCCGCTGAGCGACGTGGTGCTGGTCGTGGTCGACGACAGCCCGAGCCAGGAGATCGAGCCGCGCCCGGCGCAGCGCGAGGCCGCGCTTGCCCATCTGCTGAAGGAGATGGGCACCTTGGAGGACACCGAGGTGCGCGTAATCCGCGCCGGCGGCGGTGCCTTCGGGCTGGAGCAGCAGGGCACGCGGCTCTTCGCCGCCCTGCGCGATGCGCTCGCCAGCGTGCCGCGCCAACGGATTGGCGGCCTGCTGCTGGTCAGCGACGGCCAGGTGCACGACGTGCCGGAGAGCCTGGAGGCGCTCGGCCTCGAAGCGCCGGTCCATCTGCTGATGACCGGCCTGGAGGACGAGGGCGACCGCCGCCTGACGGTGACCCAGGCGCCCAGCTTCGGCATTGTCGGCCGAGAGCTCTCCCTCACCCTGCGGGTCGACGACCTGCCGGGTGAAGTTACCGGCGGCAGCGCCCGCGTGCTGCTGCGCCAGGACGGCGGCCCGCCCAAGACACGCCAGGTCCCGATCGGCGAGGAGCAGGAGATCAGCTTCGAGCTCGATCATCGCGGACCGACGCCGATCGAGATCGAGGTGGAAGCCGGCCCGCGCGAGCTGACCTTGGCCAACAACCGCGCCGCCATCGTTGTCAACGGCGTGCGCGACCGGCTGCGCGTGCTGCTGGTCTCCGGCGAGCCGCATGCCGGCGAGCGGGCTTGGCGCAACATCCTGAAGTCCGACCCGGCGGTCGACCTGGTCCACTTCACGATTCTTCGGCCGCCGGAAAAGCAGGACGGCACGCCGATCCGCGAGCTGTCGCTGATCGCCTTTCCGACGCGCGAGCTCTTCGAGGTCAAACTGCACGAGTTCGACCTGATCATCTTCGACCGCTATCGGCGGCGCGGCGTGCTGCCGAGCATCTATCTCGACAACATCGCCCGTTACGTGGAGAACGGCGGCGCGCTGCTCGAGGCGGTCGGGCCGACCTTCGCCACGCCGCTGTCGCTCTACCGGACGCCGCTCGGCCGCGTGCTGCCGGGCGAGCCGACCGGCGACATCTTCGAGACCGGCTACCTGCCGGCGCTGACAGAGCTGGGCGAGCGCCATCCGGTGACCGCAGAGCTGAGCGGCAGCGGCTCGGGGGAAAACGGGCAAGACGGAGCCCCGACTTGGGGCCGCTGGTTCCGGCATATCGACGCCGAGGCGACCAGCGGCGCCGTCGTCATGCGCGGCATCGAAGAGCGCCCACTCTTGATCCTCGACCGTTTCGGCGAGGGCCGCGTGGCGCAGCTGATGAGCGACCACATGTGGCTCTGGTCGCGCGGCTTCGAGGGCGGCGGCCCGCAGGCCGAACTGCTGCGCCGGGTCGCCCACTGGCTGATGAAGGAGCCGGATCTCGAAGAAGAGGACCTGCGCGCCACGGTCAACGCTGGCCTGCTGGAGATCGTGCGCCGCTCACTCGACCCGGAGCTGCCGGAGATCGAGGTGACCTTGCCGTCGGGCGAGGTGGAAACCGTGACCCTGGAGCCCGGTCGCGCCGGTCGCGCGACGGCCACCCTTCCGGTCACCGATGCCGGACTCTACCGGGTGAGCGATGGCGAGAAGACCGCGCTGGTCGCCGCCGGCCCTCCCAACCCGATCGAGTTCGAGGACGTGCGCGCCACCGCCGAGAAGCTGCAACCGTTGATCGCTGCGGCCGAGGGCACGGCCCTGCGCGTCGCCAGCGAGGTCCTGCCGGACGTGCGCAAGGTGCGGCCCGGCCGCGACCGCCACGGCCGCGGCTGGATTGGCGTGCAGGCGAACGGAGGCTACATCGTGACCGGCGTCTCGCAGGCCCCTCTGCTGCCCGCCCTGTTGGTCCTGCTGCTGGCCCTTGGCACCGTCGTTGCCGCCTGGTACCGCGAGGGGCGTTGAGGCCCTAAACCTCTAAGCCCGCCATGAGAGGAACAAGGGCATGATCCTCGTCGGCCAGTTCGACTCGCCCTTCGTGCGCCGTGTCGCCATCGCGCTGCATCACTACGGGATGCCGTTCGAGCGGCGCGTGCTGTCCGTCTTCAAGGACTTCGACGCCATGCTGGCGATCAACCCGCTGGGCAAGGTGCCGTCGTTGATCCTGGACGACGGCGAGGTCCTGTTCGAAAGCCGGGCGATCATTGACTACCTGGACGGCATCGCCGCGCCCGAGACGCGGCTGGCACCGGCCGACGAGCCCGAGCGCCACCGCGTGCTGCGCATCGAGGCTGTCGGCATCGGCCTGGCTGAGAAGGTCTACGAGCGCGGCATCGAGCGCAGCCGGCGCAGCCCTGGCACCAGCGATCCGAAGTGGCGCGGCCGGCTCGAACGGCAGATCGCCTCTGCCGCCGACTGGCTGGAGGCACAGGCACCGTCGCCCTGGTTCCACGGCACCGCATTCTCGCGTGCCGACCTGGCGGTCGCGGTCGCCATGCAATACCTGGCGCGGGTCGTACCCGAACTCGACGATCCCGACCAGCGGCCGCACCTCCGCGACCATCTCGCCCGCTGCGAAGCGCTCGCGCCCTTCGACGCCGTGCAAGATTCCCGCGACGAAGCCCTGGCGAGCGGCTGGACGCCCGAGGCCGCTGTCTGAGCGGTCCGGCTCGTAGCCCTCGCCACTATCCCGGCGTCCCGGCGCTGCTTTAGCGAGCCGCCACCCGCACGCTGGGCCGAAACCAAAGAAACACTTCGGCTGCTGCAGAGACATACTGCTGAAACAGGCCCTTCCCAGATTCGCCGGGCATCATCGCTCTGCAAGGGACGAGGCAGCCGCTATGGACGGAAGCACCCCAAGCCCAAGCATGCCGGCGGCGCTCGCCGCTCTCATCATCGCGCTGGATGAGAGCGGGGCCATGCCCAAGCAACGCTATCTCGACGCCCTGACTCGCGTTTGGACCGCGCTGCCGGACGACGAGAGCTTCGACCGGGAATCGGTCGTCTGCCAGCAGCTGCTCGACTACCTGAGCTGACGCGATAGGCGCTCGAAGGGGCAGGCTGCCCCAACCGCGGTTCCACGACTCACTGCGTAGGGCGCAATAGCGATAGCGTATAGCGCCGAAGGGGTTGCTGTTTGAGCAAGCCCCACGGCCGGCGGATTACGCTGCGCTAATCCACCCTACGATCCTCCGGAACGTCATGCGACGATGTCACCGCGAAGGCCCCTCCCGGCCGACGGCCCGGCGAGGTCTGCGGTGGTGATCTCGTCGCGTCCGATCAGGCCGCGTACGCCGTCCAAGGCACCGGCGGCGAGTTCGGCCACCTGGAAACGGCGCGGCTCGACCGGGCCGGGCAGGATCAGGCCGGTAGGCACCGCCGGGCGGAAGCCGTAGGGCTCGTAATAGGCCGGCTCGCCGACCACGATGCAAAGCCTGTGCCCGAGCCGCCGCGCCTCGAGCAGGCCATGGCCCAGCAGGGCGCGGCCGAGGCCACGGCCCTGCAACAACGGCTCGACGGCCAGCGGGCCGAGCAGGATGGCCGGCGCCGCCTCGATCAGGATCGGCCAGAAACGCAGCGAGGCCAGCAGGGCGCCGGTCTCGTCGACGGCGGCGAAGCAGAGATCGGGCAGCGGTGCGATGCCCTCGCGCAGTCGGTACACGGTCCGAGCCTTGCGTTCGGGCCCGAAGGTCCGCTCCAGCAGGGGGGCGATCAGGGGGGCGTCTTGCAGCCGTTCCGGCAGAATGTCGAAGATCATGGCAGTGCGATCCGAGGTGGCGACGACGAACAAGTGGGCTCTTGGCCGGTCTTCCGGCCGGGCCGATCGCCTTCGTCTTTCTGCTGGCTATCCTTGGATCCGGTCATCCGTGTGGCGATTGCGCAGGATGACGGGAGGGGCAGGGCGAACGCGACGGCCTTTACGCGCGGTCCAGCCGCGCGCGTCGCGCTCGTCGTCGGAAAAGTGGCCCTTGGCCCATGGCTCGCGCTTCTCCACAGCGGATACGGGACTGCGCTTAGCACAGTCTCGGGGGCCGCCACAAGTCCTGCGGCAAGATCGGGCTAGAGACCCCGTTCCCAGTAGGGCGTACCGGCAAAGCGCTCGGCCAGGAAATCGATCACAACGCGGACCTTGGGCGAGAGGTTGCGGGTCGCCGGGTAGACCGCATGTACGGCGGCCTCCGCGGCGGCCTCCCAATCCGGCAAAACCCGCAGCAGCCGCCCGGCCCGCAGGTCATCGCCGACGATGAAGGTCGGCAGCTGGGCGATGCCCAGGCCAGCCAGGGTTACCTGTCGGAGGGAATCGCCATTGTTGACCCGGAAGCGACCGCCGAGCGAGACCCGCTCGGTACCCTCGGGTCCTGCGAGACGCCAGGCCTCGCTCTCGGCCTGATAGCTGTAAAACAGGCAGGCGTGTCGCTTGAGATCGCGTGGCCGAGCCGGCGCGCCGTTCTGCTCAAGGTAGGCCGGCGCGGCGCAGAGCAGGTTGCGCGAAGGTGCTAGGCGCCGGGCGATCAGGCTGGAATCCGGCAGCCGCCCGATCCGCACGGCCAAGTCGTAGCCCTCCTCCACCAGATCGACCAGACGGTCGTTCAGGGTCAGGTCTACCGTCAGCTCCGGGCAGCGCTGCAGCAGGTCCGGCAGCTGCGGGCTCAGGTGCAGAATGCCGAAGGACATGGGCGCGTTGAGCCGCAGGTGGCCGCGCGGCGCCGCCGCCAGGTGCGTGACCGCCTGTTCCGCCGCCTCCGCCTCGGCCAGCATGCGTTGGCAGCCCTCGTAGAAAACCGCGCCGGCCTCGGTCAGCGACAGTCGCCGGGTGGTGCGATGCAGAAGCTGCACGCCAAGCTGCGCCTCCAGCCGGCTGACCTGCTTGGAGACGGCCGATTTCGAAAGCCCCAGGGCGCGGGCGGCCGCGGAGAAGCTCGCCGCCTCGACGACCTGGGCGAAGGTCGCCTGGGCGGTCAGATCGCTGATCACAGATTGTTTCCCCACAGGAACAGTGTTGTTCCTTTCGATCCTATTATGCTTACAAGGCGAACGCACTACCTTCCTCTCATCGGACAGTCGAAACGGACCAGCGAGCCATGAGAGGGACGCGGCAATGACTAAGACTCTGGTGCTCTATTACAGCGGCTACGGCCATGTGGAGACCCTAGCCGGGGCTGTCGCCGAGGGTGTCGGGGCAGTAGCCGGTGCGGAGGTCACGGTGAAGCGGGTGCCGGAATTGGTTCCCGAAGAGGTGGCGAAGTCTTCCGGTATGAAGCTGGACCAGGCGGCGCCGGTCGCCGATCCCCAGGAACTGGGCGACTACGACGCCATCGTCTTCGGTACGCCGACCCGCTTCGGCAACATGGCCTCGCAGATGCGCAACTTCCTCGACCAGACCGGCGGCCTCTGGATGAAGGGCGCGCTGGTCGGCAAGGTTGGCAGCGTCTTCGTCTCGACCGCCACCCAGCACGGCGGGCAGGAAACCACCATCACCTCGTTCCACACGACTCTGTTGCACCACGGCATGGTGATCGTCGGCGTGCCCTACGCCTGCCCGGAGTTGAGCCTCATGGACGAAGCGAGCGGTGGCACGCCCTATGGTGCCTCCACCCTGGCCGCGCCGGACGGCAGCCGTCAGCCGAGCGAAGCGGAGCTGGCGATCGCCCGCTTCCAAGGCAAGCACGTAGCCGAAATCGCCGCTAAGCTCGTCCAATAGTCCAAATGTCCAATTGAACCGCAGGCCTTCAATACGAGAAACTAGAGCGATGATCGAGGTCACCCCCTTCGCGCAGCTTGGCCAGTTCGAAAACGACTGGCTCACCGCGCGTTATCACTTCAGCTTCGCGGACTACCACGACCCCGCGCGCATGGGGGTCGGCCCGCTCCGCGTTTGGAACGACGATACGATCGCGCCCGGCGAGGGCTTCGAGATGCACGGCCACCGCGACATGGAGATCATCACCTACGTGCGCCAGGGTGCGATCACCCACCAGGACCATCTGGGCAATCGCGGACGGACCGAGGCCGGTGACGTGCAGGTCATGACCGCCGGCAAGGGCATCCTGCATTCCGAGCACAATCTGGAGGCAGAGCCGACCGAGCTTTTCCAGATCTGGATCGAGCCGAACCAGCGCCAGCTCAAGCCGCAATGGGCCCAGCGCCGCTTCCCCCGAGCCGCACGCGAGGGCGCGCTGGTGCCGCTCGCCTCGGGTCGAACGGTCGATGGCCGGGCTGTCGACGAGGACGTGCTGCCGATCCACCAGGACGCGGCGCTCCTGGGCGCGAATCTGCGCGCCGGGCAGAGCGTGACCCACTGTCTGGCTCCCAGTCGGCGGGCCTACATCGTGGCCGCTAGCGGCCGCTATGATGTAAACGGCGTGGCGATCGCGGCGCGCGACGGCGTCACCGTGGCCGAAGAGGGGGCTATCAGCATCACCGCACGGGAGGATGGCGAGATCCTGCTCGCCGACCTGCCGTAACCTGTCGCAAGGGGAGGTGGGACCATGGGCTTGTTGGTCGATGGGGTCTGGCACGACCAGTGGTACGAAACCGGCAAAAGCGGCGGTCGCTTCCAGCGCCAGGACAGCCGCTTCCGCAACTGGGTGACGGCCGACGGCTCGCCGGGGCCGAGCGGCGACTGCGGCTTCAAGGCCGAGCCGGGACGCTATCACCTCTACGTCTCGCTGGCCTGTCCCTGGGCCCATCGGACGCTGATCTTCCGCGTCCTCAAACGCCTCGAGGAGGTCGTCTCGGTCTCGGTCGTGCATTGGCACATGGCCGAGAACGGCTGGGAGTTTCGCGAAGGCCCCGGCGCCACGCCCGACAGCGTCAACGGCGCGCGCTATCTGCACGAGATCTATACCAAGGCGCAGCCCGACTACAGCGGCCGGGTCACGGTGCCGGTTCTCTGGGACAAGCAACAGGGCACCATCGTCAACAACGAGTCGGCGGAGATCATCCGCATGCTCAACAGCGCCTTCGACGCTTGGGGCGACGCCAGCCTCGACTTCTACCCCGAGGCGTTGCGCACGGCCATCGACGCGGTCAACGAGACCGTCTACCACAACGTCAACAACGGGGTGTACAAGGCCGGCTTCGCCACCAGCCAGGAGGCCTACGAGGAGGCCTTCGAAGCCCTCTTCGCGACCTTGGACGAACTGGAAGCGCGCCTCGCGCGGCAGCGCTACCTGGCCGGCGATCGCCTAACCGAGGCCGACTGGCGGCTCTTCACCACCCTGGCGCGCTTCGATCCGGTCTATGTCGGCCACTTCAAGTGCAATCGGCAACGGCTGACCGACTATCCCAACCTCTGGGCCTTCACCCGCGAGCTCTATCAGGTACCCGGCGTGGCCGGCACGGTGAACCTGCAGCACATCAAGCAGCACTATTACGGCAGCCACAAAACCGTTAATCCGACGGGAATCGTGCCCAAGGGCCCGGAGATCGACTTCACCTTGCCGCACGGGCGCGAAGTGCTCCCCGCGGCCTGACGGACGGTGCCCCAGGGGGCCAACCCGGGCGCCAAGCAGACCCTATGCTTGCCCTAGCGCGCCGTATGGCTCCGCCCTAGCGCTATTGCTAAACTCGGCGCCCCACACGCCCAGCTTGGTATGACCGCCGTGCATCCCTGGTTTCGTGCCTGCTTGTTTCTCCTGGGCCTCGGCCTGTCGGCCCTGGTCGCCACGGGGCCGTCCGCGGAAGAGACCGAGCAGCCCTTCGGCTTCCGTCTGACCGAATGGAACCAGACTCTTAGCGACGTAGCCCAGGCAGCGGACCGCGATGATCTTGGCCCCATAGCCGTCAATAGGCTTCGCGACCGCCTGAAAGAGGTGCGCCGGGGCGCTTTGGACGCAAAGGGCGCGGCCGAATCCCAGATGAAGCCGCTGCGCGACCGGCTCAAAACGCTTGGTCCAGCGCCGGGCGAGGAGGAGCCGCCGGAATCGGCCGACATCGCCGCACAGCGCTCCAGCATCGAGGGGCAGATCGCGACGCTTCAGGGCCAGGTGAAGCAGACGGAGCTGACCATCACCCGGGCCGAGGAGCTGGACTCGCAGCTTTCCGCCTATACCCGCGAGCGCACGATCGAGCGGGTCCTGACCCTCTACCCCTTCCCATTGGCTCCCTCGACGATCGCGGCCACCATACCGGAGCTGTTCCGCCATGCCGCCGTGCTGGCGCGCGCGCCCGTCGAATGGTGGGCCAGTCGTTCGCCCGACGAGGTGCAACAACTCGTCCTGCATCGTCTGACGATCGTGCTTTTGCTGGCGATCGCCATCGGATGGGGGCTGCGCCGGCTGCTGCTGCGCTGGTTCGACCGCGACCCTAAGATCGAGAACCCGACCTATGTCCGGAGAGTGCTTGGCGCTGTCTCCGAAGGCGTTGCCGACGGCATCATTCCAGCCCTGATCTTCGGCGGCTTCCTCTACCGCACAGCGACCGGCAGCAGCCTGGCCACCGGCCTTTACGCCGATATCGTGACCGCCGCCTGCGCCTCGCTGATCATCTTCATCGTCGCCTCTGCCCTGTCCCATGCCGCCCTCGCACCGGGCCTACCGAATTGGCGGCTGGCGCCGATCGCGCCGGACAACGCGCGCAAGATCAACCACTACATCACCATCCTGGCAGCGCTCTTCGCGATCGACGTTTTCATCCTGACCGTGACCGCCAGCCTGCCGACCTCCGATGAGTTCGAGTCGGTCTACGAGTTGGTCACCAGTTCCATCGAGGCGGTCTTCGTTCTCGCCCTGACCCGCACCGCCTTGTGGGCCGAAGAGAGCGAGCCCGTCGTGGACGAGCCCGAACCGGCGGATGAGGAAGCGCCGGACGGCGACAAGCGTCGCTTCTGGTACGGCGCCCGGATCGTTATCCGCCTGGTCGCCGTCGCTTCGGTCATCGCGTCCCTTATCGGCTATGCCGCGCTCGGCTCCTATCTGATGAACAACCTGCTCGCGACCGGCGTGGTCGGCGGCGTGCTGTTCCTGACGCGCGGCCTGGTGCGGGAGGTGATCGGCGTCGCCCTGCGCTCGCGCTCGGTGCGAAGCCGTCTCGGCTTCAAGCACCGCACCCGAAGCCTGATCAAGTTCTGGCTGCGCGCCTTCCTGGACGTCATCATTTTCGCGGTCGGCCTGATGATCATTCTGCCGATCTGGGGTGTTCCGGCCCGTGACATGCTGACCTGGATCGGCGAGGTGCTGCAGGGCGTCACCATCGGCAACGTCACCCTGTCGGTCAGCGATATCGCCGTCGGCCTGTTGATCTTCACGGCGACCATCGTCATCACACGGATCCTGCAGCGGGTTCTTTCCGACAAGGTGCTGCCGCAGACGACGCTCGATTCCGGTGTCCAGCACTCGCTCGCCGCAGGCTTCGGCTATCTCGGACTGATCCTGGCCGCGGCTCTGGCGATCTCGGCCATCGGACTTGACCTCTCGAACCTCGCGCTGATCGCCGGAGCGCTCTCGGTCGGCATCGGCTTCGGCCTGCAGACGGTAGTCAACAATTTCGTCTCCGGCCTGATCCTACTGGTCGAGCGGCCGATCAAGGTGGGCGACTGGATCATCGCCAGCGGTCACGAGGGCTACGTTAAGCGCATCAACGTGCGCGCCACGGAGCTGGAGACCTTCCAACGCGCCTCGGTCATCATCCCGAACAGCGAGCTGGTCTCCACATCGGTGGTCAACTGGACGCACAAGAACACGCTCGGTCGCGCCGAGGTGCCGGTCGGCGTGGCCTACGGCTCGGATGTAGAGCGGGTGACGGAGATCCTCATGGACTGCCTGCGAGCCGACGACCGTATCCTGAAGTGGCCCGAGCCCTTCGTCCTCTTTCAGGGCTTCGGCGACAGCTCGCTCGACTTTGAGGCGCGCGGCTATATCGGCGATGTGGGGTGGGTTGTCATCATCAACAGCGATCTGCGGTATGCGATCTACAAGGCCTTGGCCGAGGCCGGCATCGAGATTCCCTTCCCGCAACGCGACCTGCATCTCAAGGACGTCGAACGCCTTACCAAGGCGATCAGCAGCAAGCCGCCGATACCGGAGGAGTTCAAGACACCGCCCAAGAAGCCGCGTACGCGGCCCGCGCCCTCGACTGGCAGCGACCTCGACGAGGCCGGCGACGGGGAGAGCTAGTCGGAGCCGGGCAGCGAGAAGGCGGCGACCAAAGGCGCGTGGTGCGAGCCCGGCAAGGACCGATCGCCGTTCACGGCCTCGTCGCGCAGCGCTTCGTTATGGGCCTCCACGCTGTCGACGAGGCAAGCCAGGCTCGGCGAGGCCAATAGATGGTCCAGCAGTGCCGGCTGACCGCCGTGCAGAACGGTGAAGCGCCGGGCCGCCGGAAGCCGGTCCGACAGGTCGATCAAGCGTCGGGCCGCCAAATCCGGATTACCGGTGTCGTCAGGTCCGGCGCAGAGGATGCGCAGCGGCATCTCCCGCTGCTTGGCGTTGAAGTCGCCCAGCACCGCGATCAGGGCCTCCGGCTCTCGATCGAACAGAGATTCGATCAACAGACGGGCATCAAGGGCCTGTCCGCTGCGCTTGACGGTGGCGAGGAAGAAGCCCTCCGCCCATCCGGCGGTCGTCCTCCAACTGAGCGGGCTCTGCTTCTGGCCGGCAACCGGCGCCGCCAGCGGTGCGCGCAGATGGAGATTGAGGACATGAAGCCGGCGGCAGCCCGGCGGTCCGCTCGACAACGCGCCCGGCAACGCGATCTCGGCCTGGAGGATCGGCCGGTCCCACTCCACAGGCACGGCCTCGGTCTCGGCCGGCCGCGCCGTGGCCGTGCGGTAACGCGGTGCGGCGACCAGGCCGTGCCGCAAAGAACGCGACCCGACGATTGGGTAGCGGCTCAGCAGCACGAGATTGTGCACATCGGCCGGCCCCGTGCCGCCACGCGCCTCTGTGACGGCACGCTCGAAGGCGGCATAGGGCGTGCCGTCGAGCAGCCTGTCCAGGGCGAGCAGCGCCCGCGGCCCGCCGCCCTTGGGGTGCTGGCTGTTGACTTCCTGCAGGCAAAGCACATCGGCCTCAAGCCGCAGGAGCTGCCGACGCAGGACATCGATCCGCAGGCTCAGCGGCGGATCGAGCCCCGGCCTGTCGTCGAGGTTCTCAAGGTTGAAGGTGGCGAGTCGAAACGACAACGGCATGGCCGATGGCAATCGGGACACGTCAGACGGATGGCGCCCGTCTCAAGGCTTGGACCGCGAGCACCTTCGGCGATCAGACGCCGTCGGCCATGCTATTGCAGGACAGGCGCCAGATCGGAATCGAACAGGGCCAGAAGCTCTGCGACATCCACGCCCTCGCAGCCCTGTTTCTTGACCATGTCCTTCGCCTCGCGCTGCGCCGCGGTCATCAGCGGCAGCCGCTTGGCGCCGATCTTGTGCTCGATGCGCGCGTGAATCACGCCGGCCATGCGGCTGTGCGCATCCTGATCGAAGTCCATCTTGCGGCACAGCTTGGCCGCTTCGATGGAGCGGTGATAGCGGCTGTAGGTCGCCTCCGCCTCGCTGTCGTCGGCGAGAAGGGGGCCGCCGTTCAAGAGCACTGTGGCCAAGAGTACGGCGGCAAGCGCCGCCCCTGCTGTCAGCTTTCGCACGATGATCGCGCTCCCGGGTTGCCTTGACGTTCGCATCTTTGTACCGGGGCCTTGGAAAGAGACCCTCACTATCGGCTGCGATCCAACCGGCATTCGGTGCCGGCAGCGCGTGCCGTAGCGATCAGCATAGCGCCCCGGCGCGCTGGCGCCAAACGTGCCAATAGGCAAAACCGGCAGCCTCAGAAGGACGAGCCTGGCTGTTCCAGGAACGCAGCCTCTTCTTCGGTGCAGTCGCGGCCGAGGGCCGCGTTGCGATGCGGAAACCGACCGAAGCGCGCGATGATATCACGGTGCCGCAGCGCGTAGTCGTACCAGCCGGGATCTTCATCGAGCGCCTTGGTCAGGCGCACGCAATCCTCCTGATCCTTCAGGACCTCGCTATGCTCGAACGGCAGATAGAGGAACAGGCGTTCGATCTGGCTCAGCGCGTGATCGAATCCCTGCTCGAGAGCGTGGCGCAGGACCGCCCGGGCCGCATCGTCGGTGGCAAAGGCCCGAGGCTCGTCGCGGAACAGGTTGCGCGGGACCTGGTCGAGCAGCAGGCAGAGCGCGAGGCAGCCCTTTGCCGTTTCCCGCCAGTGATCGTATGCGCCCGCCACGGCGCGCTCGTAGGGGCCGAGTAGCTGTCGCCTGACTTCCTCGTCGAACGCGGGGTCTTTCTCGAACCACTGGTCGCGCCGCCCCGGCGCGAACCAGAAGGCAAGGATATCCTCCGGCGAGGTTTCGGCGTTCGTCGGCACTGGCACCCCCCTTTTGTTCGAAAAGCAGGGGCCTTAGTACGCGATTGCTCGGCAGCCGGCCAGTGGCTGCCTGCTGGGTGCCTAGGCGGCGCGGACCTTCGCCAGGAAGGCGTCGACCTGGTCGGACAGCGTCTGCGACTGCTGCGCCAGCTCACCAGCCGCCTGCAGCATATTCGACGCCGACTGCCCGGTCTCGCTGGACGCGGCGGTGACCTCGTTGATGTTCGCGGAAACCTCCTTCGTGCCGGCCGAGGCCTCCTGTACGTTGCGGGCGATCTCCTGGGTCGCCGAGCCCTGCTCCTCCACCGCAGAGGCGATGCCGGTGGCGATCTCGTTGATATCGACCACCGTCTTGCCGATGCCGCGGATCGCCTCGGCCGCTTCCGTCGTAGCGCCCTGGATGCCGCTCACCTGTTGGGCTATCTCCTCGGTCGCCTTGGCCGTCTGGTTGGCCAGCGACTTGACCTCGGAGGCCACCACGGCGAAACCCTTGCCGGCCTCGCCGGCACGCGCCGCCTCGATCGTCGCGTTGAGCGCCAGCAGATTGGTCTGCTCGGCGATGTCGGAGATCAGCTTGACCACCTCGCCGATCTTCTGTGCAGCCTCGACCAGGCCTTCGACCTGCGAATTGGTCTTCTGCGCGTGATCGCTGGCCTGCTGCGCCATCTGCGAGGATTGGGCGACCTGGCGGCTGATCTCCTGGATCGAGGCGGCCAGCTCCTCGGAGGCGCTGGCCACGGTCTGCACGTTGTTCGAGGCCTGCTCCGAGGCGCTGGTCGCCGCTGACGATTTGTCCAGGGTCCGCTCGGCGGTTGTCGACATGGTCTCGGCCGTCGCGCGCATCTCCGTCGAGGCGGAGGCGAGGCTTTCGATCATGCCCGACACAACCTCATCGAACTCCTCAGTGATGCGCCGCAGGCCCTCGGCGCGCTCTGCCCGCGCGGCCTGCTCCTGCGCCTGCTCGGCGGCCATGCGCTCAGCTTCCAGTGCCGTATTCTTGAAGACCTGAACCGCGTTGGCCATCTCACCGATTTCGTCACCGCGGTCGAGCGCCGGGATCTCGGCCTCCTTGTCGCCGCCCGCCAGCGCCTGCATGACGGATGTCATGGTGGCGATCGGACGCGTGATGCCGCGCACCAGAAAGAGGGTCACCGCTGCCGTGGTCGCCAGGATCAAGAGTGTAAGGACCACATCCCAGATGAAGGCCCTGCTCGCGGCATCGCCGATCGACCGGACCAGTACCGTCAGATCGCCAACAAGCCGGTCCTCGACCTGCTTCATGAGATCGATCTTTTTGGTGATCTGATCGAACCAGTGGCGGCCCTCGACGCCACCGGTCGAGCCCGTTTCGGGACTCTCCAGGGCAATCTGGCGCATGACTTCGACATCCTCGACGACCGGACCGGTCACCGTCGCAGCATAGAAGCTCTTCTGCTCTTCGTTGGCATAGTTGGCGAAAGTGGCGAGCAGAGTGTCCTGAGCCGCAAGCAATCGCACGAACCGCCGATAGATGGCCGGTTTGAACTGGCCGGCCGAAAAGCCGCCGGTGCCCATGGCGCGCTCTAGGCCGGCGCGCTCCTTGGCCTGCAGAAAAGCGGTGTAGGCGGTAATCGTCTTGGTCACCTCCGCATCGCTGCTGATGACCGCCATCTGCTCCACGACGCCCAGCAGCTGGGCGATCAGGCCGCTGTAGTAGCGCGCCATCTCCGGGACGGCGAGCGCCAGCTGGGACACCGCACCACGGCGCTCGTCCAGGGCAATCAGCGTCTCCTGCATCGTCTCGACCTTGGACAGGAAGGCATCGCCGTAGGCCTGCGAGTCGAAGCCCTCGAGAGCGGTCTGCAGCACGCCCCTTCGCTCGTCGGTCACGCTTCGCTGCTCGTTTACGGCTGCGCCAAACTTCTGCCCTCTGCTGGCGAGGAAGCCGGCGGAGATGCCGCGCTCCTTCTGCAGTTCGTGCACCAAGGCGCTGATGTCGGGTGCCAGCCCGGCAAGCCGCTGCAACTGGGAGAAGTCGGAGGCCTGCTGTTGCTTCTGCAGGGTCTCGGAGCCGGCAAAGAAGAGCATGGCCAGGATCGGCAGCACCAGCGCGGCCACGATACGCAGGCTGATTTTGGCGTTCTTGAAGAATGCCATGGGTGTTTCCTCCAACTTTTGCGAAGCGTTTCCACACAGAGCGCCGGGTCCACCCGCAGCACTACGCCATGTTTTAGGAGTTTGCCAAATACCTATAATTAAAGACAAAAATACGACAAGCTGCGAGGATAGGCCAAAAAAATTAACAGCGAGTTATCGGGAATATGATAAAGAGACTAGAATATGACTTTTCATCTATGTTCGGCGGGCCTTTGGATTGACCTAAATTAGGCTCCGCAGCCAGCAACCTCTCTCGGTGGCATGGAAACTCCGCCGTTGAGAAAAAACGAGCGGCCGGTGCCTTGGCACCGGCCGCTCGTTTTTCCTTCGGTGCAGCGTCGGCGTAGCGCCGACGCTGCTTCGCACTGGCCGCCTTAAGCGGCGCGGACCTTCGCCAGGAAGGCCTCGACCTGGTCGGACAGCGTCTGCGACTGCCGTGCCAGTTCCCCTGCCACATCCAACATGGTGGTCGCTGACTGCCCCGTCTCATCGGCCGCCGTGGTGACTTCGTTGATGTTCGAGGAAACCTCCTGCGTGCCGGCCGAGGCCTCCTGTACGTTGCGGGCGATCTCCTGGGTCGCCGAGCCCTGCTCCTCCACCGCAGAGGCGATGCCGGTGGCGATCTCGTTGATATCGACCACCGTCTTGCCGATGCCGCGGATCGCCTCGGCCGCTTCCGTCGTAGCGCCCTGGATGCCGCTCACCTGTTGGGCTATCTCCTCGGTCGCCTTGGCCGTCTGGTTGGCCAGCGACTTGACCTCGGAGGCCACCACGGCGAAACCCTTGCCGGCCTCGCCGGCACGCGCCGCCTCGATCGTCGCGTTGAGCGCCAGCAGATTGGTCTGCTCGGCGATGTCGGAGATCAGCTTGACCACCTCGCCGATCTTCTGTGCAGCCTCGACCAGGCCTTCGACCTGCGAATTGGTCTTCTGCGCGTGATCGCTGGCCTGCTGCGCCATCTGCGAGGATTGGGCGACCTGGCGGCTGATCTCCTGGATCGAGGCGGCCAGCTCCTCGGAGGCGCTGGCCACGGTCTGCACGTTGTTCGAGGCCTGCTCCGAGGCGCTGGTCGCCGCTGACGATTTGTCCAGGGTCCGCTCGGCCGTCGTCGACATGGTCTCGGCCGTCGCGCGCATCTCCATCGAGGCGGAGGCGAGGCTTTCGATCATGCCCGACACCGCCTGGTCGAACTCCTCGGTGATGCGGCGCAGGCTCTCGGCACGCTCGGCACGCTCGGCCTGTTCCCGCGCCTGCTCGGCGGCTAGGCGCTCGGCTTCAAGCGCCGTATTCTTGAAGACTTGAACCGCATTGGCCATCTCACCGATTTCGTCGCTGCGGTCGAGTGCCGGGATCTCGGCCTCCTTGTCGCCATCTGCCAGGGCCTGCATGACGGTCGTCATGCTGGTCAGCGGCCGCACGATACTACGGGCAAAGAACACCCCGATGACGGAGACAACGACGAGCACGCCCAAGGTCAGAGCCAACGAGACGTTGCGCAGCTGGTAGACGCCGGCCAGCACCTCGTCCTGGTCGGCCTCGGACACCAGGGCCCAGCGGGTCCCGACGAAGTCGAGCGGCGCGTAGGCGGCGACCACCGTATGGCCAGCGAAGCTCACCGCCTCGACGACACCTTGGTTGCCGCCAAGTGCCGCCTCCACCGGTGCCGTGTGAACTTCCCGCGCAAGGATGGTTGACTCATCGGAGAAACGGGACGCACTGCGCATGAGATAGTCTTGGCCGACGATGAAGCTCTCGCCGGTCTCGCCCATGCCTGCGGCCAGTTGCATCACGCTGTTGATGTTGTCGATCGGCATCTGGAAGACCAGCACACCGGCGAAACGGCCGGCGCTGTCCAACACCGGCGTCGAAATGAAGCTGGCCGGCGCGCCGTGGCTGGGCTCGTAAGGCCGAAAGTCGAAGAAAGTCTGAGAGCCGGCTTGCGGATTGTCGCGCGCGGCACGAAAGGCGTTGCCCAGGTCCGTGTCCTTCCACTGCCCGGTCATCAGGTTGGTGGCGTAGTCCAGCTCCTTGAAGACCGTGTAGACCAGGTTGCCCTGAGGGTCGAAGAGGAAGACGTCGTAATAGCCGCGCTCCCGGAGAAACGTGCGGAACCAGGGATGATAGGTCGCGTGGTGGCGGCTATAGCTCGATCCGTCATTGGCAGCGTCGAGGTTTTCCTTCTGCCCGGTGGGATGGGGGTTCTCCTCGATGTAGAGCCGCTGCAGCTCGGCCGTGGCGTCAGCTCCGAACTCCTGCCAAGCCCAGGTGAAGTCCTGCAAAGCGTTGAACACGGTCCTGTTCTCCGCCATTACGCGCAGGTCCTGCCGGATCGAATCCAGGTAGTTGGTGAGCGCGGACTTTCGTCCTTCCATGACAGCCGTGAGTTTCGCTTCCGCTTCCCGGCGGATCTCGTCAGCCGACTGCAGATAGCTCGTCACGCCGACCGCGAGAGAGGCTGTGAGCGCAGCAACACAAATCGCGAGAGGGAACTTCTGCGCCAGCCGAAGGCTGACTCTCCTCGGCCGAATCGAATGCTCGGTAGGGGCCGTTTCAGTATCTGCCATAGTGAATATCCTATCTGGCCTTTTCGTTGCTATGTCGACCATGAGGACCGGTTAGTGTAAGACTGCACTTCTAACGTGATTTCAAGCGATCTAAGACCGCTAATGCGCGCAATTCGCTTAGTCACAGCCGACCAATTAGACTAGGCGAGTTTGTCATCCGAGGGTTAATAAGCTGATAAAAATAGTATAAAAGTTTAGAAACCCATGGACTGCATCGACAATGCAGGTATTGAGATACGACGATCGCCCGAAAACTGTAGATTTTTCAAAGAGATTCAGCGTCAATTGTCCGGCCCGCAACGCGACAGGCGAACTATACTCACATGGGTCCGAATTTTTGCACCGATTACTTAGATTGATTTTTATAGTCTGCACTTATTAGTGGTGAGAAACACGCCGATCAAGAAACTGACATACGCTAAGACCTTATATATACACAGGTATGCTGGAAATATGAAAATCATGCATTTCAGGTCATTCGTTCGCGTATAAGCTTATGCGCGCGTTGCGTGCAGCTCTATGGCGAAAGCCCAGTCGTGACAATTGGCTTACCCCTATCGCCGCAATGACTGAGGCAAAACCCCAGCAGATCGAGCCGGGAACAGTTCGATCTGCTGGGATGCTTCTGCTCTAAACTTACGAGTTAGAGCTGCTGTATCCGGCTTAGAGCTGCTGTATCCGGCGGCGCGCTCAGGGCGTGCCGCTTCACAGGGTGGGCGCTTCCGATAGGGCCTCCACCAGATGCCCGAACTCCGCCACCAAATCGGTGTAGAGCTGTCGCTTGAAGGGAATGATCAGCCCCGGCAGGTCCTGCAGGGCTATCCAGCGCCAGGCCGAGAACTCGGCGTGCGCCGTGGCTATGTCGATGTCACTGTCACGGCCGAGGAAGCGCATGACGAACCACTTCTGGGCCTGTCCCCGGTAACGGCTCTTCCAGACACGCGGGACCAGATCGGCCGGCAGATCGTAGCGATACCACTCACGGCTCTCGCCGATGATCTCGGCGGCGCGCGTGCCGATCTCCTCCTCGAGCTCGCGGAAGGCCGCATCGCGCGGACTCTCGCCCTCGTCGATGCCGCCTTGCGGCATCTGCCAGGCTTCCTGCGTCGTGTCCTTGCGCTGGGCCGCGAAAACCCGGCCTTCGCCATTGATCAGCATCATACCTACACCGCGACGGTAGGGCAGGCGAGCGATCTCCTCGGCGCTTAAGCGATTCTTCTTGGCCTTCTTGCTGCCCATCGGCCGTTGCCCTTCCCGGTTTTCAAGAGCGAGGCGGCTGGCCGCCCAAAGCGTTACGGGTTGTAGACGGCGAGCGCCGTGATCGGCGTCAGTACGAAACCGCGGCTCTCGATGTCGACGGCCCAATCGCGCAGCCGCTCGATGGTCACCGGGTAGGGTTGGGCCATGGCGACGGCCGCACCGTTCTCACGCGCCAGCCGCTCGATCTCGCTCAGCCGGGCGTTGATGGCGAGGCGGCTAGCCTGCGCCGCGTCGAGCGTGCGATCGCTGACCACATGCGGCAGGCCCAAGTTCTGCGCCAACGCACTGGCGGTGCTTTCCTCGGTCGCCCGGTTGTCGAGGAAAAGCAGGCCGCGCTCGTTCAGGTTCTCCAGGATCGGCTCCATGTGCTCCTGCGAGGCCGCGAAACGCGAGCCCATCATGCCGGCGACGCCCACATAGCTGTTGCCGCGCTTCAGCAGCCACTCGAGACGCTTCAGGTTCTGCGCCCGGTCGAGCACGGTCATCAGGGCGTGCGGGCCGGGATCGTCGTCGGTGACCGGTTCCATCGGCAGGTCGAGCATGACCTCGTGCCCGTTCACCCGGGCCAGTGCGATCCACTGATTGAGAAGCCTGGCGTAGGGCGAGAACGACAAGGTGACAGTCGGCGGCAGCTGCTTGATCGCCGCTTCGGTTGCCGCCGCCGAGAGACCGAGCCCAGCCATCACGACAGCGATGCGTGGGCCGGCCTTCTCGTTGTCGAAGGGGATCGCGTAGTGCTGCCAGGGGGGCTCCCCGGCAGGCGGCAGAGCCGCTTCCTGCTGGGCCGCGTCGGCACCCTCTTGCGCCGCATCATCTTGGCCATCGCCGGTGGCCGCGGTCCGGGAAGGCGTTGCGCCCTCGGGCAGCTCCTCTTCGGAGACCACGGCTTCGACGGCCTCGGCGCTGGCCTCAACGCCAGCCCCCGCTTCGCCAGCCTCAGCTTCGGCAGCGTTGACCTCGGACTGCACGGCGTCGGCCGGCGTCGCCGTACCCTCCGCGGCGCGGTCCACTTTAACGGCCGTATCGGGCTCCGGCGTGGCTGCGTCCTGCGGCCCGGCGGCTTCGACGCCGTCGGGCGCCGCCGCCCGGCCCTCTTCAGCTTCAGGTGGCGCTTCTTCGGACTCGGACTCGCCGTCGGTCTCGGCCGACGCCATCTGGGTCTCTGGCGTCTCGTGCGACAGGCGCTGGTAGGCGACATAGCCGATCGCCGTTCCCAGAAGACCCAGCACGAGGAGCCAGGCGCTGACCAGCGCTATGAGACCGAGGTTCCACCGTGACTGGAATTCGGCTAGCAAAAACCACCCCGTCCGGCCGGCTCTCGCAGGCTGCAACTGCCACTAGTACCGTCAGTTGACCACACGTTCGCTGAAAAAGGCCAGCCCGCTCAACAGGTCGAGGGCGCGGGCCAACTGGTAATCGCGCTGCTCCGCGTCCTCCCCGCCCTCAGCGGCGGTCTGGTCGGCCGCGCCACCGTCGCTGGCGCCGCTGTTCTCCAAGGCGCCGCGCAGATCGGCCTCGCGCCGCTGCGGCCCATTGTCGACGCTTTCCAGACGCGCCTGCTCGACCTCGATGTCCGGGTCGATGCCCTTGGCCTGGATCGAGCGGCCCGACGGCGTGTAGTAGCGCGCCGTGGTGAGGCGCATGGCGCCGTGGCCGGCGAGCGGAATGATGGTCTGCACCGAGCCCTTACCGAAGGAGCTGGTCCCCATAATGATCGCGCGCCGGTGATCCTGCAGGGCGCCGGCGACGATCTCCGAAGCGGAGGCCGAACCGCCGTTGATCAGCACGACGATCGGCAGCCCTTCCGCCAGATCGCCTTCGCGCGCATTGAAGCGCTGCGTATCCTCGGAAACCCGGCCGCGCGTCGAAACGATCTCGCCCTGGTTCAGGAAGGCGTCGGACACGGCGATCGCCTCGTCGAGTAGGCCGCCCGGGTTGTTGCGCAGATCGACGACGTAGCCGCGCAGGTCGGGCCCGAGCTCTTCCTTGATCTTCTCGACCGCGCGCTCGACCCCCGGCGAGGTCTGCTCGTTGAAGGTGGTAATGCGCAGGTAGCCGATATTGCCCTCGGTCCGGCTGCGCACCGACTGGATGCGGATCACGTCGCGGGTAATGGTCACGTCGAAAGGCTCGACGCCTTCGCGCCGCAGGGTCACGGTGATGTCGCTGTTGATCGGGCCGCGCATCCGCTCGACCGCCTCGGTCAGGGTAAGGCCCATGACCGGCTCGCCGTCGAGATGCGTGATGAAGTCACCGGCCTGCACGCCGGCGCGGAAGGCCGGCGTATCGTCGATCGGCGAGACCACCTTGACCAGGCCGCTTTCCATCGTGACCTCGATGCCCAGCCCGCCGAACTCGCCCTTGGTCTGGACCTGCATGTCCTTGAAGGAGTCCGCGTTCAGATAACTGGAATGAGGATCCAGGTCGGCCAGCATGCCGCGGATCGCCGCTTCGATAAGCTGCTCGTCCGTAACCTGTTCGACGTAGTCGGCCCGGACCCGTTCGAAGACATCGCCGAACAATTTGAGCTGACGGTAGGTATCGGACTTGTCGTCCTGCGCCAGCGCCGCCTGCGGTAGCAAAATACAGAGGACGGCGAAGACCACCGTCAGTCGCTTGGTAAGCATCAGCCTTGCACCTTATCGCTTGTTGTTGCCAGCCACGGCAGCGGGTTTATCGGCTGCCCGGTACGCCGCAGCTCGAGATAGAGCTCCGGATTGCTCCCGGCCTCGCCGCCCATCACTCCCACCGGCTCGCCAGCGAGCACCCATTGGCCCGCGACGGCATCGATCCGCTGAAGTCCGGCCAAGAGCGTATGATATCGTCCGCCGTGTTCTATGATCAAGATTTGCCCATAACCCCTAAATTCGCCCGCATAGACGACCCGCCCGTCGTACGCCGCGACGACCTGCGCGGCAGAGCGGGTCGCAATCGTGATCCCTTTCGACAGCAGGCCGCCGGCCGCTTCGCTCTGACCGTACTTGGCCACCACGTCGCCACGCGCCGGCATGGTCAAATTGGCCACCGTCGGCGAGACCGGAAAGGCGCGCACGTTTTCGGGCTTCTCCAGATCCGACACCGAGGGCTGGCTCTGCAAGCTAGCCTGCTGCTGTTCGGCCGCTTTGGCGGCGCGCTCCGCCGCCTCGGCTTCGCGCTTGGCCAGCTCCAGCGCTTTCTTCAGCTCGCGCTCCCGCTCGGCCCGCGCACGCAGCTCGGCCGCGGCCTTTTCGCGTGCTTCCTCGGCGGCCTTCCGCTCCGCATCGAGCGCCGCGGCAGCCGCTCGCTCTTCGGCCTCCCGCGCCTCCTCAGCGGCACGCCGTTCGGCTTCCCGCGCCGCCGCGGCGGCCCGCTCTTCGGCCTGTTGGGCGGCGCGCGCGAGGGCTTCCTGTTCGGCCTTCTCCCGCGCCGCCTTCTCCAGCGCCTCGCGGGCCGCGCGCAGCTCGGCCAGACGCCGTTCACGTTCGCGCGCTTCCCGTTCGGCCTTTTCCCGTGCCGCCCTTTCCCGCGCTTCCCGTTCCGCGCGCTCGCGCTCCAGGTGCGCGAGGAGATCACGCAGGTCCTTGGCCTCGACGGCCAAGCGATCGGCCCGTTCCCGCGCCGCTTGGGCTTCTTCCGTCGCCTGGTCGCGCAGCTCGCGCTTGCGATCGACCAGGGCTGTCAGGCGCGCGCGCTCCTCGTCCAGGGCGGTACTGGCGGCGGCCAGTTCTTCCTGCTGCTCCTGGATCTGCACGCGTAACGCCTGCAAATCCTCGACTTCGTCGCGCAGCACGCTGACCCGGCGTTCGACTTCGGGCACCGCGAGGCTCAGCAGCGAGGCGCTGCGCGCCGTGTCGATCGGCAGGCCGGGCTGTGCCAGCAGCGCCTCGGGCGGGCGCAGGGCGATGCGCTGCAGGGCGCCGAGCGTATGAGCGAGACGTCCGTGCTGAGCGCTGAGCCGCGCCATACGCCGCGATTCCTCGGCCCGCAGGCTGGCCAGGGTCGCGTCAACTGCGGAAAGCTCCTCTTCCAGCTCTTGGGTCTTGGCGGCCACCTCGATCATCTCCCCGCGCAGGCCCTGAAGCTCCTCACGCAGCGCCTTGGCTGCGCTCGACCAGCTTTCCGCCGCAGCGCGATCGGCAGCAAGACTGTCCTCGACCTCCTTGAGCTTTGCTTTCTCGTCGGCCACCGCCGGCAACACGAGCAGCAAGACGATCGCCAGCACCCCTAGTCCACCTGACTTGCGGTGCAAGGCGCTGGCGCTTCTGCAGTGTGGCGTCATGCGCCTCGAGCCTTGCGGAGCGGCGCCATGCTACTCGGCGGCCGTATCCTGGGACTGCACGGCGGCGGACGGCGGTCGTAGCAGACTCTCGCCCGTCATGGCCGCCGGCTGCGGCAGCGACATCAGATCCAGCAGGGTCGGCGCGATATCCGCCAGGCGGCCGTCGGCCAGCGCGCTCACGCGGGCCGGCCCGTTGACCAGCATGACCGGCACCCGGTTCATGGTATGGGCGGTATGGGCCTGTCCGCTCTTCGGGTCGGTCATCTGTTCGGCATTGCCGTGATCGGCAGTGATCACCATGCAGCCACCGGCCTCTTTTACCGCGGCCGCAAGGCGCCCGATGCAGCCGTCCACCGCCTCGACCGCCTGTATGGCCGCTGCCAGGTTGCCGGTGTGTCCAACCATGTCGCCGTTGGCATAGTTCACCACGATCAGGTCGAAGCGCCCGCTACCGATCGCCTCGACCAGCCGGTCGGTCACCTCCGGCGCCGCCATCTCGGGCTGCAGATCGTAGGTCGCGACTTTAGGCGAAGGCACCAGGATTCGGGATTCGCTGGGGAACTCCTTTTCACGCCCGCCGTTCAGAAAAAAGGTAACGTGGGCGTACTTCTCGGTCTCGGCGATGCGCAACTGCGACAGGCCGGCCACGGAAACCACCTCGCCCAGGGTCTCGTTCAGCTCCAGCGGTGGAAAGATGACCGAGAGCCACCGGTCGTGCGTCTCGGAATAGCTCACCATGCCGCTTGCCGCGGCGAACTTCACGATACGGCGGCGCGGGAAGCCCGCGAACTGCGGATCGAGCAGCGCCGAGAGGATCTCGCGCGCCCTGTCCGCTCGGAAGTTGGCCATCAGCAAGCCGTCGCCGTCGGCCATCCCGCCATAGCCACCGATGGCCGTCGGCAAGAGGAACTCGTCGCTCGTATCTGCCGCATAGCCGGCCTCGATTGCCGCCAGCGGATCGGCGGCTTTCTTACCGTCCGCCGCAATCCCCTCGACCAGCACGTCGTAGGTCCGCACCACGCGCTCCCACCGCTGGTCCCGGTCCATGGCGTAGTATCGGCCGCAGAGGGTGCCGATGGGCGCCCTCGGCACGGCAGCCTGGAAGTCCTTGACGTAGCCGAGCGCGCTTCTGGGCGGTGTATCGCGCCCGTCGAGGAAGCCGTGCACCACGACGGGAACCCCGGCATCCAGCAAGACATTGGCGAGCGCGGCCATATGGTCCTGATGCGCATGCACACCGCCCGGCGAGAGCAGGCCCATGATGTGGGCCCGGCCGCCGCTCTCCTTCAGCGCCTCGATGAAACCCGTCAAAGCCGGCGCAGTCGCGAGCGCGCCCTCGGCGATCGCCTCGTCGATGCGCGGTAGGTCCTGCAGCACCACCCGGCCGGCGCCCAGGTTCATGTGACCGACCTCGGAATTGCCCATCTGGCCGGACGGCAGCCCGACTTCCAGTTCCGAGGCGTCGATCAGGGCATAGGGGCTGCTTTCGCGAAGCCCGTCCAAGATAGGCGTCGACGCCTGGCAAATGGCGTTGGCGTCACAGGATTTCCGATAGCCCCAGCCGTCCAGGATGCAAAGGACGACGGGGCGCGGCCGATGGCTATCTGTCATGGACCCTATATAAGGCTTTCCTTAGGCTTGCGACAGGCTTTTGCCCGGCTGCTTAAGATGTCGTTAATGAGGCCAAACAAGCCCAATTGGTCCCCGATTCAGGCGAAATTTCAGCCACGATGATAGGGGTGACCACTGAGGATGCTCTGGGCCCGGTAGAGCTGCTCGGCCAGCAGGCCGCGGACCAGCAGATGCGGCCAGGTCATGGCGCCCAGGGAGAGCAAGCGGTCGGCCCGCGCCTTGACCTCGTCGGACAGCCCCTCGGCGCCGCCGATCACGAAAGCGAGCTCCTGCAATCCAGAGTCTCGTAAATTTTCCAGCCACTTGGCAAAGGCTTCGCTATCGAGGGGCCGGCCGCCGGCGTCGAGGCCAACCAGCTGGGCGCCCTGCGGCACGGCGGCCAGCAGCAGCTCACCCTCCCGGGCCTTCAGGGCCGCGGGCGGCAGGCTACGCCGCTCCTCCACCTCCTTGAGCTGCAGAGAGCTGAGAAGGCGGTCGGACAGCCGTCCGGCATAAAAGTCGTAGAGGTCGTTAGCCGGGCCGGCCTTGGCACGGCCGACCGCCACAATCGTGATACGCATCCCCGGCTGGCCCGCCAGCCCTAGCTACGGCCCCTGGGCTTTATGGCCCGTTGGGGGCTCAGGCGGATGCCACCGGACGCTGGCTTTCCAGCAGCTCGGACCCCACATCTTCTCCAGACCATAGAAATCGCGGACTTCCGGCCGGAAGAGGTGGACGATCACGTCGCCGCTGTCGATCAAGACCCAATCGCAACGGGTCGCGCCTTCCACGGAGACGCTGCCCGAGACAATGGGTTTCAGCTTCTCCTGCAGATGCTCGGCCATCGACCCGACGTGACGCTGCGAGCGCCCGCTGGCGATGACCATAAAATCTGCGATGGTGGATTTGCCAGTGAGCTCGATGACGACGATGTCCTCGGCCTTGTCGTCTTCGAGCGAGGATTGCACGAGGTCCACCAGATGCTTGCTAAACGCGAGCCCTGGCTCCTCTTGACCGGCCCCAATGGTCCTGGGTCGAGGGGCCTCGTCCTTGCGAAGTATGGCCTACCTTCTCCTTCTCTATGCCTTGCTCAGTGCCTTTCCTACGGCCCGTCGCTGACATCCTGCCCGTGCCGGGCTCTTATTTGCGTCGCAGACTTGTCGATCAAACGCGCGTGTATGAACATCCAAGCCGGCGGTGTAAGACCTGCCAAAGTCTTCGCCTCGCTTTCGCGTACACGCCGGTGCGCAAAGCGCAGGGCCGCTTTTGCAGAGCCTACCCCTAAAGAATAGGTGGGACGGTCGAAAACCGCAATGACAACAGCGTTAAAGATTTGCGGCCAACCCTGCCAAAAACTGATTTGAATCAGGTTATCGGCCCCCATTAACCATACGAAGCGCGCCTGCGGAAAGCGGCGCACCAGGGCGGCCAGCGTATCGGCGGTAAAGCGCGTCCCAAGCAGGGCTTCCAGGCCGGTTACACGAATCCGGGCATGGCGCGCCACGGCGGCGGCGGCGATGCGCTCGGCCTGCGGCGCCATGCCGGCGACAGGTTTCAGCGGGTTCTGCGGCGAGACCAGCCACCAGACCTCGTCGAGGTCGAGGCGGCGCAGGGCCTCCAGGCTGATGTGCCTATGCCCCTCGTGCGCCGGATTGAAGGAGCCGCCTAGGAGGCCTATGCGCGCGCCGGGCGGCGGCAGATAGCCGCCGAGCGCCGCGGCCAGCCGGGCCGGGGTTACGACCAGCGTGCCGCCTCCGCCGAGCGCCGCTGGGTCAGGGTCGCACCTGCCCGGTTCCGCGCACCACGTACTTGTGGCTGGTCAGCTGCTCGGCGCCGACCGGACCGCGGGCGTGCAGCTTGCCGGTCGAGATACCGATCTCCGCGCCCATGCCGAACTCGCCGCCGTCGGCGTACTGGGTCGAGGCGTTGTGCATGACGATCGCCGAGTCCACATGGCGGAGGAAGCGCTCCGCCGCCGCCTCGTCGTCGGTCACGATGGCGTCGGTGTGGTTGGAGCCGTAGCGGTTCACGTGCGCGACCGCCTCGTCGACACCCTCGACCACCTTCACAGAGATGACCGGCGCCAAGTACTCGGTGGTCCAGTCCGCCTCTTCGGCGGGCGCCACGCGCGGGTCGGCCGCCTGCGCCTCGGTGTCGCCGCGCACGGCGCAGCCGGCGTCGATCAGGTCGTCGAGGATCGGCTTCAGGTGGCTCGCCACCGCCGGACGGTCGATCAGCAAGGTCTCGGTGGCGCCGCAGATGCCGACCCGGCGCATCTTGGCGTTGACCGCAATCTCGCGCGCCATGGCCAGGTCAGCGGCCCGGTCGATATAGGTGTGGCAAAGCCCATCGAGGTGGGCCATCACCTGAATCCGGCTTTCCTCCAGCACGCGCTCGATCAGGCCGCGCCCGCCGCGTGGCACGATCACGTCGACGTAGTCGTTCATGGTCAGCAGGATGCCGACCGCGGCCCGGTCGGTCGTCGGCACCCGCTGGATCGCCGCCTCCGGCAGGCCGGCCGTTAGCAGCCCATCCTGCAGGCAGGTGTGGATCGCTCCCGAGGAATGGAAACTCTCCGAGCCACCACGCAGGATGGCCGCATTGCCGGCCTTGAGGCAGAGCCCACCGGCATCGGCGGTCACATTGGGGCGGCTTTCGTAGATGATGCCGACCACGCCCAGCGGCACTGCGACCTTGGCGAACTTGAGCCCGTTCGGCTGCTGCCACTCGGCCAGGGTGCGGCCGACCGGATCGGGAAAGGCGGCGATCTCTTCCAGGCCTTTGGCCATGGCCTCGACCCGCGCCGGCGTGAGCTCGAGCCGGTCGAGCATGGCGGCGTTCAGGCCCTTGGCCCGGCCGCCGTCCATATCGATGGCATTGGCCGCCAGGATCTCGTCCTGGCACGCGCGGATCGCCGCGGCGGCCTCCGTCAGCGCCTGCGCCTTGGTCGCCGGATCAGCCAACCCAAGCGTATGGGCGGCCTCACGCGCTGCCTGGCCAAGGCGTTCCATCTCCTGCTTCAGGTCGTCCTGCAGGACGGCACCGACCGCGCTCATATCCCTTCTCCCTTGCACGCACACATTTCTTGCACCCTTCAGGACCCAACCGTGAGGGCCAGATCGTCGCGGTGGATGATTTCTTCCCGGCCACGGTAGCCGAGACGGGCTTCGATTTCACCGCTCTTGTGCCCCATGATGCGGCGCGCGTCGGCCGCCGAATAGGCGCAGAGACCGCGCGCCACCTCACCACCGTCGTGGTCTTCCACGACCACCGCGTCACCGCGCTCAAAGCTGCCCTCGACCCGGATCACCCCGGCCGGCAACAGGCTCTTGCCGCGCTTGAGGGCGCCGATCGCCCCAGCATCGACGGCGATCCGTCCCATCGGGCTGAGGCTGCCGGCGATCCAGCGCTTGCGCGCCGTGCGCGGCTCGATCTCGGCGTGGAACCAGGTGCAGCGTGCGCCGTCGGCTATGGCGGCCAGCGGGCTCAGGACGCGGCCGTCCGCGATCGCCATGTGGCAACCGGCACGCACGGCGATGCGCGCGGCGGCCAGCTTGGTCACCATGCCGCCGGAGGAATAGCCGGGCGGCGCCTTTCCGGCCATGGCCTCGATCTCGGCCGTGATCGCCGGCACCTCGGCGATGAAGGACGCGTCGGCGTCGCGCCGCGGGTCGGCGCTATAGAGCCCGTCGATGTCCGACAGCAGGACCAGCACATCGGCGTTCATCATGGCCGCGACCCGGGCGGCCAGGCGATCGTTGTCGCCAAAGCGGATCTCCGTGGTTGCCACCGTATCGTTCTCGTTGATCACCGGTATGGCGCCGAGGCGCAGCAAGGTGTTGAGCGTGGCCCGCGCGTTGAGGTGACGGCGGCGCTGCTCCGTGTCGTCGAGCGACAGCAGGATCTGCGCCACGGTGATGTCGTGCCGGGCCAAAGCGTCCTGATAGGCGTGGGCCAGGCGGATCTGCCCGGTCGCGGCGGCGGCCTGGCTTTCCTCCAGCTTGATCGCCTCGCGGGTAAGGCCCAGATGGCGCCGCCCGACAGCGATGGCGCCGGAGGAAACGACGATGATCTCCGCACCGCGGGCCTTGAGGGCGGCCAGATCGTCGGCCAGAGCCTGCAGCCAGGTTCGGTGGATCGCGCCGCTGTGCTGCTCGACCAGCAGGGCGGAGCCGATCTTGACCACGACCCGGCAGGCGGTTTTGAGGTCAGGCCGGCTCACGGCCGCCAGCCTCCGGCGGCCTTTTCGGCCGGCTCCGCCGAACGTCCCGCCTCGATGGTCTCCAGCAGGCGGTGCAGCACGGCCTGAACGCCTTCGCCGCTGACGCCAGAGATTTGCGCAACGGTGCTCCCGGCCACCGCCGCCAAGGCTTCGGTCTTAGCCGCAATCTCGTCCTCGCTCAGGGAGTCGCACTTGTTGAGCGCCACCAACTCCGGCTTTTCCGCTAGACCATGCCCGTACGCCTCAAGCTCTTCACGCACCGTACGGTACGCTTCAACCACATTTTCTTGAGTGCCATCAATTAGATGCAGAAGGATGCCACAGCGCTCGATGTGGCCGAGAAAGCGGTCGCCCAGGCCGGCGCCTTCGTGCGCACCGGCGATCAGGCCAGGGATGTCGGCCAGCACGAATTCCGTCTCGTCCACGTACACCACGCCCAGATTGGGGTGCAGGGTGGTGAAGGGATAGTCGGCGATCTTCGGCCGGGCACGCGAGACGGCGGCGAGAAAGGTCGATTTGCCGGCATTCGGCAGGCCGACCAACCCGGCATCGGCGATCAGCTTGAGGCGCAGCCAGACCCAGAGCTCCTCCCCCGGCCAGCCCGGATCGGCACGGCGCGGGGCCTGGTTGGTGGCGCTCTTGAAGCGGGCATTGCCGAAACCGCCGTCGCCGCCCTTGGCCAACACAATCCGCTGGCCTGCCTCGGTCAGGTCGGCGACCACCTGTTCCTTCTCGGCATCGAGGATCTGGGTGCCGACCGGCACCTTGATGACCAGGTTTTCGCCGGAAGCCCCGGTGCGGTCGCGGCCTTGCCCATGGGCGCCGCGCTTGGCCTTGAAGTGCTGGCGATAGCGGAAGTCGATCAAGGTGTTGAGGCCCTCGACCGCCTCGACGACCACGTCGCCACCGCGCCCGCCGTCGCCGCCGTTCGGCCCGCCAAACTCGACGTACTTCTCGCGCCGGAAGGAGACGCAACCGGCGCCGCCGTCGCCGCTCTTGACGAAGATTTTGGCTTCGTCGAGAAACTTCATCGCTCCGCCGTCCCGATCGTCTCGCGACTCAGCAAGAAGCGCTTACAGACGACCTCGCCGTCCCGCGCCTTGGACCACTCGCGCGCCTCGCCACTATAGCGAAAGCCACATTTCTCCAGAACGCGACCGGAGGCCAGATTGTCCTCGAAATGTCCGGCAACCAACCGGTCCAGCCTGAGATCCTCCAGGGCGAAGGCCACCACCCGGTGGGCCGCCTTGGTCGCCAGGCCCTGGCCCCACCAGGGCTCGGCGATCCAATAGCCGACCTCGAAGTCGTCCGAGCGCATCCGCTCCAGGCCGATCACGCCGACCAGCTCGCCCTTGTACTCGATGCCGAACCGGTAGGCTCCGTCGTCGGATGCCCCATCGGCTTGGCCGGCGATCCAGTCCTCGGCCAGACCGTCGGGATAGGGGTACGGGATCCGGGTGGTCATCCGCGCCACCTTCCAGTTGTTGCAATAGCGCTGGACCGCCGGCGCGTCTTCCGGGCGCAGTGGGCGCAGGGTGAGGCGCTCGGTCGTCAAGGTTGCATCCATGGCAACAGTTCCGGGGAGGGCAACGAAAAAGGGAGATGGCGGCCCATCTCCCTCCTGCATGCGATCTTTTCGCGATGGGCGCCACCGTCGGTGGCTCGCCCACCGAGGTTATTCAGCCGGGCTCGGCACAGGCTCGACGGAGATATAGGTGCGCCCGCCGGACTTGGTCTTGAAGGAGACCGTGCCGTCGATCAGCGCGAAGATGGTGTGGTCCTTGCCCATGCCGACGTTCTCGCCGGGATGGAACTTGGTGCCGCGCTGGCGAACGATGATGTTGCCGGGGAGCACGATCTCGCCGCCGAACTTCTTGACGCCGAGCCGGCGCCCGGCGCTGTCGCGTCCGTTGCGCGAGCTGCCGCCTGCTTTCTTATGCGCCATGGCCTTCTACTCCTCGCCCTTCTCGGCCTCGAACTGCTTGGCCTGGCCGATCCAGTCGTCGCGCTCGATGCGGCCCTTGAAGTTGAGATGATCGTCCACCCAGGCGACCTGCTCCGGCGTGAAAGCCGCGATCTGCCGGAAGTGGTAGATGCCGAGATTGTTCAGCTTCTCTTCCAGCTTCGGACCGACGCCGCTGATCTTCTTGAGATCGTCGGCCTCGCCCTCCGGCGCGTCGAGCAGCGCGGGCTTGGCCGGCGTGACCTCGGCGGCCTCCTCGGCACCCTTCTCCTCGGGCTTGGGCGCCGGGGCGTCCTTCTGGGCCTCTTTCTTCGGCTTTTCAGCCTTTTCGGCCTTCGCCTCAGCCTTCTTCGCCGGCTTGGCCTCGGCTTTCTTGGCCGAGGGCTTCTTGCCGTCGGTCAGGATCTCGGTGATCCGCAGGAGCGTCAGGTCCTGGCGGTGACCGTTGCGGCGGCGCGAGTTCTTGCGGCGGCGCTTCTTGAAGACGATAATCTTCGGGCCGCGGCCCTGCTCGACGATCTCGGCGGCCACGGTGGCGCCGGCTACGAAGGGCGCGCCCACGGTGGTCTTGTCGCCCTCGCCGACCATGAGCACGGACTCGAAGGCCACGCTGGAGCCGGCCTCGCCTTGGAGACGCTCGACCGCGAGAAGCTGATCCTTGGCGACCTTGTATTGCTTGCCGCCGGTCTGGAAGACTGCAAACATCGGATTTTTCGGGCTTATTGGAACAACGCAAAGGGCCGCGGACCTTGTTTCCCGCGGCCGGTGGCGGACTATAGCGCCCGCGCCCCCGCTGTCAACGCCTTTCGGGAGCTTTTACCCTTCAATCCAGGGCCTTTCGCGGCTTTGCCGGGCCGCTCTTGGGCCCTAAAGCGATCTCACGCCCTTCGCCGCTCGGCGGCCACGTCTTCTTGCAAACAAAGAACGCGCGTCGCCGGCTTCTCGGCCTCGATACCGACCGCCGCCAGCCGGCCGGTTGCCGCTTCGGCGACCATGGCCAGGTGCGTGGTCGGGTTGAGGATCGGCGGGCGGAGCCAGGCGAAATCGGTGGCATCGCCACTATCCAGGGTCTCGGTCATGAGCCGGCGGCGCTCGGGATTGCTTTCGCCCCGCGGCCGCTCGCCCTTATTGCTGCCTCGATCCGCTCCGAGCCAGGCGTTGGCCACGGCGACCGGGCCTTGGTGCACGCGGGCACCCTCTTCCAACCGCTCGATCACACAGCCCTCCTCCGGTCCGAGGCCGCTGAGGGTGAAGATCGCTGGCAAGGCAATCGGTGTTTCCGCCAGCATCGTCTTGGCCGCGGCGTAATCCGGGCAGCGCTCGAAGATGCGGCGCAACAGGAGCGCCGGCGGCAAGGCGCGGCTGCGCCAGACACGAACGCGGCCTGCGGCCCAGTCAAACGGCAAGCTACCCACGACCCGGCGCTGCGGCGCCTGGTTGAAGGCCGCGGCAAAGCGGCCCGGCGCCATGGCCTGAATGCTGCCGACGAAACCGGGCCAGGTCAGGTTGATCCAAGGCCCGGCGGCACCGTGAAAGCGCGCCGCCACGATCTGTGCGCCGAGGCCCTCGAAGGACCAGTCGAGCACGCGCAGCAGTCGGCTGCCTCCGGCCGACCCTTCGCCGGCTTCGGGCCCGACGCCGGAGGTGCAGGCCCACTCGTAGCTGACATTCAGGAAGTGCGCACCGGGAGCGCCGAGCCGCGCAGCGATCGCATCGACCTCGGCCAAGCAGTCCGGCGCGTTGCGCGCCAACCAACGCCGCGAGAGGCGGTCGCCCAAGCGAATCACGACGGCCGGATAGGTCTCGCGCCCGATGGCGAGCAGTGCCCGGGCCCGCGGCAAGGCCGCGTCGAGCAGCGCCATCGGCCCACCGTCGCCAAGGTCGATGACGGGAATCTCGGGGAGGTCCACGCGCGGCCGAAAGGTCATGGGCGCAGCTTAGGGCGATGGCGGTGCGACGCCAAGCCGGGTAGTAAGCCCCTCCCCGTTCCGGGCCTCGCCCTGCAAGCCCCTCTTCTTGCGAGGCTGGGGACCTTGGGCTAGTGTGCCGCCCGCGTCCGACCCGGCCGACGGCCGGGATCAGCAGACCACATGCGGAGGGGTGCCGGAGTGGTCGAACGGGGCGGTCTCGAAAACCGTTGTGCGCGTGAGCGTACCGAGGGTTCGAATCCCTCCCCCTCCGCCAGCAAGTCCGTTCTCCGCGACTATTTTCCAACTGGAGCCTGACTGCCGGCCACGGCCGCCGCGTTCTGCGGGCTTTCGCGCGGCGCGGCCATTCGAGCGTGACCGAGAGAACGCCGATTGGCGACTTTGTGCACCAGCCGACGGCCATTTTCTCTGTTAGTCGTTTTGGCGGTACCCGTCGCGACGGGGTTCGCCGAGCCGAAGGCTCGATTGGGACCTGTCCCTACCGAAAATCTCAGAGGCCTTTCCCTGGGGACACGGCGCCGAAATACTCATTCGCAACCGAGATGGCGCCTATGGGCGAGTTTTCAGGCGGCGTCTTGGAGCCATGAGTATCCGAGATCGAGCTGCGGCACCGCGATCGCCGTGGTAGAACGGCCACGTCGAACGACCGATCGGATCGATAAGGCGGGAATGTTTGGACCATGTGGTCATCCTCGGCGAGGCGCACGTGCGCCACCTATTACGCGCCTACGCCGATTACGACAATGGCACCCGAACGCGCTTGCTCTTTGGGCAAAGACACGCCCCTCTCGCGTGCCGTCCGGCGAGCTGGCCAGATCCAGCCCGTCCCTCAACTCGGTGGTCTGCACCATTGCCTATCGCGGATAGTATTCTCGCTAGGGACAAGGGACCAACCGGATCGCCGGTCCCCCTCCCATCAGGCGAATGGTGGCTTACTCCGCCGGAACGGCCTCGCCGCCCGCGGTCATCTCCGCGACCGGGCGGGATCTCTTCAAGTAGAGACCAAGCAGGACCAGCGAAACGGCAAGGCACAGCCCGAAAATCAGGATCAAATAGCCATACGTCATCCAGCCCTCCTGATTCCAGGATGCAAACCGGCGTGGCATGCCGGCCGCACCGGCCGCCAGGAACGACCAGGCAACGCCCATTGCACCGATCGTGTAGAGCCCCGTGAACCAGTAGCCGAGCCGGCTGTCCATTTGCCGGCCGGTTATGACCGGGTAGTGGTGAATGAGCACGCCTATCCACATCAGGCTCATCGAAATCAGGACAGCCATGGTGTGGCCGGACTGCCACATCGTGCCATGAAGCTGGAACGACCAGGCGACGTTCGAGGTGATGATCGCGCTGGCACCGTCCATGATATAGAGCACAAAGCCCATGAGGACGGCCATCAGTCCCGGTTCCGGCCTTATCCCATGTTTCCAGATCGTCGCACAGACGGTGAAGATGGTCACCGCTGCGCCGACACCGGTTCCCCAACTCATGATATTGCCGTGATAGGACAGCGCCGCAGGCAGCGCCGGGAACATCGTGAAGAAGTGATGGAAGAACGAGGTGACCGAGGTCAGCAGCAAAATCCATAGAGCCAGATTGGCGATACGGTCGCTGTAGAGTTTTCGGGTCCCATCGGCAAGGTAGAGCGGCAAGGTTCCGTAGACAGCGCTGACCACCATGATGGCCATGGCTTCCATGAGGTTGTGCGCGAAGATGTAGAACACGAACTGGAAAACCATCGGATCGGTCGCCCAGGTGACTGCCGCCAAGGGCAGGATCCCATAGAGGGCCAACAGCACCGCGCTCGCAACGATGATCAGCGGCATACCCATGATCAGCAACACAAAGGCCGCCATCGCCATGCCCAGCATGCCGGGGTCCTTGAGCGTCCGTGGCGCGAGCAAGAGCTCCTCACGCTGCTTATCGAAGAACAGCATCTTGATGACCTGTATCGGGTACAACAGGATCACCGATATGAGAATCAAGGCGATGCCGGTAAAGCCAAGAACGACCAATCCCATGCTCCATTGGCTGGTCTCGACGCCAACAAGGGGAAGCGGGTACATGACGGCGTAGCTGATCTTCAGTCCGCCCAGGACAGCGATCGCAAACAACACGCCGCCGATATTCATGAACCAGAAGAACAAGGATGCGAAGATCCCGGTCACCGGCGTCCCTTGACAGCTCCCAGCCCGGTGCAGCCCGACGCCGACCATGAGCTGAAACAAGAACGGAAAGGCCATCGCCGCGCCGTGCGCGGTGATCGCCGTATAGAACAGACCGCTATCCAGTTCGAAAATCTGTGTGAGCGGCATCGAAACGCCCAACAGGATGGCGATGGCCAGCCATATGAAGGAGGCCATGATCATCAGGGCGGGCCAGGAGTTGATCTCTTCAAGACCGGTGCTTGTGTCGACGCCGAACATCCGTCCGAAAATTGGCGTCCGCTGGACCATCTTTGTTGCGATGAGCATGTTCGATTCCTCCCTAGCCGGCGCTCGACTTGACGATGATTTCGTCATTCATGTCGTGGTGCGCTACGCCGCAGAACTCCAAGCACCGAACCTTGTAGGTGCCGGGATCTTTGAAGGTATAGATGAGCGACGATGGCGCGACCCCTGGAACCAACATCATCGTGAACAGGACCTTCCCGTTGGGGTGATAGATCGCGAAACCATGGACCGTGTCGACGCTTTGGGCGGTAAACCGCACCGGTTGTCCGGTTACGAACTCACGCTCGGACATTTCATAGCTCCAGGACACCGCGGTCACGTCGACATCCAGAATATCTTGTTCCGATGCCACGGCATGCGCAGTTGATATCGCGGGTATGAACTTGATGCTGGCGACGTTGACGGCAAAGAACAGCACGATGACGGCCGTCAGCCACAGGGTCTTCGCCCGCGATATAGAGTGTTCGGATGCCTCGCCCGACCCCGACTGCGCCGAAGATCGACGATAGACGATGTATAGAAAGCCAACCACGAACGGCAGCTGAAAGAGCAGCAGCACGACAAAGGCGCCCGAGCCTGTCTGATAAATGAATTCAAGCACTTCTGGTTCCCTCCTCTTCTGCTTGTTGTGCACGACAAGCGCGGGGTCATTTGAGATCAAAAAGGGGAACCCGCGACGGCCACAGGATCTTCCAGGGAACAGCGGCTAGGCAGCCGTACCGTGGTGTAATCGTTCCTCTCCTCGACGTCGTCTTTCGTCTCTAGTTTGCCCCTGCCTCACCCTGCAAAGTGTCGATCAACCCGCCCGCCCTGGCGAGCATGAGATCCATGCTCGTTGGTCACGCGCGCGACTCGTATAAGCTCTGATTGAGGCCCAGTACTGCATTCCTCGCATTCGTCTTCAGAAATTGGCCGATGGCGGACAAGCCGAGCTCGTGCATACGTCTTGACGCCGCAACAACTCCGATGCTGCAGATGACGCCGGCCCTGCCGACGATCGCTGGAACGGCAACGCTGGTGATGCCAACGTCGACCTCTTCGTCGCACACCGCATAGCCACGCTCTTTGGTCAGCCTCAGCGCCTCGAGCACGGCGGCCCGGTCGGTGATCGTCCGGTCCGTGAGTGCAGTGAAATCCTCTCCCAACACGTCATCGATCTCGTCCTGCGGCATGAACGCAAGAATGGCGCGGGCCGACGAACAAGCGTGGGCCGGACGGACATTCAATCCCGGATGGACGTAACCGCTGGACTTATCGGGTGGTGTCACTGCATGCACGATTTCGACCAGTCCCGTGCGGAGACGGCCCAGAAAGGCGGTGGCGCCCCATTTGTTGGCTGCACTGATCAGAGCTTGCTCGAAACCGGCAACGATCTGCTCGTTGCTGGCGCCGGCAATCATCGAACGCAGAAAGCTGCCGCTCAGCTCGATGAGTTTGCTGTCGCCAGCGCGCTGCAGGACGGCCTCTTTTTCAAGCATCATGACCAGCCGGTACACGGTTGCGCGGGGCAACTGAACATGCTCGGAAATCTCTTTTACGCTTGCGGGCTCTTGGTGGTGGGCGACGAACCGCAGAATCTTCAGTGCACGGTGGGTCGACATATTCTCACTATATAAAACCGTTTCCCAATAATTGATAATATGGCAAGGTCCCAGTGTCAACAATAACCCTTGCGGAATTATGGATTCTGAGGATTGCAACCTATGTGGGCTGCCGGTCCCGGTCCCGCCGATCGAGAGCGATGGCCGTCTGTTTTGCTGTATCGGATGCCGTGAGGTGTACCGGCATTTCGGTGACGAAATCCTTGCAACAAGCGGGATGCAATCATCTGCACCGGTTCCGACATTTCCCGAAGCGGCCGAAGCCTTTCTCAGAATCGATGGAATGCATTGTTCGTCCTGTGAAATCCTGATCGAACGGACCGCGGCGAAAATCGACGGCATTCTCTCCGTCGCATCGAGTTACGCGACCGCCACCGCGAAAGTCATTTACGATCCTGATCGTGTCCACGGATCCCAGTTGCCGGAACTGCTGAGCAGAACCGGCTACAGAGCCCGTCTGCGCGGCGAAAGTGCCAGCGAGCAGGATGACCGATTGTCCCTGCTTCGGGTCGTTGCCGCGACCTCGCTCGCTTCCGTGGTGATGATGCTGTATCTCGCCTTCTACTATCCCACGCACCTCGGCTTGGTCGCGTACGAGGACCTGGCGCCGGTGAGTTGGCTAGCGTTCCACGCCGTCCCAAGAATTCTGTTTATTCTCACGACCATACTGATTGTCTACGCCGGAGCGCCGATATTCCGAGGCGCGTGGATCGGCCTTCGCGCCGGCGTTCTGAACATGGACAACCTGCTGGCGATCGCCATTTTGGCGGCTTACGGATACAGTGTTGGCCAGCTGGCTGCCGGGTCCCTTGAGCTCTATTTCGATGTGGCGGCCGCTATTGTGACGGTGGTGACTATCGGCCGGTATTTCGAGCAGGGCGCCCGCGCCGAAGCCACCAGCGAGCTAACCAAGCTCTTGGACGCAGTTTCTCCGATTGCGCGCGTGCGCAAGGGCCGGGACTTCGTGTTGCGGGGCCTCGAAGAGCTTGAACCTGGCGACCGCATCGTTGTCTGGCCCTGCGAGCCCATACCGCTGAACGGCACAGTTGTGAGAGGGCAGGCGGCGGTCGATGAGTCCCTCATGACAGGCGAGCCCTTTCCGGTAGCCCGAAGTGCCGGGGACGAGGTTCTGGGCGGGGCGACCGTCGTTGAAGGCGAACTGGAAATCAAGGCCGACCCGCTGGCCGAAAGCCAGATGGATACCCTTGCGCGTGTTCTGTGGGGGGTTCAGAGTTCGGTTGCGGGTGCGCGCGGCATAGCGGACCGGATCGCGCGTGTGTTCGTGCCTGCGGTCCTGTGCTTGGCGGTCCTGGTGACCCTAGGGTTTCTGCTCAATGCGGCGCCGATGGGCACGGCCTTGTTGGTGGGGCTGGCGACGCTGATCGTTTCGTGCCCCTGCACGTTTGGGCTGGCGATACCCCTAACGACCGCCGCCGCGGTGAGCACTGCCCTGCGCGAGGGCATCATCTTTACCAGCGCCGACGTATTCGAAAAGGCGCCGCAGATCGATATCGTCGCTCTAGACAAGACGGGAACCCTATCGACCGGAAACATGACCGTCGTCGAGACTTTCGGACCGGCGGAGGCTCTTGCATATGCCGCGGCCGTCGAGCGGCGCTCCGCCCATCCGATTGCACAGGCCATTGCGCATCTGGACCAGCAGTACGACGCGACCGATTTCACCTTACATCCAGGTAGAGGGGCGGTTGCGAAGGTCGAGAATTGCCGCGTTGCCGTGGGCTCGAAGTCGCTGTTCGCAACGCTCGGGTGGGAGATTCCGGGACATCTCATCGCTTCCGGCGCAGCGGTCACGCCAGGAGAAGGGGTCGTTTCCTACGTCGGCTGGGACGGCAGCGTGTACGGCGCCATCGTAACCTCTGATGAGTCGCGCCCAGAATGGCAGGATGTGGTCGACCGGCTTAGGAGCCGCGTCCGCGTGGTCCTGCTAACCGGCGCTGAGCATCCGAGCGGATATGAAGACCGAGTGGATGAAGTCCATGCCGGCGTTCCTCCCGAAGCCAAGGCGGCGGTCATAAGGCGTCTGCGATCTGAAGGCACCGTGGTAATGATCGGCGATGGCAGCAACGATGCGCCGGCTCTTGCCGCCGCTGATCTGGGAATCGCCTTTGGCGCACCAACCGCACTTGCGGCGGATGCCGCGGACGTGATCATTCCCGGCGACCGGCTCGACAAGATTTTCGATGCCTTCGATTTGATCAGCACTACGCGACGCCGGGTTCGGCAGAACCTTGGATGGGCTTTGTTGTACAATGCCACCGCCATACCGCTGGCGCTAAGCGGTCACCTCAACCCGCTGTTTGCCGCACTGGCAATGTCTGCAAGCAGTCTGTTGGTGGTTTGGAACTCCTCCCGGCCGCTCGGCCGCGCTGCGCATCTCGGCCACAGCGCCGGAAATCTGACGAAGGCTATCGGATAGGGAGATGGAGCTTACGTTCTATGCCGCGCTGATGATTGGCCTGCTCGGCTCGACGCACTGCATCGGCATGTGCGGCGGTATCGTCGGCGCTCTGAACGCCGGATTGGAGCTCTCCGGCCGATCACCGCTTTCGCGGGCCGCGCACCACATCACCTACAACACCGGCCGTATTGCGAGCTATGTGGCCGCCGGGGCGCTGGCCGGTCTTGTCGGCTCGATGGCAGCGGAATTCTCCCTCATCACAGTGGTCCCGGTCGGCCGTCTGATCGCCGGCCTGTTCATGATCGCCTTGGGGCTCTATCTCGCCGGCTGGTGGCACGCCATCACGGCACTTGAAAAAGCCGGGTTTCACCTTTGGAAACGGATCGAGCCCCTGGGGCGACGCTTCTTCCCGACAAGGACGCCGTCGCACGCTTTCGGACTCGGCTTGGTCTGGGGCTGGTTGCCGTGCGGCCTGGTCTACTCGGCGCTTGCGCTTTCCATGGCATCGGCGGCAGCCGAACAGGGTGCCTTAATCATGCTCGGCTTCGGACTGGGGACCCTGCCCATGCTGTTTGCCATGGGTGGGATCGCCGAACACCTGATGAAGGTTACGCGCCACCCCCTGTTGCGCCAGACCGTCGGTGCCTGTGTCGTTCTATTCGGGGTCTATACCTGCGCCATAGCGTTCTACGGTCATGGAAACCATCAGACCCCCGCCAGTCACGCCGCCGTGGGGCAGGACATGAGCGTTCCACAGGCGCATTCGCCGTGACCCCGCAGGCGGTTCGTGGCGCCACGGTCGGCGGAGACTCAGGATTTTCTATGGGAGACAGCCGGGACAGTCCCGGATAGCAGTCGGATCAGAAATGTTCGGCAGGCCCTTGCCCTGAGGCCCCCAGGACAGCTACTCCGCGGCGGCTTTGGCGTCCGGGAGCTGGCGGGTCGACGTTCCTACGTTCGCTGCACAAAAGCGTTCGTACAGGAACTCCATGATCTGCCGCACGTCTTCGCTGGCTAGGGAGTAGTAATTCGTCTTTCCTTCGCGCCGGTAGCTCACCAAGCCATCCGCGCGCAAGCGCCCAAGCTGCTGCGATATCGTAGGTTGACGAAGCCCCAGGGTGCTTTCGAGTTCCGATACCGATTTCTCGCCTTCGGCCAGAAGGCAGAGCAGGACAAGCCTGTTTTGGTTCGCCAGGGCCTTGAGGAAGTCGCTGGCGGCCGCGGCGCTAGTCATGAGGTCCGTCTTCTCGTCAGCGGACCCGGTGATTTGCTTCGAGGGTTTCATCCTGGGTGCCCGTCTTCGACGGGTCTTCACTCATGGTTCCAGATTATCGCGACACTTTGGATTGATGCTTTCTCAAAGGACTCTTGTTTTCCCCTAAAGGGACAAACTGGGATCCGGAAACAACATTGGACCGAGGACCACAACCGACAACAGATGCGAGCCCGCCACAAACATCGGCTGGCGCCGTCGTCATGCCACGTGCTTGATCAGGAAGATGTAAACACCATCCTCGGTTCTTGATTCGACCAGCTCGTTACCCGTCGCCCGGCAAAAGGCCTCGAAATCGGCGACTGCTCCAGGGTCCGTGGCAAGGATCTGAAGGAGATCCCCTGCCGGCACGTTCTTGAGCGCCTTTTTGGCCCTCAGGATCGGCAACGGGCAGTTCAACCCCTTGGCGTCCAAAACATGGTCGACCATTCGATCTCCTCTGTCGCGCCTCAGCGCGCAAATTGACATTCCAAAATCATAATATATAAATTTCGAATATGGGCGTCAAGAAAGCGAGCGGGCGATCTGGTGAGCAAGTCTCGTGGCCGGTCTCTGCCGTTGGGAGCCGGAAAACGAATGACAGAGGCGTTGACCCTGCGCTACACCGGACGAACGTAACTCGCGTCCCCATCATTTTTGCCACTGGTCATGGTTCGGGCCCGGCGGTGTGGGACTCCGGCAGATGAAGATCGACCTCTTCCTCGAGTTTGCCTCGCCGCCAATGGCAAGGCGGCGCCTGGCTGAGGTCATGGAAGATGGCCTGGCAGTGGTGCGCGCGGCAGACGAATTGGGCTTCGACGCGGTTTGGCTCGCCGAGCACCACTTTCTGGGCGACTACTGCAACGCCGCTTCGCCGGACATGCTGCTTGCGGCCATGGCGCGCGAAACCCGACGGATCAAACTCGGCTTCGGCATCGTTCCTTTGCCGATCCACGATCCGGTCCGCGTCGCCGAGCGCCTGGCAACCCTTGACCTACTGTCTGGCGGACGCGTGCTGTGGGGGGTCGGGCGTGGCGTTACCGTCACCGAGCTCGAAGGTTTCGGCGTCGATCCCGCGAACAGCCGAGAGGTGTTCCGCCAGCGATTCGACGAGCTCAGAGATATCCTGCGAACGGCAGGTTTCACGCGCGCCGGCAAACACTATCAATTGCGCCCGCCACCGGATGCCCGGTTAGGCACGGGCTGGCTCGCCGCGGTAAGCCCTGGGAGCTTCGATCTGGCCGCCGAGCTAGGGCTCAATGTCATGGCCGGACCCTTCAAGCCCTGGCCCTTCGTCAAGGCGGACCTGGCGCGCTATCGCAGATTGGTTTCCCGGTCATCCGGAGCGGCGGGCCGAAGCACGTCCTTCACCTTCGCCCTTTACTGCGAGGAGGACCACGAAGCCGCTCGGGCTCGCGCCGAACCAGGTCTGGTTTGGGGTTATCGGAAGATCCTGGAGATATCCCGCCCGTTGCTCACACGCCAGATTTCAGGCTACGAGCATTACCGGAAGCTCGGTCGACTCGCCCCCCTGCTCGACAAGGTCCTGACCCTTCCAGTGCTGGAGACAATGGGGCTCGCCGCGGTGGGGGAACCGGACCACGTGGCGCGACGGCTTGCCGCATTGCAGAGAAGCGGACTCGACCGGGTGAGCCTCTTGATCGGGGGCGGCGACCTGGATGTCAAACATACCGTGCGCTGCCTGCAGCTGCTCGCCGAGCGGGTCGTGCCTCTGCTCGAGGCCCCGGTCGGGGTCTCGGCCGAAGTTGCCCACGCATGAAGACGGCGCTGCAACAGCTCGGTAAACTCGGGGCCGACTACCGCGATCCGATGGCAGCCATAGACTGGGACACCGGCGACCCCCAGTTGCCCTGGCTGCCACCTGCGATGCTCAGCCTGGCCGGGCATTCCCTTCAAAGAGACATGGCGCCGGAGACCCTGCGCCGGTTCAGCCAGATCGAGTTCGCCCGTTTGTGCGCGGCCGGGCTTTGGCTCGAAGGCCTCTTGATCAGCCGTGTTACCGCAGGCGGGTTCCTGGAAACCGTTCCGGACGAGGCGCGGATCATGCTTCAGGAAGTCCGCGAAGAGGCCGGCCACGGGCTAATGTTCATCGAGATGATCGAGCGCGCCGGGCTGGCCGGCGTGCCGCTCTTGGGAGACACGCGCCTGCTCACCTGGGTCGCCCGCCGGCTCGACCCGCAAGGCGCTGCGTTTTGGGCCATGGTCTATATCGGTGAATCTGTCACCGACACCTACGCGCTGCGGGCCTTGCGGACGGCCCGCGGCGACATCTGCCAGGTCGCGCGCCAGGTGCTGGAGCTGCACCACAAGGACGAGGCGCGGCACATTGCCGCCGCGCGTGCCCTGTTGAAATCCCGTCTTTCCGGCATGTCGTCAACGCGCCGCAGCATCTTCATGTGGAGCCTACGGTTCCTTCTGCAGCGTTTCTTGAAGGCAACGCTCTACCCTACGACGGCCAGCCTGAAGGCGCTGGGCATTGCGCAGCCGGCCGCCGCCGCCCGTGCCGCGGCCGCCAGTCCGCGACATCGACGACTGGCCCAGGCTTGCGCCGCGCCCGCCTTGAAGACCTTGGGACGGGATATGGGCAGCCCTGCCCCAGGTGCCGACGAGACAGGGCGGCGCCGAGCAGCAAGGCGCACCGCGATCTTTGTCGGCAGCGACGTATACCGGCGTGCCGCGTACGGCAACAATCACCCGCGGGCCATTCCCCGCGTGTCCACGGTCATGGAGCTTTGCGAGGTTCTCGGCTGGTTCAATGACGGCTCCTTCCACAGCAGCCCGCAGGCCACCACCGCGCAACTCGCTCAGTTTCACGATCCGGACTACATCGAGGCTCTGCGCCGGGTCGACGAAGCGGGCCGGTCCGACAAGGAAACCCGCGAGCGCTTCGCCTTGGGCACGATGGAGAACCCGGTCTTTCCCGGCGTTTACGAACGTGCCGCGACGTCGGTGGGCGGCTCGATCGCGGCTGCCGAACTCGCCATGGAAGGCCGCATCGCCTATCACCCCGCCGGCGGTACCCACCATGGCCGTCCTGACCGGGCGAGCGGGTTCTGCTACTTCAACGATCCGGTCCTCGCGATCCGGACTCTCCTGGACCGGGGGCTGGAGCGCATCTTCTACGTGGACCTGGATGCGCATTTTGGTGACGGCGTGCAGGACACCTTTGCCGACGACGATCGGGTTTGCACGCTCTCCATCCATGAAGTCGGGCGCTGGCCTTACGCCGGCGCCTTGGACGACCGGGCCGGCGGCAGCGCCCGCAACCTGCCGGTACCCAAAGGGTTCAACGACAGCGAGCTCGCACTTCTCATGCAAGAGGCAGTCCTGCCCCTTGGCGAGCGCCTGGCGCCGCAGGCCGTGGTCATCACTTGTGGAGCCGATGGCCTGGCCGGCGACCCGCTCTCGGGCATGGCCCTCAGCAATCTGGCTTTGTGGCGGGCGGTCGAACAGCTGACGGCACTGTCGAGCCACACGGTGATACTCGGTGGTGGCGGCTACAACCCATGGACCGTGGCGCGCTGCTGGACCGGCCTCTGGGGCCGGCTTCGGGGATTTAACGTGTCCGGCGCCTTGCCGGGCAAAGCCCAGGATCTGCTGCGCAAGCTCCAGTGCGACTTGGTCGACGAGGACGAGATACCCGAGACCTGGCATACGACCCTGACCGATGCGCCCAATCTCGGGCCGGTGCGCGATGAGGTCTCGGCCTTGGTGCCGGCGGTTCTGGCGCCTTAGTGTGTTGGTGGAACCGTGACCAGTTCGCAGATAAGGGGACTTCATGGGCTGGCTTGAGAGCATCCTTGAGATCGAAGATCTGGAAGACGCCGAGTTCGATCCCGGCCTGGTCGCGGATTTCGAGCGGGCCGCGCCGGCCACGACGTCGCGGCCCATCCGCTTCTCCACCCCCACCTTCAAGGACTACGCCAGCTCCGAGCTGCGCGGCTGTAGCAAGAACAGCTTTCCCGCATTTTCCATAACTGCGGGCGGCTGCGCGCTGATGTGCGACCATTGCCGTGCCAAGATCCTCGAGCCCATGATCCCTGCCACCAGCCCCGAAATGCTGGACCGGAAGGTGCGGGACCTGATCCTCTTGCAGGATCTTCAGGGATTCCTGCTGTCGGGCGGCTCCACGCGGCGGAACGAGATTCGCTACGAGCGCTACTATCCGGTCATTGAAAAACTGAAGCGCGACTTTCCCAATCTGAAGATCGCCATTCACACCGCGCTGACCGACGAGCCCCGGGCGAAGATGATGGCAAGCTCGGGCGTCGACACCGCAATGATGGATGTGATCGGATCGGCGCAGACGATCCGGGAGGTTTATCATCTGGACCGCCCGGTAGAGGATTTCGAAGCGACCCTCGCCGCGCTCTGCTCGACCTCCATGGAAATCGTGCCGCATGTCGTCATCGGCCTGCACTACGGCCGGGTCTTGGGTGAGGCCGAGGCGCTCAGCATGATCAGCCGCTATCCGATCCACGCCCTGGTCCTGGTCGTGGTCATGCCGTTTTATGCCGAGGCCGGAACTTACGTCACGCCGGAGACCCACGAGGTCGGACGAGTCTTTCTGGAGGCGCGCCGGCTGCTCCCGGACCGACAGGTCCTGCTCGGCTGCGCGCGGCCGCCGGGCATGCACAAGCGCGTGACGGACAGCTACGCGGTGATGGCGGGGCTCGACGGGATTGCCTTTCCTGCCGACGGCATGGTTGCCGTGGCCCGGGCCATCGGGCGCCCCGTACACCAGGAGCATGCCTGCTGCTCGATCAAGATCGGGGGAGAGCCCAGTCAGGCTGTTCTCTCTCCGTGCGCCACATGATGGCCCACGAAACGGCCGATATACTAGTTGTCGGGCTCGGCCCTGCCGGCAGTCGCGCTGCCGCCAAGGCGGCAGGTCTGGGGCGGTCGGTGATCGCCGTGGATCGGCGGCGCGCCGCCGGCCATCCGGTGCAGTGCGCCGAGTTCGTGCCGGCTATGATCGGTCAGGAGCTTCGCGAGCTGGAGTCCGTCTCGCAGCAGCGTATCCGGTCCATGATGACCTTCGTGGAGGACCAGGAGCCGGACATCCGGGACAACTTCCCGGGCCACATCATTGATCGTGCCGCATTCGACCGGGCGCTGGTCGAGTTGGCAAGAGAGGCCGGCGCGGACTGCCGTTTCGGGGCGCAGGTGAATGGCTTTCTCGAAGACCACTCGGCGCAGCTGTCGGATGGTAGCCGGATCCGGGCCCGGCTGATCATTGGGGCGGATGGACCCCGATCGGTCGTGGGCCAGTCGATCGATCACGTCAACACAGAGCTGGTCGAAACCCGTCAAATCACGGTGCCGTTGAAGGTTCCGCACCAGGCAACCGATATCTTCCTCTCCGCGGAAATCGCCGGCGGTTACGGATGGCTGTTCCCAAAGCGGGAGGTTGCCAATCTGGGCGTTGGGGTGAGGCCCACCTCGAAAGACCGCCTCAAACCGCTGCTTGACGGTTTGCGCCACCATTTGATCGAGCAAGGCCGCATCGGCACGCAGATACTGAACCATACCGGCGGTCCGATCCCCGTGGGGGGCATGCTTCGGCTCAAGGGAACCAAAGGGAAGGTACCGATCCTTCTTGCCGGGGACGCCGGAGGGCTTGCCAACCCGGTCACTGGCGCGGGAATCAACTCGGCTGTGGTATCCGGCGGACTCGCCGGCCAAGCAGCGTCGGATTGGCTCGCTGGCAAGACCGATGCCTTGGATGACTATCAGGAAGAGATGGCGGATCTGTTCAAAGGAGCCCTCGACAGGGCGGTCCTGCGCCGACAGGAAATCCTCCGGTGTTATGAGGCTGGATCGGGCCCGACGGCCGCCATGTTGCGGCGAGGCTGGATCGCCTATCCGGAATACTGGGCAGCTTGAGCCGGACATCGTGCCAAATCTGGGAGGCTCGACATGACATGCTTGAAACCTGAAGGCGCGGCGCCCGCGGGCAAGACGCCAAACGGCCTTGATTTCAACGCCTATGACTCGATGGAACCAAGACCGCCGAAGCCAACCTCTCCGGAGGATAGGAACGGTGCGCGGGTGAAGTCCAACGACGTCGCGCCGACAGGTGTCTACAGGCCCAACTACAACATCCTCACACCCCATATGCGCTCGCCCGACTTCGTGCAGATGTCCACGGCAGCTGCGATCACCCTGGGGATCATGAACGGCAAGATGTACCGCTGCGCCTGCACCCGGTGTTTGAACCTCTTGCTGACCTATCCGGAGGGCTGCCGGGCCAACTGCGCCTATTGCGGGCTGGCGCGCCACCGCGAGGCGGAGCGCGACTACGCGGACCGGAATTTCATCCGGGTGGACTGGCCGGCAGTGCCGATGGAGCAGGTCGTCGACATTGTTGCCAAGGATGGCGAGAACAGCCCGTTCCACCGCATGTGCATCAGCATGATCACCCATCCGAATTCGGACCGGGACACGGCGACCGTCCTGAAGACCTGGACGCGACGCATCGCACCGGAGACGATCCCCGTATCGATCCTTTCCAATCCCACCACGATGACCCGCGACGACGTGCGCAACCTGCGCGACCTGGGCGCCGAGATTTTCACCGTCGCTCTGGATGCCGCGACGCCCGAGCTGTTCGACCGCACGCGCGGCAAGGGCGTCCAGTCACCGCACAGTTGGGAGAAGTACTGGGAGATCCTATTCGACGCCCGCAACATCTTCGGTCCCGAGAAATTCGGCGCTCACATCATCGTGGGCATGGGCGAACGAGAATACGACGTGCTGAGCCTGGTCCAGAAGCTCGTGGATTTGGGCGGCCACAGCCACATGTTCTGCTTTTTTCCGGAACAGGGCTCGCTCATGGATCATCTGCCGGCCACGCCGCGCGACCAGTGGCGTCGCGTTCAGCTTGCCCGCTATCTCATCGACTATTACGGCGTGCGGGTCGACCTCATGTCGTTCGACGAGAGCGGACGCGTCGTCGATTTCGGCTTGCCGCAGTCCGAGCTGGACATGGTCGTCGATGGTGGCCTGCCGTTTCGGACCTCCGGCTGCCCGGGCAAGATCGCGGAAGACATATCTGCCTGCGACAGGCCCTATGGGGATTCGCCGCCGAGCGATATCGCCAGCTTCCCGTTCCAGCCCAACAAGACCGACTTGAGACAGGTCCGTCGGCAGCTGGGCTTAGGCAAACGCGCCCAGTGAGCAGGTCGGACCCGTGACACGAAGCTTTCGCGTCATCGACACCGGCCTGCGCAGCGGCCGCGCGAACATCGCTTTCGACCAAGCGATGATCGAAGCCCATAAGGCAGGCCATATCCCGGACACCATTCGCTTCCTGCAGTTTCCGCCGACGGCGCTGGTCGGTCGCCACCAGGCGCTGAGCCAGGAGATCAGGCTGGATTACTGCCGGGAAAACGGCATCGGCATCGCCCGGCGGATCACCGGCGGCGGCGCCATCTATTTCGATCAGGGGCAGCTCGGCTGGGAGCTGGTGTTCAGCCGTTCGACACTCGGGATCGCCAACCTGGCTGAGCTGACCAAAGCCATCTGCGAGGCCGCGGCGACCGGGCTCAGGACCCTGGGTATTGCCGCCAGCTACCGTCCGCGCAACGACATCGAGGTCGATGGCCGCAAGCTGTGCGGCACCGGGGGGTTCTTCGACGGCGACACGCTGTTCTATCAGGGCACGCTGCTGATCGAGCTCGACCCCGCGGTCATGTTCTCCGCGCTCAAGGTCCCCGAAGCCAAGCTCGCCAAACGTGAGCTGGATGCGGCGAGCCAGCGCGTCGTTACCTTGAGTCAGCTCCTCGGCAAGGACCTGCCGGACCTCGACAGCATCCGTCAGGCTCTGCTCCGCGGCTTCTCCGAAGGCCTGGGCATCGATCCCCGGCCCGGCGAGATCACGGAGATCGAGGACGCGGCGGCCGCGCAGATTCACGACGAGGAGATCGGGACCGACGAATTCGTCGCCGAGATCGACGATCCGGGCGCGGGCGAGAACGTCCTCAGCGCCAGCCAGACCGGACCCGGCGGCACGGTGGCGGCCTACCTCCGCTTGGACGGTCCCCTACAGGACCGGGTCCGCGACGTCTTGATCACTGGCGATTTCTTCGTCACGCCGCCGCGCACGATCTTCGACCTTGAGGCCAGCCTGCGGGGCTTGCCGGTCACCGAGCTGGGGGCCGCGATCGAGCGGTTTTTCGCGCAGGCCTCGGTCGACCTGCTGACCATCGCTGCGGGCGAATTCCGCAGCGTGATCGAGGCCGCCTTGGCGTCGCGGTCGCCCGACTGACGCGATGCCATCCTCCGGTCCGGCGGTTTTCGTTCTTCAGCACACCTCGGGCGAGTTTCTGGGGCTGATGGAAGACCACCTCGAGGGCCGCGGCATTCGCTTTAGCTATTTCCGGCCCTTTGCGGCCGACGGCAAGCTGCCGGCCACCGTCGAGTTCGCGAAGGGCCTGATCCTGCTGGGCGGCGGCCCCTGGGGCACCGGCGGCGGGCGCGCCGTGCCCACGCTCGGAGAGGAGCTCGAGCTCACCCGCCACTGTCTGACGCTCGGAAAACCGGTCGTCGGAATCGGCTTGGGTGCGCAGATACTGGCGATCGCGGCCGGCGGTAGCGCCGGGCGGTCGGATCTGCTGTTCGAAGTGGGCGAAGCCAGGCGCGTAGACGACGGCGCGCTCAACGGCTTCTTGCCCGATCGCTACCCCTCGGTCGTCTACATGCGCGACTGGCCGATACCGCCGGCCGAGGCGCAGCTCCTGGCGGTCGATCAGGCCGGTCGGCCGGCGCTATTTCAAGTCGGCGGCAACTGCCTGGGGTTCGCCGGCCATCCCGGCGCGAAGCTGGCCATGGTGGAGGACCTCATCATGGAATTCGAGGAGTCGCCGCAGGACCCGGTTGCCCAGATGGAAGCGCTGCGCGGGGCCAAGACCGAGATCGAGGACGCCCTGGTACACATCATGACCGGCCTTGTGCAGATCACCGGACTCATGCGGCTCGACTAGTGATGTGTTGCGGAGGCTGTGACGCTACCTGCCGCGTTTGGACCTCAACAAAAGGCGCGCTCGTCAAACGGCCCCAAGGGACATTCGCCGACTTGATCGGCGGCTCTCCATCCAGTCTCGACAAGGCCGTGTCGATGTCCAGAACGGCCAAATTGATGGCAAGTCGGTTCGCCGTTCAAGCCGTCGAATAACCGAAGCGGGAGTGGTAAGCCGCCGTCCCGCTCCGAAAGCTCAAAATCTCTGAGCAGTGGTGCTAGCCCAGCCATCTCACCCCGCCTTCAGCAGCTAAGGCGTTGAATTTCTGCTACAAACACATTCGATATTTATATATTCTTTTTTTCGAATATTTTCGTTGTCCCCTTGGCACCGGGTGGCTATCATGCGGAAAAAAGGGGGGAGTGGTCTTGCGCGCTGGTTCTGCTTCCCGAGAGCGGGAGAGTTCATGTCCGAGAAGCTGATTATCATCATGGCCAACACCGATCCGCGCAACGGCGAGGAACTGGGCGCGCCCATCTTCCAGGCCACCGTGGCCGCGGCCATGGAGTACGAGGTCGACGTCATCTGCACGGCCACCGCTGGCCGCCTGATGAAGAAGGGAGTCGCCGAAAAACTCTTCGTCAAGGAAGGCTCGCCGAAGTCGGTCTACGACTTCATCAAGGACGCCCACGAGGCGGGCGTGAAATTCTACTGCTGCTCCCCCAACTTGGACCTCTTTGACATGACCCAGGACGATCTGGTCCCCGAGTGCGAGGGCATCGTCGGCGGCGCCCATTTGATCGAAGAGGTCATGGAAGGGGACTGCAAGGTTCTGAGCTACTAACCCATGGGGTGACGAGGCAGTGATGGAGCATGGCGGCGCCACGCGGGTTCAGGAATTCATCGGAGACCCCCTGTCCGAAAGCCCGGTGGTCGACCGCGAAACGCTGGAAGAGATCTTCAGCGACATCCAAGGTGGCTTGCGTTTCGACCACGAGCTGAACGGCTGCCTCAACTGCGGCATCTGTTCGGCGACCTGCCCCGCCGCGCACTACTATGATTTCAGCCCGCGCGAAATCGTCCAGCTGCTGTGGACGGAAAATCTCGAGGGCATCTACGACGCCATGCAGGAAAAGATATGGGCTTGTGCCCAGTGCTACACCTGTGCGGCACGCTGCCCGTTCGGCAATTCGCCCGGCGGGCTGATCATGCTGATGCGCGAGACCGCGATCAAGCACGGCATGCAGTCGGCCAAGGACGTCTTGCGGCCTTTCAGCCGGGTAATGCTGAAGCTGATCTCGACCGGCAACCAGCTGTCACCCGATATGATCACGGCGGAGCACTTCCCTGACTGGGGACCCAACGTCTGCAAGGTGGACGCACCGCTCAAGACGCTCCGCAACGCGATTCCCATGCCGACGCTGAACAGCACGGCGACCGCCTGGGAGGTCAACCTCAAGACCTCCATAGAGCTCTACACGATTTGGGAAATGACCGGTGTTCTCGACCAGCTCGAGACGATCGACGAAAACCTGTTCGACGTGATCACCGACATCATGGATGAGAAACGCGAGGACTGGGAGGATTGGCTCGATGACCAGGACGACGATGACTGAAGTCATGGCCTTGTCCCCAGGTCCGGATCGAAGGAGGAGAAACCCATGACCACGGGCAAAGACGATCGGACTTCGGCCGAGCGCTTCACCGGGCACGGCTCGGATTGGACCGACTCCAACCTGAGCCCCCGAGACGCGCAGGCCGCCACGGCCTGGGTCGAGCAAAAGATCGACAAGCGCTCCATGCTCACCAGCAAGGACCGGGTCGAGGACGTCCGCGACGTCATGTGGCAGCTGGAGAAGGACGGCGAGATCGTCGTCCACAGAGTTCAGGACGAGCACCGGCCGGTCACCGTCAAGACGCTCTACGGCTGGGACAAGAAGATCCCGACCAGACAGCTCTGGCACCACAAGTCCTGCGGTCAATGCGGCAACATTCCGGGCTATCCGACCTCGTTGCTGTGGCTGATGAACAAGATGGATATCGCGTATCTGGACGAGACCGACCAGACCTCATGCACCGCCTGGAACTATCACGGCTCGGGCATCGGCAATCTGGAGAGCCTCGCGGCGGTCTTCCTGCGCAATTTTCACCAGGCCTACGTCTCGGCGCGGGCCCAGGGGCTGCCCGACGGCCACTACTACCCCTTGGTCCATTGCGGGACGTCCTTCGGCAACTACAAGGAGGTTCGCGGTTTCCTGCTGCAGTCCGCCGAGTTGCGCGAACGGGTGAAAGCCATTCTCGGCAAACTGGGTCGGCTGGTCGACGGCAAGTTGCTGATCCCGGAGGAGGTCGTGCACTATTCCGAGTGGCTGCACGTCATGCGTCACGACATCAAGAACCATCAGGAGATCAATTGCAGCGGCGTGCGAGCGACCATCCATCCGGCCTGCCACGTCTACAAGATGGTGCCCGAGGATGCGATCTACGACGACGATGTCCTGGAGGGCAACCGGGTGGCGGTCTCGACCGGGCTGATGGATGTTCTCGGCGCCCAGGTGATCGACTATTCGACCTGGTACGACTGCTGCGGCTTCGGCTTTCGCCACATCATCTCCGAGCGCGAGTTCACCCGCTCTTTTGCCATCGACCGGAAGGTTCGTGTCGCCCTGGAGGAAGCCCAGGCCGACGTGATGATCGGCCACGACACCGGCTGCATCACAACCCTCGACAAGAACCAGTGGATCGGTAAGGCCGCGGGCAAGGAGGTGGAGCTGCCGATCCTCGCCGACTGTCAGTTCGCGGCACTGGTTTGCGGCGCCCATCCCTACAAGATCGTGCAGTCCCACTGGCACGCCTCGCCGACCGAAGCCCTGATGGAGAAACTCGGCATCGACTGGAAGCAGAAGAAGGTCGAGTTCGAGGCCTACCTTCAGGAGGTCGAGGCGGGCAATCAGGAGAACCTCTATGACCCGCGGCTGATGATCACTTCGGGTCCCGGCTTCAAGAAGATCGAACAGCAGAAATGAGCAAGCCCATCCTGATCCTCGGCGGCGGGCCCGCCGGTTTGGCCGCCGCCCACGCCCTCGCCAGCGTCGGACAAGGATCGATTCTGGTCGAAAAGGAAGATCGCCTCGGCGGCGCTCCGATTCTGTCGGGCTATGCGAAGCTCGTGCCGTCCGGCGAGTGGGCCCGGGATGCGATCGGCGGCATGGTCGAGCGGGTCGCGAACAACGCGCTGGTCGACGTCCGCACCAGCACCACCGTCAAGGCGTTCTCAGGCGAGCCTCAGAACTTCATCGCGAAGCTTGCCGACGATTCTGCGATCGAGGTGGGCGCCGCGGTGCTCTGCACCGGCTTCACGCATTTCGATCCGATCAGCAAGCCGGAGTGGGGCTTTGGGACCTTTGAGGATGTGGTCACCACGACGCAAGTCAAGCAGATGATCTCCTCGGGCAAGGGCGTGGCCTGCCCGTCGGACGGGCGCAAACCCAAGCGCGTGGCCATTCTGCTCTGTGTCGGATCACGCGATAGACAGATCGGCCGCGAATGGTGCTCCAAGGTCTGTTGTACCGTGTCGTGCAATCTGGCGATGGAAATTCGGGAGGAACTGCCCGATTGCCATGTCTACATCTACTACATGGATATCCGGACCTTCGGGCTCTACGAGGATCTCTACTACTGGAAGAGCCAGGAGGAGTTTAAGGTCAAGTACATCAAGGCGCGGATCGCCGAGGTCACATCCGATGGCGAGAAGCTGATCGTCAAGGGCGAGGACACCCTCGTCAAGCGGCCGATCACCATTCCCTTCGACATGGTCGTGCATGCCGTCGGCATGGATCCGAACGTGGACAACATGCTGTTGTCCTCCATCTTCGATGTCGAGCTGGAAAAGCACGGCCATATCGCCCGCGCCAGCACCTACAGCGCCATGGGTGCGACATCGCGGCCGGGCGTCTTCGTGGCGGGCGCCGCGACCGGTCCGGAAACCATCGACGATTCGATTGCCCAGGGCCAGGCGGCTGCGATGGCGGCCTTTGCCGACATGCAGTCGTTGAAGGCGGCGGCCGAGTGAGCGTGGCGTGTGATGTTCGGCCGGTCCTCACCCCCTGAAGCGCAGGACGCCGGGAGCAGACGGCCCAGGCTCGAGCTGAGCGGCCCCGTGCTGATCTCCTGCCTCGAGACCCTTGTTGCGGGCTGCGAGGAGCAGGGCGGCATCGAGCGCTATGTCCAGGGTCTAAGCTTCAAGGGCGCGCTGTTCCAGGAGGCGCTGGGCGGCGGCAAGGCGGCCGGTCTCGACGAGGACACCTTCAAGGGGCTGTGCGCCTTCATGGCACCGGTTCGCCGGCGCATCGGTTCGCGGCTCAAGGAAGACGGCTTTCCGAAGTTCCGCGAGGCGATCGCAGAGCTTCTCGACGGCCTGTCCGACACCACGACAACCGATGCCCGAATACGCCGCTTCCGGGCCCGCTTTCCGGACGACAGAGCGCACCGCTGGGTCCGGGATCTTGCCGCCGAGCTCCTGCACTACAGCGATCCTGAACGCTATCCCTTGATGTGCCGCTGGGTCTGGGATGCCAGGGCGAACACCGGAGTTCTGCGCGAGATCTGGTACGGCGACAATGTGGATCACATGGTGATCGACATCTCCGACGACTACGCGATGTTCCTGGTGCTGCGCGAAGAGCTGAGCCAGTTCCTTACGGAAAACGGCATCTTTCGCGACGTCACCTACTATGTGGATCTGCTCTGCGCGCAGGTCTATGCCGGCTACATCTCCTCCCAGGGCGGCAGCTTCCTGCGCACCGACTTCTCCTCGCCCGGCGATCCGCTTCAGTACACGCGCCGGCTGCTGGGGCTGGACGGCATCAACACCGAGACCGGCCGCAGCCGCCTCAAGACCATCGACGGCGAGCCCTTCGTCTTGGAGAACATCGAGTTGCTGCAATGAAGGTTAGGGTCAGCTAGTGCCGATTCATGAAAAGTCCCTGATTCGTCCGGAGAACCTCCAGGAACACGAACACCTGGAGATCGAGGGGGTCGACGTCTCCGGGCACTGGAGCACGTTCATCGAATCCCGGGTCGTCACCGACTACAACGAGGATCTCGAGATAGAGATCGCCGCGCTTCCCGGCGGCGAGAACATTCATCGCTGCTGGCAGTGCGGCTCCTGCACGAACTCCTGCACCATCAACGCCATCAATCCCGACTTCAATCCACGGTTCTGGATCTATTTGATCCGGATGGGCATGGAAGAAGAGCTTTTGCGGGACAGAGACATCATCTGGCAGTGCGTCTCGTGCAACAAGTGCACCTATGCCTGCCCGCGCGATGTGGTGCCCGAGGGCGTCATGAAAGCCACAGCTCATTGGCTCGAGCTCAAGGGCCATCGGCCCAAGTCCCCCTCGATGCTTTTTGACGAGGTCTTTTCGGAGCAGGTGTTCGCGACCGGAAAGATCGAGGAGGGGCGTATCATCCGCGACTTCTTCAAGCGTACCAACCAGCCCTTGTTTCAGGACTGGCTGGTCGAGATCGTGAAGCGGATTGCCAAACACCTGCCGGTCAAGCTGCTGGCCACCATGGGGCTCGCCAACCTCTTCCGGCCAAGGACCCACGGCTGGGCAGGCGCCCGCGACGCCATTCAGGAGTACGTCGCGGAGCAGGAGGCTCGACACCATAGGACGCTGAAGCTCGAGAAGCTCGCCACCATGGCGGAACAAGAGCTCACGAAAGCCGCGGAATAGATCGGATCGCCGGATGGAACAGAAATACAAAAAGGTCGCCTACTATCCGGGCTGCGCACTCGAAGGCTCGGCCCATGCCTACGATCGCTCGACCAGGACGATCGGCAAGGCCCTGGGCTTGGACCTGGAAGAGGTCAAGAACTGGAATTGCTGCGGCGCGATGGAGGTCAAGAACATCGACCCCAAGCTGCAGACCTACCTGTCCTCCAGGGTCATGTCCATCGCCGCCGAGGAAATGGGTTTCGACGTGGTCATGGCCCCCTGCAACGGCTGCTACCACAACCTCAAGAAAGCCGAATACGACTTGGCCAATGACCAGGACTCTGTTGCCGTCGTCGACCGCCTGTCCAAGAAGGCGGGGCACGCAACTTACCAGCCCGGCGGGGTCGAGACGATCCACGCGCTCGATTGGATCAAGCGTGCCATCGGTGAGGACGGCATTCGCGCACGTATCAAGAACTCGCTGAAGGGCGTCAAGATCGCCAACTACTACGGCTGCATGTACACCCGTCCGCGCCACATCTTTCCCGAAAAGGATCAGGGCGGTGACAGCGAGTCCACCGCCGAGCCCCATTTCATGGACGACATCCTCGCGGCCGCCGGCGCGGAGATCGTCGATTACCCCTTGAAGACCGCGTGTTGCGGTGGCGCCCACACTTTGTCGGACAGCGATACCTCGACCAAGTTGGTGCTTAACCTGCTGCGTACGGCCGAGGCCGCCGGCGCCGATGTCATCGCCACTGAATGCCCGACTTGCCATTCCGGGCTGGAGATGCACCAGGTTCGCGCCGAAACACGCTATGACGCGAAGACTTCGGTCAAGATCCTGTATTTCACGCAATTGCTGGGACTGGCGCTCGGGCTCAAGGCGAAAAAGGTCGGCGTGCACGAGAACATCTCGGACTCCATGGACTTCCTGAAGGAGAAAGGGCTCGCATGAGGCCCCTGCCGGAAATCGAACGGCGCATTGCGGCGGTCGGCGCGGCCCCGGACCCGGCAGGGTCGGCCGCGGAGCTGCTGTTGCTCGGCGAAGAGGTGCTGGAGCACTGGATCGTTGCCCGTGGGGATGGACCCACCGAGGAAACCCGCGAGGGCTTTCGACTGTTGGCACTGCACCGCCAGGGGGCCAAGGGCGAGCCCAGTTTCAACGCCTGTCGGGAAACCTGCCGCGAGCTCGTCTATCACTACAACTTGATCACGATGGATCCGAGCCATCCGGAAACAGAACGCCGTTTGGCGATGGCCGCATTGGTGGCAAACCATCTGTTCCTGTTCGTGACTGGCAAGATGCAGGTCGATAAGCTCGGCGAGTTCTGCTGTTCGTCGAGACCCCTACACGCGAATGCGGGTTAAAGTCGTGGCCCTGGGATCGCTGAGCAATTAAGGAGGCTGTCAATGCCCGATGTGCGCGGATGTCATTTGCCGGATGAGCTGCTCTACGATGTCGAAAATCACATTTGGTTTCAGGAAGTCGGCGACGGGAATCTGAAGATCGGCATGACCGCCGTAGCCACCGCGATGGCCGGCAGGTTGGTGGCCTTCACGCCGAAGAAGGCCGGTCGCTCGGTCAAGGCGGGAAAGTCCTGCGCGACCATCGAGTCCGGCAAATGGGTCGGACCGGCCAAGTCCGCCGCAGCGGGCGAAGTTGTCGAGGTAAACGATGCGCTGGTCGCCAACCCGAGCGCAGCGAACGACGACCCTTACGGCGCGGGCTGGTTGATCGTCCTCAAGCCCGAGGACTGGGAGAGCGTCAAGGGCACGCTCACGCCTGGTACAGAAGTCGCTTCTGCATATGAGGCCAAGATGGCGGCCGACGGATTCGACGGCTGCACTTAGCGTTTCATCACGCCGATCCGGGGAAGCCATCACCTGCAGGATCGGCAAGAGAGTTGGAATGTTCATGATGATACAGACGGACCCGGCGCTTACTCTCAATATCAAGGGTCTGAACTGTCCCATGCCCTTGACCTGGGCCAAGAACCAATTGGATCTCTTGAAGCCCGGCGAGATCCTCGAAATACTCGCCACCGACCCCAGCACGGTGTCGAATTTTCAGGCCTTCGCTCGGTCCACCGGCCACGAATTGGTCGAGTGGACTGAAGAAGATGGTGTCTTTCGTTTATTTGTTAAAAAAAGGGCGCCGTGAACGCCGAGCGTGTTCATCCACACTGCCTGATCCGCGCGCCACACAGCCGTAGGGGTCGCTCAGCCCCGCGCCAAGATTGCCCGCATGGCGCCGCCGAGGCTGCCTTCTTCCAAGTACTTCAAACCGAAGATCCCGCCACAGATGATTGACAGCAGCGCAATCAGAGACCCCAGTGCCAGGGTCGACATGCCCGTGATGCCTTGGCCGATCATGCAGCCAAGGGCCATGACGCCGCCGGTGCCCATGAGGGCGCCGCCGACCATGTGCCGGATCATATCGCTCGCGGTCGTAAAGCTCTCGATCTGAAAGCTGCGGGTCGCTTGGGCCATGAGGAATGAGCCCACGACAACGCCGCCGACAGTGGCTATGCCGAAATTGATCATAGCGCCCGTGAAAGTCATCAGATAGACGAGGCTCTCGCCGGTCGGCGCGACGAAGGTGAAGGAGGCAAGAGGCGTCGGCTCGAAATCGTCGTAGCCGACCACCCCGGTGACTAGCCATCCGAACGGAATCAGTGCGCCAATGATCAGCCCTGCGGCGATGTCGCGCGGCGAGGCGCGGAAGGCTGAACTCTTGAAGCAGTACCAGAGCAGGGCGCCGGCCAGACACAAGGTGAGCAGCCACCGTGTGGCGTCCAGCGGAAGTCCTGTGGCTCCGGCGAGCAGATCCGGCAGCCCCTGCGTCTCAAAGCCAGCCTGCTCCAGATCCAGATTGCTCATGGCTTCGAGTTGCACCCTCGCCAGACCGATCAGGCCTCGCAGCGTCATGTAGGCGAATATGCCGAGCACGATGGCTACGACCAACGACTTCAGATTACCGGCCCCAAGCCGCACCAGGGTCTTGTTGCCGCAACCACTTGCGAGCGTCATGCCGAAGCCGAACATCAAGCCGCCGACAATAGCGCCGGCCCAACCGAGACTCGGGGAGAGGTAGATCGAACTCTCGAGGTCGACCACGCCCAACTGGTGCAGCGTCTGGCTGCCCAAGATCGCCACGGCGATAGTCAGCATCCAGGCGCGAAACCGGTTCTTGTCGTCAAAGAACACCATGTCCGATATGGCGCCCATTGTGCAGAAATTGGTGCGCTGGGCCGTGGCACCGAACACCAGCCCGAGACCGAAACCGAGCAGGGCGACTATGGGGCCCAACGGAAATTCCTCCATGGGTGTTTCCCTCCAGATGATCCCAGACACCAGGCCGTTTCACCCGTTCGGCCAGGCGCGCAACAACTGTTCACCTGTTGATCGGACCGCCGCCACCTGTCTCAAAAGCTCCGTTCATGACAGGAACCGAGCTTTATTGGCTTCGTTCATGGCCGTCAGCCGAAGATGCCCTTGGTGATACCCGCATACCAGCCGTTGGCCTCCTGAGCCGTTGCGGCGCGCAGAGCATCGTCCTCGTCCGGCCTGCTGATGAACCCCTTGGTGCGTAATCAACTCGAACGACCGAAAGCCGCCGATGTAGCGATTGCTGAAGAAGCAGCTGATGCGCTTTCGACGAATACACATTCATATTTGATATTATATTTGATGTGAATATGGTTTTCCAGTTGGAATCGGCCCGGCTGACCGCTCGAGCCCGCTAAGCGCACGGTTTCGATATCCGCTTCGGTAACGGAGCTTGAATCTTCATTGGGTTTGCAGGCGAGCGCTACTATTGGCTCCAGTTTGGCAGTCACGGTTCGGTCTTCAGTATCCGCGAGCGCTTTGATCATGCGCGAGCGAATACCGGCACAAAACCTGAGCGGTTCTGTTTGCCAAGCGCCAAGCTGATCCGCTCACGGTCAGCCCAACTCTGCAGTGGTGCGTTTTGGATGATCTGGTCGAGGAATGCGACGATCAGGAAACAGCGCATGTGGTCCCGCAGGAGGGCCTCCATGGGATTGCTCGATGGTCTTTGACTGCACCAAATGCGGCTTGGGTCTCACCTGTCTCCATCGATATGGTTGGCCCTAGTCAAGCACGGCAACGGCGTCGACCTCGAAAAGCATCCCGTCTAGGGCTAGGCGCGGAACGGGAACCAAGGTTTGGGCCGGCAGTGCGCCGCCGAACATCGCTTTCACATGTCGTGTCATGACATCGAGCATCGATGGGTCGTAGTCGACCACGTAGGTCGTGATTTTGGTGACCTGCTGCGGCTTTGCGCCAACAGCGCTAAGCGCCGCACGTAGGTTCGCGTAGGCCTGTGCCACCTGGTCGGCGAACTGCGGCGATAGGGCGCCAGTCTGGTCCTCGCCACCCTGGCCGGCGATGTAGGCGATGCGGGTGCCACCCGCGGCGACAACCGCATGGCTGTAGCCATTTGGTGCCGGATTGTAGAGGCCAGCGGGATTGACGATGGTCAGTTCGACGTTGGACTCCTGCGCGGCGGCGTTTATTGGGACCAAAATGCTCATGATCGATAGTGCTCCTGCAGATAGTGCTGTCCTAAGTACGCGCATATGTACGACCTCTCCCTCTTTCCTCATGTGTTTGTTCCTGATTGCCAGTGGATCGCCAGCGAGCCGAACCTCGCCAGCTTGTCCAGGCTTCGCGCGATATAGACGCTGGTCGCCTTCCCGGCTTCGTCGTGGGGAAGGAGACGGTGGCGCACAGTCGCATCAGATGACAGATGGTCCGGTCAAACCCCTGTGAATCCATCACTTGGTGAGCCTCTGCCATCGACTTAAGAACCCCAGGAACCTCTTGTTCGTACAGCACCGCCATCGTGTTGCTCACTATCGTCTTCCTCCGTTGCCGGCACATCAGAGATACAGATTTATGACGATTGAGCGCTGCCGTTTGTGACGCCATGCAGTGACTATCGTTGCTGGTCGCGGGAATGCTCGGGGCCGAGAACCGTCGCTATCGTCATGATCTGTTCCACGCAAACAGGGCCGCGATCAGCCAGCTAGGTCTCCAGTGTTGGACCAGCTTGCTTTCTCATGTCCTTGCTTGGAAAAGGCCCTGCTGCTGCCGACGGTTGCGGGGCCCCGATTTGAACATGCGGGCCGCTCGGAACGATGCCCCTGCTTCGCCAGCAAGTCTGCTTTCTGGGACCCTTTTACCCTTTGGCGCTGACACCGGACACGACACATCGGTGCCGCGTTCCGCCAGCAGGTCTTCAACATCGCGATAGCTCAATGTGAGGCGGCGATAGAGCCAACCACACGAGTGATGATAGATGGTGGGAAGCGATGACGGCGATATGACACGGGGTGTATTCCGCTAACCTACCGAGTGACACCAACCATGCCAGCCGTTAGCGAGGCAATGCCGCTCGGCGATTACCTCGCGCCGCTTCAACTCGCGACTACAAGGCCATGGCTGCGACACTGTCGACCGCGGCCTTGGCGAGACCGACCACCTCCTCGACCTCGGGTCTCGTGATGCAGAGCGGGGGGGCGAAGCCGAGGATGTCGCCATGCGGCATGGCCCGGGCGATCAGGCCGCGCTCCGCTGCGGCTGCGGCGACCTGCGGGCCCACCTTGAGCGCCGGGTCGAAGAAGGTCCGGCTCGCCTTGTCTTTCACGAACTCGAGTGCGGCAAGAAGGCCCTCGCCCCGGACATCGCCGACCAACGGGTGATCGTCGAAGGTCTCGTGCAGGCATTTTTGGAAGAAGGCGCCGGTCTCGCGGGCGTTCTCGACCAGGCCCAGCCGATCGATCAGCTTCAGGTTCGCCACGCCGGCGGCCGCGCAGAGCGGGTGGGCCGAGTAGGTCCAGCCGTGGCCGAGCGGAGCGAGTTGCTCGGAGCCCTGCTCCAGAACCTTCCACAGGCGCTCCGATACAATCGACCCAGACAGCGGCGCATAGGCCGAGGTCAGTCCCTTGGCAATGGTGATGATGTCCGGCTTCATGCCGTAGTGATCGCTGCCGAACATGGAGCCGAGGCGACCAAAACCGGTCACGACCTCGTCGGCGATCAGCAACACGTCGTACTTGGTCAGGACGGCTTGGATCGCCTCCCAGTAGCCCTTGGGTGGAGGCACGATGCCGCCGGTGCCGAGGATCGGCTCACCGATGAAGGCGGCGACCGTGTGCGGCCCTTCGGCCAGGATCAGCTCCTCAAGCTTGGCCGCGCAGTGCTGCGAGAAGGCCTCCTCGCTTTGCGAGAGATCCTCGCGGCGGAAGTAGTAGGGCGCCTCGGTGTGCAGGACCGGCGCGCGCGGCAGGTCAAAGGTCTTGTGAAAGAGCTCCAAGCCGGTCAGCGATCCGGTCATGATCCCGGAGCCGTGATAGCCGCGCCAGCGCGAGATGATTTTCTTCTTCTCCGGCTGGCCGAGCACGTTGTTGGCGTACCAGACCAGCTTGATGTTGGTCTCGTTGGCGTCCGAGCCCGAGAGCCCGAAGTAGACCCGGCTCATGCCGGCGGGCGCCCGCTCCATGATCATATGGGCCAGCTCGATGGCCGGCTCGCTGCCATGGCCGACGTAGGCGTGATAGTAGGCGAGCTTGTGCGCCTGCTCGGCGATGGCCTCGGCGATCTCGCTGCGGCCGTAGCCCACGTTGACGCAATAGAGCCCGGCGAAGGCATCGAGGCTGCGCTTGCCGTCGCGGTCGGTGATGTAGACCCCCTCGCCGCCGGTGACGATGCGGTTGGGCGTCTCGCCCCGCGCATGGCTCGCCATGTGGGTCGAGGGGTGGAACAGGCAGTCTCGATCCCAGCTTTCGAGCGGGTCCCTATTGGGCAGGTGGGCGGCTTCCATAGGAGCGTCTCCGTTAAGCGCTGGCGTCCTCGACGGCAGCAAATCGTCGCGCAGGTCCATAGTTTGTCTCCGGTGCTACGCCGCGTCGAGGCAGACGTACTTGAGCTCGGTGAAGGCCTCGAGGCCATGGCGCGAGCCTTCGCGCCCCAACCCCGACTGCTTCACGCCGCCGAAGGGGACCGGCGCGCCGGTGATCTTGGTGCGATTGACCGCCACCATACCGAAGTCGAGCGCGCGGCTGAGACGGCTGATCCGGCCATAGTCGCGGGTGTGGAGATAGGCAACGAGGCCGTAGTCCGTGGCATTGGCGCGCGCGACGATCTCGCTCTCGTCCTCGAAGGGAACCAGCGCCGCGACCGGGCCGAAGGTCTCCTCCGAGAGGATAAGTGCGTCCTCCGGCACGCCGGCCAGGAGCGTGGGCTCGTAGAACAGGGGCCCCTGCGCATGGCGCCGGCCTCCGGCAAGCAGCGTCGCCCCCTTCTCCAAAGCGTCGACCACATGGGCTTCGCATTTGGCGACGGCCTTCTCGTTCATGAGCGGGCCAATGTCGACGCCCGGCTCGAGACCGGGGCCGACCTTCAGGGCCTTGACCCGACGGGCGAGGGCGGCGGCGAAGGCATCGTAGATCTCTCGCTGGACGAAGATCCGGTTGGCTGCGAGGCAGTCCTGCCCCGAGGTGGCGAACTTCGCCGACATGGCGGAGTCCACGGCCTTTTCCAGATCGGCGTCGGGGAAGACGATGAAGGGCGCGTGACCGCCGAGTTCCAGGACCAGGCTTTTCACGCTGTCTGCGCATTGGCGCGCCAGCAAACGGCCGATTTCGGTCGAGCCGGTGAAGGACAGCGCACGGACCCTGGGATCCTTGCAAAAGGTTCCGACAACCTCGGCGCCCTTGCCGGTGACGATATTGAAGATGCCGGCCGGCAGGCCGACACGATCGGCCAGCTCGGCCAAGGCCAGGGCGGAGAAGGGCGTCTCCATCGAGGGGTGCACCACAACACAGCAACCGGCGGCGAGCGCCGCGGCGGCTTTGCGGGTAATCATGGCCGAGGGGAAGTTCCAGGGCGTCACCAGGGCCGCCACGCCGACTGGCTCGCGGCGCACCACCATATCGGTCTGGGGCAGATGGGGCGTGACCTGCTCGACGTTCACGCGTTTGGCGTCCTCGGCATACCACTCGACGAAGGAGGCGGCGTAGTCGATCTCGCCGCGGGCTTCGGCCAGCGGCTTGCCCTGCTCCAGGGTCATCAGAAGCGCCAGATCCTCCCGCGCCTCGCGCATGGCCTCGTACCAGGCCCGCAGATAGGCCGCGCGCTCCTGCGGCAGTAACGCACGCCAGGCCGGAAAGGCCCGCTCGGCGGCCGAGATGGCCTCTGACGCCTCGCCCGCATCGAGGCAGGCGACGGCACCGAGGATCTCGCCGGACGCCGGGTCCTGCACGTCCCGCGTTGCCCCCGATGCACCCGCGCACCACTTGCCGTCGACGTAGGCAAGCTCGCGCAGCAACCGGGGGTCCCGGAGGCGGCTGAGTTCACTGCGTGCGTTCATCTCCACCAGCATGGCTCTCTCCTCGAAGCGAATGACGCTGGGCCGGGCCGGCCCTTTCCGAGAAACTGCCAGTCCTGCGGGAGAGGTTTGGACCAAAGTCCCTGCGCGCGCAGACCAATTGGGCTGCCAGAAGGGCTCGTTCTAGAGGGATTTTCCGCAGCGGCGCGGATCGTCCCCGATTGCCAGCTCGACAGGGGCCTGGGGTGCGGTTTTCACGGTCCGGGTCACCACATAGGTGAAGTAACGATCGATGCCGATCTCGGCGGTCAGAAGCTCGTCGATCAGGCGCTGATAGGCATCGATATCCCGGGTTACGACCTTCAGGAGATAGTCGATGCCGCCCCCCGTGGCATAGCATTCGACGATCTCGGGAATGTTCCGAACGCCGCGTTCGAAGATCTGGAAGTCCTCGAAGCGATGCTGCTTCAAGGTCACCTCGACCAGGATCGAGGTTGTGACGCCCAGCTGGGCCAGATCGATCTCGGCGTGATAGCCCTTGATCAGACCGGCCTTCTCCAGGCGCTTCAAACGCTCCCAGCAGGGGTCGGCGAGAGGCCGACCTGATCGGCCAGGGCGATCTTGGTAATGCGCCCTTCCCGCTGCAAGGCGGCCAAGATCTTCAGGTCTATGGCGTCGAGGGCGCGTGCCATGGCAAGGGGTAAGCCTATCCGGCGAGGCTCGGCTGGCCCGGATCGTCTGCCTCCTCAAGCAGGCTGATCAGCGAGTCGAGCCGCACCACGACGGCGGAGACGGCGTTGCGCGTCAGGAAGCCGACGGCCTTGGTGTCGCCGCGCTTCATAGCGTCAAGCCGCGCCGCGATATCCCGGTGAAAGATCGAGACTTCCTCCCGCCAATCCAGCTTCGGCAGTAAGTAGAACCATACCCTGGCCGTGCGGTAGTAAAGGTCGTCATAGACCTGAAGCAGCTCGCGGTTGCCGATCAGGCTGCAGATCGACCTGTGCACGTCGATATCGATGCGAGCGAAGGTTTCCAGGTCCGGCTCTTCGATCAAGGCGTGGCACTCGACCTTGGCTTTTGCCATGGCGGCGATGGCCTGCGGCCCCGGGTCCAAGGGAGTAAGAACGCCGATCAGTTCGGCCAAGTGGCTGCGAAAGGCCTTCGCCTCGCGCAAGCGTTCGAAATCGATCGGCGCGACGCTGGTGCGGACACCGTGCCGGCTGAAGACGAGGCCATTGGATGCGAGCTGCTGCAGAACGGCCCGAATAGGGGTTCGGCTGACATCGAACTCGGCGGCCAGGGCATCGATATCCAGCACGGTTCCAGGCGGATACTTAAGCAGGGTGATACGTTCACGGATGATGTGGTAGATGGCGTGAAAGCGCCGCTGCGAGGGCGTGTCCAATCGCTCGCGGTCTAGGGACGGCAGTGCCGTATTATCACGCCAGAAGGACTCGATCAGATTCTGTCTGTTGTGTTCGATCGTCTCTGTCACACGGATCCCTAGTTCGCATCATCCACGGGCACCGCCGCCGGCTCGCCTCGCCACCCTCAGGGGCGCCGATTCCAGGCAGCCCCGAAAAGCCGCCGACCGCTATACCACCAACACCGGGCAATCCGCCAGACTCGTCACCTTGTGCGAGACGCTGCCGAGCAGGTAGCCCTCGATATCGCCGAGCCCTCTGCTGCCGAGCACGATGAGGTCTGCATCCTTGTCCTTGGCGAAGCTAACGACCGTCCGCGCCGGCTGTCCGCTCTTGATGAAGCCGCGGACGTCCTGGGCACCCTGTTGGGCCGCATAGTCTTTCGCCGTCTCGACCACGCCGCTGGCGAACTCGCGCATGGAATCGTCCAGGTTCTCCGGGTTCTCGGGCCGGACCATGGACATGGACGCTTCGAGCAGGCTGTAGTGCCGATAGACGCAGAGCAGCAGCAGCTCGGACCCGTACTTCTGCTGAATGTCCACCGCGAGCTTCAGGGCCGCCAGGGCGCGATCCGATCCATCCACGGCAACGAGAATACGCTCAAACATCGGTGCCACTCCCGCCGATCACTTGAAGGCCAGGTCGCGCAGGAACAGCGCGATCTGCGGAAAGAAGATCAGCAGCACAGCCGATAGCAGCAGCATGATTACGAAGGGCGGCGTTCCCCTGACCACATCGATGTAGGGCCGCTTGAAGATCGCGATCGCCGTAAAGATGTCGCATCCGAAGGGCGGTGTCGCCGATCCGATGGCGACCTGCAGGGTGATGATGATGCCGACCAGAACCGGGTCCAGGCCGACCGACTTCACCACCGGGGCGAAGATCGGCACCAGGACCAGGATGACGACGATCGGGTCGACGAACATGCAGCCGATGAAGAAGGCGATGGAAATGACAACCAGAACGCCGATCGGCCCCATCTCGGTGATGCCCACCGCGCCGAGCATGGCCTGCGGCACCTGGGCGAAGGAGATGACCCAGGAGAAGGCCGCCCCGGCGCCGACCAGAATGAACACAACGGCCGTGATCAGGCCGGTCGACTTGGCGATGGCGTAGATGTCGGCAGCGCTGAGAGACTTGAACACGATGAATTCGAGAATCACGGCGTAGAGCACGCAGGCCGCCGCTGCTTCCGTCGGGCTGAACACGCCGCCGTAGATGCCGCCCACGATGATAAGCGGAAAGCCGAGCGGCCAGACCGCCTGGCGTACGGCCGACAGGCGCTCCTTCCAGGTGGCCTTTGGCTCGGTCGGGACGCCCTTGATCGTTGCGTAGATAACGCTGTAGATCGTGAAGAAGACCAGGATCATCAATCCGGGGCCGATGCCGGCGATGAACAGCTCGGCGATCGAGGTATTGGACACCACGCCGTAGATGATCATGCCGATGCTGGGCGGGATCAGGAACGCGATGTCGCTGGAATTGATGATCAGCGCCAACACGAAGGAGTCCTTGTAGCCGGCGTTCAACATGCGCGGGCGCAGCGGCGATCCTACGGCGACGACCGTGGCCTGGGTCGAGCCGGAGACGGCGCCGAACAGCGTGCAGGCGGTTGCCGTGCTGACCGCCAGGCCACCCTTCACGTGGCCGATAAAGGTCATCACCATGTCGATCAGGCGATTGGCGGACTGGCCGCGGGTCATGATGTCCGCCGCCAGAATGAACATCGGCACCGCGATCAGGGAGGCCGGTCGAATCCCGGCCATGAACTGCTGCACCATGAAGTCCATCTTGTCGAAGCCACCGAACGACACGAAGAAGCCGATAAAAGCCGCCACGATCAGCGGAATCATCATGGGAAAGCCCAAGAGCAAGAGGACGATCATCGTCAACATCATGACTGCTGCCATTTTTCGATCCTCCCCGCGTCAGACCTCGGCCTCGGTTTCCTCGTATCCTTCCAACACATTGGTGGAAAGATAGACGTCCTTCTCGATGACGTTCTTGATGGCGGTGAGCAGATACTGCGCGCCGGTCACGAAGAAGCCGACCGGCACCCAGACGAAAATCCACCAGACCGGGATTTGCAGTGCCGGTAGGACCCGGCCGCTCGTCATGACCTTGCCGATATAGCGGACCGAGAAGTAGCAAAGCGCGAACATCGCCACAGAGGTCACGGCGGCGATCACGATCATCAGCGCCTTGCGTGCCTGCACGGGAAGGGTGTCGAAGATGGCGGACATGCGAATATGCCGGCCATGGCGCGCGGCGTAACCGACCCCTGCGAAGGTGATCAGAATGATGAGGATGCGGTTGAGCTCCTCGGTGAAGAAGATGCTGTGCTGGAAGATGAAGCGCCCAACAACGTTGGCGATGGTATTCGCCGCCATCAGCAGGACGCCGGCGGCTAAGGCGAAGGATTCAAAGCGGCTGATCAGGGAATCGATGGTACCGAGGAACCCTGGCAGGCCGGAGCGATGCTTATCGCCTTTTCTGTCGGTCGTCATCTAACGCCTCCCTCTCGTGACCGTCGATGCGGCACGGGAGACGAACTAGAGCCCGTCTCCCGCTTAAGCCGTACCCATGCACGATCAATCAAGGCCGCTACTTTGTGGCTTCCAGATCAGCCTTCATCTGCTCGAGGATCGCCTTCCCGCCATCGCCGGTCATCTCGATGAATTTGGCTTCGACCTCGACGGCGGCATCCTTGAAGCAGGAGCGCTGCTCTTCCGTGAGCACGGTCACCGTCATTTCCGGCTTGGCTTCGACGATCTTCTGCAGCTCACTCTCGGCCAGGCCGACCTGATACTCGACGATGTGATCGTACGCCGCCGTGGCCGCATTCTGGATCAGCTGCTGATCCTCCTCGCTAAGCCCGTCGTAGAAGTCCTTGTTGGCCATCACCGCCGTCGTGAAGTTGTTGTGGCCGGCGTAGGTGATGTGGTCGGTCACTTCATAGATCTTGGTCGAGTAGAGGAAGAAGGTTGGGTTTTCCTGGCCCTGAATGATGTTGGTCTGCAGCCCGCCGTAGACCTCGCCCCAAGGTAGTGGCGTCGGCGTTGCGCCAAAGGCCTTGTAGGATTCGACCAGCAGCGGATTGGTCATGACGCGGAACTTGACCTCGTTCAGGTCGGCGCAGCTCGTAACCGGGGCCTTCGTGGTCATCGCGACCTCGCCTTCCGGGAACATCTTCAAGAGCTCCAGGCCCTGTTGCGCGTAGAGTGCCTTGAAGTCTTCGTTGATCGCCTTGCTCTCACGGTAGAAGCGGCCGAGATGGGCCTGATCCGTCGGCAGCAGGTAGGGCACGAAGAAGACCTGGGCTTCCGGAATCAGGGAGCCGGTGAAGCCAGGCGACTGGTCGACGAACTCCAGAATGCCGGCCTGGGCTTGCTCCATGATGTCGGCCGACTCGCCCAGCGTTCCGAAGGGGAACAACTGGATCGTATGGTCGGAGTTGGCCTCGATCTCCTCCTTGAACTTGGTGGCATAGACGCCTTGGACCTCGTGAATGGCCTCCTCGAAGGCGTACTTCCACTCGGCCGCATCGGCGGCGGTCGTAAGCAGCGCTATCGAGGCGAGAACGCCCGAGGCGACGGCGCCCAAGAAAGCGCGGCGGGTATGTATCGTGAAGCTCTGCATGCTGTCCTCCCAGTTGAATAGCCGGCCGGGGCGCTGGCCGTAGCTGCACTCCGCAATGTGCGGGAAATCGGCCCGGCCAATACCGGGCCCTGGTGCCCGCTCCCCTGTTCATCGGACGCTTTCGGCGCCTGTTTGAATCGAACGCTACCACAGCTTTCTACCGAAAATCAATCCAGATATATATATCTGGATAAATTTATGACTGATGCGGAGCCGCAGCCCACAACCGCACAGAAAGAAAGCTGCGCTCAACCACCGCAATTCAATGGGTTTGTTGCTAGTTTTCTGAAAGTTTATGATAATCGATAGCGATGTCCGCTTTTCTGTACCGCATAGTGTGATTTCGGGTATGCGACGACTCGGAAAAGAGATATATAACAAGATCAAGAACAGTAGAGTCACAAAAGCCTGGCGGCGGGCGTCGGCGCTGCCCGGACAGGGAGACGATAAGGAATGTCCGCAACAGCCTCACTGCTCGAAACGGTGGCGCAGCTCGAGCCGCGGCCAGCGCGCTGGCGTATCGGCCTGATTGTCCTGGCCACCGACCACACGACGGAGCGCGACTTCGCCACGCTTTGCCCAAATGCGGATTTGGCCATCTATACCAACCGTGTTGCCTTCGAAAACCCGGCCACCAAAAAGAACCTCCTGGCGATGCGCCCCCGTCTAACGGCGGCGGCCGGCTTGATTTTGCCGGGCGAGTCATTGGACGCGGTGGCCTATGGCTGCACCGCCGCTTCAGCGCTGATCGGTGACAGGGCCGTTTGCGAGGCAATCCGGAAAGCCAAGCCCGGCGTTCCGGTCGTGACGCCGACCTCGGCTGCCATCGATGCCTTTGCCACACTTGGGGCTGCTCGGGTGAGCCTGCTCACGCCCTACAGCCAGACTGTGACCGATGCCCTGGTTCGCTACTTCGAGGACAACGGTTTGGAGATTCTCAATGCCGTTTGCCTTGGCCTCACAGACGATCGGGCTATCGCGCAGGTCCGGCCGGACACCATCCTGGACGCGGCGATCGAGGCCTGCGATTCGGCCTGTGAAGCCCTCTTCATCTCCTGCACCGCGTTGCGCGCCGTCTCTGTCGCGCAAACAGTCGAGGATCGCCTTGGACTGCCAGTGGTCACGAGCAATCAGGCGATGTTTTGGCGTACCATCCGGCAGGCCGGCTGCAACTTTTCGGTCTCCGGTGCCGGACGTCTGCTGCAGTCGCATTAGCCATGGATACCGCAGCTTTGCCCGGTCTCTATTCGCCAGAACATCCTAAGCTGAACATCGGTGACATCCGTGCCGCGCGTGAGCGAATCGCGGGCCGGATCAGAGCAACGCCCATGGTTGCCTCACCGGCTCTCAGCGCGGCAGCCGAGACGCCCGTCTACCTGAAGTTGGAGCAGCTTCAGATCACCGGCTCCTTCAAACTGCGCGGTGCGACCAACGCCATTCTCAGCCTCACGGCAGAGCAGCGCGCTCGCGGCGTGGTCGGGGTCTCGACCGGCAACCACGGGCGCGGGCTGGCACAGGCCGCAAAGGACGCCGGCATTCGCTGCATCATCTGCATGTCCGAGCTTGTGCCCCAGAACAAGATCGAGGGCATCCGGGCTCTCGGCGCCGACGTCCGCATCGTCGGGCGATCGCAGGACGACGCCCAGGTCGAGGTCGATCGCCTCGTTACCGAGGAGGGTATGGTCATGCTGCCGCCCTTCGACCATCCGGACATCATCGCCGGCCAAGGCACGCTTGGACTCGAGATTTTGGAGAGCCTGCCGGAGGTCGAGACGATCCTGGTGCCGGTCTCGGGCGGCGGCCTGATCTCCGGTCTGGCCCTGGCCGCCAAGTCGCTCAAGCCCGACATTCGCATCGTCGGCGTATCTATGGAACGCGGTGCGGCGATGGCCGAAAGCCAACGCGCCGGCAAGCCGGTACTCGTGACCGAGCTTCCTACCCTGGCCGATTCGCTCGGTGGCGGCATCGGGCTTGAGAATCGCTACACCTTCGCGATGGTGCGTGATCTGGTCGACGACCTGCTGCTGGTGAGCGAAGTCCAGATCGCCCAGGCTATCCGGCATGCCTACTGGAAGGAAAAACAGGTCATCGAAGGCTCCGGCGCCGTCGGTATCGCAGCCCTGCTCGCTGGCTTAGCACAAGACCCTGGGACCACCGTTGCTTTGGTTAGTGGCTGCAATATCGACATGAACCTGCATTACCGGGTCGTTTCCGGCGAAGACGTGGACGTGGCCACAGAACAGGGTTGATGACAAGAGGATGTAGAAACCCACCATGCCCAAGATCAACATCCTGACCGAAGCCGAGCTGAGGGGCTGCGTCGCCCTCGACGCCGATGCCGTGACCTGCGTGGAAGACGCCTTCCGGGCGCTCGCTACCAAGCCGGTCGTCATGCCGCCGATCCTGCACCTGGAGATCGCCGAGGCAAACGGCGAGGTCGACGTCAAGACGGCTTACGTGCCCGGCCTGGACTCCTTCGCCATGAAGATGAGCCCGGGCTTCTTCGACAACCCGAAGCTGGGCCTGCCCAGCCTCAACGGCCTGATGGTGGTGTTCAGCGCCAAAACCGGTTTGGTCGAAGCGCTGCTGCTCGACAACGGTTACCTGACCGACGTGCGCACGGCGGCCGCCGGCGCCGTGGCCGCCAAGTGGCTGGCGCGCGAAGACGCGCACCGGGCAGGCATCGTGGGCTCGGGCCAGCAGGCTCGCCTGCAACTAAAGGCCTTAACCCTGGTGCGGCCCATCGCAGAGGCGCGCCTCTGGGCGCGCGACGCGGAGAAGGCGGCGGCCTGTGCGGCGGAAGTGTCGGCGGAGTTGGACATGCCGGTGACGGTCAGCGCCGACGCGGCTTCCCTTGCGGCGGAGAGCGATATCCTGGTCACCACCACGACCGCCACGGCGCCCTTGATCGAGGCCGCCCACCTCAAGCCCGGGCTCCACATCACCGCCATGGGCTCGGATGCCGAGTATAAGAACGAGATCGCTCCGGCGGCGCTCGCCGCGGCCGACCTCTATGTCTGTGACCGGCAGAGCCAATGCGAGCTGCTGGGCGAGCTGCACCATGCCTTGGCGGCAGGCTCCGTCAAAAGCGGCCGGCGCTACCCAGAGCTGGGCCAGATCATCGCTGGCCAAGTGCCGGGCCGGCCGAGTGCCGAGGCGGTGACACTGTGCGACTTGACAGGAACCGGCGTTCAAGACACTGCCATCGCGACGCTGGCGCGCGGCCGGGCCGAGGCCAGGGGCGCGGGTACCGGCTTCGAGAGCTAGGCGGGGGAAGTATGAGCGCGGTTCAACTGGGCTTTTCAAACGAGGAATACGGGGCGCGCATCGCCAAGACACGGGCGGCCATGGAGCGGGCCGGGATCGATCTGCTGATCGTCACCGACCCGTCGAACATGGCCTGGCTGACCGGCTACGACGGCTGGTCCTTCTACGTGCATCAGTGCGTGCTGCTGAGCGGGGAGGGCGATCCGATCTGGTACGGCCGCGGCCAGGACGCCAACGGCGCCAAACGCACTGTCTTCATGGATCACGACCATATCGTCGGCTACCCCGACCACTACGTGATGTCGACAGAGCGCCATCCCATGGAGCACCTCTCCAGCCTGATCGAGGAGCGCGGCTGGTCGAAGCTGGCGATCGGCGTCGAGAAGGAGAACTACTACTTCTCGGCCCGCTGTCTGGAGACCTTGCAGCGCTGCCTGCCGAATGCGGCACTCAAGGACGCGACGGCCCTGGTCAACTGGCAGCGCGCGGTCAAGTCGGAGCGGGAGCTGACCTACCTGCGCCGGGCGGCGCGTATAGTCGAGGCCATGCATGCCCGCGTCTTCGAGCTGATCGAGCCCGGCTTGCCCAAGAACGAACTGGTGGCAGAGATCTACAGCAGCGCCATCCGGGGCGCCGATGGGCATTGGGGCGACTACCCGGCGCTGGTGCCGCTGCTGCCCTCGGGCAGTGACGCGGCGGCACCGCACCTGACCTGGGACGACCGGCCCTTCAAGGACGGCGAAGGTACCTTCTTCGAACTCGGCGGCTGCTACCGACGCTACAACTGCCCGCTGTCGCGCACCATCTTCCTTGGCCCGCCGAGCCAGACCTTTCTCGATGCGGAGAAGGCAGTGCTCGAGGGCATGGAAGCCGGGCTCGAGGCGGCCAAGCCCGGCAATACCTGCGAGGACATCGCGAAGGCCTTCTTCGCGGTCCTCAACAAGTACGGCATCGAGAAGGACAACCGCACCGGCTATCCCATCGGCCTCAGCTATCCGCCGGACTGGGGCGAGCGCACCATGAGCCTCAGGCCGGGCGACCGGACGGAGCTGCGGCCCGGCATGACCTTCCACTTCATGACCGGCCTCTGGATGGAGGATTGGGGCTTCGAGACGACCGAGAGCATCGTGATCACCGAGGCAGGGGTCGAGTGCCTTACCGACTATCCGCGCAAGCTCTTCGTCAAGGACTGAGTCATGCGCGACAGCCCGATCTCAGCGACGGTCGACTTCGAGGCCGAGGGGGTTCAGCACGGCTTCCTCAAACTGCCCCATTCGCACGACCTCTCCGCCTGGGGCTCGATCATGATTCCCGTGACCGTGGTGAAGCGAGGGGAGGGCCCGACAGCGCTCCTGACCGGCGGCAATCACGGCGATGAGTACGAGGGCCCGATTGCCCTCTTCGACCTGGCCCAGCGCCTCACCGCCGAGGAGGTCTCCGGTCGGGTGATCATCCTGCCGGCCATGAACTACCCCGCCTTCAAGGCGGCCAAGCGCACCTCGCCGATCGATGGCGGCAACATGAACCGTGTTTTTCCCGGCCGACCCGACGGCGGCGTGACCGAGAAGATCGCCGACTACATCCAGCGAAATCTGCTCCCCTTGGCCGATATCGTTCTGGACATTCATTCCGGCGGCAAGACCCTGGAATTCGTGCCCTTCGCCGCCGCCCATGTCCTGCCCGACAAGGATCAGCAAGCGCGCTGCGTCGCCGCCATGGAGGCCTTCGGCGCGCCCTACTCGGTCATGCTCCTGGAGATCGACAACGTCGGCATGTACGACACTGCGGCCGAGGAGATGGGCAAGGTCTTCGTCTCCACGGAGCTGGGCGGTGGCGGCAGCGCCACCGCGACCACGGTCGCGATCGGCAAGCACGGGGTCGCCAACGTCCTGAAACACGCCGGAATCCTGTCTGGCCAACCCGAACGGCATGCGTCAGTCAAACTCGAAATGCCGGACTCGCGCTGCTTCGTATCCAGCGAGACGTCGGGGCTGATCGAATACTGCGTCGATCTGGGTGCATCGGTCGAAGCCGGCCAGGTGATCGCGCGAGTCCACGCCGTAGAACGCAGCGGCAGCCCACCGCTCGACTACCGCGCCCAGATCTCAGGGCTCTTCATCGGTCGCCACTTCCCCGGCCTCATCACGCCCGGCGACTTCCTGGGCGCCGTCGCCGTGCCCGTGGAATGACGGTCGATCGACACTCGGCCAACCTGGAACAGGAAAAGGCCTTCGAGGCCGTCATGATTTTCAAGGAACCCGTGCTCACATTCGTGTCGCGGCCGGCAGCCACGCGGATCAAAGCCAGGTGTATTCGAGCAGGCAGCCTGACCCACAAGCGGGCCTCCGACTGGTACTGTCACACAAACCACTGCGGTTTCTGTAACAGTCCCACCGACAGGTATCCGGGTTCAACTGGCGAAGAAGTCCAGTACCTCGTCCAGCTTCACGACATGGCAGTAGATCATGTTGATGATCTCCAGCTCATGCTTGTGCAGCTTTTCGGTTGCCGCCGCACAGCAGTCCTCCACGACCACGACACCGTAGCTCTCATCCACGAGACTGCGCACCGAGGATGAAACGCACTGATCGGTGAAGATGCCGGCGACCACAACGTCCTTTATCCCCATGTTGTGCAACAGCATGCGCAGGTTCGTTCCGGTGAGCGCGCTGTCGGTCGTTTTCATGACGACGATGTCGTCGCCCTGCGGCTCCAACTCGGGGACGATCTGTCCGGCTGGCAGGTTCTTTGGCAGCAACAGGTAGTTGAAGCCGGGTTTCTTCTGGCTGAGCGACCGGTCGCGGCCGTCGTCCTTCAGGCAGGCGATGCGCGCGAAGATCACCTCGACGCCACGCTTGCGGCATTCGGTAATGAGTTTGGCCGTGTTGGGAATGACGTTTTGGCGCATGTGGTCGAAGAACGGCTGCCAGCGCGCAGTCTCCTCGGGCGTATCCTTCTCCTCGAGATACGTCGTCTGGATGTCGATCACCAGGAGCGCGGTGGTCTCCGGATCGAGCACGATATCGTCCGGCTCCTCGGCCGTCGCATAGTAGAACGAGCGGTAAGCGGTTTTCCAGCTCATGGGTTGCTCTCCCTCTTCTTTTGCATCCGCCGGCTCAGCAGCGCGCCGATCTCGTGAGTGGCGAAAAGGCCGCCGGGCCGGAACGCCAAGACGGCAATCATGGCCAATGCCAGGACGATCTCCGTCAGCCCGACCACCTGTTCCGAGAATATCTGCGCCTGGTTGATCGCGGCTTCGGTCGCGCGCAGGCCCTCGAAGACCGCCGTCACGATGAAGGCGCCGAGCACCGCGCCGGTCACCGTATTGGCGCCGCCGATGACCAGCATGCTGAGGATCACGAAGGTTTCCTTCAGGAAGAAGGCCTTCGGTGAGAACGAGGTAATGAAGTGGCCCCAGAGCGCACCGCCGATGCCGGCGAAGAGGGCGCCCAGGATAAAGGCCTTCCAACGCAGACGGGGAATGTGCACGCCCATGGCGCCGGCGGCGACCTCGTCGTCCCTGCTGGTGCGCAACAGAAGGCCGGTGCGGGACTCCTTGAAGGCGACCGCCGCGATGACGGCCAGAATCGCGGCGCCCGCCGCCAGCGGCAAAGTCGTCGCCTTCGGCAGCCCGAAAAGGGTGCGCGGTCCGTTGGTCACCACGCTCCAGTGGGTCATGATGGTGTACAGCACGACGAGCAGGGCGAACGAGGTGATGACGGCCGCCGCGTCCGACAATCGCATCAGCGGATAGGATACGACCGCCGCCACGGCCGCCGCGACGAGCCCGCCGACCAGAATTCCGAGATAAGGCGACAGCTCTATGCCGGCGACGATCGGGTAGAGGTCGGGCAGGGACATGCCCTTCATCTGCACGGGGATCGTCAAGACGGCGGAGGTATAGGCACCGACCCCCATGAAGCCGATGTGGGCGAAGCTCAGGATCCCGGAGTTGCCCATGAAGACCTGAAGACCGAGGACCAGGACCAGCGCAATACAGAGGTTCAGCGCGATGCGGTCGAACAGGCGCACGCCGACGATTTCGGTCAGAACCACCAGCAGCACGATCAGGCCGCCGAGAATGAGGATGGTGGTGAGGTTCTTGGTCATCGCTAGGTCCTCTGGCCCGACGCGGGGCCCTTGACCAAGCCCTCTGGCCGCCACAGCAGGATCAAGATCACCAGGCTGAAGGTGAAGGCATCGCGAAACTTCAGCAGGTCCTGCGGCAGCGTGAAATTCAGGGTCGTGTCGATGAGCGCCAGCAGGAAGCCGCCAAGCACCGCGCCCTGCAGACTGCGCATGCCGCCGATGACAGTGGCGATGAAGGCGATCAACAGGGGCTCCAGGCCGATGCCCGGGACAACGGCGCCGATCCGCCCGATCCACAGCATGGCGACGACGCCGGCGAACAGGCCGCTGATGGCGAAGGCTGTGGTGATGATCAGGTTGGCCGGAACGCCGAGCATGCGCGCCATGGTGAAGTTGGTTGCCGCCGCCCGCATGGCGATGCCGATGACCGTGCGGCGCATCAACCAGGAGAAGAGGGCAAGGAGCACCAACGCCGCGGCGATGGTGATCAGGTTGCGGACCGGGGTGATGACGCCGGCGATCTCCACGGTCTCCGAGAAGATCTCGGGCAACGGTACGTTGCGCGGCCGCGGCGAGATGAACAGGAGGGCGGCGTTCTGTAGCAAGGCGGAAAAGGCGAAGGAGGTGATCAGCACGGCGGTCACGGATTTCGCCCGCACCGGCCGGAAGGCCACATAGTCCGTTGCGATGCCGGCGGCCACGGCCATCATCACGGCAACCGTCGCCATGGCAAGCCAAGGCAGCCCCGAACCGCTGATCAAGTACATGGAGTAGCCGGCGACCATGATCAGCTCGCCATAGGCAAAGTTCACCAGACGCAAGATGCCGTAGACGATGACCAGACCGAGCGCCATCAAGGCATAGGCGCCACCGAGGCTGAGCACGTCGATCAGGAACTGCAGAAAGGTGGTCATGGCTCAGCCTGCGAGGTAAAGCGCTTTCAGGTCGGTCGCAGCGGCGATGTCCGAGGCGCGCCCTTCCGCCTCGATCCGCCCGAGCCGCATGACATAGGCGCGATCGGCAATCTCTAGCGCCTTGGACGCGTTCTGCTCGACCAGAAGGATCGTCAGGCCCGAAGCTTTCAAGGCCGCAATCATCTCGAAGATCTGATCCACAATTGTCGGCGCCAGGCCAAGCGACGGCTCGTCGAGCAGAAGGAAGCGCGGACGCGACATCATCGCCCGGGCGATCACCAGCATCTGCTGCTCGCCGCCGGACAGGGTGCCCGCCGGCTGGTCGGCGCGCTCGGCCAGCACGGCGAACATGTCGAACATGCGTGCCCGGTCCTCTGCGACACCCGCGACATCCTGGCGCCGGGTGTAGGCGCCGAGTTGCAGGTTCTCCGCCACGGTCAGGTCCGGAAAGACATCGCGCGTCTCCGGAACGGTCGCGAGGCCCTTGCGCACCATGGCCTCGGGCCGGGCCGAGGTGACGTCGTCGCCGGCCAGCCGGATCGATCCGGCGGATGCGCGCAAGGCCCCGGCGATGCACATGAGCGTCGACGACTTGCCGGCCCCGTTGGCGCCCAGCAGCGTGACCAACTCGCCTTCCGACACCTGGAGCGAAACGTCGTGGACTGCGCGGATGGCGCCGTAGTCGACTTGCAAGCCGCTGACCTCAAGCATGGCCCGTCCCGAGGTAGGCCTCGATCACGGCCGGGTCCGACCGCACGCTCTCCTTGTCTCCTTCCGCGATGGTGCGTCCGGACGCGAGGACGTGCAGCCGCTCGCAAAGCCGCATGATGAGCCCCATGTCGTGGTCGATGATCAGGAGGCTGAGGTCGCGCTCGCGCGGCAGCTCCTCGAGGATGGCCAGCAGCTCGGCGGTTTCGGCCTCGTTCATGCCGGCGGCCGGTTCGTCGAGAAGCAGGAAGGTCGGATCGGCGGCCAGGGCGCGCGATATCTCGACGCGCCGCTTGTCGCCGTAGCTGAGGCCGACAGCAAGATCCTCGGCGCGGGCTTGCAAGCCGAACTCCTCGAGCAGCAGGCGAGCCTTGTCGCGCGCCGCGCGCCGCCCGGCCCCATTGACAAGCGCCGCCGATTCGACGTTTTCGGCCACGGTCAGGTTGTTGAACAGCCGGACGATCTGGAAGGAACGGGAAATGCCGCGCAAGGCGACCTCGCGCGGGGTCAGTCCGGTCAGATCCTGGTCTCCGCGGCAAACGCGGCCGCCGGCCAGCGGGACCTGGCCCGTGATGGCGTTGATCAGGGTGGTCTTGCCGGAACCGTTGGGGCCGATCAGGCCGAGGATTTCCCCGCGTGAAACGGACAGGGAGACGCCGTCGAGGGCGCGCAGTCCCGCGAACTCAACCGAAACGTCGATAATTCGGAGAACGTCGTCCGACATGAAAACTCAAGGGAAAGTCGGCGCCGGGGCTGGCCTGCCCCGGCGCCGGATGGAGGGTTAGGGATCGGGAATGGTCTCGGGGCGCCGCCAGCCGAGGAACCCCGGCTTGCCGGCCTTCAACTCGATCAGGACGGCGGCCTTGTCCGGTGCATGCCCCTCCTCCGCGTTCTTGTATGAGAGATCGCCGGTCAGCAGTTTGAACTCGCCTTCCTCGAGCGCCTTGGCGACGGCTTCCCCGTCGGTGGAGCCGGCCATCTTCACCGCTTCCGCCAAGAGCATGATTGTGTCCCAACCCGTCGCCACGAAGGAGGTGTCCGGCGGCTCGCCGTGCATCGCCTCATAGAGCTCAATGAACTTCGGCATGTCGGGATGCGCTTCCGGCCCCATCCAGGTGTGGGTCACGAAATAGATGTCGTTGCCGAACTTGTCGCCGAGCGCCTCGTGGATCGCCGGGTCGTCGTAGGAGTCGCCACCGAGCACCGGCGCATCGTAACCGACCTCGCGCAAGGCGCGGATCATCACGGCAATGTCGGTGCCATAAGACGAGATGAAGATGACATCGGGCTTCTTGCCCAGCGCTTGCAAGCGCGCAAGCTGCGCCGAGAAGTCATTGTCGCCGTTGGTATAGGTGTCCTCGAGAATGATCTCGCCGCCGATCGCCTTGAAGTGCTCGACGAAGTACTTCGACAGCGACTTGGTGTAGGCGATGAATTGGTCGGTCACCACATAGGCGGTCTTCCAGCCGCGCTCCTCGAAGGCGTAGTTCGCCGCCGTGGCGCCCATGGTGGTGTTCCACATGGACAGGGTGAACTGCTTGTCGCCGAGCGACCAGGAGCTGTAGAGCGGGTCGGAGGCGCAGGTGGAAATGCCCACCAGGCCGGCCGACTGCGCCTCCCGGCTGGCCGGTCCGCCGAAGTCGAAATCGCAGGGCGCGACGATCAGATCGGCGCCCTGGTCGATCAGTTCGACGGCCACGTTGCCGACGGTAACCGGATCGGACTTGCCGTCGATGTTGACGAACTTGACCGTCTTGCCGAGCAGGCCACCACCGTCGTTCAGCGCCTTCACGGCGACCTCCGCGCCCTTGAAGCCTGGGGTATCCAGCGGCGCTTGTACGCCGGTGAGGCTGAGCGCGCCGCCAATCAGGATCTCGTCGGCGCCGGCCGGCGTCGCGAGCAGCAGCGCCGAAAGGCACGCGCTCACCAGAATGCTCTTCCGTGTCGTCATCGCCTCCTCCTCGTTTTTTGAGTCTAGGGTCGGATCGCCGTTTCGCGCCGACCGGACGGGATACGCTAGCTCAAACCGAAAAGTTTTCATATTTGAAAATTCTCCCGAGAGAACACCAAGCGCCCGTCGCTTCGGGTGGCGGGGCCGCGAGTCGAGACCGACAGGATCTTTGCCGGTCGTTTGCTGACCTTGACGAAACAATGCCGGCGGCCGGAGTCGAAACAGGCGCTGTCGCCGGACTCGAGGCGCTGCGGATCGCCGCCTTCCTGGTACAGGTCGATCGCGCCCGACAGCACGACAACGACCTCCTCGCCGTCATGAATCGACCAGTCGCGCAGGTCCGGCGGATCGGTGGTATGAACCACCATGACATAGGGATTGAGCGCCCCGGTTCGGCGAAAGGCTTGGGGAAAGTAGTCGTAGAGCCCCGTACGGTGAACATCAGACTTACTCTGCCGATGCACCACCAGCCCCTCCTCGTCGATCTTGTCGTCGATGATGATGTCGGTAACGAGAACGGCAAGGCCGCGCGCGATCTTGTAGATCGTCTCGAAACCGCCGGAAATCTTCCCGGTCTCGATCTTGCTGATCGTGGCGATGGAAACGCCGCTGCGCTCGGCGAGCTGCTTGAGGGTCAGCCCCTCGGCCATGCGATAGCGGCGGATATTGACGCCGATGGAGAGCGCTTTCGACGCTGGTGGGGCCCGCTCGCTCACGACAGCCCCCCCGAGCCTATCGGATCGGTTGTTGTCTCCATCACCTGACGCGGTCCTGCCAGCGCGATCTTTGCCTCCGCGCACCAATCGACACCGAGAGGACTCGAGACTTCCACAAATTTTCAATTTTGAAAACAGGAGAACCCTAACGACGTCTGGCTTCTTCCCTGGCGTGGAAGAGCCGAGGGTCCCCTTAGGGATCGCTTCGGGATCTAGGCGCGCACACGCTCCTTGTCGGGATCGTAGAAGGGGAAGCGCACGACGGTCGCAGGCAAGCGCTTCTGCTGGCCGTCTAGCTTGCCGACCTCGACTTCGCTGCCGATCTCGGCGTACTCCACGGCCATGCGGCAGAGCGCGACGTTCTTCTTGAGGATCGGCGAGCGCACGGAGCTGGTGATCTCGCCGACCTGGCTGCGCCCGACATGAACGCTGTCGCCATTGCCGACGGGCTCGTTGTCGTGGATTTCCAGCCCGACCAGCTTCCTTTGCGGATGCTCCTTGCGGCGGGTCAGGGCCTCGCGGCCGATGAAATCGTCCTCCTTGGACTTTAAGGGCACGCTGAAGCCGATGCCCGCTTCGAAAGGATCGGTCTGGTCGGTGAACTCGTAGCCGTAGAAGATCAGGCCGGCCTCAATGCGCAGCATGTCGAGAGCATCCAGGCCAAGCGGCACCATATCGTGCGGCTTGCCCGCTTCGAAGACGGCATCCCAAACCTCCACCGCGTCTTTTGGATGGCACCAGACTTCATAGTCGAGCTCGCCGGTATAGCCGGTGCGCGAGACGACGACGGTCGTGCCGCTTTGATCGCCGAGACGGCCGATCGTGAAGCGGAACCAGCCGAGCTCCTCGACGGTGGGCTGATCCGGCCTCGTCCAGATCACGTCCTTCAGGATCTCGCGGCTCTTCGGGCCCTGGACCGAGAGGTTGTGCAGCTGATCGGTGGAGGACCTGACCCAGACGTGCAGGCCCAGCTTTTCCGCCTGCTCGCGCAGCCAAACGCCGCAGTAGTCGTCGCCGCAGACCCAGCGGAAACTCTCCGGACCCATGCGGAAGGCGGTGCCATCATCGAGCATCCCGCCAGTCTCGTAGCACATGGCGGAGTAGACCACCTGCCCCACCGAGAGCCTGCGCGCATTGCGCGTCATGGTGTACTGCATGAGCGCTTCGGCGTCCGGGCCGACGATCTCGAACTTCCGGAGGGCTGAAAGGTCGATCGCAATCGCCCTCTCCCGGCAGGCCCAGTATTCCTCTACGGCACCGGTCTTGGTGAAGGACGTCGGCAGCCAGAAGCCACGATACTCGGTGAAGTTCCTGGTCAGCTGGGACGTGCGAGGGTGAAACCCGGTTTCCCGGGACAGCACAGCATCTGAGTCGGGAGTCATTCTGTAAGCCACCGCTTTTGAGAAAGTGTTGTCTGCAGGATAGACCCGAACGTGCATGTCGGTCGGGTTCCAACCGTTCGCCGCATCGACATCGCAGGGACAGGCCGAGGACGCACAGACCAGGTCCGTGCTTGCCCGCAGAAGCACATAGTCACCGGGACGCGACCAGGGCTCATCGAAGTAGAGCGCATTCTGCGCGTCAACCGCCGTGTTGTAAAAGAAGTTGATCGCCGGCCAGCCCTTGCGGGCGGCGATATCGAAGCGCTCGAGGGCGACATTGAAGTTCTCCGAGCAATTGACGTGGCCCGGGTAGCCCAGATCCTCGTAGTACTTCGCCGTGCAGGCGAGGTTGAAGGTATCGTGCCGTCCCACGGTGTCGCGCACCACCTCGACGAGCGGCTGCATGTCCTGATCGAAGAACTTGGAGTAGAGCCCCGGGCTTGGATAGGCCGCCCCCATCAGCGAGCGCGTGGTGGTGGGGTCTATGCCGCGTTCGATACCGGCCTCCAGCTTCCGCGTGCAGAAGGCGATGAAATCGGAGCACTGGCGCCCTTCCACGTCGATCACCTGGATGTATTCGCCAGCTTTGACCTCGTAGCTTTGCGCGGTCGCCCGATCGATCCGGAAGTCCAGCCTGGGGTCGGCCAGAGGCGTCGGCAGCTCGATCAGGCCCTTCGGCTTTTGTTTGGACCGCTTGACCATGGCGATGAGGTCGGTCGGCGGTTCCTGCTGGTCCGGCCGCATATCTTGGCCTGGTGCCGCGACGATACAGATCGCCTCGCGCTGGGCCGTGAAGGAGGCCGATTCGCCGGGTCGCGAGTCGCCGTCAAAGAGACGGATCGCCTGGCTATCGCCGAGCTCGATGTTGCGCTGCCTCAGGCGCGAAACGACCATTCGAACATCTGGGCCGCTGCCCATCAGGATTGCCGCGATCCCTTCGGCCGGGCCGGAGCTCTTGGCACCGATCGCGCCCGGATCTTCTTTGCCCTTGCCGTCGAAGACAGCGATCTCGCAACGCTGCCGGCCCTGCGGGTCGATAACTTCGAGGCTGTCGCCCTGATCCAGCGAAATCACGACCGATCCCCCACCGCGGATCGGATGGCGCTCCATGCCACTGTCAAGGAAGGGCAGCCCTGGTTCATAGCCTCTTGGCTGCAAGATCGGCACGACACCCATTATCATCTCTCCCCTAGATCGCCGGCCGGACCTCGTTTGGCCCCCGCCCCACCAGCCAACCGTACATTAGCGCCGCAACCCCGCCGGCTACAGCGCGCGCCATCGTGGGCCTACCTTACGGTGACGACGGCGCATCGTGCCAAGCTGGCCACCAGGTGCGACACGCTGCCCAGAAAGCCACTCTCCGAATCCCCATGGCCGCGGCTGCCCAAGACGATCGCATCGCAGTGCGATCGCGCCGCGAAGTCGACGATCGTCGGAGCAGGCTGCCCCTCGGTGACCTCCGAGGCGGCATCGACCCCGACTTCCTCGGCAACTCTGCGCGCCTGATCGAGCACGTTCTTGGTGAACCTCTCCAGGACGTACTGCGGCTCGCTGGTGCCAAGGTTCTCGACCTCCAGATAGTGCTTGACCTCCTCGGTCAGCTTGAGCCGCTTGGTGACGATCAGGAAGGTGAGCTTCGCGCCGCCGGCCACGGCCAACTCACTCGCCAATCTCGCGGCCTTCAGCGCGTGCTTTGATCCATCGACGGCGCAAACAATGTTGCTGAACATCGTCAAGCTCCACTTCATCGAAGCTGGCCGTTTCCCTTCGACAGTCCGTCATTCCTGGTCAGGCTAAGCCGAGAACCTTCTTCCGCTGGTCGGACCACTCGGTGACCAGCCGATCAACGGTAAGGCCGATTGCGGCGACGCAGAGGCCGACGATCAAACCCTTGCCCGCATCGTTGAAGGTCAGAGCCCGGAAGATCTCCTGCCCCAGGTCCTTGGTGCCGATGAAGGCGGCGATGATCACCATGAAAAGCGCGAACATGATGGTCTGGTTCGCCCCCAGCATGATCTCGGGAATGGCGAGCGGCAGGCGCACCTTCCAGAGGACCTGACTCGGCGTGCAGCCCGAGGTGATCGCCGCCTCGACGGTCTCGCTCGGAACGCCGCGCAGACCGATAATCGTGTAGCGGATGGTCGGAATGCTGGCGTAGATGACGATGGCCATGATCGCCGCAACGTCGCCGACCTGGAACAGCATGATCACCGGGATCAGGTAGATGAAGGACGGGAAGGTCTGAAAGAAGTCGCAGAGGAAGGTCATGACCTTGGTGCGCGCCAAGGTCGCCGAAGCCCAGATCCCCAGCGGCAATCCGATAGCAACGCAGATCACCAGCGCCGAGAAGACCATGTAGGCCGTAATCGAGGCCCGGGCCCAGAAGCCGGTCAAGGCGATGAAGAGGACAAACGCGCCCGTCAGAAGCGCCAGCTTCCAGCCGGCCAGACGCCAGCCGATCACGGCGACAAGCGCAACGACCGCCACCCAGGGCACGGCTGCAAAGGCGCTGCGGAGTGGGATGAGAACATGGAGCAGCAGGCCATCGCGAAAGATCGCCAGCGGGTCGTAAAGATAGAGTGTGACGAAATCCACGACCGCGTCCCAGAAGGGGGCGGTTGAGATGGTCATGGACTTTGGCAAGACCTGGGCGTAGGGCGTGATGAAGGCGGCGACGATCGAGGCCACGATGACGGCTCCGGCGGCTGTGAGGAAGGGGTGAACCTTCCAGAAGGGGCCGTCGGGCTGGTGCTCGGGCTCCTTCTCGGTCAACGCGAAGCTCAGGCGGTCAAGCATCACCGCGATGAAGACGATGGCAACGCCGATCTCAAGGGCCTGACCGATGCGCAGGCTCTGCAGACGGAACAGCAAGTCCTGCCCCAGGCCCTTTGCGCCGACGAAAGAGGCGATCACGACCATGGCGAGGCACTGCATGATGACCTGGTTGACGCCGACCATCAGCGCATCGCGCGCCGCCGGGATGCGCACTTTCCAGAGCATCTGGGCCGGCCTGCAGCCCGCCATGACGCCGGCCTCGACAACCTCGTCCGGAACGCCGCGAAGTCCGAGGATGGTGAGCCGCGCCATGGGCGGCATGGCGAAAAGCAGCGTCGCGATGGCACCGGCCTTGTGCGACACACCGATGAAGACCGCAATCGGGATCAGATAGGAGAAGTGGGGCAACGATTGCATCACATTGAGGATCGGCACCAGAATGCGCTCAAAGGCGCGCCATTTGACGGCAGCAATCCCGAGAAACAGCCCGATAATCGCAGCGACCGGCGCCGCGACCAGGACCACCGAAAGGGTGATAATCGAGAGCTTCCACTTACCGAAGAGGGCGATGTAGAAAATGCAGCCGCCGGCGAGCAAGGCATAGCGCCAGTCCTTGATCCACCAGCCCAGGACCGCGGCCAGACCGACGATCATGACCCAGGGCAGCGGCGGAATGCCCAAAGACTTGAACCCCGTGATCAGCAGCGCCTGCATGAAGTCGAGCGGCCATTCGACGACCGTGGCGATGGCCCGCGTCAGGTCGCGGAAGGTGAAGAAGATGAAGATCTTGTCGTCCTTCAGAACCTCGACGATGGCATTCACCCAGTCGACCAAGGGAAGCGCCCAGGCGGCAGGCCAGATATGCGCCCACTCGGGCAAGAGGGGGCGCAGGGCGATCAGGAGGACAAAGGGCCCCAGCACGATGAGGAGCTTCGTCCAAACCGACGAACGGAGCGGCGCGGCCTCCTCGGGCCCGATCGCGCCATCGATTTGCGTGCTAGTCATGGCTCATCCCGCCCACTCATCCCGCCCACTCATCCCGACTGGCCGTGGAGGGCCTGGATCACGTCTTCCCGGGTGATGACGCCAACCGGCTTGCCCCCGTCAAGAACCGCGATCGGGTCGTCGTGACGGAGGATCTTTTCCGCCGCCACGGAAAGCTTCTCGCCCGCCTCGACGGCGAGATCGGATGCGCCCCCGCGATCGCTTGCCGGCTGCATGACGCTGCGCACGGTAAGCAGCTTTTCGCGAGAGATCTCCTTCGTGAACTCCCGGACGTAGGCGGTCGCCGGATTTGTGACGATCTCCTCGGCCGTGCCGAACTGATCGACGGCGCCGTCCTTCATGATCGCGATGCGGTCCGCGAGCCTTATGGCTTCGTCGAAATCGTGGGTGATGAAGACGATGGTCTTCTTGAGCATGGCCTGAAGGCGCAGAAACTCGTCCTGCATTTCACGGCGGATCAGGGGATCCAGCGCCGAGAAGGGTTCGTCCAGGAACCAAAGGTCGGGCGCCACCGCGAGCGAGCGGGCAATGCCGACGCGTTGCTGCTGCCCGCCCGAGAGCTCGCGCGGATAGTACTTTTCCCGTCCATTCAGCCCGACCAGCTCGATCATTTCATGGGCCCGCGCTTCGCGCTTGGCCCGGTCGATGCCTTGCACCTCGAGGGGGAAGGCGACGTTCTGCAGGACCGTCCGGTGCGGCAACAACGCGAAATGCTGAAAGACCATGCCCATCTTGTGCCGACGGATCTCGATCATTTCGTTGGGCGAGGCCTTCAGCAGATCCTTGCCCTCGAAATAGACCTCGCCGGCCGTCGGCTCGATCAACCGCGAGAGGCAGCGGACGAGCGTGGACTTGCCCGACCCCGAAAGCCCCATGATGATGACGATTTCGCCCGGAAAGACGTCGATGGTCGTGTCCCGGACAGCCGGGATATAGCCGCCCTCCCTGATGGTATTCAGGTCAGGATTGCCGTTGTGTTTAGCGAGAAAGCCCTCGGGCTGACTCCCGTACAGCTTCCAGACATGCTGGCAGGATAAGAGGGCTTCCGACACTGATTACCTCCCCAAGTCCCTGTGTCCCGAATCCGAAATTCGATGCATCGAATTTCGGGTTCAAAGGGACACTAACTCTAAGATTCTAGTGTGATTCAGCCTCCGAAAGTCGTCACATAAAATGTGACGACTTTCGGAACCATCACACTAGTGCGTTTCCCGCTTCTTGTTTTGTATCTCTGTCGGCTCCTGAAGATATTTCGCCGATCACGCTACCTTTGAGTCCCTCACACAAATGATCAAAAGAATTGCTTGTCTGAAAAGAGGCCCGAACATACTACGCGCTCCGCGCCGCCTCCCCAACAGAAACTGCTGGGGAGGCGTTGCGTCGGTGAACCGGTAATCAGCTACCGGAACCCTCGAGCCAGGCACGCCACTTCGGCTCGTTGTCCGCGAGCCACTTGTCGGCGGCCTCTTCAGGCTCCATCCCGTCAACGTCGGCCAACTTGGCCATCACGGCGATATCGAGATTCGACAGGTTGATCTTCTGAACGATCCCGTATGCGCCAGGCCACTTCTCCGGCATGCCCTTCCAGACGCCAATCTTCAGATAGCCATCCTTCGGGTTGCCGCAGTCGTAGGTCTTGTCGGGATTCAGACCCCAGGAGGCGTTGTCCTTGCAGGCCGCATCGTATTCCGGGAATTCGATGAAGTTGCCTTCGTAGATGGCCTCGATGAAGTTCGGGGTCCAGTTGAACAGCACGATCGGCTCGTTGCGCTTCGAGGCCGACTCGAGCTCGGCCCACAGCGCCGCGGCCGAACCGGCATTGACCACCTCGAAGTCCATGCCCAGGCCCTCGACCCTTTCATGGTCGTGCTTTAGCCAGTCGACCGGACCGGCCAGGAAACGGCCCTTCGGCGAGGTTTCGGGCGTCGAGAACATCTCAGCGCACTTGTTCAAGGCTTCCCAATCCGGCAGTCCCGGGCAGGCTTCCTCGACATACTTCGGATACCACCACTCCTCGCGCGTCTTGGCGTCGTGGGTCGCGGCGTCGATCACGCAGCCCTCGTCGACCACCTTCTCGAAGGCGACGCCAAAAGCGCCTTGCCAAACTTCATGGACCAGATCGATGTCGCCCTCGCACATGGAGGTGTAGACGACCTGGCTGTCCGCCGGGACATATTCCGCCTCGAAGCCGGCTTCGTTGAGAATCTTGCCAACAACGTAAGCGCCAACAATCTGACTAGACCAATTGTGGATCGGAATCTTGATGGGATCGGACGAGTCGGCGCTCGCAGCCATCGACCACCCCAGCATGGCCGAGACACAGACCGCGGACGCCAAGCACTTGGAAAACTTCATAGCTACCTCCTTGTTGAGCGGGATCACACCGTTACACCGGCACTTGTTCTCCTCTTAGCCTAGTCGGCCGTTTCGGGGAAAAACCGGATGCCGACACGGCCTTTTCACGTACTGATTGTCGAAGATGACGAAGTTTCCCGGGCCAAGCTCTCGGGATATCTGGAGGCGGCCGGCTACCGCGTGAGCGAAGCCGCCGACGGGCGGGGCATGTGGAAGGTCATGGCGGACGATAGCGTCGATCTGCTGCTGCTGGACATCAATCTGCCCGGAGAGGACGGCCTCGATCTGACGCGCCAGGTGCGCGGCCAATCGGATGTCGGGATCATCCTCGTTACTGGACGAACCGACGATGTAGACCGCATTGTGGGGCTAGAAATCGGCGCCGACGATTATCTTACAAAACCCTTCAATCCCCGGGAGCTTCTCGCCCGCGGGAAGAACCTGCTGCGTCGGACCGCCGGGGCGCCGCGTGAGGATGGTCCCGTCAAAACCTTTGCCGGCTGGAGCTTCGATACGCGGACCCGTCGCCTGATTTCACCCGAGGGCGAGAAGGTCCCGCTCACACGCGCCGAATTCGAGCTGCTTGTCGCATTCGTGGAGCGTGCCGGCGTAGTCCTATCGCGCGACAGGCTGTTGAATTGCGTCACGCACCGAGCCTGGGAACCCTATGACCGAACGATCGACGTCCTGGTGCGTCGGCTTCGGCAGAAGATGGAGCAAGATCCGAAGCTTCCCGAGCTGATCGTGACCGCGCACGGGGAAGGCTATGTGTTCGCGGCGGAGGTCGAGGTGGAGGTACAGAGGTCGCGGCCATCGCGCTCGAGCCGGGACCAGGTATCGCGAAGCTCCTCCAAAGAGGCATCGAAGAGCTCCCGGTAGCCGACGAAGGCGTCCATGCCCTGATCGAGGTGATGGGCGATTTCGCCCCGAAACACGTGGGCGGACATCGCGATGATCGGGACGTCCCGCTTGCCGGGGTCCTGCAAGCCGCGAATCAGCCGGGTTGCCTCGACACCGTCGATTCCGGGCAGGCTGATGTCCATGAGCACGACGTTGTAGTCGCCCTCCGCCACCGCGTCGACCGCCGCTTCGCCGGTCGTTACGGCCATGACACTGTGCCCCATCCGCTCCAGGTAGGTTTCGGCCACGATGGCGTTCACCTCGTTGTCCTCCACGAGCAATACGGAGAGGGCACCGAGATTGGGATCCCCGGCCGGAAGGGACGTCTGCTGATTGATGATCGCGTTGGCGTCGCCCCTCTCGAACGGCACGGAAAAGCACACGCTGCTTCCAACGCCCAGGCGGCTATCCACACTGATGTCTCCGCCCATCGCCTCGACCAGGCGCTTACAAATGGCAAGGCCTAGCCCGGTGCCGCCGTGCTCGCCCTTCTTCTCCTTGCCTCCTTGATAGAAAGCGTCGAACAGCTTGCCCATGTCGGCCGGCGCTATGCCGGCCCCCGTGTCGCGGACTTCGAAACGGAGACTGTCGCGATCCGGCGCGCCGTTGCTCGCCCGAACGATCGAGAGCGATACCGATCCCTCATCCGTAAACTTCAATCCGTTTCCGATGAGGTTCAGAAGGATCTGGCTAAGCTTCCCTGAATCGCCCTTGAGAATCGATGGCACGTCGTCGGCAATGCTGGCCGAGAGGGCGATGCCCTTGTCCGTCGCCCGGAACCGCATGACCGTGACAATGTCGTCGACCAGCTGCCTGAGGTCGAAGTCTATGGGCTCGACATGGACCTCTCCCGACTCGATCTTCGAGTAGTCGAGGATATCGCTGAGAATCCCTAGCAACGTCTGGCTGGACGAGCGGACGACGCCGAGCCGGGCGCGCTGCGCGTCGGACAGCGGGCTGTCGCCCAGGATTCGGAGCATCCCGAGGATGCCGTTCATGGGCGTACGGATCTCGTGGCTCATGGCGGCGAGGAACTCTGACTTCGCCCGGCTGGCACGCTCCGCCTCGTCGCGCGCCTTGGCGTGGTTCTGTACTTCCTTCGTCAGCCGCGTGTTGGCATCGACAAGCTGCGCGGTTCTCTCTTCGACCAGTTGCTCCAGCTCGCTCTTGTGCCGACGCAGCTCGATCTCCGTTCGCTCGCGTTCGCGTTCCAGCTCCCGCTTGACGATCGCCTGATCCTTGAAGACCTGTACCCTGGCAGCCATGTCGGAGAGTTCGTCGCGCCCGCCGGTCGGAACCTCCGCATCCAGATCGCCCTCGGCAAGCTTCTGCATCACCGAGGCCAAGGAGGTCAGTCGCCGGATCACGCCGCGTTGCACGTAAAGCCATATAATGACGCCGGCGACGCCCAGGAACACGACCGACTGGAAGAACAGCGTCAGAAGCCCGGCTTGTATCGCTCGGTGGGCAGCGCCTGCCGCACTGTCTGCCTGGGCCTGGAATTCCGCCACCAGGTCCGTCACAGAGGCGCTCATGCCCACCGAAAGATCCCGGTTCCGGGCCGAAAGATCCTCGATGTCGGCGTTGACCGAGAGGACCTCCCTGCGCAGGCGGAAGACGTCCGTCTCGTCGCCACGGTTGATCGACAAGAGCTGTTCAAGCAGGTTCTTGGCCTGCTGCAGGCGAACCGGATCGGTTACGCCGTTGACCCGCCGCTCGAGGATTCGAACATTGTGCCGATAGTTCGATTCGATCCAGTTGACCTCATCCACGGTCGCCGAGCGGCCGAGCTGGTTGAGCAGCAGCCCGACTTCCGAGCTTCGCAGCCGAAGCTCGAACATGCGCTCGATGAGAAAGAGGTCCTCCTCGATCAGCCGGTCGAGCGCAACAAGCGCATCTTCCGTGCCGCCCTCCGACTCGACGAGCTCATAGAGGTTGGAGATCACCGCGGTCGCTCCCGACGTCGCATTGGAGGCCAGGGTGTCCGAAAGTTGCGCGAGCTCCTGTGCCGCGGTGAGCGAAGCGCGAACCGCGCCGGTGACAGAATTCGAAAGATCAATCCGCAGCTCGACTAGGCTGTTCTGCTTCTCGAGATTCTCGATCAGGCTGTCGGTCACATTGCCGAGTGCATCTATGCGCGCCGGGTCGTAGCCATAGGCGGCTGTGCGATCGAGCAAGCCGCGCAGGCGTTCGACGTGACGAAACAGCACGTCGGCTTCACGCTCACGCAGCTCTTGCGTATTGGCGTTCGTCAGAAGCGGACCGCGGGCGATGATTTGAGCGGAGATTTCTGCGACCGCCCGTGCATCCGTTACCGCCGGCATCGACCGGTCGACGATCGTCGTCTGGGCGTCCTCGACATTGCGCAGAATCCATAAGCCGACGCCACCCGTAGCCAAGGAAAAGGCGGCGATGGCGACAAATGCGAGAAACAGTCGGCCCGCAATGCCGAAGGACGGTCCCGTAGCCATAGAAACGATTTGATACTTGGTCCGAGACGCCAATCTACTGCAAAATCGCTAGCCATGCATCGAAAGTACGGCGAAAGGACGAGGCACGGCCTTCATGCGACCGCGATCGCGGCCTGTTTCGCTATCGCATCCCTAAGCATCGCGCCCCCGAGCGGCCTGCCCGCTGCTGCCGCAGAAAGACACTGGGATTTGGAGACCTGGTCGACGCCGTTCGACTATCGCAGTGACTCCCGTGTCATTCGCTACCAGCCCGTGGCTGCGGCCTCGAAAAAGTGGCGCATCTGCGCCTCCTATCCCCATCTGAAGGACTCCTATTGGCTGAGCGTTAACTATGGGATGGTGCAGGAAGCGCGGCGTCTGGGGATCACACTGAGCGTCGTGGAAGCGGGTGGCTATCCCAACCTTCAGCGGCAGATCGAGCAGATCAAGGACTGCACGGCGAACGACACGGACATACTGGTCGTCGGCATGGTGAGCTTCGAGGGCTTAACCGAGACGATCCTGGAGATCGCCAACAGGATGCCGGTCGTGGCGGTCGTGAACGACATCGCCGATCCCGGGATCACGGCCAAGGCCGGCGTTTCATGGACCACTATGGGGCGCCGTGTGGGCGAATACCTGGCCAAGCTTCATCCCAAGGGCTCGCCGCCGGTCAAGGTGGCCTGGTTTCCGGGGCCGAAAGGCTCCGGCTGGGTTCCCTTCGTCGAGGAAGGATTCCTCACCGAGCTGGCCGAAAGTTCGGCCGAGGTCGTGGTGACGAAGTGGGGCGACACCGGCAAGGAGATCCAGCTGATCCTCATCGAGGAGGCCTTGGAGGAGCGGCCGGACGTGGACTACATCGTGGGAAGCGCGGTGACAGCGGAAGCCGCCGTGAGCATTCTGCGTGCCCGTGGGCTGTCCGATCGGATCAAGGTGATCGCGGACTACTTCACCCACGGCGTCTATCGCGGCATCAAGCGCGGCCGCATCATGGCCGCCCCGAGCGACTTTCCCGTGATCCAGGGTCAGCTCGGTATCGATCAGGCCGTGCGGATCCTAGAGGGAGATCTCACGGTGCGGCACGCGGGACCCGCGATCGAGCTGGTGCACGGCGAGAACGTAGACACGATCGGGTCGGAAGGCTCGCTGGCCCCGGCTTGGTTCAAGCCGACCTTTACGGTGGAGTAGCGGGCGCTCCTCTAGGCGCGGCGCCGACCTGCGTCGGCCCAATATCCTCTAACGGTATCGGCCCGGTCACGACACATGCGCGCCCAGGTCGCCGAACTGCGCATCGTAGTGCTGCTTCAGGCGGCGCACGGCGGAAATCGTGTTCCGCATCAACATGGCGACCGTGACGGGCCCGACGCCGCCCGGGACCGGGGTTATCCAACCTGCGACCTTGCTGCAGGACTCGTAGTCGCTGTCGCCGACGACCTTGGGCCGACCGTCGGCATCCTCGATCTGGTTGATGCCGATGTCGATGATCACCGCGCCCGGCTTGATCATTTCCGCCTTTAGCAGGTTGGGGCGCCCTACGGCCACGAAGACGACGTCGGCACGCTGAGAGTGAGCGGCGACATCGCGCGTCATGTGATGGCACACGGTGACCGTCGCCCCTTCGGCCATGAGGAGAAAGGCGATCGGCTTGCCGACGATCTCCGAGTGGCCGATGACTGTCACCTCAAGGCCTTCCAGGGGCTGGTCGGTCCGTCTCAGCAGTTCCACGGAGGCCATGGCGGTACAGGGGCCGAGATCCAGCTCCTTGTAAACGATGTTGCCGATGGACGCAGGGTGCATGCCCTCGACATCTTTGAGCGGATGGATCGCGCCCTGCAGGGCCTTGACCGAGAGGCTCGAGGGAACCGGGCGCTGAAGGATGATGCCGGTCACGCTGGGGTCGACATTCAACGTGTAGAGAAGCGCCCGCAGCTCCTCGACGGAAACGTCGGCGGCGATCAGCTTCTCCTCGAAGATGATGCCGACTTGTTCCGCCTTTCGTTTTTGGTTCCGGATGTAGAGCTCGACCGCCGGGTTCTCGCCGACGCGGATCGACACCAGCTTGGGCGGCCAACCGAAAGCCTTGAGCTCGGCGACCTGCCGCGCCACATCTGCCAGGATCTCGTCGGCGACGACACGCCCATCGATTACCTTCGCAACCATCCGCGTCCACCTCCCCCTTAGCGCAGCGCGGCCGACAGCGGCGCCTGCGGTACGCGCCGATGATGGTGCTTCCGCCAATGCTGCCGCAGACCGAAGGACCGGAGCTTGAACGGCACTTCAGCGGACATCGGTCTGTGGCGGCGGCCCATAGGCATTGTCCTGCAAATACGTCTCCCAAGAAAAGAGGCCCCGCACGCGAAGTGTGAGGGGCACAACAAGTTCGAACAGGGAGGAATTCCGGATGTTTGGCTTGGAACTCAGAACTTGGCGTAGGCCTTCTTGAGGTCGACCATGGGGTGTCTGGGTGACATCTGGAATTTGATGAGCAGCTCGCGGGCGATCATGTCGCGGTCCTGCTGGTTGTCGGGCAGGGCGATGGCCTCC